>Ga0102924_1003618_pt1 | contig 16127 bp, 14 predicted proteins | sample PaiPotPPM11metaG_FD_80116 | JGI IMG/M metagenome (GOLD analysis project Ga0102924, IMG submission 80116) | Iron sulfur acid spring bacterial and archeal communities from Banff, Canada, to study Microbial Dark Matter (Phase II) - Paint Pots PPM... ... | reverse complement strand
CGGCTGTCGACGGTGCGCAATTTCGACCGCATCATCGTGCTGCAGGCCGGTCAGGTGGTGCAGGATGGCCCGCCGGATATCCTGGTGCGCAACGAGGGCGTTTACCGTGAGCTGGTGCAGCGGGAGATGGACCGCCTCGCCCAGCAGGCGGCGTGAGGCAAAACGCCGGATTCCTTAAGGATTTGCCGGAAAATTTGTTTCTTCCAGCGCGCGCGTGACGGCGAATTCATTCGCCGTAACCGGCCGTGCGCGACCAAGACTCTCTTATTTTGCAAGGCCGGATTGACGCCGCGCGGCGGGATGCTGAGATCAGCACAAGAAGCCGCGCGCCGAGGAATTTGCGCCGGCAAGCCGCCAAGGAAATGACCAGGAAATAGCCACATGGCAACCTATGCCGCCGAGGAATTGCTTCTCACGCAGCAGGCGCAATCCGATCTGCGTTCCGAATTGCTGTATCCGGACCTGCACGGCGCGCTGCCTGAGATAAACCGCGGCGAATTGCAGCCGGGCGAAAAGAAGCTGATCGGCTTCAGCTTCGGCATCGGCATGGTCCTGCTGGCCGCCCTTGTCATCGTCAACCACGTATTTTAGCGCCGGCAAACCTCTCGTTATCGATCCGGAAACCGCGTTGCATCCGCACGAATACGGTGCGGCGCCCGCGTTAACCTTTCGTTAATCATCCAGGTTCGTAATCGTCGCAGCGGAGCATGATCACGCTCCACGAAATCTGCGACGGATGACGTTCCATGTTTGAAGTCACAGGCTATGATTATCCCGATGTCTACGTGAAGTGCCGCCGCACCGCAGAGACTTATCACTTCGAGATCGGCAGCGACGGCTCCCTCACCCACAAAGAAGCGCGCTACGACCAAGATGCCGCGCGCCGCACGGCAATGGCTTTCCTCGATCGGATCCGGACAACGCCGCACACCGCTTCGTGACAAGCGGCCTGCGCGTCGCGTCAATTTGATCGAGACAGGTTTCCGATGGCGGCACATGCCGCCGGCATGGGGGAAGCGGGGCGCGCGCCCGGATGTACGGCGGCGCCTCGCCGCCTCCCCGCAACGCCCTGCACTCAGTGCGCTTCGGCGGCGGGCTCGACCTCAACCGTCAAGGTCGGCGCGATGCGGTCCCACATGTGGCCGAGGATACGCTTCCAGCTCTCGCAATAGACGCTCGGATTGTCGAAGCGGCGTTCGGTCGACCAGCGCTGCGCCAGGTGACCGCCGCCGCAGGCGTCGAGGAACTCGCATTTCAGGCAGGTCTCGCAGTGATGCGTCGAGGCCGCATAGGCTTCCTCCCAGACCGGGTCGTTGTGCACGTCCTTGATGGCGTTGCTGCCGACATGGATCTTGGTCGCCGTCGAGCCGTCGCCGGCGATACGGAGTACGTCGAGCGGCTCGAGCGAGCCGTCCGGCATCAGCGTGATCGTATCGATCGGGCCGAGCCCGATCGTGTCGGACAGCGACAATTGACCGACCAGGCCGCGGATCATGGCATCGAGCGTGTCGATATTGACGCCAAGCGCGGCATATTTGTCGAACCATACATCAAACAGCCGGATGAAATAGTCGTCGATCGGCGGCGGATTGTCAGCGTGTGTCGCGTCGGGCGGCAGGATGTCGAATTGCTTGTAGCCGAGCTCATTGACGACGAAGTCCAGCACCTTTTCGGGATCGGTGCCCGGGTTGCACACTGAGATCAGCCCCGGATCCAATCCGGCCGCGCGCAGCAGCGCCAATCCTTCCAGCGTCTGCGCCAGCGTGCCGCGGCCCTTGAAGTCGACGCGGAATTTGTCGTTGATCTCGGCCGGGCCATCGAGGCTGACGGTGACGCTGAGGTCATGTTCCTTGAACAGTTTGATCCATTCGTCATCGACCAGGATGGCATTGGTGGTGACGCCGCGCTTGATCATGCAGCCGGTGCGCGCTTCGACCGCGCGCAGCTTTTTTAGGAGCGCGTCGAAGCGGCGCTTGGGAAACAGCAGCGGCTCGCCGCCGTGAAACACCAGGAGGAAAATCGGCAAATCGAATTCGCGAATATGCTCCTCGAGACGCTGGCAGAATGCGTCCTCGGCCTCGGGCGTCAGCACCGCGGGTTTGGCGTAAACCATCGCGTCGCGAAACCAGTAGCAATAGGTGCACTTGATATTGCAGCGCGCCGCAAGCTTGACGAGAACGAAGGTAAAAGGACGGTCCGCCAGCGGCGAGGTCGAAAAGCGGCGCATCGCGGCTTCCGATGCGGTGCCGAGGATGTCGGTGGATGTCATGTTCGCCTCTTTGGCCTGCTCATCGGCTCGCATGTGAACGCGCCAACGCAAGCGCATCAATGTGCCGGAAGTGCAAAAAGCGCCCGAGATTTCCCGCGGGCGCTTTGCTTCGTTGTGCGCCCTGGCGAAGCCTGAAAGCTTCGCCGACGCCGATCACCAGCGGCGATAAAACCGATTGAAGAAGCGGCGGAAGAAGCGGCGGAACCACGCCAGCTGCTGCATCTTGTCGTCGGTCGCGGCTTGACCGCTTTCCGAGCCGCTCTGGATGATCGAGGCGAGCGCGGGATTGTTCGACTTCAATACCACGTTGGCGTCGGGCGCGGCGGCCGCGTGCGCGCCGGTCATGCCCAGCACGAAAGCCGCACCAAATCCGAGACCAAGCCCCTTCAGGCGATTGGCGAGAGCGCCGCGCGACAGCCGGCCCTCATGCAACTCACTGGTAATGTCGGCGACTTCATTGGTGTCCAATTTTTTGGAATTATCGCTCATCTCTGCCTCCTGCTGCATTTCCTTGGAATCTCGCGCCCCCGGATGGCCCGAACACGCTACACGTTTCGCCATGACGCAGAAATGACGCTGTGGCCACCTGAGTCGATAGTGTGCGGTTTCGGCGGCCGGTTCGTCAAGAAGCCCTCGGCGCATCGTCGGCAAGCCGTTACCGCGCGGCGCGCAATTCTGTTAAGCCGCGTTATGCGATCGCCTCCTTGCACGTGTCCGCGCCCATGCTCTGTGAGGGTATGACTGCCGACATTTGCGGAGCGACGACGCCGCGACAGGTGGCGGCAGCATTTGGCGGCGAAAGTTGCGCGAGCGAACTGCACAGCGAGACACAGCAACAGCACGACCACAGCGCCTCGCCGCCGCCGCAATGCATCGCCTAAATCCCAGCCCGAGTGTAGCGAGAGGTGTGGCCCCGAACTACTCGTCGGGGATGGCGCTTAGGTCCGGGGCCACGGGCACGCACGGCCGCAGGGGACCACAGCCCGGCGCGCCGGAAGGATAACTTTGCCACCGCCACAATGTTCGGTCCGCGAAGCGCGACTGAAGGAAATTGCAGCGTCCGGTTCCAGTGAAACCACAGCCCGCCGCAAAAATACAAAGGGCCCCGGAACGGGGCCCTTTTTGCATTTTGGTTGCGGGGGTAGGACCCGAACCGAACTCTCTAAATTCTCCAACAGAATGAACAAAGCGCCTCGGCGCGGCACCCGACGTGTTCGGTGTCTGTGACACACTCTTAGCGGCGGGCGAAGCCGCGGGCAAGTCCGCCGCACTGACGCCGCGATCTGTCGACGAATTTGGTTGCAACCGCGATAAACCGCCTCGCGATTGCCGCACGCCGCACGATTTCCGATGGCGAAACGCGGCGAGCCGTTCCAACTCAATTTGAAACGGTGGTGAAAAAGGTTACGACCTTCCGTGTCTTTTCGTCGGTAAAATGTTCCACTTTCTCGGAGAAGCGTTTCACTATCGCCGGTAAGACGCTTCACTTTTCAAACCTTCCGTTTCACCGTCTCGATATACGCCTTGCTTTTCAATGGCCTAAAGCGATCGCGACGCACGGCGTCGAATTTTTGCAATCGCGAGCCAATAAACGGACGGCAGACATATTCGCTGGCAAAAATGACGCGAGCCTTCCTACGCTGCAATTGTGCACTTTGGAGCCAAGTTCACCGACGTTTTTCCCATAAAAAAAGTGTTTCACTTTAGGGGGCTAAGCGTTTCACTCTTACCCATGTAACGGGGGGAGAAGCCGACGAGCCCCTCGCACCTGCCAACATTAGACGACATCGGCTAAGTTGATTTTTTGCACTGTATAAGGAGGGTGAGCCGCCTGCGGGCCTCGCCTTGGGAAATCACCTCGATTGTCGCTCGAAAGAGCTTTATCACCAGCGTTCTGGCGACCGCAGGGAAGGCGATGCGACCAGTTCGGCGACAAACGGCCCGCTTTGGGTGGACCGGACGTGTTAGCCGCCTCAACCAGCACTATTGCGTGCGCGCCGTAGTGTCGGGCGTGCCAAAATGATCTGTTGATCGCGCAATTGCGTTTTTCTCGGCCGGACTGGCGTCGTCAACAATTCGGTGCCGTTGGCACCGATTTCGAAGGTGCGCCAACCTTTGCAAGTCGAATTGCAGCTGTCATCCCACCTTTCAGGTTCTCGAAATCGAAAGGACGGCAGCCAATGCAAGAGCCTGATTATCGAGCCGAGGATGCGGCAAAAGCCGCCACGTCAGAGGACCAGGGGCAGACAGTACCTCCGGCGGCGGAGAACGAGGGCCCGCAACCGGCGGCAGCTGAGAAGAATGCCAGCGCCTCCGACAAGGGCGGCTCGAACGAGAAGCGGCGTGCCGAGGAACGCCCGCGGAGACAGCGGCCGACCGGAAGCGGCGGCAGCACCGCCGAAAATGGCAACACATCAGCCGCCGATCCGGACAGCATCAAGGAACGGCTGCTGGCGCCGCTTAAAATTCCAGAGCCAGATCTCGACCGCGGCCTGTTGCCGACGAATCTGCTCCAAGTGTTCGACGCTGCGGGTCTTGGCGCCCCCAATACCCTTCAGGCAGCCGCCTTGATGACTCTCGCGGCCGTCTCCGCCGTAGCCGGTCCAGGCGTACGTTGCGAGGCGCATGGCGATCTGCGCACCGTGCTCGGCAGCGGGACCAATATTGGATTGCGCGTGGCCCTTATCGCGCAGGACCGCCGGCAGCCCCTCGTACCGTCAGCGGTCATCGCCGCGGCCCATGCCGCGGAAAACGACGCAATCAATCTCTACGAGCAGCGTAGCCAACTCGACGCCGAGCAAAGGCGCCTAACCGTGCGGCGCCGCCGCCTGCAGGACAAGGCGTGGGAGGCGGCCACCCTACTTGGGATACCGATACCATCGATAACGCCCGAAGTTGCGCCGGCAAAGCACGGCGTGCGGCCGCGCCTGGTAATTCGAGACGGCGCGGCGGCAGCCGTGAAACTCGCCGCTGCCGGCGGCGGCGGCGTCCTGGTCGTTGACGAAAGGCGCATGCCGTCGATGACTCGTGTCGCCAATTTTTTTGATGAGCCGACCGAAACACTCCTCACTGCGCTCGCTCGGGGCAATATCGTGCCGATCGTCGATCCCACGAGCGGCCGCACCGAAATGCGGTCACTGCCGGCTGCGGTCATCGGTGTGCTCATCCTAGCTGATTGCGCGCTTTTGCATGAGGTCACAGCGTCTTCATATCTCGCAACCGCATTCGTGCCCGCGGTCCCGCCGCCGGCAGGCGACTGCACGGCATTGGTTGCGCTCATGCGACGCGTTGCCGCCATCGGCCGGGAGGGCATAACACTGGGGCTGTCGCAAAGGGAGACGCTGCGCATCGCGGCCAAAGACTGGGCCGCCGAAGCCCGCTACGCGCAGCCGCCGCTCTCCGACTATCTCGCCCACCTGCCCGACCTTTCCCGGCGCCCGGCGGCGGCGCTTCACCTCGCAGCGGCGGCCGGCGACGACAAAAAACTGAAGGAGGATATTCCGCACGCCATCGTCGCGAAGGTTATCCACCTGATCAGGATCTACTTCCGGCCGATCGCTCGGGCCATATTGTCGCCCATCTCGACCTCGGAGAGGTTTCGGGACGGCCGCAGGATCGTCACTCATCTGCGCGCCACGACGAGCACGAAACACAACGTGTTCGAGCGTCGCACATTATTGCGCTCGTGGCAGTCATCGATGTCAACCAAGCGCCTCGATGCTACGATCCATTTGCTTCAGCAGGCCGAGATTCTCCGCGCTATCGAAAAATCGGGTAGTCAACAGTACGAGGTGGCACCCGAGGTTTTCAAACGGTAGCGCACTGTCAAGCGCCCCCGCCCCGGATGTGAGGCGTACACTTGCAGGGGGCGCCTGACAGCGGCACCGTGTGCTCGAACGCCGGGTAACGGCGGTTGATCTGCCGGCGGATAACCACATTGCTCGCCGCATTGACGCCCTGAACCTGAAAGACCGACTTCGCGATGTCGAGACCTGTTGTCCTGATCTGCCTAGCAGCGCCCACATCCATGGCACTCACGTGCCGGGTGGAGGGGGCCGTCCACAGCATCACTAGCCGACTTCTGCTGATGGCAGTTAGATGTCCGCCTTTGGACGAGGAAGGGTCATCGTGCCGTAGCGGTCCAATGTCTGAGGTCGCAATTGTGGCGGCTCAGCGAGGCTGTGAGGCTGGACCTGTTCCACATCCAAACTCGGTCACCACGGTCGGCGACCGGGACTGGCTAATCGGCCTCCGGATCTTCTGGCATGGCCTGCGGGTCTGCGAAGCCTGCAATCTGCATTGGGACGATATCGACCTGTCCAAGAGCACCATCACGGTGCGGCGCTTGAAGGGCAGCCACGACAGCACGCATTACCTCGAACGCGATGAGATCAAGGGCATCAAGGCCCTCCGCAGATCACAGGCAACGCCGGGCGATACGTGTTCATCAACGAGCGCGGTCAGCCGTTCAGCCGCATGGGCATCGCCCGCACGATTGAGCGGGCTGGCGAAGCCGCTGGGTTGCCGTTCCCGGTGCATGTCCACATGCTGCGGCACTCGACCGGCTAAGCGCTGGCAGGCCGTGGATTGGATACGCGACGGCTCCAACACTACCTCGGCCATGCCTCGGATTACCAACACCGTGAAATATACGGCGACGTCACCGGAGCCGTTCAAAGACATCATCTGGGGAAGAAAGTAGCCCGCTCGAAATGACTCACCAGCGACGTTCTCAGTCCCGCCTAGCGGCCGCGGCGGCCATTTTCATGCGGTTGGGATAGTCAAATTCATCCCGCACCTTTATTCTGCGCCCTCATGGGCGGGGGTATCACACCGGTAAGGTCAGTCCGCGTCACACTCTGGAAATTGAAGGGGTGGTGCGTCGTTGTCGATTACGCGGATCGTAAGCGCGTGGCATTGCGAGCACGCTCGCGCATCCACGCAAAGAAGCAGGCCACTAGGATCAAGGCTGATCCTGCTTTCGCCGCCATGATGCGTGCAATGCGACCGAGCGGCGCTTCTTTGCCACCCTGAAAGCGTGGCCCCGCCCTGGGCGCGCGCCCCTGTCATTGAACAGCAACGGCACGCAATTAGGTTCGGCCTTCTGCGGGGGAAAAAATGGGGATACGGAGTAAGAAAGTTGAGTGCGGTGTCTGCGGTGCCCGCATGTGGCTGACAAAAGTATCGCGTCAGGCATACGGGCGTGAACAGCGCACGTATGAATGCCTGCCCTGCATTAACGAAGTTACAGAGGTGAATGACGTTTCAATCGAGACGGCAAGAGTAGCAGGATCAGCGCGTCGCCGATATCGCTCCTAGAGGCAATCCAGAAGCGGCTTAGTGAGCGGCGTGGCCCCGACGCGCCTGCTTTCTGGAATCAGGCGGCCGGGCCACATAGCGACACCGGGTGGGACGATCACTACGCTCACTCATCTAACACTACGCACAACATCAACCGCAAGCCCGGTCAGCGCGCCGGGCGCCCCTTCTGGGTCTTTGCAATCAGTTAGGTGATTGTCTGGTGCGACGGCGCAATATTTCGTGCTCTTCAATTCTGCTTCCCGTCATCCAACGATGAGCCTCAATCCATTCGCCAGCTTCGCGCTCGGAAACAAACTTGCCGTAATGGTGATTGAAGCCGCTCGGCCATGCGATGCGCACGGTCCAATTGCCGTCTCTCTGAATTGCCATCAACTCGGTTCTATCGCCCATCGTCAAATGAGGCAGTTCATCGGACGATTATTGCGGCCGCCGCCATGCCAAACACTGCGCATAAGCAAAGCGCCGCAAATGCTATAGTTCGATCCATCGGACGCCCCCACACCAAGAAACCAACATACACATTGATGAGCGTTGTACCGCCGAGGCGATTGTATTGAAGACCTGATTGATGACCTGAAGGTGCTCAGAGAGTGCCTGCTCCCATGCGTTAGCCATTGAGGTTGCCCCTTCTAGCTGTCGATTGATCGCAATATCACCGCATCACGCTGAAATTCTAAAAACGTCTTCTGGGCTGCCGTGAATGGTGGATGCATTCAACAGAGCTTATGCTTGTCCGTAATCCACGAGCCTGTCCAAGCAGTCGGTCGGGTGCTTGCAAGTGGCGTCAGCCTGCAGGTCGGTTTGTGGGTAGAGCTATGGGTTATTCGGCCCCGCCGGCACAATGCCAACAACTCCAGCGAGATTGGGCGGACAGCTTCTCCGACAAACCAACGCGCATTGAGGGGCTCGCGCTGTTCGCTTTTGAGAGCGGCGCGATTCTTTGCTGGCGGCGAGAAATCAGCGGATGCGACATGCTGAAGTTGCGTGATCCGCTCAGGGTCTGAGCCGGGAACTTGCCTTAGCGCGTCATTACGAAAGGTTCCGTTTTCTGCATTGCGCGGACACGCCTAGCTCTTTGATCCTGTAAAGCATCGACCTAAGCCAAGGCAATAAGAGCGGCAATTTCGCTCGGTCTATATGTTGCGACCAACCGACGGTTCCCCCGCGCGTCTCAGTCAGAACTACAGCGATGAAAAAGGCTCCTTTTTTCAACAGCATCGGTCAAAAGACGACATGAAGCGCCTAGCTGGGCACAGCCGCTTTGCCGCCAATAGCGGGCATGCGGCGGCTCTCTCGCAACGTCCAAACCGAAATCAGAAATGTCGACCTGGTCTCAGCGCAATCGAACCGGGTCTCCAGAAAAAATTTGGATATTGAAAATTTGCGAGCAGACTATCCCCTCAAATTCGCCTGGCGACGGCTTATGTGCGCGATTTTTCCGCCATAGAGACCTGTAGGTATTCGCCTAAGCGGCGGACATGTCGGAGGTCTTCCGGCCGCGTAAAAAAGACCCACAGAGACTGCACTGGCTGGGCGCTTCCGTAGTTGCTCCACCGACGTCTCGCGTTGCTGGTCTGAACCACTCTCGCAGTGTTTGCTGCACTCCCATCTTGCGGCATCTGTGATCTAATCGCCGAACAGCTTCGCGATCTCGCCGAAGCCTATATCGACTTCAACGCCACGTATAGCCGTCCCGTATCCGTCGAAGAATGCAATGCAATTTTGCGCTTCAAGATGCCAGAACTTCTCTCCAAAGACGATCTGGCCGACGATCTGCTTTCGGAGCATGCGCTGTGTCAAGAAGCGCTACGAATCATGGCATCAACTTTGGTCCGACAAGGCCTCCAGATCGACAATGCGCTTGCGGATTTCCGGCGTACGCTCAATGCGCGTGAGCCGTCATAAGCAGCGCGACCTGCAGCAGCAAAAAATAATCCCACTAAGCCCGTCCAACCGTAGACCGGCAGGCGCCCTGACTGGGCCGCAAACCGGCCGACACTTTCGAGGACATAGCCGCTTATCCCGGTCGCTTAGATCGGAGCTCTGTTCTGACCAGCACTCAGACGTCGACCGAACACCCCACGCGGCTGATGCAAAAACCCACCAATCCAGTTCAGCACATAGGTGAACTGTACCGGATTGAGGAGAAAATAGATCACGACCGCGATGGACATAGGCGTCAGAAACCAGTCGCTCATAGCGACCAATCCGAATACGTCGCCTTATCTTCAATATTGCACCGCTCGGCTGATCCCTCGTTTGACAGTTTAGACTTGTTTGACAACTTCAATAACTGCGATGATGACCGTTCGACCGCGGAAACGTTCACCTTCAAAGACGTGACAGCGATGCCCCTTCCCGCAACGTTACCGCTCATGGCAGGTGGCCTTGGCTTCGTTGGTTTTCTCACGAAGCGTCGAAAGCAACAGCGACGCAGACGGCCGGCTGAACGCAAGCAATTAGCCCATCCCGCCTTGTTCGCTATGCTCGCTGCGTCTCGGGCCGCTGCGCGCTCACTCCATTGGAGGCGGCAGAAGGCTCTCGACTGGTCGGGGCTTGCGTGCTCCGCAGCTATTCGAGCGCGCCCATGATTAAAATGCCCCGACCGAGTACCGGTGATCCGGCCCTTCGGTGCATCTTGTAACTAAACTATGTCGACCTGCATCACCGGCTAGTACGTACGATGGTGCCAACTTTTGCGTGACGTGCCTGCGACTAATGATCGAGGAAGAGCTGATAACTTCTGGCTCATGCTTTGTTGCGCGGTCTGCAGGGTCGCAATGTCATTAGTAATTTGTTCTTGTCTACTAGTAAGCTCGGCGACCATGCGTCGCAAGATACCCAGATTTTGTGTCATCGCGTCAAGTTGATGCTGGAGCTCCGAAGACAAGGGCCGATCGGCTGCGGACGCAGGCTGAGCCCGAATCGCGAACTCAACATCGCTAGAAATTGCCGATGGCGTGGCACTGCGCGTGGCAGCCACTGAGCGTTCGGACGACGTACCTATCTCCTTCCCCGGCATAACCGCCTGCAACCGATGAGCAGACCAGTCTCTCAATTGGTTCCAGGCGTTATCTGCAGTACGCTGCACAAAGCCTAAGTTTTCTCGCATCATGTCGAGTTGATGCTGGGGCTCCGAAGATAAGGGTCTATCGATGGCAGGCGCGGGTTGAGCACTGCGGACCGTGGATTCTGAGCGTTCAGAAACCGCCCCCATATCCTTCTTCGGCAGAATCGCATGCAACTCGTCAGAGGACCAGTTTATGAATCGGTTCCCGGCATTACGCGCGGCGCGCTGCACCAGGCCAAAATCCTCCGACATCGTGTCAAGCAGCGTCGAGGATAGGGACCTGTCGGACGCGGGGGGCGACTGAGCGTCACCTGGAGTTGCCGATGGGCTCACACTCCGCGCCGTATTTCTTGAGCGTTGGGAAACCGTCCCTGTATCTTGGTTAGAAAAAATCGCATGAGACTCGTAAGCAGACCATTCCTTCAATTGGCTCCACGCACTAGAAATGCTTCCCTGTTCTCCGTATGGGAATACTTGAAGTGCATAAACAGCAACCGCCGTGAGAAGAACGGCGCAAACAGATGCACGAAGCAACAGCGTTCGAACTGCGAACTTCCCTTCTTGGACCTCATCGCCTTGCATCACCCTGCAACCAACAAACTCTTTCGTTGCCGCTGCATCGGCGGGCGCATCGAGCATTAAGTCGATTGAAGGCTCCGAAGCTTCAGCAATACTCGGAGCATCATCAATATCCCCCTGATTGGAGGGGCGCTCACTGGCGGCTGAATGAGATAAATCGGAATAAGCTTCCGGCTGGGCGCTGTGCGGATCGCGAACTAACCATTCTTTGATCGCGATGAGACTGTCACCTTTTGGATCGAGCCCGACCCCGCGAACCGGATGCTGTGTGGAAGCCATTGACCGCACTCCTTACATTCGGCTTTGGCCGCTCCGTACTATAGGACAGTCATTCAAGAGGGGCCATCGCAAAGCGCTGAGCGAGTGCGCAAAGGTAAATGGCGCAAAGATTGGTGCTTTGCAAACAGAACGGCAATCATCGAGCAATCTTCTTCCGGCGCACCCTTGGGCTCAAAAATCTTGGCTCCGCTCAGGATTTTCCAAAGTCCGTCGAGGCCCACAGCGTGTTTACCACGCTTTGGTTGATGCGAGATTTTTCTCTTTGATCGTCTAGCCAGTCGCCGTCTGCGATATCCAGGCGAGAATCGCGCGGCAATTCTCTAATGATAAGCGCGCTGCGACTTCGAATATTAAGCTTCAGAAAAATGCTGTGAAGATGCTGCTTTACAGTACCTTCGCTGACGTTAAGCTTCTTAGCTACCAGTTTGTTTGAGAGGCCGCAGTGGGCGAGGACTGCGACTTGTCGTTCACGTGTCGTCAATATGCTGGGTCGTCCAAAGCCATACGAACCCATATCTCTGCGCCGCATGCTCCACCCTCAAACGCAGAACTACAGCAAGCAAATAGTTTAGACCCGCATGACGAGTGGTACAAGGATGCTTAGGTACCAAATTACCACATAGCGGGCGGGGTGCTGCACTTGGTCGCGTTTGATTTGAGAATACCCAGCTTCGAATGTTCAGCACCTGTCCATGCCCGCAAGAGCGCCGTCGGCAAGGGCCAGCGCTCACTCGTCCCTCGCCTCGTTTCGACGGCGTAGGATCAGCGTTCATCGCTTACGATCAGCATTCAAATTTGACGCGTCTGGCTCTGATGATCTCCCGGGCGCGTCCAGTCCGTCGGGTAAGGTAGTGACACCGCCGAACCCGTCCGGCACCCTAATCCTTAGTCCGGATGATGAGTCGTTTATCGAACCGACTGACGCATCGGGAGCCATTGTAGTCATATCATCGGGCTTGATAGTCATATCATCGGGCTTGCCCGTCGCATTTACGTCTGGGCGGGTAACCTGTGTTTGCGCGTTAGCAAGCGCTGGGCCACATAGAGCCAGCGCCAGGGAAAAGCGAAATAGACGCCGCAAGTTCTTGCTCCGAGGATCTTCGCTGCGTCAAATAGATCTCAATGCTTCGCGTTATTTTCATGAGTGCAACGTGGCTAATTTTTGAAAGCGTAATAATATTTCAAATGAGTTCGCAGCTGTCAGGTTGCATTAGACTGTCGGAGTTTTAGTGCGCTTGTTTGGGAACGATTACTCGGCTGTAGATCATGCGCAACGTGGCCCGGATACTCTTTGCAGTCACCGCGCTTCTCGCCCCGGCTTCCGCCGATGCGCAAGAGTATCGTATGCCACCTCCGTTACCAGGACCGTACTCATATGGTTTTGCTGGGTGTCGAGGCGGCTACATTTCAGTAGTGGGCGATGTCTGTGAGCCCTACTTCCCGCTCATGCGCACATGGCCGCGTACGATAAGCGCTTATGGTCGCGCCAGACACAAGACTGGCGCTTTGCGTCAAGCTCCACGCCATCGATAGACAGAAAGACAAGGAATTTCGCCGGATTAGTTAGCTTGAAAAAGTAATTTCGAGCGTGCTCGGTATTACGGCTCTCATGCAGCGGCAGGAAGATAAGCGAGTGCTCACGCTATGAATTCCGAATCGCGCGGCATCGAGAAGCTGTTTCGCGATGAGGCGACGCGCGAGCACCGAACAATGAAGCGATATTACTGGCAACCCGCGAAAGTCAGGTCAGCGTTAATGGTATACATCGCCCTTTATTGACCGAGGACCACTCTCAGATAGTGTCGTAGGGCTTTTGGAACGATGATGACGCACATGTTGATGAAGACGCCTAACAGCAATTTCTTCGATGAGATGCCAGCCGGCAAGATGGCGACTAGAATCGTTAACTGCTGGCCGGCCGCTATTGCTGGCCTCTGCCTTGCGGTTACGGTTGCTTGGGTTGGATTTTTAGCGTGGTTGGTTCTTTTTATTTCTGGCCACGCGCCCTAAAATAGTGGACTGCTAAGTCTAATCGCGCGATCGAACTTGCGCCAATCGGCGAAAGAGAGCGAGAGTCTTCACGCGCGGGACGAAGCTCTGAAGTTTTAGTCCCTCCAAATTGCCATTAATCAGTCATTCTCGACGTGCAGAGTTCGGCGGTCATGAACATCTGAAGGCCTTATGCGATTATTGAAGCTTTGGCTTGCGTCGTTATTTTTGATCGCTTCTCCAATTGTGCATGACCAAAGCGCGGACGATGATTTGCGTGTCTACGGCACTAGCATCATTAACTCGATTCCGTTCGAAAGACGGTTTAGCGGCTACGGAATTTATCTTGGAAATAATGCAATACTCACGGCAGCACATGTTGTCGGGCATTGGTCGTTGTTTAGCGATCCGAAAATTGCAATAGGCAACCAGGAAATTCCGGCCAAAGTCATCAAGAAGGGCTCATTTCCGGACCTCGATTTAGCGCTTCTAGTCGTCGCAGACGATGCGCTGCCCGTGAGCCTACGATTGCGACGTAACCCGCTATGTAAATCGCCGCCAAATGTCGGCATGAGTGTTGTGGTGGTGTATCCAGACCGAACTATGCGCTCGCATATTGTCTCGGCGCTAGCAATCGCACCCCAGCACCGCGCTCAATTTGGGACTCTAATAACCGAGCCTCAAGGCTCCGGATCTGGCGTCTTTGATCCTGAGCGGAAATGCCTTCTCGGCATTATGAGTGCGGCCGTGCTGCGGTCTAACTCCAAAGCGGCAAATGATCGTTTAGGATATTTCGTCCCAGCCTCCACGATCGCCACCTTCATACCGGCGCATCTTCATTTCTGATCCAACTCCACAGGCCTGAAGGATTAATCGCCTTGCCATTATCCGTGGCAATGATGCTCGTAGGGCATGCAGCGCCTTCGAGCGCCTATTGCACTGCTCGGCTACTTGGTTCGAAGCGATGTCAGCGGGCGCGTTGCGACAGGCATAGCCTTCGAGGTCAAAATCCTTCGCAAGATAAGCCAGCACATTTGAAGGTTGCGACATAATCGAGCGCAGGTAGCAACTTCTCGCTACCATTCGGGCTTACTAACCCCTTGTTGCCCAGCACCCGACCAGCCAGGACTACCAACTCTCCATTTTGGAATAAATTGCCGGGCACTGCAGATACAAAAACTTGGGCTCCGGATCGATCAAAAACCGCCTCGTTTTCTGACACCATTCGGCCAAATTGAACGATCATCCCCACCACCACATCTTTGTAGAAGTAGGGGTTTCTGTTCAATTGGCTTGGAGTGATCCAGCTCTGGATACCGAGATCGGCTTTCACCCTTTTTCGCGCTTGCGGCAAATTGGTTTGAAGAATCCACGGAGCATCTTTGCCAACGCTATAGGCCACAAAAAGGCCTTGCAGTGAATATGCTACGACAGCGCCAGGTGTTGCGCTTACTGGTTCACTTGCCGCCTTCGTCAGCTGCTGACCAGAGTTTGACGTGGCGGCGCAGGCCGCAAGAGCAGCGGTCCGGACGCTGCTGAGGACCGGACTCCAGGCATCATCCTCAAAGAGGCGATAACTGTGTGCTTCGTCATCAATTGCAATAGTGACAACCCTGCTACCTTCCAGGGGCGTACTCTGAAGGGATTCAAGTTTTTTTGCCTGAGACGCCAGGACACTGCACTTTATTGTGCCGCTCACCGCGTCGGCAGTTGCGGAAAAATGTAGATCCCGAATGGATGACTCAGGCGTCGCTCCGCCGCTTTCTCCTCCAACACGCGCTTGGACCAAGGGTGTAACTACGACGGCGTGTTCGGTTTGCGGTAGACTTGAGGTAGTATCGGGCTCTGATTTGTCCTGCAGATCGGCAATTCGCGCCTCAATCATATCAATCATGCACTTCTTAGTGACCTGCAGCTTATCGCGCGATGGATCCTCCTTCGCGATTAGGTCACATTTGCGATCTCGATCACGAGCCCATGCTTGCTGTTCGCTTGCCAGAGATTTTTTCTCCCCCGGAGAGGAGGCCGCATTTTTTGCGTCGGTAACGGCAATCGCCAGTACTGATACAAGAGCGGTTAAATCCGCGTCCGCACAAATCAACCGCGCAGAAGGTATCTTGACAGATTTGCAAGGAATGATGGATCGACGGAGCGGCCGAGCCTGAGGCCCAGAATCAGCCCGCTGCGCTGAAGCAATTCCAGCGGCGGCCTGCCGAGCTTGGGCCCCAGAATTAGCGCGCTGCGCAGAAGCAACTCCAGCGGCGGGCTGCCGAGCTCGGGCCCCAGAATTAGCGCGCTGCGCAGAAGCAACTCCAGCGGCGGGCTGCCGAGCTTGGGCCCCAGAATTAGCACGCTGCGCAAAAGCAATTCCAGCGGACAATGTCACAAGCACTGCGATCAAGATCGTCCGCCGCATTCCTATGCTCCTAGGCAGGCCACACCTCACTGTACGACAAATATTTGTGAGCGAGTGATCACATCGCTAACGGTCCACAACAAGAAGCGGATCCTGCTCGCAAAAATGGAACGGCCCCTCTAGCCAGGAGCATGCTTGCGTATGCACTACGCCCTCAATATCGGATAGACCGACTGCCACAAAAAGCCGAACGCCGTTCTTTT
>Ga0102924_1003614_pt1 | contig 16141 bp, 16 predicted proteins | sample PaiPotPPM11metaG_FD_80116 | JGI IMG/M metagenome (GOLD analysis project Ga0102924, IMG submission 80116) | Iron sulfur acid spring bacterial and archeal communities from Banff, Canada, to study Microbial Dark Matter (Phase II) - Paint Pots PPM... ... | reverse complement strand
GTGCTCACCATTGCTTTGCTGAATTATCTGGACCATTTGAATCGATCAGTCACGACCCCGCACAGCCTTACAATCAGGCGATCTCGAAACATGAACAAGCTTTCTTTCACAAGGATGCTGTTGATTGGGCGCCGCGATTCAGTTTCGCCTGGCAACCGCTGGGCGTTTCGCATAATACCGTGGTACGTGGCGGTCTCGGTTTGTTTTACGAGCTAGTCGGCGGGTTCGCAACCTATTTCTCTGTCAATCCACCGCTTGTTGACCATGTGACAGTATTGGGCAGCTACAATCTCGCTCCGGAAGAAACCAACAGCCTTTTTAAAGTAGCCGCAGCCTCGAATGCGGCCTTTGTCGAGGGGTTTGCAGCCGGCAACAACCTTGCTCAGATCAAAGCGTCAGATCCTCACTTCTTCCCTCCGAGCATTATCGTTGCGACTAATAATCCCCGTTCACCCCAGTATCAGAAGTGGAGCCTGGAAGTGCAGCAGACGCTTGGGACCAACACTTCCGTGACTCTCGGATACTACGGCAATCACGGAATTCATGAGTTCGTGCAAAATCCTTCAGCCAATGCTTTTGGATTCGGCCCATTTCCAGCCACAGTCTGTGCGAGCCCGCCCGTTCCGCCCTGCGCCGACCCTCGGTTCGCTGGTGTCACTGAATACACGACACCGGGAATTTCAAACTACAACGGGATGGTTGTTTCGTTTCGGCGACGATTTAGTGGTCTCGGCAATGGTTTATTCGAGGCAAACTATACCTACGGCCATGCTCTGGATGAAGTTTCCAACGGCGGCCAAGACGAATTCACAGCGGGCAGTTCTGTCTACCCCCAAGATCCCTTTGATCTACGCGGCAGCTACGGAGCCGCAGATTACGATGTTCGTCACTCCTTCAATGCGAACTATTTGTGGCAACTCCCGGTAAAGACCGTCCTCCACCGCGGCCCCGATTACCTGGTGAGGGGATGGCAGGTCTCGGGAACGATTTTCGCCCGAACCGGATTTCCCTACACGGTGATCGATCTCGCAGAAAGCGGTAACCTGGCTTCGAAAAATTTCTATGGAACAATCTACGCTGTGCCAGCTGCCCCACTCGGCGGGTCCCATTCCTGCGGAGCGGGAGCCGTAATCCCACCCTTCCCGCATCCTTGTTGGCCGCCGCAAGTGGTGACGCTGCCGGACGGCACAACGACACCCAATACAAATGCAGATTTCGTGCAAACGGGTTGCGAAACAGGATTCAATACCGGGAACTTGCCAACTTCACAGGGACCTTGTTCAGGCGGTGCCGTTTCCTTCGCTCAAGGCCGCAACCGTTTCCGCTATCCGAGCTATTTCAATACTGACTTCACTGTCATGAAGAAAACGAGCCTTGTCGGCCAAGACAAAGTGGTGCTGGGTATTGGTGTCCAATTCTTTAATTTTTTCAATCACCCAAATTTCGGCCCGCCCGACAACTACAGCTCGGACTCAGGTTTCGGAGAGATATCGACGATGGAGATGCCACCGACCAGTATTTTGGGATCTGGTCTGGGAGGCGATGTTTCGCCCCGCATGATCCAGCTAAAAGCGCAGATTCACTTTTAGGCGGCTCTGGCCTCGTTGGGATGGCCCCGAGTGCCTTGGCGAAGCTCAGTCCGGGCGAGACGGTGCTGGACCTTGGGTCGGGCGGTTCCCGCGGCTCGCGTCATATCCAGATCGGGGGCGAAGATTTTTGACGGCATTCGAATCGCGTCCATGATTCTCAATCAACGGCTCGTTCGTTTTTGTCGGCAAACTGCTCCGAAAACAATTCAGGAAATGCAAACCTATGCATGGGATTCAAAAGCTGCTCAACGCGGGGAAGAAAAGCCGCTGAAAGAGCACGACCATGGTCCCGATGCATTTCGCTATTTCGCAAAAAGTGAGGTGCCACACTGGCGATTGGCATGGTGAAGAATCCGGGCTACAGCGCTTCTCCGTTTGGATCTGCCGTCAGGAGACCGACACCTTGGCGCTAGAACCGTCTTGAAAAGCGTTGTCGTGGGCCCAAATCAAAGAGTATTCTCCACACAAAGCGAATGAGCCTTATCACGATCACTTGGTCCGTGATGGCGTCGGCGTGTCTCACGCTGGCGGCAATTAACTTCCTGACCTGGGGCAGGAATCGCGAGGCGTGGGCAAATCTATTTTTTTCTTTGCTGGCGACGGGGACGGCGGCGTGGACGTTTTGTGAATTGTGGATGATGCGGGCGGAGACGCCGACAGAATTCGCGACTGCGCTGAAGTGGGGGCACGTGGCCGTGTGGGTGTTAATAGTGTCCCTCGTTTGGTTCGTCCAGCTCTACTTGAAGGCCGGGCGACCATGGCTCGCGTGGATGGTTTGTGGGTTTCGTACACTGGCGCTCGTTCTAAATTTCTTGGTGGGGCAAAATCTCAACTACCGCGAGATCACCGATCTCCAGCACATCCGATTTCTCGGCGAATCCGTGCAGATCGCCGAGGGCGTGCGCAATCCGTGGATGCTAGTCGGCCAGGTAAGCCTGGTGTCCCTTGTCATTTTTGCAGCCGACGCTGCCGCCACTGTCTGGCGGCGAGGTGACCGCCGGGCAGCGCTGACCGTGGGGGGAAGCATTGTGCTCTTTTCAATTTTCGGAACCGCTCAATCCCTCCTGGTCCTGTGGGGCATTATCCGGACGCCTCTTATGGCGAGCCTATCGTTCATGGGCATAGTCGCGGTGATGGGCTACGAATTGAGCAGTGATATGATCCGCGCGGCTTCACTCGCCCGCAAGTTGCGGGAGAGTGAAGCCGGTTTGCGCGAAAGTGAAGAACGAATGAGGCTCGCGGTTGAGGGTGCCGATTTCGGTATTTGGATTCGCGATCTCGCGCAGAACGAAATCTGGGCAAGTTACACATGGCGTAGATTGTTCGGTTATGCGGAAACGGAACGATTGGAACTCGACAAAATCTTGCAACGGATCCACTTCGAGGATCGCGATGCATTCCGCTTAGTGCTTGAGAAAGCGGCTCAGGGTGACGGCAGTTATGAAGCAGAATATCGAGTAGTGCTCCCGAGCGGCGAGGTGCGCTGGATCGGTTCCCGCGGTCGCGTCGAGTTCAACGTCGGGAAGAAACCGATTCTCGTTCGCGGCGTATCGAATGACATTACGGGGCGAAAGCTGGCTGAGCTGGAAACACAGAGTTTGCGTCGGGAGATTGCTCACATGGACCGCGTCTCGATGATGGGTCAGCTGGCCTCGGCGCTGGCGCATGAGATCAATCAGCCGCTCGGTGCGATCTTGCGCAACGCGGAGGCTGCGGAGCTTTTCATGCAGGATAAATCGCCCGACCTGGACGAAATCCGCGCAATACTCGCCGATATCCGCAAAGACGACCAGCGAGCGGGGAGTGTCATCGAACGGATGCGCGGTCTACTCAAGCGGCAGAATCTGGAAAAGCGGCTCGTGGATGTGGGAGAACTTGTGGGCGGAGTCGCGGTCCTCTTGCATTCCGACGCTGCGACACGGCACATAAAACTGGAATTGGCAGTGGCGGATCATCTGCCGCCAGTGTTTGGCGACGTGGTGCATCTTCAGCAGGTGTTGCTGAACCTGATGGTCAATGGAATGGACGCGCTCGACGAGGTGAACGGAGGAGAGAGACGTGTCCGCGTAACCGCCGCACTCGACGGACCAAAGACAATCGAGATCGCGGTGAGCGATTCCGGCCCAGGTGTTCCCGCGGACAAGCTTGCACACATTTTCGATCCCTTTTTCACGACCAAGCCGAACGGTATGGGCATGGGTTTGGCTATCTCTCGCACGATCATTGAGGCACACAATGGTCGCCTCTTGGCAGAAAACGGAATTGACGGTGGAGCGTCGTTTCGGTTTACACTGCCAATCGCAGAATAAGGATGGCACGATATGAGCGAGACCGCACCTATCGTCCACGTCGTCGACGATGACACGTCTTTTCTTACTGCGATCTCGCGGCTACTCCGGGCGAACGGGTTCTCTGTAAAGACATATTCGTCAGCGCATGAATTTCTCGCGCAACGTGATACACAGTCACCAGGATGTGTGCTGGCTGATTTGCGGATGCCTGAAATGAACGGACTCGATCTGCAATCCGCCCTCGCTCAGTCTCCCAATCCACTGCCGATTGTTTTTTTTAACCGGGCAGGGAGATATTTCCTCGACCGTGCGAGCTATGCGCGGTGGTGCGGAGGATTTCCTGGAAAAGCGGGCTCCAAAAGAAACGTTGTTGGACGCGGTGACCCGCGCCTTTGACCGCGATTCACGGGAGCGTGATGCGCGCGAACGGCAGCGTGAGTTACGCGCGCTTTTCGGCGCTCTTACGGAACGCGAACTCGAAGTGCTTTCTCATGTTGTGCGGGGGCGACTCAATAAACAGATCGCAGGAGATCTGGACATCCACGAGCGGACCGTGAAGCTGCATCGCACCGCAATTACTACGAAATTAAAGGTGCAGTCTGTGGCGGAGCTCACCCGGCTGACGCAGGAGGCAGGCCTCTTTCCGGAGCTCGTCCCCTCCTTCCCCAAAGGGCAGTAGACGGTGGTACCTTTCATCACTAAAGTACTCATCGGGTCCCGATGAGCAATCTTACCCAGACTTACGTTGCAGTTGTGGATGACGACGAAAGCATTTGCCGATCGTTCGGCCGGCTATTGCGGGCATCCGGACTGCAGCCGGTGACTTATGACTCGGCGGAATCGTTTCTCGCGGACACGAAGCATCCCCAGTTCGGCTGCCTTGTGCTCGATATCCAGCTCGGTGAAATCTCCGGCATAGAACTTGCCCAGCGGCTTTCAGACGCAGGCGGGCATACGCCCATCATCTTTATTACGGCTCATGACGATCCTAAAGCCCGGAGCGCAGCCGACGCGTTGGGTTGTTCGGCTTACTTCCGAAAAACGGATTCCGGCAAGGAAGTCCTCGAAACCATTCGGAAGGTAATGGGAGAGGCTTATGGCGTGTAGTTCGTGTGGGTCGGAAAAACAAGCAGAGCTCAGTGCGGAGATGAACATCCACTTTCCTGGCGGGAAAGGTCTCGACAAGCCTGTCGTCTGGGTATTTCCGAAGCTTCAGGTGTGCCTCAATTGCGGACTAACACGGTTTACGATTCCAGAAACCGAGTTGCGCCTCCTCGAGGACGGTGTTGCAGGATAACGGACCGTGTGGCGGAAGAGAGATTGCTCTGCCTAAATTCTTCGCGATGCCATCTGGCCAGGTGTCGCACTCTACGAAAGGTCAGGAATAATAATGAATACTCGACCCCGCATTTTGATTGCTGACGATCATAATCTGGTGGCGGAACTTTGCAAGAAACTCCTCGAAACCGAATTCGACGTGGTCGGTGTGGTTGCAGACGGTCGCGCCCTGGTGCGTGCTGCTGGTGAATTGAAGCCGGACGTGATCGTGCTCGATGTGGCGATGCCGATTCTGAACGGTTTGGATGCTGGACGCCAGGTGAAGGAGATGCTGCCTTCGGTCAAGTTGGTCTATCTGACGATGAATCCCGACCCTGAAGTGGCCGCTGAAGCCTTTAGCCGCGGAGCCTCAGGCTACCTGCTCAAGACATGTGCATCGTCGGAGATGGTGCTTGCGGTTCGCGACGCATTGCGGGGCAAAACGTACCTGTCCCGAGCCCTGTCGCGCGACGCGATCGATTCCCTGAGATGGCAGCACAAAGAACTGATCGATGAAAACCAGCGCCTGACCGACCGACAGCGGGAAGTGTTGCAGTTGCTGGCAGAAGGCAAAGTAATGAAGGAAGTCGGCGGCATCCTGCACATGACGACCCGGACGGTCGCCTATCACAAATATCGAATCATGGAAGTCATCGGCGCCAAAAGCAATGCCGAACTCGTGAAGTATGCCGTTCGGAGCCACATCGTTACTGCCTAGAGGGAGTCGGGCGGGACTTCCAGACCGCTGCTCACAAAGTGGCCGCCATTTAGAACTGCTTCTACGGCGGGGAGCAGGTCGGTGACCGCTCTTGCTTTCAGAACATAACCTTGGGCCCCAGAATTCAGGGCGGCCTGCACCACGTCCGCGGACGATTCTTGGGTCAGGAAGAGTATCTTGGACCCTGGGCTAAGCTTGCGAATCTGCCGAGCGGCCTCGATTCCATTGAGTGTTGGCAGCCCGAGGTCGAGCACGATCAAGTCCGGGTGCAATTCTTTAACTTTGTGAACTGCTTCCAGCCCATCAGAAGCCTCCCCCACTACTTGCAATTCAGGATTTTTTTGCAGTGCGGAGTAGACAAACTGTCGCCACGCTTGGAAATCATCGACCATCAGCACCCGAACTTTAGACACCCTGCCGCGACCCTCCTCCGTCTAAACCTCGGGTTCTCGTTCGGTGAGTTCAAAGTTTAAGGTTCGGCGTATGGGACGCGCCGCCAATGGTTCCTGTCACCCGATTTTGACTCGAAATGACGGGTGACCCGGAAGTTGCGAATCGGGTCGAGGGCATCTTGGAACACTCGGCCAAATTCAATCATTGTAAAACTGGATTCTAACATCTCAAAGGCACTCCACTGGGACAGGAATACCGTCGAGCCTCAAGCGCTACTATCGCCTCATATCGAGCCTTATGTGCCAAGACGGTGACAGCGGCCCGGCAATTAGATGCACCGACGGGGTACGAAGGTTTGATGGAACCTTGAAAGCTCAAGTTCATCCGCGTAGTGCCGGCATCATCGTCTGAACGGTCGATCAGGTCTTTTGGATCTGGTTCCTACAGCGAAATCCACCTAAGCCGCGATGCTGGTATTTCTGACAGTCGCACGGCGCTTTACCGTGGGTTACAAGGTGAAGCATAGAGTTAAAGCCGGTTTGCCAGATGCTATCGGCCTGCGCGAAATACAATGCGACGTAGATGCGCAATCTCGTTTGCTTTCCTTGCATGCACGACTTTCACGTTTGCCCAAAACGACTTAATCACATTCAAGACTGAAGCCGCGAGTGCATTCGTATGGGGTGAAGAGAACCAATCCGGAGCCGTGTCTTCGAGCGTTCGCGACCCCGTAACTGGCAATGCGATTCATAAGCTGAGTCAGGCTGGAATCGAAGTCAGTTCACGGGCAGGGTTCGAAAGAGTGAGATTCGGAAAGCCGGGAGAGTTTCTAAGTTTCACGACCACGATTATCAACAATACGGAGTCTGAAGTCGCCGTCCGCAGGGGTAGTGTGAGTGTCGATGGACACGCGGCCTTGCCTCTTCCAGTCGTAGTCACCAAGAAGGGTTTGAGCAAGAAAGAACGCGAACAGGTATGGGAACTGGCGAAAATGAGTTGCTTTTCTGGCGGCTTCCTTCCGGATGAGGATTTCTTTACTCCGAACGTCCCATCAAAGGCTTTCGCCATCGCCGCGAAAAGGGCGCTGACAGTTTCCTTTGTCACCAAAGACCCGCGCTATTATTCGATTCTGTGCTCGGTGGATGGTTGCTACCCGAAAGGAGCAATACGCTTCTCGGTTACGGTCAACTCGACTGACTTTGTTTTTGTTTGGCTTGGTCGATCCATGGTCAACTGCGGCGAGTAATTCCTAAATCGAATTCAGAGGCCGCCGAAGTTTGGGCGAATTTTCGTAAACCGTTAGAAGGGCGTTTTACTTTCAATTCAGCTCATCGTCTTTATAGTACTTGGTGCTCTTCGCCGTAATCTCGACGGCAATACCCTTATCGGTGAGTTGATACATCCAGACACCGTCTGAAACTGACATCGCTCCTCCCATCGATCCACCTTTGTCTCCGTTTTTCGCGGCAGCGGTTGCTTGTCCGCCGAACTGCCAGCCGGAGTTTACGAAACTGTTGAAGGCTTTTTCTTTATCGAAAACGAAGACTACGCGAAATTTCTTTACGCCCATACCGAGGCCCGCCTGCAGTTCGAGCATCTTCATAAAGGTCTCACGCTTGGTCTTATTGTTGACTGCGATGCCCTTTCCGCTACCGGAGCCGGCGACCAAAATCTTTACACCAAAATCACTGAAAACTGCATGCCCGGCTGCTCCCTCCACTGCTGATTTGGCCCTGGGGTCCGCCTTGTAAAGGTCCTTGAGAGTGTCTTGCGCCATGTCACGAATCTCTTTCTGCTTCTTTTCGACCTTGGAATCCGCGGCAAATCCTGCTGTGACCAGCGCGCAGACGAGCGCGACAGCGATGAGACTATATGTACATGTCGCTTTCATAGGCACATCCTTTCGTGGAGTCTTCGATCTTCGGTGACCTCAGGTGCTCTGAGAGGAAGGGTGATCCTGTCCAAAACTACTTCCGAAGGCAACCGTTTACGACTGGCAGAAATGACAGTTGGGGGTGGAGATCCTCTGACGACCGAACGATCTAGTCGGTACTCGCAACGGAGTGCGTGTTTACTTCGCAGCCACCCCGACGGGTTCGGCATGGATCCGAATGGTGACAGTTGGTGCCTCTACTAAGATCTGGCTTACTTCTTCAAACGCGAAGACACGATTCCAGTCGGTCTTCATGCTTACTACAGTCCAGCCATCTTTCTGACTCTGATCGTAAAGTGCCTGTGTGAAAGCGGCCAGCTTGACGTCCGGCAGTCCTTTAGCGGGACCATAGGCGTACTCGCGTGCCGCATCATCGTGCAGCAGGAGCAACATGAAACGGGCGCCGCTGCCGCCCTGCGTGTATTCCAACATCTCCCGGTCGCCATCGGAGTTGCCGAAGGCGGCAATAGGGCGGCGGCCAATGTGCTGGTTGATGGCGACGGGCTTGCCGCCTTTGTCGTCATTGAAGTTCAGCTCGGGCAGGCGCACGAGGACGGACTTGCCGTCAAGCATTTCAAACTTTGTCTTGATGCTGCTGCCAATCACCTGTTCCGGCTGGATACCATAAGTCTCCTCGGCCCACGGACGCATGAACTCGATACCGCCGCCCGAGACGATATAGGTCTTGAACCCATTCGCGCGCAGGTAGCTGAGCAATTCGAACATCGGTTGATAGATCATTTCAGTAAAGAGCTTGCCGGTCTTTGGGTGTCTTGCGGTGGCGATCCAGTCCTTGACGATCTGCTCGAATTCCGCAGTTGTCATGCCCGTGTGCGTGGCCATGAAGAAGTCGAGGACTGCGCGGTCACCGCCTGCAGCCGCGGTTTTCAGGTCACCCTTGAGCAGTGAGGCGAACGGTTCCGTGGTTTTCCATTCGGGATGCTGTGGCGCGAGAGCTTTCACGCGGTCGAGTGCAAAGTAAGCCTGAACGGGCAGCGGCTGCTCGCACCAGAGAGTGCCGTCGTTGTCGAAGGTGGCGATGCGTTCGGGCACCGGAACGAAATCTGGACTGCCTTCCGTCGTCACTCGCCGGACGAAATCGAGAATGGATTGTTTCGCCGGGCCATCGTTCCAAGAGGCCAGCGGCTTTGGCTGGTACTCCCAGAGCTTCTTTGCTGCGGTACCAAAATTTCCCAGTTGGTAGATTGCCACTCCGTCTGCCTTAAAGGTAAAGGAGGTGAATGGCTCCGCCTTCAGTTGTTTTACGAAATCTTCGTGGGCGACGCCGAGCGTGACATGCGGCATGTACTTCGGGCCGCTGGACTCGGGGACGAAATGCTCGACCCAGCCGATAGTTTCCGCGTTGATTCCCATTCCAACAAACGCCGCTGCAGTCCCGTTGCTCCCGGAAAACGGCGCGACCGCGTCGATCACCCTCTGATGCAAACGCTTCAACTCAGGCGTGAGTTCGACAAGGTAAATTGTGACGGCCACTCCCCCCCAGATTCCGTATTCGTGACCCTTCGCCATTAGCGGCAACTCCGTGGGCCCTTCCGTGGCGAAGACCTTTGTGAGCGCGGCGGTCACCGCGTCTAGGTCTTTCGCTCGAATGAAGCGCTGCAGCAATGTGACATGAGGAGCGTGAGTGGCGTCCAACGCATAACCATCCGGGTAGTTTCCTCGCAAGCGAGCGTTGACGGCATTGGATTTCTCAACCATCGTGTGATCTGGTTCGAGTAGAACGTCGATGGCGATCACGTCATCTGTGGCGGATTGCATTGCTGTCCCCTGAGTCTCTGGTGTTGGTTCGCTGCTCGTTTGAGCGAGCATCTGTTGAAACGAGACTGAGACGAATCCAAGTAAAACGAAGAGTATAAGAATCGTTCTCATGATTGCCTGCCGTAGACCGTCTGTTCCATCCAGCGACCGCAGTTTATAAATTCCTGGACAGGCCGCTAACTGGCAAAACTGACAGCCTGCACAGACCACCTGATGTCTTTAGAATTTGCCAGGCTCACTGGCGAAAGCCGGCCAAAGGGCATGAGCTAGTTGGGCTTTCCCAGCCAGGAGTATTGCCACGCAACCGACACGTTTTGGTAATTGCCGCCATACTGGATGTAGGTACCGTCGCTGTAGCTGAATTTCAGAGACTGGTGCTTGCTGATCGGAATGGCAGCCGTGCCGCCGAGACGAGAATTTTTCTCTCGAGTGAGGGGATTTTCTACACCACCCGGACTCACAGTTCCGCCCACCCAGTAATTGCCGTCGATCGAGACCCAGAGTCGGCGCGTGAAGTCGTAACTCAGGTGCGTTTCGAAGGATCCCATGGGGTTCTGGGATTGAGATCTCGTCCCCGGGAAAAAGCTGTTGCGCGACCAGAAATCGTGATTCGTGGTGAAGAACCACACCCCCGCATATCCATCGACAACCCAATTGCCCCATCGCTGGGAATAGCCCAGTTCCGGCTTGAAGGACCAGCGATTCGTGCCCCAGTTAATCAGCTTCGTGGGATCGTATTGGCCGGTCGGAGCAATCACCTTCAGGCTGGCGCCTAACAAGACCTTCTGATGCCACTTGACGAACTCCCGCGGTGGCATCGCCGGGCCACCCTTGAGGTTTACCGAAAGACGATAGACCGAATCCACAAGACCGGAACGATACAGTTGCGTTCCGGCCCCCTTCAGAGTTCCCTGGAAGTTTCCTACTCCATAGGGCAGCGCGGCTGCGATGTTGGCAGAGCGACCAAAGAGGTTGAATGAATGGTAGTAGCCAAAGATCGGGACGCTGTATTTTCCCTTTGCGTCACTGACTGGGAGCGCACCATTAAAGTCGATGCTGCCGTCGTAAAAAGAGTAAGTCAGTGTGACTGCGTTGGAGTGGATCGGAGTGATGACATATGCTCGGGGTGCGAGGTCTTGGGCGCGGAGTGCGCGCGGCAGACAGAGCAGCAAAGCAATCGCTACTCCGAGCCCAAAGAAGTATCGCATTCTCATCACCTAGTGGCGTCTCAAACACAGGATGGTGCCAGCAATTGGAGAAATCTCCTCCTCATCCAGAACTTGCAGGCGCATCATGCCCAGTTATTGCGCTCCAAGCGCCTTGTAGTCGGAATTGGTAGTCGTCACTACCATCTTCTTGGCCGTGGCGTTAAGAACGGTTTTCTGCACGTAATTGGTGCTGTCCGGCAAACTGGCAAACTGAATCGCCAATGTGACCACATCTTTCGGGTCATCCAGATATGTATTTACATTCACCGAGCTGATCTTTTTTGTTGCCGCGTCGAAAGAGAGCGTCATTTGGTCGCCGGCCTGTGCATAATCTTTGAATAGAATCTGCGTCACCCCGGAACTCGGATTGGGGGTCAACGAGGCTTTTCCGGACTGGAAGGCCTCTTGCATGTTCTGCGGATTCGGTGGGACATACTTGGCCAGCAGAACTTTTACATTCCCCATGTAGTCCTTCATCTCTTCCTTCTTGTTCGCGATCACTTTCTGCTTCAGTCTTCCGCCGCTCGGAGGCGGAGGCGGGGCAGTCAGTGCGGTTTTCTGCACCTTTCCGTCCGGGCCATACTGGCATGCTGATTGGCTTGCAGGCTTGGGGTCGCCTTTCAGGGCTAGTTGGGTAGTTTCGATCCACTGATACTGGTGCAGTTTCTGCTGGTTGTCCGCAAGTGATTGCTTCACGGCCCCAAGTTTCTGTTGCAGATCCGCGCCTGCTCCCGCAGCGGTCTGGGCGATTGCAGAAGTGACAACCGTCAATATTGTCGCGGCGATCAGCAGCGTGCGTTTGTTGCGAAAGCCGGGCATAGTGCATGCGATATCGGTCTTGTCCAACTGAGTCCTTGATTGCTTAAGTTCTATTTTCATCATGGTGTCCTTCCTGACGTCGATTTGTTTCGTTAACTACTCGTACTAAGCATCGGAGATTTCCGTAGACAGCAGAGAGGATTAAGGTCCTACTTCATGCCGAATACGGTTACGTGCGCCTTTCCCTTCAGAAACCCCTTTGTGTCGTACCAAAAATCGATTCTGCGAATTCTCCGCTTTCCAGCACCTGCCAGATCGATCTGTCGGCTCTCACCACCTTCAGGAATGTTGCTCCGGACGGCGATCTCCTCGGGCGCACCGTTTTCGTAGGTGATCACCAGTCGTTGCAGGTTTAAGGGGGCACCGGTCACTTTGAACTTGATCCGCCGGAAGTCGTTGAAAGGACCCGCCACCACGATCCCGTCGTGGTCGGCCTTAAAGCCGGCTTCGGTTGACGAGATGAGCCGCCAGCTTCCAGGAGGGCCACCACGCGGTTGAGACACCGTCTGTGGGGAGGCCTGAGCAGCCCAGGTCACCGCGAGCACCGCGATTGTTGCCGCGAACGCAAGCTTTCTCAGTCGTGCGTCCCAACTTGCCTTATATGCGCTCATTGTCTGTCCGTTCTTTGACTTCGGGTTTGGAGTGACTAGTCGCAAACATCGGTGCGTGCTGCTGAACGTTATTAGCAGCGTCGGGATAATAGTGTTCTTCGAGCTGCTGTCGGACAACTGTCTAAACTGACAGGTTGCTGGACTTGGAATTGCTCTTATCAATTTAAGAGATCGATGGGACCAAACGTAACGCTCCTCTGGTCTGCCTCCCTCTGAACGGGCGTGAGCATCTCGAGATTCAGACGCCCTCCTGTCAATACTGACAGTGCGTTCTTGGCCAGCAGACGGCTATAAAGATTGCTGATGCGGTAAGGAATCGAAGACGGTGCAACCCGCTTGCCACCGGCATCGACGCGCCTGGAAAGCTCGAGCGCGATCCGCAAAAAGTTCTTTTCCAGGCGAATTCAAAAGGTGAGGTAAAAGAAAATGAAGAAACTCCTGATTATCATTGCCATGTTGTCGTTCGCCATACCATCGTTTGCGGATGACCTGGACGAGTACATTAGGCTGCTCAAGACCGACCTCAAGGCCGACGCAAGAGACATCGTCAGCAAAGGGATGGTGACGTTTACTCCTGAGGAAGCCAAGCGGTTTTGGCCAATCTACGAATCCTACATGGGCGAGCGGGAGAAGTTCCTCGACGCCCGTCTTGCCCTGATCATGAACTATGCGGACAATTACGATCAGATGACGGATGCGAAGGCACAGGAGCTCTTGAACCGAAGATTCGAGCAACTAAAGTTGAGAAACCAATTGGATGAGAAATATCGGCCGCAATTCGCCACGGCATTGTCGCCTCGGCGCCTCGTCCGCTTCTATCAGATTCAGCAGGAGCTAGAGGTGATGATTGAGCTCAAGGCCATTTCGAACATTCCGCGGATGAAGTGGTGGCAGGGCGAGTAAAGGCAGCGCTTTAACTTCGCCAAGAGAGTCCGGTCAGGTCGCCACATTCTTCGTGGCGATTTGGCCGGGCGATATTAAATCACACCGATCCAAATCCCCTCGGCTGACTCCATGATTCCCAAAATTGGATTGTGAGACGGAAGGTGCGCCAGACATCCATTCCTAGAGGAGTCTTTGCGATCACTCTACAGTAAAGGTTGTTGTTGGTTTGTGTTGGCCGCGATTCCGAACGTCAATGCGGAGACAAATGTGAAGTCTGGTCTCAAATGGGCCTACTGCCGCGAAAGTGCAGCTTGCATGGTCCTTGCGCTAGCCGCACCCACCAGAAGCGCGTCCTTTTCGACTGCTGGCATCTGCATGATCTCGTCGGCGAAACGGCCGGCACGCACCAGCTTGGCCATAATTTTCATCGTCCCATCGATATGATTGAAAAACGTTTTGTACGCGGCGCACAAATAGTTCAACCCATCCTCGCCGTCTGGCGTCTTGATAAAGCGGTTCTTGGGACATTCGCCGTGACAGGCAAAACGCACTTCACACTCGCGACAGTAACGAGGCAGCGAATTCTTTTTGTCTTGCCCAAACTTGACCTGCTGTGGAGAAGAGAGCAGCTGTATCAAATGAGTTTCCCGAATGTTTCCCAGCTTGTACGACGGCTCCACGAAATGGTCACAGCTGTACAGATCACCATTATGTTCTAAAGCCAGCGCATCCCCGCAGGTCTCTGTAAAAATGCACACCGCACCGGGAACTCCTACCCAATTGGCAAGAGCTGAATCAAAATGCTGAACAAAAACCTTCCCAACATCGGTTTTGACCCACTCATCGAAAATGGCGATCAGAAAGTTCCCATAGGTCTTCGCATTTACGGACCGTTCGGTGACTTGGTTGCCTTCAATCGTGTACAGCGGCCGGTCCCCACCGGGGCGTTCACTCCAGCCCTCGTTGGCAATCGGCAGCATTGCGGCGCTGACGCGCTCGATAATAGGAATGAATTGGATAAACTCCGCGCCCAATTCATCGCGGAAGAAGCGGTACACGTCTAACGGGTGCTCCTGATTCGCGGCATGCACCGTACAAAGGATGTTCACGTCGACTTTATGTTTTTTCAGAAAATCGAAACCGCGCATGACCTGGTCGAATGAGCCAGCGCCGCCTTTATTCACTCGATAAACATCGTGCAATGCTTTCGGCCCGTCCACACTGAGCCCCACCAAAAAGTTGTTCTTCTTGAAGAACGAGCACCACTCATCGTCGAGCTGCGTTCCGTTGGTCTGAATCGTATGTTGGATCTGCTGGCCCGGGCGCTTCAGTTTGTTTACGAGCTCAACTGAGCGCTTGAAGAACTCAAGTCCCATCAAAGTCGGCTCGCCGCCCTGCCAGGCTACGTCCACTTGTGGAGCCCGATGACTCTCCAACAGTTGCTTGAGATACGTCTCAAGAAGATCTTCTGCCATCTGAAATCGGCTGCCGGGATACAGCATCTCTTTCGACAGGAAGAAGCAGTATTTGCAATCGAGATTGCAGATTGCGCCCGTCGGTTTGATCAACACGTGGAAACAGGACGGTGCATTTGCAGGGAGGGTAAAACCGCCCTGTCGAAGTGTGGTTGGAGTAGTCATAGTCTCACCCGCAAAATAGTCTGGCCCAGATGACCCGGTTGCGTAACTGTCAAAACAAACAGGTCGCAGTTTTGCGTGGTTACAAACCACACAAATCCGCAACTAAAGATGGGGTGAGAAACCCGCGACTGCCCTGAATCGGCTGACCAGTTTGCCCACTGGCTCTCATTTTTGCGGAGGTACCGGCTTCGGAATCCGCAATGTCCACGTGCCGCCGAACACAATTGTGTGGCCTACCGGATGCGCTTTGGCCGCAATCTCGTCGTAAAACTTGAAAGTGAAAACCAGATCACGTTTCGGAAGAATGAAATTGGACTGAAAGCCGATACCATGAACCGAGTAGGAGGGGAGCACGCTGGCCGGGATTTGGACACCGGCAACCGTGATCGTTCCGCCATTGTTCGACACCTGCCATTGGTCATATCCCACAAATCCGAGTTGGAGCAACCGGCTGAAGTCTTTCTTCAGGGGAAGAACCTGTCCAAGACCCCATTCCGCGGTGAACGCCTGACCGGGAGTTTTATCGGTACCACCTTTTTTCCCGTGGGTTTCCCAGCCAGTAAATAGATTCGCGCTGGTCCCCTTGTTCTTGGTGATGTAGAAGGTCGTGCCAGTTGTTATGAAGTTGCCCCAATACCCGGAACCGACGTTGTCGCTGGCTCCAGCCGTGTATCGGCCAGTGGGAGCGACGAAACCGTATCCGACGGTGACATCGGCACGCTTGAAGTTCCAACCTAGACCAAAGGGCTGAACGAAAGTGTCGGCAAATCCCGAGCCGCCCGCCGCCGTGCTTAGGTTTGTTCCAGGAATCACCGACAGATCGGCGACTAGCGAGCCGTTCGCATAATTCAGAATTGCAAAAGGAACGAGTTTGGCCCCGAGGATCTTGAACTTGGGGACGTAGATGAAAATGTTCTCGTCCGCCCAGAATCCGTAGGTTCCAGTAACTCCCGGAAGG
>Ga0102924_1003613_pt1 | contig 16146 bp, 14 predicted proteins | sample PaiPotPPM11metaG_FD_80116 | JGI IMG/M metagenome (GOLD analysis project Ga0102924, IMG submission 80116) | Iron sulfur acid spring bacterial and archeal communities from Banff, Canada, to study Microbial Dark Matter (Phase II) - Paint Pots PPM... ... | reverse complement strand
GTCGCGCGCTGGGCCCAAAGCTCGAGCGTTTGGCCGCTGACGATGGGTTTGGCGTGCTGCGCGATCGAGATGATGAGCGCGACCGCGCCCGAGTACGACATCGGCCGTTTGGGCTCGGAAGTCTTTCGCGCGTCGCCGCGGCAAGCGGATCTGATGATCGTTTCCGGCCGCGTTGCGCAGAAAATGGGGCCGGTCGTAAAACGCCTGTACGATCAAATGGCCGATCCCAAATGGGTGATCTCGATGGGCGCCTGCGCGAGCTCGGGCGGCGTCTTCGATAATTACGCGATCGTGCAAGGCGTCGATACGATTATTCCGGTCGATGTCTACGTTCCGGGCTGTCCGCCGACGCCGGACGGATTGCTTTATGCGGTCAATTTGATTCAGCAGCAGATCCGCGAAGGCGGCCGCGGCGGCTTGCTGGCGCGAACTTAGCCCCACCTATGCCTAGCACGCAGACACCACCGCTCACCGGCACGGCGATCGATCCTCCCGCGCTGCGCCCGCCGATCGACGACGCGGCGATCGAGCGAATCGAACCGGCGCAGTTGCACGCCCGTCTCGCCGATCTCAAACGCGCGGGCTTTACAGTGTTGCTCGACGTCGGTGCCGTCGATTACCCGCAGCGCTCGCCGCGCTTCGACGTCGTCTATCATCTGTTGAATCTGAGCAAAACCCAGCGCTTCCGAATTCTCTGCGGCGTTGCGGGCGACGATCCAAAACTACCGACCGCCACCGATTTATGGAAGTCTGCCGATTGGGCCGAACGCGAGATCTACGATCTCTTCGGAATTTCGTTCGAAGGCCATCCGGATTTGCGGCGCATCCAAATGCCCAACGACTGGGAAGGCCATCCGCTGCGCAAGGATTATCCGCTGCGCGGTCCGGCGCGCGAGCGATCGCCGCGTCCCGCATTCGCCTTGAAGAGCAACGTGCAAGCCGGAACTCCGCCCTCCGGGCGCACGCTCGAAGCGCTGCAGCAGCAGATCGCCAAGATTCGTGGTGAGGATTCTTCATCGTGAGCATGACCACCACGCCGCTCACGCCGGAAATCGTTTCGCAAGAGGGCAACTCGATGGTGCTCTCGATGGGCCCGCAGCATCCCTCGACGCATGGCGTGCTGCAGATCATGCTCGAGATTTCCGGCGAGAACATTGTCAAAGCCGAGCCCGAGATCGGCTATCTGCATACCGGCATCGAGAAGACCGCGGAAAATCTGTTCTGGACGCAGGCGCAAACCGTCATCGAGCGCATGGACTACCTGGCGCCGAGCAGCAACGCGTATTGCTATTGCCTGGCGGTGGAGCAGTTGCTCGGCGTGACCGATCGCATTCCGGAACGCGCCCAGCAAATTCGTGTGCTGCAAGCCGAACTCACGCGCGTCGCCTCGCACTGCGTTTGGCTCGGGACGCACGGCATCGATCTCGGAGCGCTCTCGGCATTTTTCTACTGTTTCGACATGCGCGAGAAGGTCTTAGACTTGCAAGAAGCCGCCGGCGGCGCGCGTATGCATCCGAATTACTTACGCGTCGGCGGCGTGCAGGCGGACCTTCCGTCCGGGTTCATGGAGCAACTCGACGAGCTGATCGCGATGTTCCCCGGCCGCATGCGCGACCTGCGCGGGCTTTTGCAGGCCAATCCGATTCTGCAAGATCGTCTGATCGACGTCGGCATCATGTCGCAAGAAGAGGCGCAGGAGTGGAGTATCACTGGGCCCGGCCTACGCGCGACCGGCATCGCTTACGACGTTCGCCGGGCCTTTCCATACGGCGGTTACCAGAATTACGAGTTCGACATTCCGACGCGCGTTGAGGGCGATTCGTACGCGCGCTTCCTCGTGCGTCTGGACGAGATGGAACAATCGATGCGCATCGTCCAGCAAGTGCGCAATGCGCTTAGGCCCGGACCGATCGCGATCGACGACACCAAAATCATGCCGCCGCCCAAAGAAACGATCGCGCTCTCGATGGAAGCGCTGATCCATCACTTCAAAATCATGACCGAGGGCTTTCGCGTACCGCCCGGCGACGTCTATCAAGCCGTCGAAGGTCCGCGCGGCGAGCTCGGTTACTACGTCGTTTCCGACGGCGGCAACCGTCCATACCGCGTGCGCACCCGCCCGCCGTCAATGTACAACTTGCAGGCGCTCAAGGGTCTTGCGCCGGGCAACCTCATCGCGGATCTGGTTGTCATCATCGGCTCGCTCGATCCGGTTTTTGGGGAGGTTGACCGGTGATGGGGTCGGGGAACATATTGGTCGCGGGGACGCTTGCCGGGCACATCGTGCGCCCGTCTGCGCTCGCTTCTTCGTCGCTCTCGCCCTCCATGGCTCCGCGGAGAATTCAGACGCCCCGCGACCAACACGTTCCCCGACCCCAGTGTCATGGTGACCCTTCGACAAGCTCAGGACTGCGCTTCGCGCAGGCAATAATGTGTCATGGTGAGCTTGTCGAACCACGGCCGAGCAGCGCGCGAAGCGCACGTGTCGAGGCAACGGCATGAGCGACTTTAATGCGCTGCGCCAAAAACTACAGCCGCAGTGCGATGAAATCATCGCGCAGTACGAGCAGAAGCGATCGGCGCTGCTGCCGCTCGTGCACTTGTTTCAGCAGAACGAAGGCTTTGCCAGCTCCGAAGCTTTGCACGCGGTTGCGGAGATGCTCGATCTCACGCCCGCGGTCGTCGAGTCAACCGTTTCGTTCTATACGCTGTTCTATCGCAAACCGGTCGGGAAGTACATGCTGCAGGTTTGTCGCGGATTGGCGTGCACGCTGAACGGCGCCGAGAACATCATGGCGTATTTTCGCGAGCAGCTTGGCGTTGGACATTTGGAGACGACGCCCGACGGCATGTTTTCGTACGAAGAGGTCGAGTGTTTGGCGGCGTGCGATCGCGCGACGTGCATGGAAGTGAATCTGAATTTCGTCTACGACCTGACGCCGCAGATGCTCGACGACATGCTGGCCGCAATGCGGGCCGGCACGTACGACGTGGCACCGATGCCGCAGACACAAAAACCCGAACGTAGTTGGACTTTGCGGCAAGACTTGCAGGTTTCGCACGGAGAGAAATCCGCCGGGGCGCAGGATCAGCGCGATCCAAATAATCCGGGCGGCTTGGATCGTGACGGCATCATCATGCTCGACCGGATTCTAGCGGACGAACCGCGTTTCAAAGGGCGAACCAAAGAACGGCTCGCCAATCTCGAGCCCGCGCTCGCGGACGTGATCGAAGAATAATGCCGGTCGTCAAAGTTTTGACCGCAGGTATCGGCGAGGCGGATCTGCGCGACATCAAAGTCTATCGCAAGCGCGGCGGCTACAACCAGCTGGCGCGGGCTTTCGAAGAGATGAAACCGGCCGATGTGCAAGCGTTGTGTGACAAATCCGGCTTGCGCGGCCGCGGCGGCGCAGGTTTTCCAACCGGCAAGAAGTGGTCGTTCCTGCCGCCTAGCGTGCGGCCGCGTTATTTGGTGTGCAATTGCGATGAGGCCGAGCCCGGCACGTTCAAAGACCGGATGCTGCTTGAGCAAACGCCGCACATGGTGCTCGAGGGTATTCTGCTGGGCGCGTACGCCATCGAGTCGCATCACGCGTTCATCTATATTCGCGGCGAGTTCAAACGCGGCTACGAGATTTTCATGGAGGCGCTGGCGCAAGCGCGCGAAGCCGGTTTCGTCGGCAAGAATCTTTTCGGCAGCGGTTACGATCTCGAAGTGACCGTGCATCGCGGCGCCGGAGCGTACATCTGCGGTGAAGAGACCGCGATGCTCAATTCGATCGAAGGTAAGCGCGGCGAACCGCGTCTCAAACCGCCGTTTCCCGCGGTGCAGGGGCTGTACGGAAAACCGACGGTCGTCAACAATGTCGAGACGCTTATGTATCTGGTGCCGATTCTCGAACGTGGTCCGGAATGGTTTGCGTCGGTCGGAACGGAGCGCAGCAAGGGATACAAAGTCGTTTCGATCAGCGGCCACGTGCAGAAGCCCGGCAACTACGAGGTGCCGCTTGGCACGCCGGTGCGCGAGCTGATCGAAATCGCCGGCGGTTTACGGCCGGGGCGAAAACTGATGGCGATTCAGCCCGGCGGCGGTTCGTCGGCGTGTATATTCGAAGAACAGCTCGACCTGCCGTACGATTATGAATCTTTGCAAAAGGCCGGCACGATGCTCGGGTCCGGCGCCGTCGTCGTCATGGACGACACGACCGATATCGTGCGCGCCGCTTTCAATCTCGTGCGATTCTTCGCCCACGAATCGTGCGGACAGTGCACGCCGTGCCGCGAAGGCGGCTACTGGCTCGAACGCGTGCTGCATCGTTTTCTCGAAAACCGCGGACTCAAATCCGACATCGATATGCTCGCGCGCGTCAGCCACGAGATCACCGGCATCAACTTGTGTCCGCTCGGCGATTCGATCGAACCATTCTTGGCTTCGGTCCTCAAACGTTTTCCCGAGCAATTCGAAGCTCGCGTAGCGAGGGAGACGATTCGCGCATGAAGATGACGCAAAAAATTATCGGCGGTGTTCTGGCGATATCGCTCTTCGCATGCGGTAGCGCGTCTTCGCAGCAAGGGCCTGATGCGATTCATAAACTCTCGTTCATGAAGGGCTCGTGGCATTGCGTCGTTCATGGCGGCCCCAGCGACGGCTTTAAGGACGTCTTGTCTTACTCGTTCTCGCCCGATTGGGACTGGATGATAGAACAAGAGAGCGGTACGGTTAGTGGGCAACCGATCTGGAGCGCGCAAATGTGGGGTTATGATGTGCAACGTCAGAAACTCGTTGCGTATCAGTTCACGAACCGTGGAGTTTTTACTAAGTCTATCGTCGGCTGGAAAAATGGGCTATTCGTGAGCCTTCGCGACGACAATAACGCATCGGTCTCGATTCGCCCCCGCGGCAAGCGCGCGTTCGACTGGGTTATCGGATCGCCCGATGGATCATCGATTGTAATTCAGGCGTGTCGAAAATAATGCCCGAGCAACAGCAACTGGTCACCGTTACCATCGACGGCACGCCGGTGCAAGTGCCCAAAGGCACGTGGCTGGTTGAAGCTGCCAAGCAGATAAAGCGCGAGATTCCCGTCTACTGCTACCACCGCAAGATGGGGCCGGTCGGATTGTGCCGCATTTGTTTGGTCGAAATCGAGGGTATGCCGAAGCTGCAAATCGCGTGCAACACTGCGGTTACCGACGGCATGGTCGTACATACACAGAGTGAGAAAGCGGCCGACGGTCGCCGCGCCGTGCTCGAACTCTATCTCGTGAATCATCCGCTGGATTGTCCGATCTGCGATAAAGGCGGCGAGTGCGATCTGCAAGACTACGCGATGGCGTACGGTCAGGGATATTCGCGCAGCATCGATCCGAAGGTGAGCAAGCCGAAGGCGGTCGATCTCGGGCCGACGATTGTCTTGGACGAGGAACGATGCGTCGTGTGCCAGCGTTGCGTGCGTTTCGACGACATGATCGTCGGCGAACGCGAACTCGTGCTGAAAGATCGCGGCGTGCGTAACATCATTGCGACCGCGAATGGCGAGCCGTATCGCCATAACTTTACCGGCAACGTTACCGAGCTCTGCCCGGTCGGCGCGCTCACCTCGAAGACTTACCGTTTCAAATCGCGCCCGTGGGACTTGCGGCGTACCGGTACGACCTGCACGCAGTGCTCAGTCGGCTGCCAGATGCACGTCGACGTGCGCGTCGGTGTCGTGCAGCGCACGATGTCCGTGGAAAATGACGATGCGATCAGCGACGGCTGGCTGTGCGATCGCGGCCGCTACAATGTCGGGTTTTACGACGATCCGGAACGCGTCACCCAGCCGGTGTACAAACAAGGCGACAGCTGGATGCAAATCTCATGGGGCGACGCGCTGGAGCTGTGGGCCGCCGCGATCAGGGAAGCGTGCAAAACGAATCCCGCCTCCGTGGGCGTCATCGGCGGCGGGCGGTTGACGAACGAAGAAGCGTTTTTGCTGCAGCACGTGTTTCGCGCCAACGGCGTAAAGAATCTCGATTGGCGCGCCGGCAGACAGCGTCAGGCTTCACCCGGACGCAACGGCGCGAAGCTCGTCGATTTGGAAGGCGTCGATGCGATTGTCGTGCTCGGCGAGTCGCCGGCCGAGCGCGCGCCGATCATGGACTTGCGCGTGCGTAAAGCGGCGTTTCAAAAGGGTGCAAAACTGATCCGCGTCGCCTCGGCCGAGCGGGCCTATCCGCCGCCGATCCCGTCGCAAGACGTGACGACGGTTGCCGAAGCGGTTAAGGCGTTACCGAGGGATGCAAAACGCATCGCAGTTGTGTGGGACGGCTGTGACGGCGAGCTCGTCTCGAGTTTGCTGGAAAAAATGCCGAAGGGTGCGCAGATCCTTACCTATATTACGGGAGAGCAACCCAACGCGCGTGGTGCGGAAGCGATGGGGATGCTGCCGTTCTTTGGACCGGGGTATGCGAAAACAGAAAGCGGGTCCGATAGCGATGGCATGCTCGCGGCGCTGCGCGACGGCCGTTTGGCCGTGCTTTCAATCTTCGGAGCGAATCCGGCGTTGCACTATCCTAATGCGGCGCCGGTGCGCGTCGAAAATGGACGCAAGCCGTTCGTCGTGGTGAGCGATCTGTTCATGACCGAAACCGCGCAGTCTGCAACGCTGGTGCTCCCCGCAAAAGCGGGGTTCGAAAAGACGGGCACCACGACCAATCTTGCCGGCGACGTGTTGCCGGTCAACTCGGCGCACTCGCTCGAATCTCCGCCCGAAGCCTTGAGCGATCTCGAAATGATCGTCGCGCTGGCGGAAAAACTCGGCGTGGCGTTACCGGTTGCGGAAGAAGTCGACGAAGCAGTGCTGCGCCATCTGGCGGATTCACCGGAGGATTTTACGCTTGGCGACGAGCGTTTTATTTGTCATCCTGAGGTATCGAAGGACCCCGAGCGACGTCGAGGGGATACGTTTAAAGTAATCCTACAAACGCGAATCTTCGCGGGTGGCGGAACGAGTGCGCACGACAGCCGCATTGCGGAGCTGCGTCCGTTACCTGAAGCGGCGCTCTCACCTGAAGATGCAGCCGAGCTTGGAGTGAGTACCGGTGATTACGTCGATCTCGCCCCTTCGTTACCTCAGGGTGGTTCGATACCTCACCATGACATAAAAAGCGATGACACGATCATGCACGACTTGCTCGTCGAAGTTCGTCCGGGAATGCCGCGCGGAACGGTCGCGCTGATCGACGGGTTGCCTGACGATCCCGCCAACGTTTTTGGAGCCGGCGCATCGGTGAAAGTAACCAACGTCAGGCGCCCGAGCGAAATGCCCGAACCGACCGGAGCTCCCGCATGAATCAGTGGTGGACGCCACAGGCCGCCATTTGGTGGGTCGTCGTCGTGAAGTGCGTCGTGCTGCTCTTCGTCGTCATCACGACATTCGCGTATGCGATGCTTTTCGAGCGAAAGATCATCGGTTGGATGCAGCTGCGTCCCGGGCCGAACCGCGTCGGACCGTGGGGCTTGCTGCAGCCCGCCGTCGACGCGTTGAAACTCATGCTCAAGGAAGACCTGACACCGAAGACCGCCGATCCGCTGATCTACCGGTTGGCTCCGTTCATCTCGCTGGTCACGGCCTTTGCAGTCTACGCGGTGATCCCGTTCGCCCAGCCCGCGCCGGGCAACGTGTGGGCGGTGGGCGACGTCAATGCCGGCATCTTGATCATTCTCGCAATGACGTCGATCGGCGTGTACGGTATCTCGCTCGGCGGCTGGGCCTCGGGATCGAAGTATCCGCTGCTGGGCAGCGTGCGTTCGACCGCGCAGCTGATCAGCTACGAATTGGCCATGACGATGTCGCTCGTCGGCGTGCTGATCTTGGCCGGCACGACTTCCCTCGTGGGCATCGTGAACGGCCAGGCCAAGCTGTGGTATTTCATTCCGCAGTTCGTCGGTTTCGTGATCTACGTCATCACCGCGGTTGCCGAAACGAATCGCGCGCCGTTCGATTTGGTCGAAGCCGACGCCGAGCTCGTCGGCGGATTCAACACGGAATATTCCGGCTTGCGCTTCGGTCTGTTCTTCATCGCCGAGTACATCAACATGCTGACGGTTTCATGTATTGCAACCTTGCTGTTCTTGGGCGGCTGGAACCCGATCGGCAATCTAACCTTTATTCCGGGCATCGTGTGGTTTTTGGTGAAGGTAGCGTTCTTCATGTTCGTCTACATCTGGCTGCGCGCGACCTTCCCGCGCATCCGCTACGATCGTCTGATGGCGTTCGGATGGAAAGTGTTGCTCCCCGTCGCGACACTTAATTTGGTCGTGACGGCGTTTGTCGTGGCGGTGCGTGGATGAGACGCAAGAATCTGTACAACATCGGCGCGCTCCTTACAGGGATGGCGATTACTTTCAAGTTCATGTTCAAGCGCAAGCCGACGATTCAATATCCCTCGCGCAAGAAGAAGCACGCGCCGCGTTTTCATGGCTTACACGAGCTTCGGCGCTATGGCGACGGCAAGGAACGCTGCATCGGCTGCGAGCTGTGTTCGAGCGTCTGCCCGGCCAACGCGATCACGGTAATCGGCGCGGAAAACGCACCCGGCGATCGCCGCTCGCCTGGGGAGCGCTACGCGGCTCGCTATGAAATCGACGAGCTGCGCTGCATCTTTTGCGGCATGTGCGAAGAGGCGTGTCCGACCGATGCGATCGTGCTGACCCCGCGTTTCGAGATGTCGGACTATCGCCGCGGTTCGTTCATCTACTCCAAGGATCGTCTGCTCGTTCCGCCTGAAGCGGGCGTCGGAACGCCGCCCGACGATCGGCCCAACGGCATTCCCGCCGACCTCGGGCGCGTTGCTGAGATCAAATCCACCGTCGATACAGACGAGGGTTATGACGCCACCTGGCGCGGCACGATTCTCAAGACGCAGACAAAGGGCCTGGCCCCGTGACGGTTGCGTTTTGGATCTTGGCGGTGCTGCTCGTCGCGTCGGCGATGTTCGTGATAACGGCCGAGAAGCCGGTCCATAGCGTCGCGGGTTTGCTCGCGCACTTTTTCTTTCTCGCCGTCACGTACTTCATGCTCTCGGCCGAATTCTTAGCGGTGATCCAATTGATCGTCTACAGCGGCGCGATCTTAATGCTGTTTGTGTTCGTCATCGCGCTGCTGTCGAGCGGCGTGGCGCCGTTTACGCTCGGCCCCGATCGTCTGCCGAAGATGGCGGCGCCGGCGACGCTTATTGTGGCAATCATGCTGGCCTTCGTGGGCTACGGCATCTCGCGCGCGCCCGCAATCGTCCCCGTCATTCATGGAGTTGCGGCGGGACCCGTCGGCGCCGCGGGCGTCTTCGGCTCCGTTGCTGACTTCGGTTACGCGCTCTTCACCGCGAATCTGCTGCCGTTTGAGATCACGGCCTTCATTCTGATGGTGGCGGTAGTCGGCGTTATATTGCTCGCGGGCGACCACGCGCCGTACGTTCCGACTCGACGACGCGCGCGAATCGTCGAACGGGACATGCGCGAAGCGATCGCGCGCGCAGGTGAAGAGTAGTGCATCCCGACCTGCTCCCCGTCGCGTTGGCGAATTATGTGGGACTCTCGTCGGTCATTTTTGTCATCGGCGTCGCCGGTGTGCTGTTGCGCCGCAACCCGCTGATCATGCTGATGAGCATCGAGCTGATGTGGAATGCAGCCAATCTGCTTTTCCTGGCGTTTGCACGCGCTTGGCTCAACAATGCGGGCCATATCTTCGCATTTCTCGTCATCACGGTCGCCGCTGCTGAAGCTGCGATTGGCCTTGCAATCGTCGTCGTCGTGTTCCGAACTCGAACGAACGTGGACGTCGACGAAGTGGCGGCGATGAAGGGATGACGCTGCTCCTCGCTATTTGGCTCCTGCCGTTGGCGGGTGCGATCGTCAATTGGGCGTTCGGGCCGCAGCTCAAGCGAGCGGCGGGAATTATTGGAAGCGCGGCCGTAGGGCTGCCATTCATCGGCACGCTCTTGACGTGGCGAGCGGCCACGTCACAAGCGCCTGGAATTCACCAGCATCTGTTCTCGTGGATGCCGGGATTTGATTTCGGATTGCTCCTCGATCCGCTCTCGCTGATCTGGACGCTGATCATCACGGGTGTAGGCTTCCTCATCCTGTTTTATTCGATCGGCTACATGTGGCCGGATCCGGCCATCGCACGGTTCTTCGCGTACATGAATTTCTTCGTTTTCGCGATGCTGACGCTCGTGCTTTCGGACAATTTCGTCGGCTTGCTCATCGGCTGGGGGCTCGTCGGTTTGGCGTCCTATTTCTTGATCGGCTTCTGGTTCTACAAGCCGGCGGCCGTTGCGGCTGCGCGCAAAGCCTTCGTCATCAACGTCGTGGGCGACGTCGCCATGATGTTCGCGATCTTCATGATCTTTGCAAAGATCGGATCGCTGTCGTTCGCGAGCGTCTTCGGCAACGTCGGCGCGCTCGACGGCTGGCTCTTTTGGATCTGCGTGTTCCTCTTTATCGGCGCGGCCGCGAAGTCAGCCCAGATCCCGTTGCACACGTGGCTGCCGGATGCCATGGAAGGCCCGACGCCGGTTTCGGCGCTGATTCACGCCGCCACGATGGTGACTGCGGGCGTTTATTTGATCGCGCGCTGCTGGCCGCTGTGGAATGCTTCGCACGAAGCGCAAGTATTGGTCGGAACGATCGGCGGCTTGACCGCCCTGGCCGGCGCGCTTCTCGGCATGGCGCAATGGGATATCAAGCGCATTCTCGCCTATTCGACAATGTCGCAGATCGGCTATATGATCATGGGTGTCGGCGTTACCGCGTATCAGGCGGGCGTCGCGCATTTCTTTACGCATGCGTTCTTTAAAGCGTGTCTTTTTTTGGGCGCCGGCATCGTGATCCAGAAGCTCGCGGACGAGCAAGACATCCGGCGCATGGGCGGCATGCGTTCCCGCGCTCCGGTCGCATTTTGGGCGATGTTTGCGGCCGTGCTGGCGATCAGCGGATTCCCCGGCTTCGCCGGTTTCTTCAGTAAGGACGCGGTGGTTTACGGCGCTCTAGAACACGGGCACCCATGGCTGTATGCGGTCGGCATCATAACCGCCGGCATTACCGCGTACTACATGTTCAGGCTGTTCTTCGTAACGTTCTTCGGAACGTATCGCGGCGAAACAGCAGCAGAGCACGAGCACGAACATGACCCGGCGCATGCGCCGGGATGGATCATGGCCGCGCCCGTCGCTATTCTCGGCGTGTTTTCAGTGATCGCCGGTTACGCGATGATTGGCGCGAACTCAGCGTGGTCACGTCTCTTCGCGCAAACGTTCCCTGCGGAAAACGTGCCGTCCGTGGCGATCAGCGAAGGCTGGACGACGGCTATTCTGTTCGTCGTGATGGCCGCAGGCATCGCGATCGCATACTTGCGTTACGCAACGCCGGTAGCGCTGGCAAATGCGCCGGCGCGCCTGCAGCTCGAATCGGAGCGCATGCCCGCTCCGCTCGTCAAACTTTTCTATTTCGATGACGTCATCGACTGGCTGTTCGTAAAGCCGTCGCAGGCGCTCGGAAAATTCTTCGGGAGTTGGCTCGATCCCGACGTCATCGACGGCGCGGTGCGGGGCGTCGTTGCGATCAGCGTCGGGCTCGCAAATGTCGTCCGCGGCTGGCAGACCGGATTGTTGCGTTCGTACGCGCTGATCGTGGTTCTGGGAGCGGCCGCCTTCGCGATTTATTATGCGCTGCAAGGAGCGGTGCGCTGATGGTCCTCGTGCTGATCTTGCTGCCGATGGTCGCCGGCTGCGCGCTCTTTGCGCTGCCGCGAACCGATCGCGCGATCAGCTGCATCACCGGCTGCGCCGTCGCTGCGCTGACGTTTGCGCTCCCGCTGGTGGCGGGGAACGACGGAACATTTGCCGTGCGCTGGCTGTCGCGGCCATTTACGGCTTCGCTGCACTTCGCGTGGAGCGGCGTTTCGCTGTGGCTCGTACTGCTGCTCGCACTCTGCACGTTCTGCGCGATTTTGGCCACGAACATGGCGGCGCAGTCGCGCACGATGATTGCGCTGCTGCTGCTGCTGGAAGGCACGATGATGGGTGTCTTCACGGCGCGAGACGTCCTCGCGTTCGCACTCTTTTGGGATCTGATGCTGATCCCGCCGTTTTTCGCGCTGGTGGAATGGGGAGCGCATCGCGACACCGCGTGGCGGTTCATCATTTACAATTTCTCGGGCGGTCTGACGCTGCTGCTGGCGACGGCGGCCTTTGGAATACTCAGCGGCTCGACCGACGTCATCGGCTCGACCCATCAGTTCGCTGGCGCTTGGGCACCGTGGATCTTCGCCGGATTCGCGTTTGCGTTCGCCGTCAAGACACCGCTCTGGCCGCTGCACACGTGGATGCCGGTTACGTATGCCGAGACGCCCCCGCCGATGGTTGCCGTGATCAGCGCCGTGCAGTCCAAAGCCGGCGTGTATGGTTTCATCGTCATCGCGCTGCCGTTCTTGCGCAGCGCAATGGTCGAATGGCGCTGGCTCATCGTCGCGTTGGCGTTGGTCTCGCTGCTTTACGGCGCGTTCATCGCGCTGACGCAAACCGATGGAAAGCGGATCGTCGCGTACTCCTCGCTTTCACATTTGGGACTGATCGTGCTGGCGATCGCCAGCCTCAATCCAATCGCCGTGCAGGGCGCGATCGTGTATATCGTCGCGCACGGTCTCTTTAGCGCCGCGCTGTTTTTGATACTTGGCTACATTGAAGAACGCGAGGAGACGCGATCGATTCTCGACCTCGGCGGGCTGGGGAAAAACAATCCGAAGCTGGCCGGCGCATTCACCATCGCCGCGCTGGCTGCTCTCGGGCTGCCCGGTTTGGCCGGTTTTGCCGGCGAGATCGTGATTTTAACCGGCGTTTTCCGGGCCGGATACTTTTGGCCGGCTTTGATCGCGCTCGTTCCGATTGTGATCGCTTCGGCATACATGCTGCGCCTGCTGCAGGATGCGATCAACGGTCCGGAGGTTGCCGTGCTGCCGAAGCGGCGCGATTTGACTTTGATTGAAGGGCTCGCGATCGCGCCGTTGCTCGCAGCGCTTCTCGTGCTCGGGATTTATCCCCACGCGATCCTGACGACGGTGCTGCGATAATGCCGAATTTCATTACGCAGAACGATTGGCTGGCCGTGCTGCCGTTGCTGATCGTGGGCGGTGGAGCGCTCGTCGTGCTGCTCGTCGATTTGGTCTGGCCCAAGCACGCACCGCGCTACGTTTCGATCGCGATCGGTTTGGCCGTGCTGATCGCCGCCGGCGCGTTTGCAGCCACCACGTATGGGCGCAATTACAATGCGTTCAACGGCGGATTCGTGCTCGGCGGATTCGCGGTTGTGTTTCAAGAGATTATCATTGTTTCGGCGATCGTGTCGCTGGCGCTGTTCGGGGCATTCGGCCGCGCCGATCGCATCGCGGGCATCACGGCGTTGCTGCTGTGGAGCACGAGTGGTGCGATGCTTATGGCGGGTGCCGCCAACTTGATGACGATCTTCTTGGGATTGGAGCTGCTCTCGCTCGCGCTCTATTGTTTGTGCGGTTTGGCAGATCGGCCGACTTCACAAGAATCCGCCCTCAAGTACTTGATCCTCTCATCGACGGCGTCAGGATTCTTGCTCTTCGGCATGGCGCTGCTCTTCGGCGCGACCGGCACCGTCACGCTTGCGAGTTTGGCGTCACCGGGCTTGATTTCCAATCCGCTCTATTGGCTCGGCGGCGGATTCTTTTTGGCGGGCATGGCTTTCAAGCTCAGTTTGATGCCCTTCCATATTTGGTCGCCCGACGTGTATGAAGGCGCACCGCTTCCGGTCACCGCTTTCATGAGCGTGGCTACCAAAGCCGGAACGCTCGCAGTTTTTGCGCGCTTCGCGTACGTGTTGCCCGCGGGAAACAAAATGCTGCTGCCGTTTTTTGTGATTGCCGGCATCTCGATGATCGGCGGCAATTTGGCGATGCTGGCGCAGACCGATCTCAAACGCTTGCTCGCGTATTCGGGAATCGCGCAGGCCGGGTACATGGTGGCCGCGCTGGCAGGTGCCTCCGCGCTGGGCGTGCGCTACGCAATCTACTATTTGGCCGCCTACATGTTCATGAATCTGGGCGCGTTCGCGGTCATCGCGCTGCTTTCGAGCGAGCGGGAAGAGGGCGCGCAGGTGGCGGCCTTCCGCGGCCTGGCTCAGCGGCGCCCGGTCTTGGCCGCGGCGATGAGCTTCTTCTTGCTGGCGTTGGCCGGCTTTCCGCCGACGGCCGGGTTCCTTGGCAAAATCCTCATCCTCTCCGCGAACGTGAACGCCGGGTACGCCTGGCTCGCGGCCCTGCTCATCGCGGGCACGGCCATCTCGCTGTACGCGTATTTCAAGGTTATCCGGGTGATGTACGACCCGCACGACCAGCCCGTCCAGACCGTGCGGGCTCGCGCTCCGCTTGCTTACGCTGCCGTAGCTTTCTGCGCGCTGTTCGTGCTGGCGATGACTTTCTATCCGCTGACCCCAAGCAACGTATTGCCGTTGGCCAGATAGACCGATACAATAGACGCGGCGCAAAAAGAGGCGAGACCATGCAGCGATTCCTGTGTGCGGTCTTGGCGATTTCCTGTTTGGTGCTGGCGCCCGCAACCGCGGTGCGCGCCGGGACAGTGGTCGTCAATCCGCAAGACCGAGCCGTCCTACCATCCGATCCTCAAGGAGCCATTCAGGCTGCGCGCGAGCGGGTCGCGGCCAGCGACCTTGAGGGCGCCATTCGCGTCCTAGGGGTTTACGTCGCCGGGCATCCAGGAGAGATCGCGCCCGAACGCTTGCTTGGCGATCTGTATTACCGGCACGGCGAGTTGAGCCGCGCCGAGGAACAGTACAAGCATATCCTGATCTACGCCCCCAAAGATAAAGAGACGCACAACAGGTTGGGCTCAGTCTACGCGACCGAAAACATGATCGATGCGGCGATCGACGAGTTCGATCGCAGTCTGCCCGGAACCGACTCCGTCCCCGATCTCGTGCGCCTGCACATTCGCAAAGGCGACTTCGACCGCTACAAGTACGAGCGCGAAAAGGCCGCCATCGACTATCCGACGGATCCGGATGCGGCGTTAGAACTGGGTCAATTGTATTTGGCGATCCATCAGACCGACCTCGCGCTGCGCTATTTCACGCGCGCGCTCGATGAGGATCCCGCTTCGCTCCAAGCGCTCAACGATTTAGGAAATGCTTACCTCGATCTGCATAACTACGACGCCGCTATCGATGCATTTGGAAAATGTTTAGGAAGAGATCCGAGCAATTATGCGTGTGCGGACAATTTGGGCGCATCCTATCTGGAGAGCAAACGATACGCGCTGGCCGCCAACATTCTGACGATCGCGCACCGCTTGCAGCCCGAGCGAGGCGAGGCGTTGGTCAACTTCGGTTACCTGACGGATGTCAACGGAGACTGGAAGCGCGCCGTCACGTACTACGTGGAAGCCATGACCGTCTACCCGTACGCTCCCGAAGCGTACATCGATCTCGGGCTCGATTACAACCAGCACGGTTTCTACGAGCTCGCGCAGTCCGCACTGTTGAAGGGCTTGGCGGTCGCACCTGAGGACGGGCGGCTGCACTTTGTGTTAGGTGACGTCTACTCGCGGCAGGGCAATCAAGCTCTGGCAGCCACGCAATTTAAGCTCGCGGCCGACTCCTATGACCCAACGGTGGTGAGTCTGGCCAAGGAGCGCGTGGCGGCACTCGAACGTTCAGGCCTGCGGATCACACCCTAGCGCGGCACGGCAATAGCGTCGATCTCGACGCGCGCGCTTTTCGGCAGCCCGGCAACCGCCACGGTTGAACGCGCGGGTTTGTTCGCATCAAAGTGTTTCGCATAGACCGCATTGACGGCGGCGAAATCGTTCATATCTACGAGGAACACCGTCGTCTTGACGACGTCGGCGAAGCTCATGCCCGCCGCCTCGAGCAGCGCGCCCAGGTTTTGCAGCGCGCGCTCCGCTTGCGAAGCAGCGTCCGTCCCGATGAGTTCGCCGGTCTGCGGATCGATTGCGATCATGCCGCTGCAGAAGAGCTGGCCGTTCGCGCGAATTGCTTGGCTGTAGGGGCCGATCGGTTCGGGGGCTTTGTTCGAACGGATTGTTTCGGTCATCAAACAG
>Ga0102924_1003612_pt1 | contig 16146 bp, 15 predicted proteins | sample PaiPotPPM11metaG_FD_80116 | JGI IMG/M metagenome (GOLD analysis project Ga0102924, IMG submission 80116) | Iron sulfur acid spring bacterial and archeal communities from Banff, Canada, to study Microbial Dark Matter (Phase II) - Paint Pots PPM... ... | reverse complement strand
GTGCGGGGGTTACCAGGAGCCCCAGGTCAGGGTCGAGTTCGGCAGACTGGGAGGGTTCAGGAACGCGGGTGGGTGGTCGAAGTCCAGGGCGCTGAGCGGGGTGGCCGCGGCCGCGTCCCGCCGGGTGAGCGGAGGCAGGTTCCACTTCTGCTCGACGAGCCGGAGGACCGAGGTGTGGTCCAGGGTCTCGCTGCACACGTGATCCGGCCGGGCGTACGGGGACACGATCACCGCGGGGACCCGGAAGCCATAGCGGTCGTAGTGGCGGGGGCCGGAGGCGACGGCCTCCAGTTCGGCGATGTAGGTCCCGAAGAACGGGCGCAGGCACGCGCGTAGGAACGCCGGCATGTACAGCACGCTCCGCCCCTCGACGTCGTCCGGGGGCGTCGCCGGCGGCGGCGACACGTGGTCGTAGTAGCCGCCGTGCTCGTCGTAGACCCAGATGAGCAGGGTGTGCGGCCAGCCCTTGCCGTGCATGACCCGGTTGATCACCTCGGCGGCGTAGCTCTCGCCCCGCCGGATGTCCTGCGGGTTCTCCTCGGAGAAGCTGTCGAAGTCGGGATCGACGATGCTGAACGCCGGGAGCGTGCCCTGGTCGGCGTCGGCCAGGAACTGCTGCACGGTCCGCAGGTGCTTGCGGCTGTCCCGCAGCCCGAGCGGGTAGAGGTCGGCGGTGAACGACTTGTTGCCCCGGACCGCCTCCACGATGGGCGGGAACCACCGGCTGACCGACGCCAGCCGGCGCAGTGCGACCAGCCCGGGCTTGCCCAGCAGGCGCGAGAGCAAGACCTTGGCCGGCGAGACGTTGTGGTAGTTGACCCAGGAGATCTTGTGCCGGTTCAGCAGGTCGAAGATGGTTCCGGCCGGCGGGTTGTCGACCATGCAGAACGGCAGGTCGTCGATGAGCCCGTTCGCGGTGCCCGCGATCAGGAACCGCCGGTTCGGGAACGTGGGTCCCAGGCACGAGCAGAACCACCGGTCCGCCACCGGGAACGTCCGGGCCAGCCCGTGGTAGAAGGGCAGGTCGGCCTCGGTCCAGCACCGCATGGGCACGGTCGGGTCGCCCTTGGGCTCGGTGATCTCGACGCTGCGCACGAAACCGTCGCAGCGGCCGTCGTCCCACTGGATGTGGCTGGCGTTCCAGCTCTGGGTGGGGGCGTACTTCTCCTGGACCGGGCCCGGGGCGTGCTGCTCGGCTACCATCTGGCCGTCGCGCCGGGGGTTGGCCGCGGTGGGCTGGCCGTCGGGGCCGAGCGCTAACCCGTCGCCGCGCCCCTCCAGCAGCCCGAGGTAGGCGTCGTAAGAGTGGTTCTCCATCATCAGCACGACGATGTGCTGGATTTCCGGCAGCAGGTCGGTGCCGGGCGGCTGGCTCGGATCGGGCCGCGACATGGCCAACGGAGGCCGGGACGCTTCGTTGCTCTCGGGCGGTCTGGACATCCCGGATACCTCCGACCCGCGGGGGCTGCGCGTTCTGGACCGGATCGTACCCAAGTCCCGGCCCGCGCGGCGGATCCGGCCGCCGGGGCCGCCGGCGTGTCGCTACGGCAGGCGGTCCGGGAGGCCGAAGGCCCGGAACAGGCCGGGGTCGAGGAAGTTGTGGTGCCCGGTGATCCGGTCGCCGGAAGTCTCGATGACCTGGATCGCGAACGGCTGGTGGCCGCCCTGGCTGTCGCCGTGGTACGCGCCGAACGCGGCGCAGCCGCTGGCGGCGGTGGCCACCAGGCGCGAGCCGCGGCAGATGTGGCCTGGGCCGAGGAACCAGCGCCGCATCTCGGCCGGCCCGCGCAGCCAGAAGTTGAACGGCGGCATCGACATCACCGCGTCGTCGTGCAGCAGCGACACGAGCGAGGCGATGTCGTAGCGCTCGAACGCGTCGACGTAACGGGCCAGCAGCTCACGCTGGTCTCCGCCGGCCACGTCCGGGACCGGCGCGTCGGCGTCGCGGGCCGACATGGTCGCGCGGGCGCGCTGCAGCGCGCTGTTGACCGAGGCCACGCTGGTCCCGAGCAGCTCGGCGACCTCGGTCGCCTGCCAGCGCAGGACCTCGCGCAGGATCAGCACGGCCCGCTGGCGCGGCGGGAGGCACTGGAGCGCGGTGACGAACGCGAGCCGGATGGTCTCCCGCTCCGCGGCCAGCTCGGCCGGGTCACCGTCGCTGGCCAGGACCCGGGCGTCCGGGACAGGCTGAACCCAGGCGTGCTCGGGCAAGCTCGCCCCGGTGAACGCGTCCGCCGTCCCGGATGGCCCCATGTCCATGGGCCGGGCCCGGCGCTGACGGCCGCGCAGCATGTCCAGGCACACGTTGGTGGCGATGCGGTACAGCCACGAGCGCATGGCCGACCGGCCCTCGAAGCTGTCCGCGCCCCGCCAGGCCCGGACCATCGACTCCTGCACGGCGTCGTCGGCGTCGAACACCGAGCCGAGCATCCGGTAGCAGTAGCCGGTGAGCTCGCGGCGGTACCGGTCCAGGTCCTCGGCCAGGACCTGGCCGCTTTCGATGGTGTCGGAGCGAGAGGTCATGCTCCCGAACCTACTGCGACCCTCCGACAAACCCCCGAGCCCGCCGGAAATAACCGAACACAACACATAGAACGGGCGATAGCCGCCGTGGCTCACGCCCGCGCCCGGCGGCCTGGTGGCGATCGCCGCCACCGGGCGCAGCGCCGGACGGCGCGGGTGCCGGGCTGGTCAGACGCCCGCGGGCAGGCCGGCCAGGGCGGCCTCGATCACGGTCTCGGGCAGCTCGAGGTCCTCGAGCTCGTTCGCCACGTAGTCGCCGTAGGCGGCCAGGTCGAGCAGGCCGTGGCCGCACAGCGCGGTCAGGATGACCTTCTCCTCGCCGGTCTCCTTGCAGCGCAGCGCCTCCTCGATGGTGGCGGCCACCGCGTGCGTCGGCTCGGGCGCCGGGACGATGCCCTCGGTCCGGGCGAACCGCAGCCCGGCCGCGAAGCATTCCGACTGTGGCTTGGCCACGGCCTCGATCAGGCCCAGCTCGTAGATGTGCGACAGCAGCGGCGACATGCCGTGGTAGCGCAGCCCCCCGGCGTGGATCGGGTCGGGAATGAACTCGTGCCCGAGCGTGTGCATCTTGAGCAGCGGCGTGAACCCGGCGGTGTCGCCGAAGTCGTAGGCGTAGACCCCGCGGGTGAACGACGGGCAGGCAGCGGGCTCGACCGCCCGGATCACCGGGTTCATCCGCCCGGCCAGCTTCTCGCGCAGGAACGGGAAGGCCAGCCCGCCGAAGTTGGACCCGCCGCCGGTGCAGCCGACGATCACGTCCGGCGTGTCGCCCGCCTGCGCGAGCTGCTTGATGGCCTCCTCGCCGATGACCGTCTGATGCAGCAGGACGTGGTTGAGCACGCTGCCCAGCGCGTAACGCGCGGCCGGGTCGCCGCCCGCGACCTCGACCGCCTCGCTAATCGCGATGCCCAGGCTGCCGGTCGAATCCGGATGCTCGGCCAGCACCGCGCGTCCCGCGGCGGTGACGTCGGACGGGCTCGGATGGACCGTGGCCCCGTAGGTCTGCATCAGCAGCTTCCGGTACGGCTTCTGGTCGTAGGAGGCGCGGACCATCCAGACCTCGAGGTCGAGCCCGAACAGCGCGCACGCGAACGCCAGTGCGCTGCCCCACTGGCCGGCGCCGGTCTCGGTGGTCAGCTTGCTCACGCCCTCGGCCGCGTTGTAGTAGGCCTGGGGCACGGCGGTGTTCGGCTTGTGCGACCCGGCCGGGCTGCCGCCCTCGTACTTGTAGTAGATCCGCGCCGGGGTGCCGAGGTCCTTCTCCAGCCGCCGGGCCCGGTACAGGGGGGTGGGCCGCCACAGCCGGTACACGTCGAGCACATCGTCCGGGATCGCGATGTGCCGCTCGGCCGACACCTCCTGCGCGATCAGCGCGCCGGGGAACAGCGGCGCCAGGTCCTCGGGACCGACCGGCTGGCGGGTGCCCGGGTGCAGCGGCGGCGGGGGCGGCGACGGGAGGTCGGCGACGATGTTGTACCACTGCCGGGGCATCTCAGATTCCTGCAGAACGTACTTGACCTGGCGGTCCATCGGTACCCCCCTGGTGCTTGCGGAAGCATGGCGAACGATGAGCGCAACGCTAGCCGAGAGCGGGACGCGGCCGGAAGGGGACGATCAGGGCGAGACGCGGTCAGTGCGGGTCGTCCGGCCAGGCAGGCGGGAGCGGAGCGGGCTCGGAGGTCGTGGACCCCTCGGCGCGCGGCCACGATTCCTGGGCTGGCGGCCACGACGCCTGGGCCGGCGGCTGAGCCGGGCCGGGGGCGCGCGGCGGGGCGGTCCCGCGCGACTGGGCCGGGCTGCGCTCCAGCATGGACGCGCGCGCCGGGGCGGGCGCCTGGGTCGCGCCGGACGCCTGGGCCGCGACCGGCGGCCGGGTGGCGCGGATCGCCCCGCCGACCGCGATCACCAGCGCGGCCAGCCAGCCCACGCCGGTCCAGCCCAGCAGCAGGGAGAGCACGGCGATCGAGCCCTGATGGGGCAGCTTGTACAGCGCGGAGATGATCAGCGGCAGGAACCAGGCGGCCAGGCAGGCGATAATGAACAGGACCCGGAGCGCCATTAGAACGCGACCCCGGCTCGGGGCGTAACGTACCGCATTCCCCGCGTCCTTCCGTCGCGCCCATCATCGAGCGGGGCCCCCGGGATTAGTCGTGCCGGAGGCGCGCCCGAATAGCCTCGTGCCGGAGGCGCGCCCGAATAGCGTCGTGCCGGAGGCGCGCCCGAGTAGCTCCGCATCACCTGCGAGCGTAGCTCGTGGCTATTGCCCGGTCCACGACGTCGTGGGCGCGTCGGGCGGAACATGCCTTCGGCCGCAGGTTGTTACAGCGCAAAGAACGACCGGTGCCGAGGCGGGAGGACAACCATGCGCGTGGATATCTGGAGTGACATTGTCTGCCCGTGGTGCTATATCGGGCAGCGCCGTTTCGCGCTCGGCCTGGCGGGCTTCGAGCATCGCGGCGAGGTCGAGGTGGTCTACCGGTCGTTCGAGCTTGACCCCGCGATCGGCCCGGGCCAGGCCACCCCGGTGCTGGACCTGATGGCGGCCAAGTACGGCATGAGCCCGGCCGAGGCCGGGCAGGCCGAGGCGCGGGTGGCCGCTCTGGCCGCTGCCGACGACCTGGGCTTCACCACGGACCGGGTCGTGGGCAGCACCTTCGACGCGCATCGGCTCGTCCATCTCGGCCGCGAGCACGGCCGGCAAGAACCGGTGCTGCAGCGGCTCTACCAGGCCTACTTCGCCGAGGGACGCCCGGTGTTCGAGGTGGACGCGCTGGTCGGCCTGGCCGCCGAGGCGGGACTGGACACCGGCGCCGCGCGCCAGGCGCTCGAGGACGGCAGCTACGGCGACGCCGTCCGGGCCGATGAGGGCCAGGCGCGCGCGCTCGGAATCGGCGGGGTGCCGTTCTTCGTGATCGACGAAAAGTACGGCATCTCGGGCGCCCAGCCCGCGGCGGCGTTCACGCAGGCCCTGCAGCAGGTCTGGGCACGCTGAGCTGCGGCGCAGCGCGCGTCCGGTTGCGGCGCCCTGGCCTGCGTGCGATGGTGGGGCGGTGGGGTCAGGCTCGGTGGCTTCGCGGCGGTTGCGTCTGGCCATAGGCCTGACGGCCGTCGGCGCGGGGTTGTTCATAACCGGCCTGTCCATGGTCGTGGTCAGCGCGGCCCTGCGGCTGAAATCCGGGCACAGCGGGGGACTCGCGCACACCGGTGAGCTGGTCGCGCTCTGCGGCCTGGGCATCGGCGTGCTGCTGCTCGCGACGATGACCGTCGGCCGGACCGATCAAGCCGGCCGCGGCCGGCGGCGCCGGACCGGTGCGGCCGGGGCCCGCCCGCGGCCAGACCCGGCCCGGGAATGGCTCGACCCGCTGCGTCCGGCCGGAGACGGCCTCGCCCCGCCCCGCCCAGTGCCAGCCAGCCCAGTGCCCGCCAGCCCAGTGCCCGCCAGTCCCGTGCCGGCCAGTCCCGGGCCGGCCAGCCCGGGATACGCGGTGGAGGCGGATGACCGTCGGCCACCGGGCCCGCACCCTGGGTGGAGCCCGGGCCCGGCGTACGACTGGAACTCAGGCGGCGCGGACGACGGGCGGGACGGTGCGGCGGACCAGTGGCCACCCGGTGCGCCCGACTGGCGGCCGGGCAGCGATGAGGAATGGCCGGCCGCCGAGCACGAGCACTGGCCGCCCGCCGACGAGACCCCGGAACCCGATTACCTCAGCGGCCCGCAGCCCGCCTACTCGCCAGACGCGGAGCCGGGGTACGAACCGGAGCCCTTTTACCTGGTCGGGCCGGATCCCGCGGACCAGGCCCGGCACGCGGCCCGGCCGGAGGCCGGCTCGTTAGCTGACCCCGGACCCGGGGCGAGGCGGGAAGACGACGACACGTCCCCGATCCCGGTGATCCGCCACGGCAGACGTTCGAACGACAACGGCGTCAGGCGCGGACGTTCCACGCCAGCCGGAACCCCGCGATCAGCCGATCCGCCGCTGCCTCGCTGAGTTCGACCAGGTCGGCGCCCACCTCGCCGTACTCCCACTCGATGATCGCCGCGTCCGGCTCCCAGCTCAGGTCCCGCCGCAGGGCCTCGTCGACCGGGCCGCCCGCCGCGGGCCGGCGGCGGGCCAGCCCCGACGGCGTCTGCGGCGTCCGGCCTGACCCCACGATCGCGTAGTACCTCACCCCGTCGGCCACGGCGCTACAGGCCTTCCTTGCGGTAGTCCGGTATCGCCATGCACCTCGGCGGCACCGGCACCGCGGCCGACGCCTCAGCGTGAGCGGCGCGCAGCCGGGCCCGCTGGCCGGGCGACGTCGCGGGGTTCACGACCTGTTCGTAGCTGGCCTGAGCGCGCCGTTTGGCCTCCCAGCTCGGCGCGGTGTGGAATTCGACCTCGAAAACGGCGTCGTGCGCGGGATCACGCCAGCGCGTGTTGATGCCTTTGTACTCAGGAGACCGCCAGCTGTTCCGCCGGGCCTCCAGCTCGAATCCCTGGCCTTTGAGCCGGCTGTGCACCTGGAGCGTCGCGTCGGCGTAATCCTCGGCCTCGAAGATGTACGCGTAGCGGATGGCGTCGTGGATTTCGCGCGACAGTTCATCGGCCGACTTGTCCGGGTGCCGCTGGATCAGATCGGCAAGCCGTTCCCGGAACAGGTCGGGAGGCTTCAGGGCGTAGCCCTCGGTGTCCGGGAGCAGCCGCCCGCGCTCGAGCTGGGCCTCGAGCCGGCGCATGGCGGGGGTGAGCCCGCTGTGGCCGTAGCTGCCGAACACGTTCCGGCCCTCGGCCGTGCGGCAGCGGGTCAGCGCCTCATCGGCGATCAGGCCCTCCTCGCGGCTGAGGTACCGGCCGTTCCATTCCCAGGAGCCGTCTCGCCCCAGCCGGGGCTCGCCGCCGCGGCCGTCCGAGCCGGCCGCGGCCGGGGAGGTGGCTCCGTTCGCATGACCCGGCTCCGGCCACGCCGGGTTGATCGTGTCGTCACCGCCCGGCGGCGGGTCCCAGCCGGGCGGGCTGCTCCACCCGGTAGTCGTCCGGTTCCACTCCGCGGTGCTGCTCAGGTCGTCTGGGCCGGACCAGCGGGCCGCGTCGGCCGGATCGGAGCCGTTGTCGTCGTCGGTGCTGGTCAGGTGGTCGGCCCCGGGCCAGGCCCCGGCTTCGTCGTCGGCGCTGACCTCGCCGGCGGAGTTGCCCCAGACGGCCGCGCCGGTCTCGTCCTCGGCGCCGGCGAGCTGGTCGGTACTGCTCCACAGGATGGTCCCGGCGCCCTCGTCCGCGCTCGCCTCGCCGTCCCAGCCGGCGGGCTCGTCCCAGCTGGCCGGCTGATCCGAGCCGAAGGGCTCGTCGGCGCCGAACGCCTCCTCCCGGCTGGGCAGATCCCGGAGCGCGAACGATTCTTGCGGGCCGGGCAGGCCCGGCCGGCCGAAGGAGTTCGGCGGGCCGGGCGGGTCCGTCACGGCGAGCGGCTCGGCCGGGCTGGACAGGTCGGGCAGGCCGAACGAGGCCGCGGAGCCGGGCGGGTCCGTCACGGCGAGCGGCTCGGGCGGGCTGGACAGGTCCGGCAGGCCAAATGAGTCCGGCCGGCTGGGCAGGTCCTTCAGGCCGAGCGGCTCCTCCGGGGTGACCGGGTCGTCCGGGGTCACCGGGCCGTCGGCCGTCAGCCGGTCGTCCAGGTCGCCGAGCCCGGCCGCGTCCCCGGCGCCGGGCGTGGTGGCCGCGCTGCTCCAGCCGCCGCTGCTCAGGCCGGTCAGCCCGGCCGAGCCGTTATGGCTCGTCCGCGCGGTGGTTTCGGCGACCGGCCCGGCCTCGAGGTGCGGATCCTCGTGGCGCGGGGTCGCGCCGTTGGCGTCGCGCTCGCCGGCGTGCAGCGGCAACTCGAGGTCCTTCAGCCGGACGGCCGGCGGCTTGCGCGACAGGTCGTCGTTGTACGGCGACGACGGATGGCCGGGCGGCAAGCGCTCGAGCCGCAGCCGAAAATCGCCGAGCGACCCGCGTTCGGGCCGGTCGGTGGTCCACCGGGCATCAGGCTGCGTGGGTACCTCCGGGTTGCGCGCGGCTTGCTCGGCGAGCTGATCCCACCGGTCCTGCGCCCCTGGCATCGCGTGTCTCCCCGCACGTTGTCAACCAAGTCATCGTAACCGCCGGCTCCGCCGGGCATCCCGCGAAGCGGCCCGGGCGCTGGCCGCCGGATGCCGGGCCGGGGCGTTCTCCTAGGGTGGGGCCGTGTTGCGTCCTGGAAGCTGGTCCAGGCCTGCGGGTGGAAGTCCCGCCCGGGTAGGCACCGGAGCGCCCGGTAGCGGGCCCCGGTTCGTCGCTGAGAGGCGGCGGGCTGAGCGGGGTGTCGGAAGCCTCTTTGGAGGGAGCAAGCGCGCGGGCCGTGGCGTGAAGCGAACCTTGCAGCCTCGTCACAACAACAATGGGGGAGCCGAGCCGCTCATGTCACGGCGAAGGCCACGCCTGGCGGGCCCTGTTCCGGGGTCAGCCTGCCGGGTCCTCTCGGGGTACGGAGGGCGGCACGCGTGCATGGTCTGGGCCGGAACAGGAGAGACCCGTCTGCCTGGCCTGCGTCGGGCAAAGGCCGCCGGTATAAGCCGATGGTGAAATCTGGCGGAGGGCAGCGGGAGTCCGAGGGGGCCGTAGTACCGGTGATCGGCGTGCAACATGACGCGCCGGGAGGGAAGGGCCCTCACTTTGATCACGCTGGTGATGAGGTTACGCGTCAGGGCATGGCCGGGTCTGCCCGGTCCAGTCACCCTGGCAGGCCTGAGCCTGTCGTACTGCTGGACAGTGAGCCGGCGACCGGGCCGGTGTCCTTCGGGAAGGGGCGACGACTTCAGCGTCAGCTACGGGCTGCGGCCAAGCAGTCGCCGGAGCGGCGTTTCCGCGCCCTGTATGACCGTGTCCACCGGGGTGGCGTCCTGTGGGAGGCGTGGGAGCGGGTCCGGGTAAACCGTGGGGCCGCCGGGGTGGATCGTGTCACCTTGGCGTATGTGGAGGAGGTCTACGGGGTTGCCCGGATGCTCGGGGAACTTCAGGCTAGCCTCCGCGCAGGCACGTACCGTCCGGCGCCTGCCAGGCGTGCGGACATCCCCGGACCACAAGGTGGCAAGCGGCCGCTGGGCATTCCCGCCGTCCGCGGCCGGGTGGCCCAGCAGGCGGCCGAGCTCGTGCTGGAACCGGTTTTCGAGGCGGATTTCCTGCCGTGCTCGTACGGGTTCCGGCCGAGGCGGCCGGCCACGCAGGCGATGGAGCGGCTGCGGGTCGGCTTCATCGAGGGCTGCCAGTTCGTGGCCGAGTTCGGTATCCGCAACTTCTTCGGTGAAATCAGCCATGACCGGCTGCTGGCCGGGGTGGCCGGGCGGGTGTCAGGCCGGCGGGTGCTCAAGTTGGTCCGCTTGTGGCTGCAGGCAGGGGTGATGGTGGAAGGCGAGGTGCAGCGGACGGTCGCTGGAACTCCTCAAGGCGGGGTCATTTCCCCGTTGCTGGCCAGCATCTATCTGCACGTCCTGGACCGCGAGCTGTCCGCGCATGGCGCGGGTGAGCTGGTGCGCTACGCCGACGACGGCGTGGTGCTGTGCCGCAGCGCGGCGCAGGCCCGGGCGGCCCTGGAAGCGGTGCGGGACGCTCTCGCGTCGCTGGGGCTGGAGCTGCACCCGGATAAGACGAAGGTAGTTGACCTCAGGGAAGGCCGGGAGGGGCTGGATTTCCTCGGCTGCCATTTCCATGCCCGCATGTCAGGGCGGTTGTGGGAACAGAAGCGGATCGTCCGCTACTACCTGCATCGCTGGCCCTCGCAGCGGTCGATGAAACGGCTGAGGGAGAAGGTCCGCTCCCGCACCGGCCGCAGCCGCGTAGGGGTGAAGGACATCCGCGAGGTGATCGCGGACCTGAACCCGCTGCTGCGCGGCTGGGGCAACTACTTCCGCACGGGAAATGCCGCTGGAAAGTTCCGCCAGGCCGGCCGGTATGTAGTCATGCGGCTTCGCGCGCTGATGGTCAAAAAGCGGGGCCGGAACCTGCATGCCGGGCAAGCCGACCGGTGGACGGAAGAGTGGTTCAACGGGCACGGCCTGTACCGCCTGCGCGGGACCGTCCGCTATCCGAAGGCTGCGTAACCATGCCAAGAAGATCATCGGTAAGCCGTATGCGGGAAAACCGCACGTACGGATTGAAAGGGGGATGGGGAAACCGGACCGCGCAGCGACACCGGCGCCCCTGACTACCAATGGGCGGTCTCCGGGTTCTGTTCATCGGCGGCAGCGGGGTCATCAGCTCGGCCTGTTCCTGGCTCGCGGCCGAGCGGGGCATCGAACTGTTCGTGCTCAACCGCGGCCGCAGCCGCCTGCGACCGCTACCCGAGCAGGTCACCGAGCTGCGCGGCGACGTACGCGACCCGGCCTCGGTGGCCAGCGCGGTGGGCGACCGCGAGTTCGACGCCGTGGTCGACTGGGTGGCGTACACGCCGCAGGACGTCCGGGCCGACATCGAGTTCTTCCGCGGGCGCACCGGGCAGTACGTGTTCATCAGCTCGGCGTCGGCGTACCAGACCCCACCGTCCCGCCAGCCCGTCCTCGAGTCCACGCCGCTGCGCAACCCGTTCTGGAAATATTCGCAGGACAAGATCGCTTGCGAGGAAATGCTCGTGGCGGCGTACCGCGACGAGGGCTTCCCGGCCACGATCGTGCGCCCGTCGCACACCTACGACCAGACGCTCGTGCCGTTCGACGGCGGCTGGACCATCGTGCGCCGGATGCGCCAGGGCCAGCCGGTCGTCGTGCACGGCGACGGCACCTCGCTGTGGACGCTGACCCACCACCGGGACTTCGCCCGGGGTTTCGTGCCGCTGCTCGGCCACGCGCGCACGGTCGGCGAGGCCTTCCACATCGCCTCCGACGACGTGCTGACCTGGAACCAGATCGCCGAGACCCTGGCGGCCGCGGCTGGCGTCACCGCCCGGATCGTGCACGTCCCCTCGGACGCGATCGCGGCCGCCGACCCGGACTGGGGAGCGGGGCTGCTCGGCGACAAGGCGCACTCGCTGACGTTCGACAACGCCAAGCTGCGCGGCGTGGTGCCGGACTACCGGGCGACGATCCCCTTCGAGCAGGGCGCGCGCGAGATCGTGGCCTGGCACGACGCTGACCCGGCCCGGCAGGTGATCGACGCGCACGTCGACGCGGTCATGGACCGGCTGATCGACACCTACGGGTGCCGGTGACCACGAAGCGACGGCCGCTCAGCCGTGGTCGCGCTCATGGCGGCCCCGGGCCCGCGGGGCGGGGGGCGACACGCAGGACGCAACCGGCTCGGGCGGTCCCGCTGGCTCCCGGGACAGGGTATTGATCGTCCGCTTGACCCAGGCCAGGCTGGCGCTATGCGTCGCGATCCCGTGGTCCAGGGCCAGCGGGGAGTGCCGGTCCTCGGGTTGCGCGCTGGCCGCGTAGCCTTCCAGCCCGTCGAGGAACGCGGCGAGCGCGTCACGTAGGTCGGCCAGGAACGCCAGCACCTCGGCCCGCGGGAGCACGGACTCCATCATCACGAAGCGCATCAGGTGCAAGGTCAGGTCGGCGGAGATCGTGGCCGGGTCGACCGGCTGGCGCACCCAGGCCGCGTGCGCCGCGAGCCCGGGCTCGGTGATGTGGTAGACGTAGCGCCGCCTGGACCGGGCTGGCCCGTCTGGCCCGGCCGGCTCGGCCCGCAGCAGGCCGCGGCCCTCCAGGCGGCGCAGCGCCGGGTAGAGCGCCCCGGAACTCGGCTGGTACACCCCGATCGGCGTATTCGCGAACGCCTGCTTCAGGTCGTAGCCGGTCGACGGGCCCCGGGCGATCGTGCCGAGCAGCACCTGCTCGAAGTCGGTCAGCCGCCGCCCCGTCATGACCAGCAAGCTTAGGCCCGCTGGAGCGAATCTCTTCACCTATGCCGAATCGACCTATATGGTAGGTCGCGATTCGCTTCGGTTTGTCGCTAACATACGGGCATCCGGCCCGCTCATCATCAATCTAGTTGTGTCGAATCGATCTATAGTGCGGGCCGCGGCGGGCGCGGTCGGCCCAGGGAGACGGCCATGCCCCAGGTCAAGGTCAGGCGTCGCGGGATCACCGCCGAGGATACGGCCGCGGTGATCCGCGACCGGCTCGGCCCGGAGATGAAGATCACCCCGAACGGGGACCGGGAACTCGAGGTCTCGCGGAGTTCCTTCACCCGGGCCAAGGTCAGCATCACCGACGAGCCCGGCGGGACGGTCTTCAACGTCCGCGGGCTAGGGCTGCCGGTACCGCTGCTCATGCTCACCATGATGGCGGTCAACAACCGCGGCATCGCCCGGCGGGGGGCGGCGGCGCTCGGCGAGCACGACGGGTTCCGCGACGATGCCTGAACCCGCCGGGTCCGCGATCCGGCCGGAGACGGGCGCTCGGGAAGCGCCGCGGCCGCGGCCACCCGCCGGCCGGACGGACGTGATCTCCGTGCGCGGGCTGCGGATGAGCTACGGCCATTACGAGGCGGTGCGCGGCATCGACCTCGACGTGGCGCAGGGCGAGATCCTCGCCTTCCTCGGACCCAACGGCGCGGGGAAGACCACCACCGTCGAGATCCTCGAGGGGTTTCGCACCCGGACCGGCGGCGAGGTCCGCGTGCTCGGCAGCGACCCGGCGCAGGCCGGGCCCGGATGGCGGGCCCGGGTCGGGGTCGTGCTGCAGGAGTCGGCGCCGGAAGCATGGCTGACCGTGCGCGAGTGCCTGGCCATGTACGCCGGGTACTACCCGGCGCCGCTGCCGGTCGGGCGGGCGCTGGAACTCGTCGGCCTCACCGCCAAGGCCGGTGACCGCTGCGACCGGCTGTCCGGCGGCCAGTTGCGGCGCCTCGACATGGCCCTGGCCCTGATCGGTGACCCGGAGCTGGTCTTCCTGGACGAGCCCACCACGGGGTTCGACCCGTCCGCCCGGCACTCCGCGTGGGACGTGATCTCCGGGCTCCGCGACCTCGGCAAGACGATCTTCCTGACCACCCACTACATGGAGGAGGCCGAGGCGCTGGCCGACCGGATCGTGATCCTCGCCGCGGGCCGGATCGTCGCTTCCGGCACCCCGGCCACGATCGGCGGCCGGGCCAGCGGCGCGACCACGGTGAGCTTCACCCTCCCGGACGGTGCGGGGCCGGCCGACCTCCCCGGCCTGCCCGCGGCGCCGTCCGCGCGCGGGGACGGCCAGGTCGAGATCGTCACCGACCAGCCGGTGCCCGTGCTGCACGCGCTGACCGCCTGGGCGCTGGAGCGCGGATACCCGCTCAGCGACCTGGCCGTGCACCGGCCCACGCTGGAGGACATCTACCTGCGGCTGACCAAGGAGGCCGCGTGACCGCCCTCACCCTGGTCGTGCATCAGACCCGGTTCGAGCTGCGCGCATTCCTGCGCAACACCCGGGCCCGGATCTTCACGCTCGCCGTGCCGGTGGTGCTGCTGGTGATCCTGGCCCTGTTGTTCAAGAGCGGCCAGGTCGCGACGAACGGCGTGCGCCTGAAGATCGGCGCCTACTACGTCCCGCACATCGCGGCCATGGCGATCGTCGGCGCCGGGCTGATCAACCTGCTGATCACGCTGGTGGCCAAGCGCGAGTCCGGTTCGCTGAAACGGCGCCGGGCCACGCCGGTGCCCGCCTGGGTGCTCATCGCGGCCGACGCGGTGACCAGCATCGTCTCCGCCCTGGTCATCGTCGCGATCCTGGTCGTGGTCGGCGTCCTGGCCTTCCAGGTGAACGTGAGCGCGGCGGCGATCGGCGTGGCCGCGGTGGTCGTCATCGTGGGCGCCGCCGCGTTCTGCTGCCTGGCCTACGCGCTGAGCGGCCTGGTCGGCAACGCCGAGTCCGCCGGGCCGATGGTGCAGCTGTCCACGCTGCCGGTGTACTTCATCTCCGGCATCTACATCCCCGACAACTCGCTCCCGCACTGGCTGCTGGACGTGGCCTCCGTGCTGCCGGTCCGACCGCTGGCCGTGGCCCTGCAGGCGGCGTTCGTGCCCGCGACCAACCACGGCGCCCGGTTCGCCGTCGTTCCGGTCCTGGTCGTGCTGGCCTGGGGCGCGGCCGGCATGATCATCGCGGTGCGCCGGTTCTCCTGGGCGCCGCGGCGGACCTGACCTTGAGGTAGCCAGAACAGCACCCGGCACCCCCGCAATCGCCAGCCGAATTGTCCGTAACTTCCTCCCCGGACGTAGCTATTCCCGCATTCCCGGCAGGCCGGATACCCCAGTCCCGTCGTAATCACCGGATCCGGGCCCGGTGAGAGATCGCTAGTGACCGTAGTGGCCTGGCAGTTCCGCCGGGGGAGAGAATTTCACGTGGCCGTGCCTGCCCGGGTTCCGGCGCCGCCGGACTCGCCGCCGGACCCTACTTTTCACAACTTCCCGTCATTAGCTGTCCTAGTTCAGCCGATTTATGGATGCGGAACTTGAGCGACCAGCCGGGTCCAGCAGATAAGGCGCCGGCCAATTGGTCATCGGACCATTGACCGGCGCCGCTATGAGAGCTAGAGCGTCAAGTGGTCCAGGTGTCCTGGAAGGCCGACTGCGCTGGCGGACCTGATGTTGTCAGCAGCGGGCCGGCGACGGTGCGCGGGCTGCCACCCTGGGACAACGTTCCTGTGTTCCAGTCCGGATTAGCCAGCCCGCCGCTGACGCCGGCGTTGTCGGTCACGATGATGACGGCGAAGTTCACCGCGATGAAGTTGGCGGGCGACACCCCGGCCGCCGGGCCCGCGGTGACCTGGGCCGAGTTATTCGAACACGTTGCGGCACAGAGCTTGTTGACGCTGAAGCTTTCCCCGGAGGTGGGGTCCTGGATCGACAGCGTGTAGACGCCCTTGGCGAAGGTCACGCTGTAGTTCAGCGTGTCGCCGGGTTTCGGGCTGAACTCGATCACGGGCGGGGCCGGGTACATCTGATACCACGAGCTGTACGAGGCGGCGCCGCCCTTGCAGGTTTCGCTGATGCCAACCCGCTGGATCGTGCTGCCGCCGCTGACTCCGCCGATCCCGGCCCGCATCTCGGCGGTGCCGTTCGGGGTGCTGGCACAGTTGAGGCCGGGAACGGTGAAGGTGTTCTGGACGTGGGTGAAGGACGTCGCGCCGCCTGATTTCGGCAGGGCAGCGTAACCGGATGCGATAATCGGCGCCGCTGCCGCCCTGTCCGGCGCACGAGATGTGACCGGGCCGGCCATCGCCGGGCCTGCGGAAATTCCCGTTAAAACGATCGCCGCGGCGATACTCGCGGTAAGCGTACCGAGCTTTCCCGACCTGCGCATGAGCTTCCTTTCTTTTCTGGCCCTGACCATAAGAGGCCGATGCCAGGATTGGCAGCCGGGGCGCGTCGCCGCCCAGGCTCTATGCGCTTACGCTACGGCGCGGCCCGTTACCGCGACATTGCCGATTTCCTGTCAGCCCAGCCGCAATTAGATGAACGTCAGGCAAAGGCCCCGAAGGGGCGGCGGAATGGCCGCATTGCCTGATTGCCTGATTGTCTGCTAACCAAGAGGCTTATGCGAAACTCTCCTTGAAGAAGTAAAGACCGATTGCGGCGCGGAATGAAGACTTGAAGGTCTTCAGCGGCCTCCGGTAGTCGGTGAAGAGAATCCGCCGTGTCTTCAAGGTGGCG
>Ga0102924_1003611_pt1 | contig 16154 bp, 14 predicted proteins | sample PaiPotPPM11metaG_FD_80116 | JGI IMG/M metagenome (GOLD analysis project Ga0102924, IMG submission 80116) | Iron sulfur acid spring bacterial and archeal communities from Banff, Canada, to study Microbial Dark Matter (Phase II) - Paint Pots PPM... ... | reverse complement strand
GGCGCGGCAGAGTGGGCGGCGCGAGCGGGCGGGGGTGCGTTAGCGGAAGGTGCGGAAGGCGGCGCGGACCTCGTTGACGAAGGCTTCGGGTTGCTCGAACGCGGCGAAATGGCCGCCTTTCTCGAGCTCGTTCCAGTAGCGCAGGTCGGGGAACTGCCGTTCGGCCCAGCGCCGGGACGGGCGGAAGATCTCCTTGGGGAAGATCGAGCAGCCGACGGGCGCCGGGACCGGGCCGAGCATCGGGTGGGTGGCGCTCTCCCAGTAGAGCCGGGCCGACGAGGCCCCGGTGGCCGGGAGCCAGTAGAGCATGACGTTGTCCAGCAGTTCGTCCCGGGTCAGGACGTTGGCTGGGTCGCCGTCGCAGTCGGTCCAGGACCAGAACTTCTCGACGATCCAGGCGCACAGCCCGGCCGGCGAGTCGACCAGGCCGTAGCCGACGCTCTGCGGGCGGGTCGACTGCTGCTTGAAGTAGCCCGAGTCCCGCTTGTCGTAATGGTCCATCGTGGCCAGCGCCGCCTGCTCCCGCTCGGTGAGCTCGCCCTGGGCCGGGTCGGGGAGCGCGATGGGCATGTTCAGGTGGATGCCGATCAGGTGTTCCGCGTGGTGCATGCCGAGGCCGGTGGTGACCTGGGCGCCCCAGTCGCCGCCTTGGGCCCCGTACCGCGCGTAGCCGAGCCGGGCCATGAGCTGGTCCCAGGCGTCGGCGATGTGGCGCGTCCCCCGCCCGGTCCGCGCGGGCTTGCCGCTGAAACCGTAGCCCGGCAGCGACGGGCACACCACGTGGAACGCATCAGCGGCGTCCCCGCCGAAGGCCACCGGATCGGCGAGCGGCTCGATGACCTTGTGGAACTCCACGACCGAGCCGGGCCAGCCGTGGGTGATGATCAGCGGGACGGCGCCCTCGTGCGGCGACCGGACGTGGATGAAGTGCAAGGCGAGGCCATCGATCTCGGTCCGGAACTGCGGGAACCGGTTGAGTCGCGCCTCCGACGCCCGCCAGTCGTAGCCCGCCAGCCAGTACGCGCACAGGTCGCGGGCGTAGTCCAGCGGGATGCCCTGCGACCAGTCGTCGACGGTCTCGGGTTCCGGCCACCGGGTCCGCTGCAGCCGCTCCCGCAGGTCCTCTAGGTCCGCCTCGGGAACTTCGATGCGAAATGGGGTTATGTCGTCGCTCATGGGAGCAAGTCTGTGTGGTCGATGGCCCATCGACCAGAATCTATTGCCGTCGATGGCCCATCGACCACATTCAGGGCTCCGCGTTCGGGGCTCCGCGTTCGGGGCTCCACATCCGGGGCTCCGCGTGGCTGGCTCACCAGGCCGGGGTCAGGACCATGGTGCGTTTGAAGGTGGCGTCTTCTAGGTCGGCCAGGACCGGGATGTCGCGGGTGTCCAGGACCCGGAAGCGGTCGCGGGGGAGGAAGGCCCGGCCGATGTCGCCGACCAGGACGCAGGCGCCGCGGGCCCGCGCTCGCTCGATGAACCCGAGGACGCGGTCGGCCAGGGGCCGGGCGTACCAGACGTCGGCGGCCAGCACGACCTCGGCGCCGGCCCCGCCGCCGTCCACCCCGTCACCGTCCGGCACGTCGCCGTCCAGCACGTCGCCGAGGACGGTCGGCGGCGGCACCGCGTTGGCCCGGGCGTTGAGGCCGATGGCCGCGACCGCCAGCGGGTCGATCTCGCTGGCCAGCACGGTGGACGCGCCCGCCAGCGCGGCCGCGATCGCGACCAGGCCGGAACCCGAGCCGAGGTCCAGGACGCGGCGGCCGGCCACCAGGCCCGGGTGATCGAGCACGTAGCGGGCCAGGGCCTGGCCGCCGGGCCAGGCGAAGGCCCAGAACGGCGGCGGCTGGCCAGGTCCGAACTCGTCCTCGGTCCGCTGCCACAGGCCGAGCACGTCGCCCGCCAGGTGCAGCCGGATCTCCGCGACCCCGGGCACCGGGGCGAGGCGGCCGGCTTCCCGCACGAAGCGGTCCGCGGCCGGCGGCCGGGCCGGCGCGCCCGGCGTCATCGGGACCGCCCGGCGGGGCGCCTTACCGTTCGTTTACACCAGACCTGGGTTACCGCCGGCCGTGTCGGGTACGCACGATCGTGACTCTGAGTAATTACGATGTAACCGCTAGTAACGCTGAGTGCTGTGCGAGCCGGCGCTGCGTGAACAACTGAGTGAGCGAGTGCTGAGCGGGCGGCGGTGCGGAGGGATGGGGAGCACGGGGTGTTGAGTGGGGGAGAGCTCACCAGGCAGGTGGCGGCCACAGGGGCCAAGTTCGGAACCGGGGTGGCGCGACAGCCCCGCCAGCGGCTGATCGCGATCGGCGTGGCGATCGTCGCGGTCATCGCGGGGGGCGGGGTATACGCGCTGACGAGCGGCGGCGGGGGAACCCCGGCCAACGCGCCGATCAGCCCGGGCGTGACCCTGCCCGGCCCGTTCCGGGTGATGTCGATGACGCCGGCCCCCGGGGACCGGCGGGCCAACGGCAGCGACCCGGTCCAGGTGACGTTCTCGGCGCCGGTCGCGGCCGGGTCGCCGCAGCCCACGCTGACACCGAACGTCGCCGGGAGCTGGCAGTCGGCGGGGGACACGCTCACGTTCACGCCGTCGGTGCCGTTCAGCCCGTCGACCCAGGTCACGGTGACGGTACCGTCGGGCGTCCGCTCATCGCGGGGCAGCCTGCTGGCCAAGACCGACACCGCGAGTTTCAGCACGGAAGCATTCTCCAACCTCGCGCTGGCCGATCTGCTGAGCCAGCTCGGCTACCTGCCCGGGTCGTACCAGCCGCCGGACCTGGGCACGGCGGTGACCAGCCGGTACGACTCGGTTGCCCCGGGCCGCGCGGGCGAGATGGAACTGGCCTACGACCCGCCGGCGGGCACCATGAACTGGGACCAGGGGTACCCGGCCTCGCTGGCCAGCCAGTGGCAGCAGGGCAGCTACAACGTGGTCCTCCGGGGCGCGGTGATGGCCTTCCAGGCCCAGCACAACATGACGACCAACGGTGATGTCACTCCGGCCCTCTGGAACGCGCTGTTCAAGGCGAAGACCAGCGGCCAGGACAACGTCAGCGGGTACACCTACGCGGTCGCGAGCAAGGGCAGCCCGGAAACGCTCACGATCTACCACGACGGGAAGGTAGTGCTGCAGACCCTCGCGAACACCGGGGGATCGGGCACGCCCACCGTGGACGGGACATTCCCGGTGTACGAGAAGTTCCTGAACACCATCATGTCCGGGACCAACCCGGACGGCAGCCACTACTCCGACCCGGTCCAGTACGTGTCCTACTTCAACGGCGGCGATGCCGTGCACTACTTCCCGCGCGGCGCCTTCGGGTTCCCGCAGAGCCTGGGCTGCGTCGAGCTGCCGTTCGACGCGGCCAAGGCCGCCTACCCGTGGCTCACGCTCGGCAGTCTGGTCACCGTCACCGGCTGACGGGGACCGCCCCCGGAGCCGGCCGCCGGCCCGGATCACCTAAGCAGGCCATGCCGCCGCGATACCGCGGCGGCATGGCCTTTGCCTGCCTATGACTATTCCCGCGGTGACTTTTGTCACGGGTGTCTCACAGCTCCCGGTAAGGATGCCCGCTCGATTGGGATCACCTGGTATACATCAGGTCAGGTGGCAGTCGGCCCGTTGGGGGCTACCGGGCAGCGAGGGCTAGGGGGTCATGGTTTGTCCGGAATGGGACTACTGCGCGGGCGGATCGTGGCGCTCGCGGCGGTGATCGCGGCGATCTTGGCCGGAGGCACGTGGTTCGCCCTGACCAGGGCGTCAGCGCAGCAACGCCCGGGCAAGGAAGCGGCCGCGTCGGTGCACTCCGTGGCCCAGCAAGCCAAGCGCGCCGCGGCCCCGCCGGTGACCGTGGCGTCGATGACGCCGGCGCCGCACACGCTCTCGGTCGACGGCGCGGCCGCGATCCGCGTCGTGTTCTCGCAACCGCTCGCGCCCGACTCGCCGATGCCCACCGTGTCCCCGGCGATCGCGGGGAACTGGCAGCGGGTCAACAGCACCACGCTCGAGTTCGTGCCGGCTACGGGCTTTCCCGAGCAGACGCACGTCAGGGTGATCATCCCGGGCGGGGCCGCGGGCGTCCGGTCAGCCGCGGGCGGCCTGCTGGCCGCGCGGGTCGTCGACCGGTTCTGGACCGGCACCTACAGCACGGTCCGCCTCGAGCAGTTGCTCAGCCAGCTCGGCTACCTGCCGCTGAACTGGTCGCCGGATTCCGGGGCGGCGACGGTGCCGGCCTCCGACGCCAGCGCCCAGCTCAGCGCCGCCTACAACCCGCCATCCGGGACATTCACCTGGCAGCCGGGCTATCCGGTCGCGCTGCACGACATGTGGCAGCCCGGCCAGACCGGCAACATCCTGTCCGGCGCGGTGCGAGCGTTCGAGTACAACCAGAACATGGCGATGGACGGGGACGCCGGCCCGCAGGTCTGGCGGGCGCTGCTGAACGCCGTGGCCAAGAACCAGGACAACCCGAACGGCTACACCTACGCGTACGCCAGCGAGGGCAGCCCGGAGACGCTGACCATCTGGCACGACGGCCGGCAGGTGCTGCACACGCTGGCCAACACCGGGATCCCGGGCCGCGCCACCGTCACCGGGACCTACCCGGTGTACCTGCGCTACCGGTTCCAGATCATGAAGGGGACCAACCCGGACGGTACCAAGTACGCGGACCCGGTCTCGTTCGTCTCCTATTTCAACGGCAGCGACGCCGTGCACTACTACCCGCGCGCCTCGTACGGGTTCCCGCAGAGCCTGGGCTGCGTCGAGCTGCCCTACAACGAGGCCGAGCAGGCGTGGCCCTTCCTCACCTACGGCAGCCTGGTCACGGTGGCCGGGTAGCCAGCCGGCACGCTCGATAGCATCGGGGCACGGGGACGACGGCCCCGCGCCAGCAGCGGGCCGGGGAGCCTGCCCCGGAGATCATCGAGCCTAGAGGAGTCAGTCGTGCCAGCCGACAAGCTTCAGGTCACCCTGGACGGCCGCGCGGACGTGGTAGAAGCGGGCACGACGGCCGGCCAGGCGCTAGACCCGGAAAATTCAGCCGGAACGTCTCCGGCGCGCGCGGTCATCGCCGCGCGGGTCAACGGCGAGCTACGCGACCTGACGCGCCCGCTGGCCGACGGCGACACCGTGGAGGCGGTGCGCATCGACAGCGCCGACGGGCTGGCCATCCTGCGGCACTCGACGGCGCACGTGCTGGCCCAGGCCGTGCAGGACGTGTTCCCCGGCGCGAAGCTCGGCATCGGGCCGCCGATCGAGAACGGCTTCTACTACGACTTTGATGTACCCGAGGCGTTCGCGCCAAATGACCTTAAGACGATCGAGCAGAAGATGCGCCAGCTGGTCAAGCAGGGCCAGCTGTTCGCCCGCCGGGCGGTGACCGACGAGGAGGCGCGCGCCGAGCTGGCCGGCGAGCCCTACAAGCTCGAGCTGATCGGGCTCAAGGGCGGGGAGGCGCCCGGCGCCGGCATCCCGCCCACCGAGGTCAGCACCGAGGAGCAGGCGGAGGTGGATGTCAGCAGCGGCGAGCTGACCATCTACGACAACCTCGACCCGGGCAGCGGCGAGCTGCGCTGGAAGGACCTGTGCCGCGGCCCGCACGTGCCCAGCACGCGGTACATCCCGGCGTTCAAGCTGATGCGCAGCGGCGGCGCTTACTGGCGCGGCAGCGAGAAGAAACCGCAGCTCCAGCGGATCTACGGCACTGCGTGGCCGTCCCGCGAGGCGCAGGACGACTACCTGAAGCTGCTGGCCGAGGCCGAGCGGCGCGATCACCGGCGGCTCGGCGCCGAGCTCGACCTGTTCTCGTTCCCGACCGAGATCGGCAGCGGGCTCCCGGTGTTCCACCCGAAGGGCGGGGTCATCCGGCGCGTGCTGGAGGACTACTCGCGGCAGCGGCACGTGGCCGCGGGCTACGAGTTCGTCAACACCCCGCACATCACCAAGGGCGACCTGTTCGAGACCTCCGGGCACCTCCAGTGGTACGCCGAGGGCATGTTCCCGCCCATGGAGCTGGAGGGCGCGAAGTACTACGCCAAGCCCATGAACTGCCCCATGCACATCCTGATCTACTCCTCGCGCGGGCGCTCCTACCGCGAGCTGCCGCTGCGGCTGTTCGAGTTCGGCACCGTGTACCGGTACGAGAAGTCCGGGGTGGTACACGGCCTGACCCGGGCCCGCGGCTTCACCCAGGACGACGCGCACATCTTCTGCCGTCCCGACCAGCTCGCCGACGAGCTCGCGTCGCTGCTGGCCTTCGTGGTGGGCCTGCTGCGCGACTTCGGGCTGACCGAGTTCGAGGCCGAGCTGTCCACGCGGCCGGACAAGTTCGTGGGCGAGATCGCCGAGTGGGAGCAGGCGGAGGCGGCGCTCGCCCGCGCGCTCGACATGTCGGGGCTGCCGTACGTGGTCGCCGAGGGGGAGGGCGCGTTCTACGCGCCCAAGATCGACGTGCACGTCCGGGACGCGATCGGGCGCCGCTGGCAGCTATCGACGCTGCAGGTGGACTTCCAGGAGCCAGGCCGGTTCGGGATCGAGTACCAGGCCCCCGACGGGACCAGGCAGCGCCCCTACATGATCCACCGGGCGCTGTTCGGGTCGATCGAGCGGTTCTTCGGGATCCTGCTCGAGCACTACGCGGGCGCGTTCCCGCCCTGGCTGGCGCCGGTCCAGGTGGTCGGGATCCCGATCGCGGACACGCACGTGCCGTACCTGGAGGTCGTCGTCGCCCAGCTCCTCGAGCAGGGCATCCGGGCCGAGGTCGACACCGGCGACGACCGCATGCAGAGGAAGATCCGGCACGCGCAGCAGCAGAAGGTGCCGTTCATGCTGCTGGCCGGGGACGAGGACATCGCCGCGGGCGCGGTCTCGTTCCGGTACCGCAACGGCGAGCAGAAGAACGGCATCCCGGTGGCCGACGCCGTGGCCGAGATCGTCACCGCCGTCGCGGAGCGGCGCCAGGTCTGATGGCGCACCAGGAACAGGAAGCGCACGCGCCCCAGGACGGGACCGGCATCCCGGACGGGTTCCAGCGGCTGTGGATGCCGCACCGGATGGCGTACATCAAGGGCGAGGGCAAGCCGGTCGGTACCGACAGCGGCGACGGCTGCCCGTTCTGCCGGATCCCGAAGCTGACCGATGCCGAGGGGCTCATCGTGGCCCGCGGCACGCTGGTCTACACCGTGCTCAACCTGTACCCGTACAACGCCGGGCACCTGATGGTCTGCCCGTACCGGCACGTGGCCGACTACACCGACCTGGACGAGCCGGAGACCGCGGAACTCGGGGCGCACACCAAGCTCGCGATGACCGCGCTGCGCGCCGCGTCCGGCGCCCAGGGCTTCAACATCGGCATGAACATGGGCGCCGTGGCCGGCGCCGGGATCGTGGCGCACCTGCACCAGCACGTGGTGCCGCGCTGGGGCGGCGACACGAACTTCATGCCCGTGGTCGGGCAGACGCGGGTGCTGCCCCAGCTCCTGGCCGACACGCGCACGATGCTGGCCGAGGCCTGGCCCGGCCGCTGACTAGCCCGGCATCCGGCCCGGGGCGCCCAGCGCGCCGAGGATCTGCTCCACCTCGGACCGGTAGGCCCGCGGGGCCCGGACCCGCATCGGCTTCTCGCGGCCGGGAAAGCTGAGCCGGAACGACGTCCACATCGTGCCGGGCTGGTAGTCGACCACCCGGAGCTGCTCGCGCGGCACCACGATCTTGACCGCGACCGGCCGCCCGGTCCAGAACGAGATCGCGCAGAAGATCAGCCTGCGGTCGGTCAGGGCCAGGTAGTACCAGCGCTGGAACAGCCGGGCGTAGGCGGACAGCAGCACCCACCACTGGCTGATGCCGCTCTGCACGCGGGCCCCGATCAGGATCCGCTCGCCTGGCTCGAGCCCCGGCGCGATGACGGCGGCGGCCCGGCCGGCCACCTTTTCCTTGCCCCGCTCGACGAGGCCCGGCTTGGGCGTGGTCATGGACTCCTCCGCAGGTGGGCGTCAACGTCTCGTAGCGTAACGTTGGCGCCCACCTGCGGAGGAAGCACGGCAAAACTCGCGAGCCGGGCGTCCTGGTGCCGGGCGTCCCGGTGCCGGTCAGCTCGGTGCCGGTCAGCCCGGCTTGGAGGCGCTCACCACCTTGTCAGCCAGGTGCGAGGGCAGCGGCTCGTAGCGCAGGTAAGAGCGGGTAAACGACCCGGTGCCCTGGGACATCGACCGCAGGTCGATCGCGTACCGGGTGATCTCCAGCTGCGGTATCTCCGCCTTGACCAGGGTCCGGCCTCCGGGCACCGGCTCGGTGCCGAGCACCCGGCCGCGCCGCGAGGACAGGTCGGACATGACCGCGCCCACGTAGTCGTCGGGGATGAGCACCGACACCTCGTCGACCGGCTCGAGCAGCAGCACCCCGGCCTTCTCCGCCGCGTCCTTCAGCCCGGCCCGGCCCGCCTTCTGGAAGGCCATGTCGGAAGAGTCCACCGAGTGGGCCTTGCCGTCGAACAGCGTGACCCGGATGTCGACCATCGGGTACCCGGCCAGCACGCCCTGGTCCATCTGGGCCCGGACGCCCTTTTCCACCGACGGGATGAACTGCCGGGGCACCACGCCGCCGACGATCTTGTCGACGTACTCGAGCCCGCTGCCGGACGGCAGGGGCTCCACCTCGAGGTGCGCGATCCCGAACTCGCCGTGCCCGCCGGTCTGCTTGACGTTCCGGCCCAGGCCCTGGGCCTTGCCCGCGACCGTCTCGCGCAGCGGGACCCGCAGCTCCGCCGTCTCCACCGCGACGCCGTACCGGCTGGACAGGCGGTCGAGCAGCAGGTCGGTGTGGGCCTCGCCCATGCACCAGAGCACGAGCTGGCGGGTCTCGGAGTTGTTCTCCAGGCGCAGCGTCGGGTCCTCGGCTACCAGCCGCCCCAGGGCCTGCGACATCTTGTCCTCGTCCGCCTTGGATTTCGCGGTGATCGCCACCGGCAGCAGCGGCTCCGGGTTGGTCCACGCCTCCATGACCAGCGGGCGGTCCTTGTCCGAGAGCGTGTCGCCGGTCTCGGCGCTGCCCAGCTTGGCCACCGCGCAGATGTCGCCGGCCACGCACTGGGCGATCGTGCGCTGCTGCTTGCCGAGCGGGGAGGTGAGCGCGCCGATCCGCTCGTCCTGGTCGTGGTCGGCGTGGCCGCGGTCCGCGCGGCCATGGCCCGAGACGTGCACGGTGGCGTCCGGGCGCAGCGTGCCCGAGAACACCCGGACCAGGCTGATCCGGCCCACGTACGGGTCGGAGGTGGTCTTCACGACCTCGGCCAGCAGCGGCCCGGCCGGGTCGGACGACAGGCCGCTGACCGGCTTCCCGTCGGGCGTGGTCACGGCGGGCAGCGGGTGCTCGGCCGGGGACGGGAACGCCTGCGTCATCACCTCGAGCAGCTCGTCCATGCCGATGCCGTGCGGGGTCGCGGCGGGCAGCACCGGGTAGAAGCTGCCCCGGGCCACGGCCTTCTCCAGGTCCTCGATCAGCACCTTGGCGTCGATGCTCTCCCCGGAGAGGTACCGGTCCATCAGGCTCTCATCCTCGCTCTCCTGGATGATCGCCTCGATCAGCGCGCTGCGCGCCTCCTCCATCCGGTCGGTATCCGCCGGCTCGGGGTCGCGCTCGGCGCGTGAGCCGCCCGAGTAGTCGTAGAAGCGCTCGGAGAGCAGCCCGACCAGCCCGCGGACCGTCCCCTGGCCGTCGTCCACCGGCAGGTAGAGGGGGGCCACCGCGTCGCCGAACGCGTCGCGGCACGCGGCCAGCGCCTCGGCGAAGTCGCCGCGCTGATGGTCGATCTTGGTGATGACCACGGCGCGGGGCGTGCCGACCGCGGCGCATTCCTCCCACAGCATCTGGGTCAGCCCGTCCACGCCCTCGGCGGCCGAGACCGTGAACAGCGCCGCGTCGGCCGCCCGCAGGCCGGCCCGCAGGTCGCCGGTGAAGTCGGCGTAGCCCGGGGTGTCGAGCAGGTTGACCTTGACGCCGTTGTGCATCACCGGTGCCAGCGTCAGGTTGACCGAGCGCTGCTGCCGGACCTCGACCTCGTCGAAGTCGCTGACGGTCGTCCCGTCCTCGACCCGGCCGGCCCGCTGGATGGTGCCCGTGGCGACCAGCAGGGCCTCGGCCAGGGTCGTCTTTCCCGCCCCCGAGTGGCCGACGAGCACGACGTTCCGCACGCTATCGGGCTGGCCGGCCGCGGGTGCCCTGCCCGCGGCTCCCGATGTGCCCGTCTTGTCCGCCATCCGATCGCCTCCTGTTAGCTTCGTTCGGCTGCTGCACGACCAGCCTTTACCTGCCGGTTGCGGATCACAAGCCCCCTGGGTGAATCATTGACAGGCGGAGCTTGCTCCGCAGCGGGGTCGGCGCGGCCAGGCGGCGCTGGCGCATCGCAGTCGGCGCGGGCGCCGGGCACCCGCCAGTAGGATCAGACGGCCATGCTCAAAGTGCTGACTCCCGCGATCGACCGGGTGCTGGGGCCGCTGACCGGCCTGCTCGCCCGGACCCCGGTCACCCCGAACGCGATCACGATCATCGGGACCGCGGGCGTGTCGGCCGGGGCGCTCGCGCTGTACCCGACCGGTCACCTGTTCGCCGGGAGCATGGTCTGCTGGGCCTTCGTCATGGCCGACATGCTCGACGGGGCCCTGGCCCGGGTCAAGGGCACGAGCGGCCGATTCGGGGCATTCCTGGACTCCACCCTCGACCGGGTCGCCGACGCGGCGGTCTTCGCCGGGCTGGCCGCCTGGTTCGTGCTGGGCGGGCACAGCCGGCTGATGGCCGGGGTGGCGGTGTACTGCCTGGTGTCCGGCGCGCTGGTGTCGTACGCCAAGGCCCGCGCGGAGGGCCTGGGCTTCCGCGCCGACGTGGGCCTGATCGAGCGGGGCGAACGGCTGTTCATCGCGCTGGCCGCGGCGGGCGTGTGGGGGCTGGGCGTACCATATGTCCTCCCCGCGGGGCTATGGGTGCTGGCCGCGGCGAGCACGTTCACGTTCGGGCAGCGGGTCCTGGCCGTGCACCGGGCGGCGGCCGCGGCCGCGGCCCCCGCGGCCCCCGCGGCGGGCGCGGCATCTTCGGAGGGTCCGGCACCCGCGCCCCGGCCGGGCGGGCCGGGAACGGCAGGAGGTGACCAGTGGCCGGGCTGAAGGACCGGGTGGCCGACCTGGGCTACCGTCTCGGCTGGGCCGTCGTCTGCCGGGTGCCCGAGTCCTGGGCCCGCTCCGCGTTCAACTTCGTGGCCGACCTCGCCTGGCGACGTCAGGGCCAGCAGGTCCAGATCCTCGAGGGCAACCTGCGCCGGGTGCTCGGCCCGGACGCCAGCGGCGCCGAGCTGCGGGCGCTGTCGCGCGAGTCAATGCGTTCCTACGCCCGGTACTGGCTCGAGGTGTTCCGGATGCCGGTGACATCGCTGGAGCGGCTGAACCGGGACACCGTGGCCTCGGGGCACGTCGACGAGGCGCTCGCCTGGCTGCCGCGCGGTCGTGGCGTGATCTTCGCGCTGGGCCACATGGGCAACTGGGACCAGGCCGGCGCGTGGATCATCGCGCACGGGGCAGGCTCGTTCACGACGGTGATGGAGCGGCTGAAGCCCGAATCGCTCTTCGAGCGGTTCCTCGCGTTCCGCGAGGGCCTCGGCATGGAAGTGCTGCCGGCCAGCGGGGGACCGAGCCGGTTCGGGATACTGGCCCAGCGGCTGCGCGCGGGCAAGCTCGTCTGCCTGGTCGCCGACCGGGACGTCACCGGCGCGGGCACCGAGGTGGAGTTCTTCGGCGAGAAGGCGCGGATGATGGGCGGCTCGGCCGCGCTGGCCCTGCAGACCGGGGCGGCCTTGTACCCCGCGCTGCTGTGGTACGAGGGTGAGCGGTGGGGGATCTACGTGAGCGAGGAGATCCCGGTGCCCGCGGACGGGGACAGGAAGCAGAAGGTGGCGGCGATGACCCAGGAGCTCGCGCGCTGTTTCGAGGCCGCGATCCGGGAGCACCCGGCCGACTGGCACATGCTGCAGCGGGTGTTCGTCGCCGACCTTGACCCGGCGCGGCTGGCCGCGGCCGAGGCCGCCGCGGCCGAGGCGGAGGCGGAGGCAGCGGGGTGAAGATCGGCCTGGTCTGCCCGTACACCTGGGACGTGCCGGGCGGCGTGCAGGAGCACATCCGGGGCTTGGCCGAGGCGCTGATCGATCTCGGTCACCAGGTCTCGGTGATCTCGCCCGCGGAGGACGACACCCCGCTGCCCGACTACGTGGTCCCGGCGGGCCGGGCGGTACCGGTGCCCTACAACGGGTCGGTGGCCCGGCTCGCGTTCGGGTTCCTGTCCGCCAGCCGGGTGCGCCGGTGGCTCAAGGAGGGCGGCTTCGACGTCCTGCACGTGCACGAGCCGGCCGCGCCGAGCCTGTCCCTGCTCGCCTGCTGGGTGGCGGACGGGCCGATCGTCGCCACCGTGCACACCGCGATCCCGCGCTCGCGCATGCTGCACGCCGCCGAGCCGATCCTGCAGTCCGCGCTGGAAAAGATCAACGGCCGGATCGCGGTGTCCGAGGCCGCGCGCACCACGCTGGTCGAGCACTTCGGCGGGGACGCGGTCCTGATCCCGAACGGCGTCCAGGTGAAGAAGTTCGAGAAGGCCGACCCGCTGCGGGGCTGGCCGGGCCCGGGCGGCGCGCTCGGTTTCCTGGGCCGGATGGACGAGCCGCGCAAGGGCTTCTCGGTGCTGCTGCGGGCGTTCGAGCTGCTCGCCGGGAAGCGCCCGGGACTGCGGCTGCTGGTGGCCGGCCACGGTGACGTGGACGAGGCCCTGGGCAAGGTACCGGCCGCGCTGCGCGAGCGGATCGTCATGCTCGGCCAGGTCAGCGACGCGGACAAGATCCGCGTGTACCACTCGGTGGACGTGTTCTGCGCGCCGAACACCGGCGGCGAGAGCTTCGGCATCGTGCTGGCCGAGGCGATGGCGTCGGGTGCGCCGATCGTGGCCAGCGACCTGGACGCGTTCCGGCAGGTGCTGCGGCGCGGCGAGGCGGGGGAGTTGTTTCCCAACGGGGACGCGGCTGGGCTGGCCGCCGCGGCCGAGCGCCTGCTGGACGATCCCGAGCTGCGGGCTGACCGGTCGGCGGCCGCCTCGGCCGCGGTGCGCGACTACGACTGGTCGGTGGTCGCCCGGGACGTGGTGCGGGTCTACGAGGCCGTGGTGCCCGGGGTCGGCCACGCGCCCGTGACCCCGCGGTAAGGAGGCCCGGAGCCGATGTCACCGCTGATCACCGCCATCGTGGTCGTGGCCGCGGTCGCGATCATGGGCGTGTACGTGTCCTGGCGCGCGGGCCGGCTGGACCGGCTGCACGCCCGGCTGGAGGCGGCCCGCGCGGCCCTGGACGCCGCGCTGGTGCGGCGTAGCTCGGTCGCGCTGGAGCTGGCCTCGTCCGGCCTGCTCGACCCGGCCACCAGCTTGCTGCTGGCCGGAGCGGCGCACGACGCGAGGTCGGCCCGCGACGACCGCGAACTGCCGGAAAGCGACCTGACCCGCGCGCTGCGCGCGGCGTTCGGCCAGCCCGGGTTCCGGTCCTCGCTGGACAGCCGGGGCGGCGCCGACGAGGTGCTCACCGAGATCGAGAGCGCGGCGCACCAGGTCTTCCTGGCCCGCAAGTTCTACAACGACGCGGTGGGCACGATCCGGGCCGCCCGGCGGCGCCCGCTGGTCCGGGTCCTGCGGCTCGCCGGGAGCGCCCCGCTGCCCGACTTCTTCGAAATCGAGGACTCACTGGTCGGCACCGGCGAGCCCAGCCAGGGCGCCGACATGCCCCACCTCACGTAGCTGGCCCCTACACCGGGGCGGAAAGAGCCTTGTACCACGACGTGTCACCCGTGGTGGCGAAATTATGCCCCAGATGCCGGATTTCTAGCGTCAGACCCGGTGACAAGCAGGCCCGGCCGGCCCCGCGAACCGTCCGCTCGGGTCGGCCTGCGCCGACCGTCGCGGCTGGCGTTACTGCACGAAGATGTCAACCGAGGGGCGGAGCGCGGCGCAGACCTTGAGGACCTCGTGGATGGGGTGGCCCTCGAAGGACTGGAACGGCGTGGTGTCGACCGGCTCCTCCGCGTCGATCGCGGGCCAGGCCTGCTGGGTGAGCAGGTAGTCGAACCGGGGCGCCCACTTGCGCGCGCCCAGCCGGGCCGTGATCGAGCAGTTGTCGACCATATAGGCCACGCCCCGGGCGTGCATGTACGGGTTCAGCGAGTCCACGGCCTCGATGACCGACTCGTTCGCGATCTCCGAATACGGGTGGCCGTGCTCGATCAGCACGTCGACCTGGGCCATCATCACGCCGCAGAACACGCCCGCGGTGAACGGGTCGAGCGGGATCTCCTCCTCGATCCGGTCGGCCCGCACCTTCTGCCCGACCAGCCACATCTGCGACTGGTCGATGGTGCTCATCGGCCGGTGCGCGAGCCGCTCGCCGGCCAGCACGACGCTGCGGATCTCGTTCCCCGAGCGGACCTCGTCGTAGATCTCCTCGATCAGCTCGACCCCGACCGGGTAGGCCACCGAGTAGGCGTCCGCGAAGATCTGCCGGCCTTCGGGGTCCAGCCGCCGGTAGACGCCGTCCAGGCCGAGCTTGGAGATGGTCTTCGAGATCGGGCCGGTGACCGACTCCGCGGAGTGCCGGAACGCTTCCTCGTCGGTCATGCCCAGGTCGCGGTAGCGGCGGTACAGGCTCTCCACGATGCCGTGCACGGCGCCGAGCAGGATCGCCCGCTCGCCGGAGATATCCGACAGGTACTCCGACAGCAGCGTGGTCTGGAACGTGTACGGCGCGCCGAGCCCGACCGACCAGGCCAGCGCCCGGTCGGTGGCCCGGCCGGTCACGTCCTGGTGCACGGCGAAGCTGGCGTTGATCCCCGCCCCGTTGACCTCGGCGCCCTGCAGGTACAGGGCCCGGACCGAGGCGCCCATGCCCTTCGGGCAGACCGCGATGACGTCTACCTCGGCGGGGAACTCCTCGCCGTTCTGGGTTAGGTAGCCGAGCAGGAAGCCGTGCGACAGCCCGAGCGTGGTGCCCGGCCGCAGCGCCGTGAACACGTCCCGGTACAGCTTGGCCATGGCCGCGTCCGAGATCAGCAGGATCACCATGTCCGAGTCCCTGATGACCTCGAACATCTCGCCCAGCGTGCCGTCGTCCTCGGTGAACCCGGCCGCCCGCGCCTCGCCGGCCGACGCGCTGCCCTTCCGCAGACCGACGACCACCTTGACCGCGCTGCCCCGCGCTTCCGGGGAATTCAGCGAGTCACGCAGGTTCTGCGCCTGGGCGCTGCCCTGCGGCCCCCAGCCGATCACGCCGATCTGCCGCACGCCCTCCAGCGCCTGCGGGAGCAGCCCGAACAGGTGCCGGCCGCCCCGCACGATCGGTTCCCGCCGGTCCGCGACCGTTATGTAGTCCTTCGCGAAGACGGACGTCTCAAAGTCCAGCGCCTGCTGCGACACGGATCCTTCTCTCATCTGCGCCATGCACCCTCGTAGACCTCTATCTGAATCTGAGCTACGGTACCGCGCCCGCAGGTCAGCCCGCGGGCGCGGTTGCCGCATCGGGCCAGCCCAGCGCTTACCATGGGGGGATCATCGCCGGGCAAAGATCGAGTGAGGTTCTCCGTGTCTGACGCCTATTCTGACCAGCCGACCCGTCCCGCCGCGAACGCTGCCGAGACCGGCACGTCGCGGGTGAAGCGGGGGATGGCGGACATGTTGAAGGGCGGGGTGATCATGGATGTGGTCACGCCGGAGCAGGCCCGGATCGCGGAGGATGCGGGGGCGGTGGCGGTGATGGCGCTGGAGCGGGTGCCGGCGGATATCCGGGCGCAGGGCGGGGTGGCGCGGATGAGTGATCCGGACATGGTGGATTCGATCATGGCGGCGGTGTCGGTGCCGGTGATGGCCAAATGCCGGATCGGGCATTTCGCGGAGGCGGCGGTGCTGCAGGCGGTGGGGGTGGATTACATCGATGAGTCGGAGGTGCTGACTCCGGCGGATGAGGCTGATCTGCCTCGAACTTTCCGGACAGCGGGTTTGTGGTTAATTCACGCTGCGGACTGCCGTTCCAGATACTCATTGCGGGCTTGCTGGGGGGTTCGATACTGAAGTCCGGAGTGCCGACGCT
>Ga0102924_1003608_pt1 | contig 16166 bp, 12 predicted proteins | sample PaiPotPPM11metaG_FD_80116 | JGI IMG/M metagenome (GOLD analysis project Ga0102924, IMG submission 80116) | Iron sulfur acid spring bacterial and archeal communities from Banff, Canada, to study Microbial Dark Matter (Phase II) - Paint Pots PPM... ... | reverse complement strand
GGCCGGGTTCGACCTGCTGGAGCTGCACTGCGCGCACGGCTACCTGCTGTCGTCGTTCATCTCGCCGCTGACCAACCACCGGCAGGACTGCTATGGCGGGTCGCTGGCCGGGCGGCTGCGCTTCCCGCTGGAGGTGCTGGCCGCGGTCCGGGCGGCCTGGCCGGAGCACTTGCCGGTCAGCGTGCGGGTCTCGGCCACGGACTGGACCGACGGCGGCATCACCGGGGCGGACTCTGTGCTCATCGCGCGGGCGTTCGCCGACGCGGGCGCGGATATCGTGGACGTGTCGACCGGGCAGGTCAGCCCGGACGAGCGGCCGGCGTTCGGCCGGTCGTACCAGACCCCGTTCGCCGACCAGATCCGGCACCTGGCCGGGATCCCGACGATGGCGGTGGGCCTGATCTCGTCCTACGACGACGTGAACTCGATCCTGCTGGCGGGCCGGGCTGACCTGTGCCTGCTGGGCCGGGCCCACCTGTACGACCCGAACTGGACCCTGCACGCGGCGGCCGAGCAGGGCTACGCCGGGCCGGCCGCGGCGTGGCCGCTGCCCTGGCGGGCCGGGAGCCGGCGGCCGGCCGCCGGGCTGCTGGAGGGACCGCGGCCGCGGCTGGAGCTGATCCGCCAGACCGGGCCGGCGGGCCCAGCGCACCGGCGGTGGACGCCTACATGGGGACCTTGATGCCCTTGCGCACCAGCCAGACGTTGGCCGGCCAGGAGGTGGCGAAGCCGATCATCATGCCCACCTGCATGAGCAGCCAGTAGGCGGCCGAGGCGGTGGTCAGCGCGCTGGCCCCGGTGAACAGCACCAGCTGGAAGATGGCCATCCAGCCGAACAGGCCGATCTCGAACGCGGTGAGCGAGATGAAGTCGGCCTTGGCCGCGGCGACCAGGCCGTCCCTGACGCCCAGGCCGCGCATGGGGGCGATGGCGAAGTACTGGAACACGATGCCGAAGGCCAGCGCGAGCAGGTAGTCGCCGACGTACTCGGCGCCCAGCATCTGGCCGGCGATGGACACGGCCAGCCAGAAGACGACGAACTCGGAGATGAGGTCGCCGAGTGAGCAGCCGGCCCCGCAGTGGCTGGTCTCGATGGCGATGCTGACCCAGCCGGGCCGGCGCTTTTCCTGCTGCTCGGGCATCTCGTGGCCGATGGCGGCGCCGTGGCCGGCCATCGCGGGCATGGCGGCCATGCTGCTGGTGGCGCTTGCTGTTTGCGGCACAGTGGCGGGGACGCGGGCCCAGCGCCAGTAGAAGGCCAGCGCCAGCGGGCCGAAGTACAGGGCGGTGATCGGGAAGACGAAGTTCATCACGCCCATGGGCTGGCGCCGGCCGCCGATCAGGATGTCGGCGGCGATGATGCCCGCGCAGGCCAGGCACGCCGAGATGTACACCCACGCGAGGACACTCAGCCACGTCGGGGTCATTACTTCTCTTTACCCAGCCACCGGGCCGCGATTGACTGAACCTGACCGGTCGGTCGCAGGAGGGGGCCCAATGGAACAGACACCTGATCCGAAGCGATTCCTCGAGGGCTCGTTCGCCCCGGTTTCCGAGGAGATCACCGCGTTCAACCTGCCCGTCACGGGCCAGGTGCCGGCCGAGCTGACCGGCCGGTACCTGCGCAACGGGCCGAACCCGCTGGGCCTGGACGAACCGGACCCCCACTGGTTCGTGGGCGCGGGCATGGTGCACGGCGTGCGGCTGCGCGACGGGCAGGCCGAGTGGTACCGCAACCGGTGGGTCCGCTCGCAGGTCGTGGCCCAGGCCCACCATCAGCAGTGGCCCGCCGGGCCGGTGCACGAGGGCATGGACTTCGCGGCCAACACCCACATCATCGGGCACGGCGGCCGGACGCTGGCCACGGTGGAGGCCGGGGCGCTGCCCTACGAGCTGACCGACGAGCTGGACACGGTCGGGCCGTGCGACTTCGGCGGCACGCTGCCGGGCGGCTTCGCCGCGCACACCAAGCTCGACCGGGCCACCGGGGAGCTGCACGCCATCGCCTACTTCTGGGCCTGGGACCACGTCCAGCACGTGGTGGTGGACGCCGCGGGCCAGGTGGTCCAGACCACCGACATCCCGGTGCCCGACGGCCCGATGATGCATGACCTGGCGCTGACCGGCCGCTACGTGGTGCTGCTCGACCTTCCGGTCACCTTCAGCATGGACGCGGTGGCCGCGGGCAAGAGGCTGCCGTACTCGTGGAACCCGGCCCACCAGCCGCGGGTCGGGCTGCTGCCGCGGGACGGCTCGGCCGGCGTGACCTGGTTCGAGGTCCCGCCGTGCTGGGTGTTCCACTGCCTCAACGCCTACGACGGGGACAATGGCCAGGTCGTGGTCGACCTGTGCCAGTACGACCAGTCGTTCGACGTGTCCGCGATGTGGGCCGCGCACGGCCCGGTCACCCTGGACCGGTGGACCATCGACCCGGCCGCCGGGAAGGTCACCCAGCAGCGGCTGGACGAGCGCGGCCAGGAGTTCCCGCGGGTGGACGACCGGATCATCTCCCGGCCGCACCGCTACGGCTACAGCGCGGTGATCGGCGAGGTGTTCCGGGCCATCACCCCGGCCGGGGACTTCACCGACGACGCGTTCGCCAACGCGCTGCTGCGCCATGACCTGACCGCGGGCACGGTCGAGGTCCGGCAGTTCGGCCGGGACGCCGCCGTGGGCGAGGCCGTTTTCGCGCCCCGGGCGGCCGACGCGGCCGAGGACGACGGCTACGTCATGGCGTTCGCGCACAACCCGGACCGCGGCGCGTCGGACCTCGTCATCCTGGCCGCGCAGGACTTCACCGGCCAGCCGGTGGCCACGGTGCACCTGCCGGCCAGGATCCCGCTGGGCTTCCACGGCAGCTGGCTGCCCGACCACTAGACCGTCTAGCCGGGGCCGGGTTCTTGGTCTCGGTTTGGGCACGAAAGTGACCTCAGCGCTTGTGCCGACCTCGCCCGGCGATGAATCTGGATTCACAGCGAGCCGATAATTCCTTGTGAAACAGGCAAAGACTCGGTGAATGGCGATTCATCCGCACGCACTAGAGGGAGACTCAGATGCCAGGAAAGGGACGTCGCTGGTCGCTGACCCGGATTGGCCTCGGACTGATCACCGCGGGCGCCCTGATCACCGGGGCGCCGGCCGCCGGAGCCAGCCTCGCCGGCGGGGGCGGCCTGGCCGGCGGGGGCGGCCGGCTGGTGGTGCCGACCGCGGACGGCGCCCTGCAGGGCAAGGCGGCCGGCGCCATGGACGAGTTCCTCGGGATCCCCTACGCCGCGCCGCCGGTCGGCTCGCTGCGCTGGCGGCCGCCGCACCCGGCCCGGCGCTGGAGCGGCATCCGCCCGGCCACCAGGTTCGCCCCGCACTGCCCCCAGCCCGCCTCCCCCTTTGGCGTGGCCAGCACCACCGAGAACTGCCTGTACCTGAACGTCTTCCGGCCCGCGCACAGCTGGGGCCGGCGGCTGCCGGTGATGGTCTGGATCCACGGCGGCTCGCTGCTGGTCGGCGAGAGCAACGACTATGACCCGGCCGCGCTGGTCCGCCACGGCGTCATCGTGGTCACCCTGAACTACCGCATCGGGGCGCTCGGCTTCCTGGCCGACGCGGCCCTGGCCGGCCGGCCGGGCGGCCCGTCGGGCAACTTCGGGCTGCTGGACCAGCAGGCCGCGCTGCGCTGGGTGCAGCGCAACATCGGCGCGTTCGGCGGCGACCGCCGCGACGTCACCATCTTCGGGGAGTCGGCCGGCGGACTGAGCGTGCTGTCCCAGCTGGTGTCGCCCGCCGCCCGCGGGCTGTTCTCCAGGGCCATTGTCGAGAGCGGCAGCTACGAGCTGACCCAGGCCCCGCTGGCCACCGCCGAGAGCGCGGGCGCGGCGTTCGCGGCCAAGGTCGGCTGCACCACCCACGTGGCCGCCTGCCTGCGCCGCCTGCCGGTGTCGACCATCGTCGACAACGAGAACTTCGGCGGCTACGACCCCGACCTCGACGGCCGGGTGCTGACCCAGTCCGTCGGCGCCGCGCTCAAGAGCGGTCAGTTCAACCGGGTGCCGGTCATCATCGGCACCAACCGCGACGAGTGGCGGCTGTTCGTCGGGCTGGACCAGCTCCAGGGCGGGCCACCGGTCACGGCGGCCAACTACCAGTCGATGATCTCCTCGACGCTGGGCGTGCCGGCCTCGGTGGCCTCGACGATCGCGGGCCAGTACCCGCTGAGCGCCTACTCCAGCCCGGCGGTGGCGCTGGGCGCGGTCGGCACCGACGCCATCTTCGCCTGCCCGGCGCTGTCGGAGCAGCTGTCACTGTCGCAGTACGTGCCCACCTACGCCTACGAGTTCAGCGACGAGAACGCGCCCATGCGCTTCCTGCCCAATCTGGGCTTCCCCTACGGCGCGTACCACGCGGCGGAGATTCAGTACCTGTTCACACTGCCCACCACCCCGCTGCCCGGCAAGCTCTCGGCGGCGCAGCAGCACCTGGCCGCGGCGATGCAGCAGGACTGGACCAGCTTCGCCAGGTTCGGCGCCCCGGCCCGGGGCGGGGCGTGGCCGCGGTTCACCCCGTCCGGCCTGGACGCGCTGTCGCTGGTGCCGCCCCGGCCACAGGTCGAGACCGACTTCGTCACCGAGCACAAGTGTGCCTTCTGGGCCAGCCTGGCGGGCGGACCCAGGCGCTAGCCCGTCACCAGGCGGAAGCGGAGGTTGGCGCTGTCGGCGATGAACAAGCCGGCGGCGCTGGCCGCCGCGTCCTGGGGGGCGGAGATCTCGGCGCTGATGGCCGGGCCGCCGTCGCCGGCGTAGCCGGCCGTGCCGTGGCCGGCCACGGTGTAGATGTCGCCGGCGGTCATCGGCACGCCGTAGAAGGTGCCGTCCTGCTCGGCGACGACCCGGACGCGGAAGTCGGACGTGGGGATCAGCAAGCTGCCGTGGCTGTCCAGGTGGAGGCTGGTGGCGGCGATCTCGGCGCTGGTGGCCGGGCCGCCGTCACCGGAGTAGCCGGGGTGGCCGTCTCCGGCGATGCCGTAGATGTGCCCGGCGGTCATGGACTGGCCGTAGAAGGTGCCGGTCCGGACCGCGACGACGCGGATCTCCGAGAGCAGGGTGTCGGCGATGAGCAGGTTGCCCCGGGCGTCGTAGGCCAGGGCGTTGGGGAACATGGACGCGTCGATGGCCGGGCCGCCGTCGCCCCTGGTGCCGCCGATGAACTTGCCCGCGATGTGGTAGATGTAGCCGGCCTTCATCTTCTTGCCGTAGAACGTGCCGGCGCTGGCGGCGACCAGGCGCACCGCGTCGTCGCCGTCCTCGCTGATCGCGATGTTGCCGTGCGGGTCAATAGCCAGCCCGGTGCCGTAGTACATCTCCAGCTGGGCCTTGAGCGCGGGGCCGCCGTTGCCGGTGTCGTTCCCGCCGCCATTGCCGGCCACGGTGTAGATAGCGCCGGCCTTCATCCGCTGGCCGTAGAAGGTGCCGGTCCGCGCGGCCAGCACCCGGACCCGGTAGTTGCCGGTGTCCAGGAAGACCAGGTTGCCCGCGCGGTCGAGGGCCAGCTCGCTGACGGCGGCGATCGGGATGCTGAGCGACAACCTGGCCCTGGTGCCGGGGCCGCCGTCGCCGGAGAACCCCTCGGGGCCTGAGCCGACCAGCGCGTAGACGTTCCCGGCGGTCATCCTGCGGCCGAAGTAGGTGCCGGCGCGGCGGACCAGGATGCGGATCTCGCTGCGGTAGACCCGCTGGGCGGCGTCGGCGAAGATCACGTTTCCGGACGAGTCGGTGACCTCGGCCGACGGGAACATCTGGGCCTTGGCGGCCGGGCCGCCGTCGCCGGACAGCCAGGTACCGCCGTTGCCGGCGATGACGTAGATGTGCCCGGCGGCCATCTGCTGGCCGTAGAACCGGCCGGTGGCGGCGGCCACGGCCCGCACCCGGCGCCCGGCGCCGACCGCGAAGTCGATGTTGCCCCGGCTGTCCACGGCCACCGCGCAGGGGTTGACCAGCTTGGACTTCAGCGCGGGCGCTCCGTTGGCCTGGCTCGCGCCGCCGCCGGCCACGGTGTAGATGTCGCCGGCCTTCATGTGCTGCCCGTAGCGGGTCCCGGTCCGCTCGGCCACCACCCGGATCCGGCCCGAGCCCAGGTCGGCCAGGATCAGGTCGCCGGCCGGGTCGATGGCCAGGCTGTACGCCATGAGCAGCTGGGCCTTGGTGGCCGGGCCGCCATCGCCGAGCGTGCTGCCGCCTCCCGCCACCACGTAGACCTGGCCGACGGTCATCTTCTGGCCGTAGAAGGTGCCGCTGGCCGCCGCGTCGACCTGGACCACCGTGCTGTTGGCGACGACCACGTTGCCGTTAGCGTCCACCCGGAGCTTGACGCCGCCCAGGCCCTTGAGCTGGTAGATGTCGCCGGCGGTCATGGCCTGCCCGAAGTACGAGCCGGTGGCCGCGGGCACCATCCAGATCTGGCCGAACGTCTGGATGAACAGGTTCCCGTGGCGGTCGGCGGCCACCGACCCCGGGCCGATCTCGGTGCTGAGCGCGGGCGCGCCCGAGGTGGGGAAGCCGACGTGGCCGTTGCCCGCCACGTTGTAGATGTCGCCCTTGGTCATGGCCTGGCCGTAGAAGGTCCCGGTCGTGGTCGCGACCACGCGGACCAGGCCGTCCTGGCTGTCGGCCACGATGAGGTTGCCGGCCGCATCGGTGCTGACGTCGCCGGGATAGAACAGCTGGGACGCGGTGGCGGGGCCGCCGTTGCCGACGGGGTAGCCGATGTTGGACAGGCCGTCGCCGACCGGGGTGGTCAGCGTTCCGGCGGCCAGGCTGACCGCGCGGATGACGTCCCCGGCCCGGGCCGAGTTCTCGCCGTTCTCGCCCAGGTCGGGGAAGTACAGCTGGCCGGCCGAGAACGTCATCCCGACCGCGGTCCTGGCGTTCTGCACGCCGCACGGCGCCACCGACACGCCGGTCGCCGGGCCGGGCCCGCCGACACCGCCGGCCACGGTGCTGATCGTTGCGGGCGCCACGGCCGGACGGGCCCGGGCGGCATGGGCCGCGGCCGGCCCGGCCAGCGCGAGGCCGGCGGTCAGTGCCACGCCGAGGAATCCGGCCGTCAGGACCCTGGGGATGCCTGCGCGTGCGAACACCGTGCCTCCTATGCCCCGGCCGGGTCGGGCCGCCTTTGTTATTCGATTAATTGACGGTTAACGGCGGGTTCCGGAGCACAGGAGCCGCGGACGACCAGCTCGGGAGCGGCGTAGCGGATCTCGGCCGGGGCGGCCCGGTCGGCGATGGCGGCCAGCAGCAGCTCGGCGGCGTGCCGGCCGACCAGGAAGTAGGGCAGGCGGACGGTGGTCAGCGGCGGGGTCAGCGCCGCGCTGAGCGGGGTGTCGCCGTAGCCGGTCACGGTGATGTCGGCGGGGCAGCGCAGGCCGGCCTCGGTCACGGCGGCCAGCGCGCCGGCCGCCAGCAGGTCGGTGGCCGCGGCGATGGCGGTGCAGCCCTGCCTGAGCAGGGTGCGGGCGCAGCGGCGGCCCTCCTCGGCGGTGGCGGCCCGCGCGGTTATGCCGGCCACGCCGGGTCGGTGGGTGCCCGGGCCGTCGCCTGGCCGGGTGATCCGGCCGATGTTCTGGTGGCCGAGCCCGGCCACGTGGTCGAGGATCAGCCGGGCGCCGTGGGCGTGGTCGACGGCGGCGGCGGGCACCCGGGCCGGGACCTGCGGGCTGCCGGCCACCACCACGGGCAGGCCGGCCGGCCAGGCGTCGGGCGGGGCGGCGGCGTACACCCGGCCGGGGACGATCAGCCCGTCCACGTGCCGGGCCCGCATCCGGGCCAGGGCGGCGGCGCGGTCGGCGGGCCCGGCGATCAGCGCCGCGTAGCCGGCCGCGGCCAGGCCGTCCTCGATCCCGCGCAGCAGCGGCAGCACCGAGGGGTCGTCGGGGTCGGGCATGAGCACGCCGACGTTGAACGAGCGCTGGGTGCGCAGGGCGCGGGCCAGCAGGTCGGGCTCGTAGCCAAGGTCGGCGGCGGCCTGGAGCACGCGCTGCACGGTGCCCCGGCCGAGCACCGACTGGCGGTCCGGGCTGAGCGCGCGGGAGGCGGTGCCGGGATGCACCCCGGCCCTGGCCGCGACGTCGGCCAGCTTGACCCGCGGGCCCTGGCTCACTTCGGCGATCTGACCTGGCCTCATTGACCGGCCTCCTTTACTGGGCGATGAGCTTGCGGCGCATCGCCGCGGTGCCGATGACCAGCGCGGCCAGGGCGGCCGCGCCGAGCACGGCGCAGTCCTGCCAGAACCCGAAGCTGCTGGCGTAGAACACGGCCTGCTGGAGCGAGCGGATGCCGTAGGTCAGCGGGTCCCACACCGCGATCCGCTGCAGCCACACCGGCTCGAAGAAGATGCAGCCCAGCCCGCCCGCCAGCGCGAACAGCTCGACGGCCACGATGGTGGCGGCCACCGAGACGGGCTGGCGGCGCTGGTACCAGGTGCCGATGGCGATGCCCAGGCCGGACGCGAAGGCCGAGCTCAGCGCGATGGCGGCGATGGCCTCGGGCCAGAACTGCGGGTCGGGCCGGGCCCAGCCCAGGGCGGCGCCGATCACCAGCACCAGCGTGGCCAGGGAGAACGTGGACAGGAAGGCGGCCATGGCCTTGCCCAGGATGATCCGCACCCGGCTGACCGGCGCCAGCAGCATCTCGTTGATGGTGCGCTGGGCGTACTCGCTGGCCACGCTCATCCCGGCGGCCAGGATGCCGGTCACGGTGATGATCAACTCGATCACGGGCAGGATGCTGTACTGGTAGAGCTGCACGTCCTGGGGGCGCAGGTTGTGCTGGCGGATGGTGACCCGCAGCGGGCCGGCCTTGCCGAGCTGCTTGTAGTAGGCGTAGGTGCCGTCGGGGACGGCCCGGTCGATGTCGCCGCTCAGGTCGGCGTTGTAGTTCGCCTCCTGAACGCTGATCGGCGCGGTCTGGTGGGCGTGGTCGAGCTGGGAGAGGTCGGCCGGAATGGTGATCACCGCGGCCACGTGCAGGCTGTCGTAGAGCTGGCGGGCGCGGGCCATGCTGGTCACGTGGACCTGGAGCACGCCGGCGTCGATGATGGACCGGGTCAGCGCCGCGCCGACCGGGCCCTGGTCCTGGTTGACCACGGCCACCGGCTCGTTGGTGGCGGCCTGGGCGCCCAGGAACACGACCAGCGTGTAGCTGACCGGCACCAGCAGGCTGGCGATGATCCCCAGCGGGTTGAGCAGCCACAGCCGCAGGTCCTTGCCCGCGATGCTGCGGATGCCCCCGCCCAGCAGACGCCGCTTATGGCGGGGCCGGGCCGCCCGTGCGGCCCGGCGCGCGGCCACCTGCGGCCGCCGGGCCCGTACCAGCAGCGCCACGGCCAGCAGCATGAACCCGGCGAAGAACGCGGCCAGGATGCCGGCGTCCATGGTGAGCGACAGGGTGCTGGTGCCGTAGCCGCCGATGGCGTACTGCTCCAGCACGATGGCGTAGTGGGTGGGCAGCACGGTGGCGATGTCCTGCACGACCCTGGTCTGGTAGCCGACCACCCCGAACACGCCGGACAGGAAGAACAGCGGGACCGGGATGGCCCTGGTCAGGATGGCCAGCGTCGACCGGTCGCGCACGGCCAGGCCCAGCGCGGTGCCGCCCGCGATGAACACGGCCAGGGTGAGCAGCGAGGTCCCGGCCATCAGCCAGGGATGGACCGGATGATCACCCACCCCCCAGATGACCACGGCCATCACCAGCAGCCCGGCGGGCAGGCTGATCGCGAACGCGCCCAGCATGCGGCCCATCAGCACCAGCCACTGCCGGGCCGGGGACAGCAGGATCTCGCTGATCGTGCCCTGCTCGAACTCGCGCGCGGCGGCGTTGCCCGCCTGCAGCAGCCCGGAGACCATCAGCGCGATGACGATCACGCTCATGGACAGGAACGGGATGTAGCCCATGGGGTGGGGGTAGGCGTTGTGGATGCGGGTCACCACGTGCAGGCGGCCGGGCAGCGCGTGGCCGTAGAAGCTGGTCACCGAGGTGCGCAGGGCGCGTACCGCGTCGTCGGTGAGGTCGGCGTTGAGGTTGTTGACCTGCTGGGTGACCGCGATGTGGTGGTGGCGCATGATGGCCCGGTCGAAGTGGGCCGGGATGGTGACCACCGATACCAGGGTCCCGGCCTTCATCTGGGCCGCGGCCTGGCTGGCCGTCTCCGTCTCCAGCCTGTAGCTGTCGGAGTGCGCCATGGCCTGCACGAACTGCTGCGCGTACGGGCCGTGATCCTGCATCACCACGGCGGTCGGGGCGTGCGAGCCGGCCAGCACGTACAGCGACATCATGATCAGGTAGTTGACCGGGAGGCTGATGCTCTGGATGAGCACGCTCTTCTCGGTCAGCGAGGTGAGCACCTCCTTGCGCGCGCAGCCCGCCGTCACGCGCACGGCCATGGCCACCGCGCGAGCGGCCTTACCGGGGGCGGCGGCCATCCAGTGCAGTAGCCGGGTAACCGCGGAGTCCGCCATGACCAGCTCTCCTTAATCCCGATAGTCCGCAGGCTGTTAATAACGGTGCTAATCCCGCAGGCCTGGACCGGTCAGGGACAGGAAGACCTGCTCCAGGTTGGCCTCGGCCACGGTCAGGTCGTCGACGTGCACGTCGGGCGGGAAGCAGGCGAACACGCCATCCAGCCGGCCGCCGCCCCGCCGGGTGGACTCCAGCTCGCACCAGCCGCCCGGCTGGCTGTTCACCGACACCGAGGTGATGCCGGCCAGCCGCCGCATCCGCACCGCCACCGTCTCGGCGGTGAACGGGGTAGCCCGCATTCGCACCGTGATCCGGATCTCGCCGTGCTGGCGGCGCAGCTCGGCCGGGGTGTCCACGACCATCAGGCGGCCCGCGTTGATGATGGCGACCTGGTCGCAGTCGTCGGCCTCGGCCAGCACGTTGGTGGTGACCACGATCGTCTTGCCCTGGTTCTTCAGGGCCTGGACGTAGGTCCAGATGGCCGCCTTGGAGTGCGGGTCCACCCCGGTGGTGGGCTCGTCCAGGATCAGCAGGTCGGGGTCGTGCAGCAGCGCGCGGGCGATCTCCAGCCGGCGCTGCATGCCGCCGGAGAACGTCTTGACCCGGTCCCCGGCCCGGTCGGCCAGGCTGACCAGCTCCAGCACCTTCATGATCCGCTCGGCCTGCTGGCGGCGCGGTATCCCGTACAGGGCGGCGTGGAACTGGAGGTTGTTCAGCGCGGTCAGCTCGCCGTACAGGCCGTTTTTCTGCTGCACCACGCCGATGCTGCGCCGGATGGCGTTGCGCTCGCTGCCCCTGGCCCGGTCCCGGCCCAGGACCAGGATGGAGCCCGAGGCCGGGGCCAGCTGCCCGGTGATCATGCTGATGGTGGTGGTCTTGCCCGCCCCGTTGGGGCCGACGATCCCGTAGACCTGGGCCCGGTCCACCTCCAGGCTCAGGTCGTCCACCGCGGGGCGGCCGGTGTGCTGGTAGGCGACGCTGACCCGGTCCAGGATCAGGGCCGGGATCTCCCTGGGCAGGGCCCAGATCCGGGCCGGGGCCCGGGCGACGGCGACGCCGGTCACCTGGCCCACCATCCGCTGCCCGCGCAGACTCCGTAGCGCGCCTCGAGGAGCGGGATGAGGTCCAGGTGGTAGCTGATCCCGTAGGGCCGGGCCAGCTGCGCCACCGCCGCCGCGCTGACCTGGCCGGCCTGGCTGAGCTGGTCGAACTCGCGGAAGAAGGACTCGATCTCGCGGCCAGGCGTGCTCAGCTCCAGCATCCGGGCCGGCTCGGGGCCCGCGTTCCACACCGCGTGCGGGACGCCGCGCGGCCGGAAGATCGCGCCGCCCGCCGGGACCGAGACGTCGGCGGCGCCGACCCGGAACCCGAGCGTGCCCTCCAGCACGTAGCTGACCTGGTCCTGCCGGTCGTGGGTGTGCGGGGCGACCAGCGTGCCCGGCGGTATCGGCTGCTCGTGCAGCTCGCAGGCCCCGCCCACCTGGGCGGAGACCACCTTGAAGAACACGGCCAGCGCGCCCATGTGAATCAGGTCGCCGCCGCCGGGCTCGATGACGACGGGGCTGGCCGCCGGGATCTGATGGGTGGTCGTGATCATGGGGATGGTCTCCTTCTCGCTGTCATCGGCTTCTTGCTGTTATCAGCTTCTTGCTGTTATCAGAAGAGGCCGCGGATGCTGCCGCCGTCCACGCCCCACACCGAGCCGGTGACATAGCTGGCCCGGTCGGAGGCGAGGAAGGCGATCACGCTGGCGATCTCGGCGGGCTGCCCGATGCGGCCCAGCGGCAGCTGGCGCAGGCGCAGCTCGTGGTCGACCGCCGCGGCCGGCGGCAGGCCGTGCCGCCGGGACAGGTCATCGGCGATCCCGCCGGGGCGGTCCCACAGCGCCGTCCAGGTCGGGCCCGGCGCCACGGCGTTGACCCGGACCGGGGCCGCCTCTATGGCCAGGCTCTTCATGTACGACACCAGGCTGACCTTGCTGACCTGATAGTCGGCCGGGGCGGCCTCGGGCTGGCGGGCCAGGTCCGAGGCCGTGATCACGATGGCGCCGCGGCCCCGCCGGACCATGCCGGGCAGCAGCCAGGTCACGGCGCGGACGGTGCCCATGAAATTGAGCTCCCAGGTGGCCCGCCAGTCGGCGTCGGTGAGCTGGGCCAGGGTGCGCCACGGGCACACGCCCGCGTTGCTGACCAGGATGTCCACCCCGCCGGTGGCGGCCAGGGCCTCGCGCATGGCCGCCGCCACGCCCTCGGCGGTGGCCAGGTCGGCGGTCACCTCGACGTGCCGGGGGCCGTCCCTGGTGTCGAGCTCGGTCTCGATCTCGATCTCGGCGGCCACGTCGGCCAGGCCCTGCTTGTCCAGGTCGACCAGGACCAGCCGGGCGCCCTCACGGGCCAGCTCGCGCGCGGTCGCGGCGCCGATGCCGCTGGCCGCCCCGGTGACCAGCGCGGTGCGGCCGGATAGCTGGAGGTCCATCACGCGTGACCTTGCACGGACAGGACCCGCAGGTCCTGACGGGGGCTGAGGTTGCGGATGGTGACCGGCGCGTCGAGCGCGGCGGCCAGGCAGGCCCCGCGGCCGCCCTTGAGCACCTGGGTGCCCGCGGTCAGCTCGGCCTCGCCGTCGGCCACGAACAGCACCTCGGCGCCCCGGCCGGGCAGGGTGTAGGGGCCGACCCGGTCGTGCGGCGGCACCCCGTCGTGGGGCGGGATGAGGATCTCGGTGAAGCCCAGCCAGGGACCGGTGAAGCAGCGGGCCAGGTCCACGTGCGCGACGGTCAGGTCATCGGACCGGTAACCGCGGTAGCCCTCGGTCGGCCGCAGGTGCTCACGCACCCGGTAGCGCTCGGGCTGGGCCAGCGGCGGGGCGCTGCCGGGGAAGACCTCCACGACCAGGAAGCTCATCGGCTCCTGCTCGGTGGCGGGCACCCCGATGCCGTGCGTGGTGCCCAGCGGGCAGGTGATCAGCTCGCCGGCGGCGACCTCGAACTCGTGGCCGTTGACCGTCATCACGGCCGTGCCGTCGAGGATGTAGTAGATCTCCTCGGCCTTGTCGTGCAGGTGGGTGCCGCAGGAGGCGCCCGGCGGGATCTTGACGTGCTCGACGCAGCGCAGCCCCCAGGCCGCGTGCATCCCGTTCACCAGCTGCGTCCACCAGCAGCTGCCGGTGCCGCCGACCAGGCCCTCGATCAGGCCGAAGCTGTCGCCGCTGTTGGTGATGGACCCGTAGCTGACGGCGGCCGGGATCCGGGGCGGCCGCCCGATGGTGGTGCTTTTCACGCTGGCACTCCTTCACTTGCGTAGGCCCGCAGGGCGTCCAGCACGACGCCCTCCGGGACCTGGGTGAGCAGGCGGCCGCCCTCGATGTGCGGCCGCCCGAGGGCGTCGAGCAGGACCATGTCGATGCGGCCCGGCTCGGGCGGCTGATAGCCGCGCTTGTTGTCACGGCGCATCACGCCCAGCAGGGCCTCGGCCGTCAGGCCGGGCGGGAAGCGCAGCGGGATGCCGTTGCGCTCCAGCAGGTAGCGGTGGGCTCGCTCGCCGGCCGGGCTCAGGAGGCCGAGGCGGGCACTGACCTGGGCCGCGACCAGCATGCCGACGGCGATGGCGGGTCCGTGGCCGAGCCGGCCGCAGCTCAGGTGCTCGGCCGCGTGACCCGCGGTGTGGCCGTATTCCAGGATCAGGGCCCGGTGGGCCTCGTAGGGGTCGGCCGCCATCACCGACTGCTTGGCGGCCAGGCACAGGTCGACGATCCAGGCCAGCTCGGCGTCGGTGTAGTCGGCCTCGGGTCGCAGCAGCTCGGCCAGGTCGCCGTACCGCTCGGGGCAGATGGCCAGCACGTTCTTGGCCGTCTCGCACAGCGCGGCCCGCTTCTCGCCGGCCGGCAGCGTGCGCAGGATGTCCAGGTGGCCCCAGACGAAGACCGGGGCCTTGAAGCAGCCCAGGTGATTCTTGCCCCACGGCGAGTTGATGGCCTGCTTGAGGCTGAGCACCGAGTCGGACAGCGCCAGCAGCGTGGTCGGGATCTGCAGCAGCCGAGGCGCCCCGCGGTACACCCAGCCCGCCACCGTCCCGGCCACGTTGCCGGCCAGGCCGCCGCCCAGCCCGATGACCACCGAGCTGCGGGTCGCGCCGGCCGCGATGACCTCCGCGGCCAGGTCGAGGACGGTGGTGGCGTTCTTGGCCTGCTCGGTGGCCGGGACGGTGAGGACGGTGACCCGGGCGCTGGCGCCTGCCGCGGCTTCGGTGGCGCGCACCGTCGCGTCGGGCACGCCGGAATCGGTGATGACAAATATGTGATCCGCGTTCAGGTCCGCGACCCTGGCGGCTAGCTCGGCCCAGGCGTCCTGGCCCGCTCTCAGGTGAAAGGCGTAGTGATGGTCGCCGAACCGCACGTCGCGGTCGAGCATCAGAGTCGAGCCGGGCGCCGGGCAGGTTGCCGTGGCCGGGCGGGTAGGCGTGAGCGTCGTCATGGCAGGCGCCCCTGTCTTGCTGCTGCTCCCGACCTGGGAGCCATGGGCACCAGCGTCTAATCGCGACCTTGCACTCGCCTTGACGCCTGTCTTGCCATCCAGCTCACGTGCCTGCCGCAGAATCAGCCGCAGGTCAGGCAGTTACTGCTCGCTGTCAGTAACTACCTGGGCGTGTCTGCCGGGGCCGCGCTCAGGATTTCCTGCACCTCGGTCAGCGATCCGCAGACCCGGTAGGCCAGCGCGCGCACCTCATCCGGCACCACCCGCGGGATCGAGGCGTCGGGGACCAGGAACGGCCGCATGCCCGCGGCCGCCGCGGCGCGGATGCCGCTGTCCGAGTCCTCCGCCACCACGCAGGCGCCCGGCTCGGCGCCCAGGCGGCCGGCGGCCAGCAGGAAGATGTCCGGGGCCGGCTTGCCGCGGGCCACCTCGTCGCCTCCGGTGACCGAGTCCACCGCGGTCAGCACCCCCGCCGCCCCCAGCCGGGCCAGCACCGTGGCCCGGGCGCTGGAGCTGGCCACGCCCACCGGCACCCCCGCCGCGCGGGCCCAGTCCAGCAGGCCGGTCAGCCCGGGCTTGATGTTAACCGGCTCGGACCTGGCGTAGACCGCGGCCCGCTCGGCGATTTCCTCCAGGCTGCCGCGCTCGGCCGGGCGCTCCTGCCACCAGCCGGCCATGATGGCCCAGGAATCCGGGTGGGCCCGGCCGACCAGCTCGAGGTACTGCTCGGCCGAGACCGACCAGCCGAAGTCGCGTGCCGCCCGCTCCCAGGCCCGGAACTCCACCGCCTCGCTGTCGATCATGAGGCCGTCCATGTCCAGGATCAGCGCCGCGAACGACCTCATGCGGGCGCCGCGGCCCAGCGCAGGCAGGACATCCCGGTCACCATTCACCAGCCCGATCGTAGAGCAGGCGCCTGGCCCGTCCAGCACCCGCGTCCGGCACGCCCCGCCCCGTCCGCCCCCCGCGCCGGGATCGCGGGGCTGGGGATCCTCATCGCGGGCGTGGTGCGCCGACGGCGCGGCTTGTCCGGCCGCTGAAGCACCCGGTCGGTCTATTCCATGATCACGGTCACTTTTCAGTCATATGGGGCTGTTGCATATTTTGGTTTGCCGGATTTGGGATGTTATGGCTGGCAGAATTGATTTATGGCACGTCAGTTCAGGCCGGTTGACCGTGATGCTGAGATG
>Ga0102924_1003606_pt1 | contig 16168 bp, 15 predicted proteins | sample PaiPotPPM11metaG_FD_80116 | JGI IMG/M metagenome (GOLD analysis project Ga0102924, IMG submission 80116) | Iron sulfur acid spring bacterial and archeal communities from Banff, Canada, to study Microbial Dark Matter (Phase II) - Paint Pots PPM... ... | reverse complement strand
CGGGAAGGTCGTCTTCGTTCCAATGCGCTGAGCGATGACGGCATCCACCGAGATGTGATCCGCGTTTCCCGCCGGGCCGCCGGCGCCCTGGTAGCTGCCCGTGAGCAGCGAACCCCCGGTCAGCATCGCTCCCGGCCCCTTCATGTGGGGGCCACCCGGCTTGTTGGTCATCGTGCCGAGCTGGTCCGACACAGTGGAAATCATGTCGACGCCCTGGAGCACGATCATCTGGGACACATGCGCCGCCAGCGGCGTCAGGATCCGACCGAGGCTCGCCGCCGTGAGGGGTGTGTCGGTCCCCGAGTTCACCCCCTGACAATGGTTGGGCGAGTTCGAGACGTTACCCGAGCAGCCCGGGAAGAACTCCGCGGCGATCGTGCCGTTCGCCGAGAAGAGACCGATGAAACGCCGCGCAGCGGGCGCGCTCGCGTCCGCGCCAAACGCGGTGGCCACCTTCCAGACGGGACTCGTCAGGAGCACGGCCAAGCCGCTCATCCCTCCCAGGAGGCGGCGGCGGCTGACTTTCGTGCGATGGTCGATGGGCTCTCGTACGTTGCTCATGTCGACACCTCTCGATCACTGCACACTGCGGTAGAGGAACGCGTCGCTCTGAACGAGCGCCGCGGGCAGCACGCTGACGCTGTCGTTGGCCTTGTGAAACGCGTCGTCGATGCTCTTCATCGAGCAGTTGTCCGCTTGCTGCTCGTAGCGGGACATCGTGTAGCGGAACCACTGTCGCGCGACGCACTGGCGGACCTGCGTGCTCCCGACCAGCTTGCTCGCCAGCCCGGTGATACCAGTGAAGGGGCCGTCGATGTCCGTCTTGAACGACCCCTCGATGTTGCCGCTCACGTCGATGGCCTGGTTGCCGTCCGTCGTCTGCAGGCGCCCCAGCCCGTCGTAGTCGCCGAAACCGAAGCCGATCGGATCCATCAGCGTGTGGCAGCTGCTGCATGCCGGGTTCGTCTCGTGCTCGCTCAGGCGCTCCCGCACGGAAACCCCCGCCTCGACGGCGGGCGGCATCGGAACGTTCGGCGGCGGCGAGGGAAGGTCCTGGCATAGCAGGACCTCGCGCACGAATTTCCCTCGATAGATTGGCCACGGCTGATTGGGCTTGGCCATCAGCGTCAGGAGCGCGGGCAGCGTGAGTATGCCGGATGCCTGGCCCGCGGGCACGCTTACCTTCTGGAAGGTGGTCAACGTGTTCCCGGCGGTCGTCCCGTAGTAACTGTTGAGGTCACTGTTCACGAACACGTCCGGGGAAGTCAGCAGTGCCGTAAGCGTGCCGCCCTGCTGATTGAGCACATCGTCGAAGAAGGCCTGGGCCTGGCCCTGCATCGACGCCGGAAGTGTCGCCACCTTGGTCCAGGCCGGGTAGGTGCCGGGATCCTTGACGGCGGAGGGCAGCCCCGAAAGCTCGATCAGGTCCTCGAGGAACCCGCGCACCAGGTTCTGCCCCTTGGGATCCTGCAGCATTCGTGTGAGCTGCGCCGATACTTGGTCCTTGGTTGTGAGCGCTCCGGCCGCCGCGGCCTGGGTCAGCGTGGCGTCCGGCAGCGTGTTCCACAGCACGTACGAGAGACGAGCCGCTACCTCGTACGGGGAGAGTTGCACCGCGGTCGGCCCAGCGGCTTGCCCGGTGCCGATCTCCACCCTGTAGAGAAAGCGCGGCGACTGGAGCATCCCGCGCAGAACCAGCTCGATCCCGTGGGCGTCGCTGACCATGGCGCCGGCATCGTAGAGGGCCATGTGGCGGGCGATGTCCGCCGGGTCGGTGAGCGGCGCGCGGTACGCGAGCGATCCGAAGCTCTGCACGAAGTTCTGCGCGCACGTGCGCTTGTCCATCCCGCTGGCGCACGGGTCGATGCTCGCCAGCGTCGCGGCGTCTCCGACGGCGGCCGCCGCCACGAGCTCCGCGGCCGTCTGATAGTTCGTCACGCTGGAGAGGTCGATGTTGGCCTGTATGAGCCCGAACTGCGCGGTTTGGCCGTCGGTGACCTGGTACGCGTCGTTGGCACCCAGGGCGCTGTCCAGATTCGGCGTCACGGCGCCGAACAGGCCTTGGAGCGTGTTCGCGTACTGTGCGCGGGTGAGGAGAAGCAGGGGTGTCGATGCCGAACTCGGCGTCGATGACGTACACGGGAACGCATCGACCGACGAGCCCGAGCTGCCCGTTCCCCCGCCCCCGGAGCTCGAGCCGGGTTGACTCGAGCCCGGTCCACCGGCTCCGGGTCCGATGTCCGATCCTCCGTCCCCGATATTTCCAACGCAGGCGGCGAAGCAGCTCAAGAGGATCGTTGCGCCGGCGGCGAGCGCGCTCACTTGAATGCGATGCGTCATCATCCGTGCACCTCTTCGCTTTCGCTCGAATCCCACTTCAGCTGTTAGTGGCCCTCGACCGTGCCCAGGATCACCCGGCGCCGGCGTCATCCGCGCCGCCGCACGCGCAGGGCGTAGACGAAGTAGGTTCGGTCCAAGCGCCCGCTCCAGAGCCACGGCGCCAAAAAGTCGGGATCCCATACGCGCTCGCGGAAGCTGCCGCTCGAGAGGATGCTCGTGACGAGCGCAGGGTGGGCGACGTGATAGCAGGCGCCGGACGCAATGATTTGATTCATCACCTCCTGGAGGCTTCGGGAAACGTCCAGGTCCTTGAGCGGAAACATGCTCGACGAGGTGAGATCGCTGACGAAGAGCGACGCGCCCCCGTCCACGGTCAACCCGACGAGAGCGTGAAGATGCGTACCCACCAGGGACAGCCGGATGGGCCGGAGCATGGCGTGTCTTTCACCCAGCGCGTCCATCGCGGCGAAGGCCATCTGCGTGAGAACGCACGCGGAGACGACGACGTCGAACGGGCCCGGCAAGCGCGCGAGCAGCGCCTGCGCGGTCGAGGCACCCAGCGCGTCGAGCTGCGCCGGCGTCGGCGGCCGGCGCCTCCACTCGTTCAGGCGTTTGGTCATGCCCGACAGGTCCACCCGTGCGTGCGGTCGCAGGCGCGTTCGAACGGCCGGAGGCTGCCGGGCGATCCCGCGGGCGAGCGCGGTCGCGTCGATGTCCACGAGGTGAATCTCGGAGAACGCGAGCGACAGCTGTTCGAGATCGAGGTCGTTGCACGCGCCTGCGCCCAGGATGCAAAGTCGACCGCCGGGACCGCCGGCCGACGACAGGACGGCCTCGGTCATGTGCGCGCGGTGATGCGCGTACAGCGTCCAGTCGTCGTCACCCGCGTTCTGATCCGCGCGCCCGCGCCCGTGAGCAAGGGCGGCGCTCGACGGCGAGCGGGGGATAGGGCTATCTCTGTTCGTGGTCCTCTGTTCGTGGTCCTCGCCGGCGGCGCCGATCAGTACTCGATGATCGATTCCAGGAGCGCGTCCCACCAATCCCAGGGGGGCGACTCCCGGAGCTCACGGCATGACGACGAAGGACCACCGATGGCGAACGCTATTTCACGGCGACGGCCGCATCCTGCTGCTTGGATGCATTCTCGGTAGCGCAGGGACGGTCGGAGGCTGCTCCAACGCAGACAACTCACCCGCCGGGAGCTGGTCTGCCGACGCGTCGGGTACGCAAGACACGTCTACCACACCGCCGCCGAACGAGGCGGGATCCAGTTCCGGCTCCGACTCGAGCGACGGCCCCGGACCCGTAGGATCGGGGGACGACGGCTCGCCCGCCAACGGTGCGGACGCGGCGGACGCCGCGAGCCCAGGAGACGCCGCTCCGGAGGCGGAAAGCGGTGCACAGTGCGTCACTTCGGGGACGGAGCTCTGCGACAGTTTCGAAAGCGGGCAGCTCGACAAAACGATCTGGAAGACGGTCTTGCTGGGACCTTCGCCGTCGGCCACGGTCGACAGCATGCACGCCCATACGGGCAAGTATGCGGCTCACTTGCAGGTCACTCCGGGGAACCAGAGCACCGCGCAAATCACGGAGGGCGTGACGTTCCCCGCGACGAACGACACCTTCTACACCCGCATCTGGGCGTACTTCAGTCCCGCTGTCATGTGGCCCAGCAATCCGCCCGATTTTCACACGGGGTTCATCATCGCGAGCGGCAAGAACGACCTCGGAACCGTCGATCTCGCGGTCGGGGCCAATTTGGATCCCAGCAGCAACGCGGGCCCGATGCATTATCTCGGTTATTCGATCTATAACGGTCCGCCCAAAGACGAATTCGGCCCCCGCTCGCCCACTGCCGTCGTCACGCTGGCCTGGACGTGCATCGAGCTCCTGGAGAGTGGCCAGGGCGGAGTGAACGCCGTTCGGCGAATCTGGGTCGACGGGATGGAGCTCACGGAGCAGTACAATACTTTCAGCGGCCAGAAGCCGCCTGCGTTCGACACCGTCGCCATCGGCATCTGGGAATACCACCCCACGCCCAGTCTTTCGGACATGTGGGTCGACGACGTGCGCGTCAGCAGTCAGCAAATCGGCTGCGCCGACTGAGGCAAATCGCGCGAAATGACTCGGCGCTAGCGCGTGGAGGAGTCGGCCGTGCTGTTCAGCGACACGATGTCCTCAAGGAGCTCGAAGAGAGTGCTCTCGAGCTGCCGATTGCCGAGGAGAGCGATCCGCTGCGCCAGGCTGGTGCCCTGAGCCTCCGCCGCTGCGTGCCGTCCCGGGTGCCTCTGCTCGAACTTGCGCAAGACGCGCGCCTTGAGCACCGGAATCCGTTCCACGTGGCGCGCGAGGACGTCGGCTCCGGCGCGCGGATCGTTGAACACGAGGAGTAGCGCCGAAATCTCGTCGATTCGTTTGAGGTCGGCAGGGCCCACCTCGCAAGGATCCGCCGCCGGCGCGACAGCAGGCCTGGGAAACGGTCGAGAGGCGTTGGAGTTCATGGGGAGACGTTCGGAAGGGTGGTCGCCGCGGCGCGGTCGGCGTCGCGGAAGGCGTCAATCACTCGCTGGAAGGCCTCGAACGTGCGGCTCGCATCGACCAGCTCGGTCATCGAACCGACGACGTTCGCGTTCGATTCCTCGACCACGCCGACCTCGAGAGGGCCGCTGGCAGGGGAGGGCGTGCCCGCCGCCGGGGTCGGGGCGAGCAGCGCTCCGGACTCGTGCGTCAGGGCAGAGGGAGTGGAGAAACCGACGATCTTCAGGCGGCAGCGCAGCTCGTCCCCTTGCCAGAGCTGGCCCGACGAATCGACGCGGGCGCCGCCGGTCTCACCGGACAGCTTGATCGCCTTGCCGTCCTCCGCGAGTACGGCGTCTCCGTGGGCCGTGCGCAGAGAGCCGTCCGCCGAGACCGAGAGCGAAGCGGCGCGCGTGTAACGCTCGCCCGCGGTGTTGGATACCGCGAGGTACGAACCCTCCGGCAACGCGAAGTCCAGCGGACGCCCCGTCGCTCGCGTCGTTCCGCGGGTCGTATCGATCTGAGTCTGCACGAGGCTCGAGTAGTGCATCGCCGGCTCGTTCGCGCCCGCGCGCGCCAGCTCCTCGCGAAAGACCGGCCTCACGCGCTGATAGCCGTCGGTTCCGGCGTTTGCCAGGTTGGCCGCGGTCGCTTCCAGATTCGCGGCCTGGGCGATGGCCCCGCTCAGCGCGACATAAATGCCGTCCGCCATGGCTACTCCCTCCCGACCGCGGCTCGCAGGCGATGAATCGCCTCGGTGTGCAGCTGCGAAACGCGCGACTCGCTCACGCCGAGCACCATTCCGATCTGCCGCAACGTGCACCCTTCCTGGTAGTAGAGCGCGAGTACGTGGGCGAGCTTCTCCGGCAGCCCTTCGATGGCGCTCACCACAGCGTCGCCCAGCCGTCGCTTTGCGATTTCGTCGTCGATGTTCTCCGCGTGCGTCGCGACGTCCAGGTTGTCGAGGTCGAGGAGCTCGAGGCGCGCCATTCCCGCGGCGCCAATCTTCTCGAGCAAGGTGCGGTACGCCCCGATCTCCAGTTCGAGCTCGCGCGCGATCTCCTCTTCTTGCGGCTCTCGCCCCAACTTCCCGGAGAGCGCGCGAATCGCGTGCGCCACCCGTCGAGAGGCTCGCCGGAGGTCGCGCGTGGTCGGGTCCAGGCTCCGCAGGTAGTCGAGCATCGCGCCGCGCACGCGGTAGAGCGCGTAGGCCTCAAACTCCTCGTTCGGCATCTTCGCGTCGCTGCGCTGGTATGCCTCCATCAGGCCGATCCATCCGTAGCCGACGAGATCGGCGACGGAGATGCTCGACGGAACGCGCCGCGCGAGGCGTATCGCGGTCCGCCGTACGAGAGGCTGAAACTTCTCGTACGCGTCCCGGTTTAGGGTCCGCTTAGCGCGTCCTTCTGCTTCGAGTACGGGGGCCAGACTCATGCCGCTGCGGCCTTTCCACCTGCGCGAGGAACCAGGTAATCGACGAGCCGGTCGGTCGTCGCGCTCGCCACGTCTTCCGGCACGCGGGGGCCGAAGCACGTGACGGAGATCGGCAGCTTCGTGGCCCAGAATGCGTGCACCACGCCGGCGGGGGCGTCGGTCTCGTCGAACTTGGTGATCGCGAGCGACGTCGGCGCGAGCATGCCGTAGCGCTTCGCCGCGTGCGCGGCGTCCGTCGCGCGGACCGACGCGGGCAAGCAGAGGAGGACGTGACGCGCGCGCGGCAGCGCGGTTCGCGCTCCGCCGGCGGTGACGAGCTCCATCTCGATCCCGTCCGCGGTGGGCGGACGGCCGGAGGTGTCGACGATGACGAAGTCAGTGCGGACCGCGTGCAGCGTCGACCGCAGCTCCTGTGCGTTCTTTGCGACCGCGAAGTCTGCGCCCATCAGGTTCGCGTACCGGGCGAGCTGCTCGACGGCGCCGACGCGGAACGTGTCGCACGCCACGAGCGTGACGGTGCGCCCGGTCATCCGCGCGTGCGCGGCGAGCTTGGCCGCGGTGGTCGTCTTGCCGACGCCGCTCGGGCCGGTCACCGCGACCATCGCCCGCTGGCTCTCCACGGGCCATGGCGTCGCCTTGAGCGAGTGCGAGAGGACGTCCCGGAGCGACTCCTGCGTCAGGTCGCGCCCTTTCAACGCGCGCGCGAGACTCGTCGTCGCGGGGCCCTCGATCCCCATCGCGCGCAGCCGTGCAGCTGCCTTGTCGCCGCGTCCGGCCGAGGGCGTCATGCCCTCCATCAGCTCTCGCAACGCCGCGATCTCCTCGGCCAGCAGGGACGAACCGTCCGCCTTCGCCAGCATCGCCTTGAGCGCGCGGATGTCGCCTTTGAGCTCCGCGCGCAGGGCGGAGACGTCCGCAGTCGGCGACGCGGGGCCGCCGTTCGCGCCGTACGCACCCGGGGCGAACGGAATCTTGCCCTTCGCGGGGGGGAGCGCGAGAGCCTCCTTCTCCATCGCGGCCGGTAGCGCCGCGACCTCGTAGTCGGACCCCGCGAAGATGCCGCCGAGGCCTCCGCGGCGGATCGCGCGCGTCGTGACGACGACGGCGTCCGCTCCGAGCTTCTCTTGAACGGCGCGCCGTGCCTGGGCCAGCGTTCGACCCCGAAAGACTTGGACGCTCATGGTGGGTTTCTCTCGCCTCCTCGTTCGATCAGTTCATCGAGAGTCGCTCGACGACGCGAAGGGGCGCGTTCGGCTCCACCTCGCGGAAGGACGTCACGGTGATGGTGGGTAGTTTCCGTTCGAAAATCGCGCGGACGTACCGGCGAAGATCCGGCGGAGTCACGATGCAGGGCGTGGCGCCCGCGCCGATCTTGGCGAGCGCCCGCTCGGCGTTCGCCGTCACGTTGCGCAGGAGCTCGGGGTCGAGCGCGCCACCGGTGCCGGCCGCGATGTCGCGCAGCGAGCGGCGGAGGACCTCCTCGAGCCGCGGGTCGAGCGTCATCGCCGCCACCGCGCCGTCAGGTCCGCGCAGACGAGCGGTGATGTGCGGCGCCATGCGCTCGCGCACAAGTTCGGTGAGCTGCTCGGCATCTTTCGTCTGCGCCGAGAGCTCGGCGAGGGACTCGAGGATGGTGCGCGTGTCACGAATCGAGACGCCCTCCCGAACCAGGTTGCGCAGGACGCGGAGCACGTCTCCCAGCGGGAGCAAGTTTGGAACCACGTCATCGACGAGCTTCGGCGCCGTGCGCGCGAGCAGGTCCAGGAGGTGCTGAACCTCCTGTCGTCCGAGCAGCCGGTGAGCCTGGGTGCGAAGGAGCTCCCCGACGTGCGTGGCGATCGTCGTCGCGTGGTCGACGACGGTGTACCCGAGCGCCTCCGCGAGCTCCTTGTCGCGCGGCGCGATCCACACGGCGGGCATCCCGAACGTGGGATCCACGGTCTTCTCGCCGTCAACGGGCGGCGAAGCTCCGGTGGGATCGATGGCGAGGAGCCGGCCAGCCTTGCAATGTCCGGAGCCGATCTCGTTGCCCACGAGCATCACGCGATAGCCGCCGGGAGCGAGCTGCAGGTTGTCGCTGACGTGCACCGGCGGAATGACGATGCCGATCTCGCGGGCCATCTGTTGCCGCAGCACCGCGACGCGCTCGAGCAGCGTTCCCCCGCGCGTGGCGTCGACGATCGACACCAGCTCGTACCCGACCTCCAGCGCGAGCAGGTCGAGCGACAGCGCCGCGTCGACCTCCTCGGCAGCCGTCTTCTTCTTGTCGACGGGCGCGCTCTGGGCGCTCGCCGCTGCAGTCGCCGCGGCCTCGGCTTTCGCGGATTTGCGCGCCAGGAGGAGCAGACCTCCGCCGAGCAGCCAGCACGGCAAGAGCGGCATGCCGGGCATCACGCCCAGCAGCGTCAAAATTCCGGCGGTGATGACGACCGGCCGACGCCTGGCGAGCAGCTGCTGCGCGAAAGCTCGCCCGATCTGGTCGCCTGTGGCGCTTCGTGTGACGACGATGCCCGAGGCAGCCGAGACGAGGAGGGCGGGCAGCTGGGAGGCGAGCGCGTCGCCGACGGTGAGAACGGAGAAGGTCTCGGCGGCCTTGCCGAGGTCCATGCCCCGCATGACGCCTAGAACCAGGCCGCCGGTCAGGTTGATGCCCGTGATGAGCAGCCCGGCCACGGCGTCGCCGTGCACGAACTTGCTCGCGCCGTCCATCGCGCCGTAGAAGTCGGCCTCGCGCTCGAGGGACTTGCGTCGTGCGCGCGCTTGCTCGCCGGTGACCTGCCCGGACTGCAGATCGGCGTCGATGGCCATCTGCTTGCCGGGCATCGCGTCCAAGGTGAAGCGGGCGGCCACCTCGGCGACGCGCCCGGCGCCTTTGGTCACGACGACGAAGTTGATGACCGTCAGGATGAGGAAGACGACGAGGCCGACCAGGACGTTGCCTTCGACGACGAATCGGCCGAAGGCCTCGACGACGGACCCTGCCGATCCCTGTCCCTCCCCGCCGTGCAGCAGGATGAGGCGGGTCGTGGCGACGTTCAGGCTCAATCGCAGTAGCGTCGCGATGAGGACGAACGCCGGAAACGCGCTGAACTCCAGCGCTTCTTCGATGAAGAGCGCGGTCAGAAAGACGCCCGTCGCAAGCGCGATCGACAGCGCGATGAGGAGGTCGAGCAGCTGCGGAGGCAGCGGCAGGACCATCATCAGAATGACGCCGATGATGCCCAGCGGCACCACCGCATCCCACTTGCGCGCCTTCGTCGCTACGGCCGCTTGTGCGCTCACCCTGGCCGATTACGCACGCCACGTGCCGGAGGCTGTGCCCCTATCCTGGACCTCGCAGAAGCTCCGGGCATCGGACGTCCACGCAGGCGGTAAACGAAGGCCAGAACGCGAGCGACCGCCGCGAAGTGCGCGAGGGGGATCGCCTGTCCGATTTGCACCTCGGCGTCGAGCGCGCGGGCAAGCGGGCGGTTCTCGAGGATGGGGACCCCGTGCTTGCGCGCCTCGGCGCGAATCCTCAACGCGTCGTCGTCGTGGCCTTTGGAGACGACCACGGGGGCAGGATCGCCGGGGTCGTATCGCAGAGCGACGGCGATGTGCGTTGGGTTCGTCACGACCACGTGCGCCTTCTTGACGCTCTGGAGCGCGCGCTTGCGGGCGAGGGCGCGGGCGCGAGCCTTCGCCCGCCCCTTGACCTTCGGGTCGCCCTCCTGCCGGCGCATCTCCTCCATGAGCTCCTGCCGGGTCATCTTCATGTCCTGTTCGATGCGAAATCGGCTCTGCGCGTAATCGACGAGGGAGATCACGGCCAGGGCGCCGCCGGCCGCCATGATCACGTGCAGCGCCGACGACAGGATCTTGCCGATGGAAAGCTCGATGGGCAGCCGAGCGAGCGATAGAAGCTCGCCGAGCTCGACGACCAGCGCTCGGTAGGCCACGTATCCCACCACTCCCACACGGAGCAGGCTCAGGACCATCTCGAAGCCGGCCTTCTGCGGCGAGAACATCTGTTTCAGGCGATCGATGGGATTGAATCGCTCCGGCTTGAGCCCCACGGCCCCGAAGTCCACGCGTATGCCCGCCTGGACGAGGCACGCGACGACCGCCCCCGCGGCTCCCGCCACGAGGCAAGGCAGAGCGATCGCCGCCAGCGAGGTGATGCCGATCCGGAGCGCGTCGACCGGCTGGTCGCGGGCGAGCGCCTCGAGGTTGCCGTGCGACGCGACGAACAGTCCGGACGCCGTGCGGCCGATCGCCTCGCGCGAGCCGACGAGCACCCCGATGACGCACACCGCGGAAGCAAGCCCCGCGGCGTCGCGCGAGCGCGCGAAGCGTCCTTGCTTGCGGAACTCCTCCCGTCTTTGTGGGGTTGGGTCGAACTTTCTGTCGCCGTCGTCGCTCATCGGTGAATCGCCTCGAGAATCCCCTCCAGCGAGGGACCGAGCCGCCCGAAATGGGCTCCGAGACCGGCCGCGAGATCACCGAGGCACGCCATGAGCGTGAGCATCGTGGCCGCGACCAGAAGGCCGAAGCCGACGCTGAAGATCTGCAGCGACGGCGCTGCGCGCGAGATCACGGCGAGCGCCAGGTGGACGATTAGGCCGACCGCGACGACGGGCATGGACAGGCGCACGCCCACGACGAAGGCGTCTGTCCCCAGGTCGACGATCGTCATCAGCGACGCATCGAATATCGAAGCGGTCCCTATAGGGACCGTCCGAAAGGAGTCGAGCAGCGCCGAAATGGCGACTCTGTGGGCGCCGACCCCGAGCGCCACCAGCATCGCCAGGAGCGTGATCGCGCGCCCGACCGGCGTCTCCTGGCTTTCGAGCGCAGGGTTGAAGAGAGACGGCGTGCCCATGCCGGTGGCGAGCCCAAGCATCGTGCCGAGGACCTCCGCCGCGGAGAAGACGAATCGGAAGGCCACGCCGATGACGATCCCGCACGCGATTTCGATCGCGACGTCGCCCGCGAGCGGCAGGCCGAAAGGTGGGAGGCTGCGCTCGGGTCCGAGCGGCAAGGACGATGCGAGAAACGACATCCCGATCGCGAGGCCCACGCGCTGCTTTGCCCCCACGCCCTGCCCGGGGAAAGGGGATACGACGACGAACCCTGCGATTCGACTGAGCACCAGCGCGAAATGCGTGGCGTCACCCAGCAGGGCCGACACGGCGTTCATCAGCGGACGACCTGCGCGATTGCTCCGAAGGTGGCGTGGGTATAGTCGATCACGTAGGTCACGAGCTGGGGTCCCAGGAGCAGGCTCACGAGCGCCAGCGCTCCGACCTTCACCAGGAAGCCGATGCTCGGATCGTTGATCTGCGTCGCCGTCTGGACGATTCCGACGAACACTCCGGCCACGAGCGCCGCTGCGAGCACCGGGCCGACTACGAGCAGCATCGTACGGAACATGTCCGACACCAACGTCGCGGCTTGATCGGGGTTCATGCGAAGCTCCGCAGGAGAGAGCCCACGAGCAGGTGCCAGCCGTCGACGACGACGAAGAGCAGGATTTTCACGGGTAAGGCGATGGTGGTCGGCGGCACCATCATCATGCCCATCGACATCATGATCGACGAGACGGCCAGGTCGATGACCAGGAACGGAAGCAAGACCAGGACGCCCATCTGGAAAGCGGTCGTGAGCTCGCTGACGATGAAAGCCGGCGCGGCGATGCGCAGCGGCACTTCTTCCTCGGTGGAGGGCTGGGGTGCGTGCGCGGCCTCGTAGAAGAGGGCGAGGTCGGCCTCGCGAGTCTGCCGGAGCATGAAGGAGCGCACGGGCGCCGACATCCGCTCGAAGGCCTGCGCTTCGCTGATCCGACCGTCGGCGTACGGTTCGTACGCGTCGTGCGCCACCGCGCTGACGACGGGGGCCATGGTGAAGCCGGTCAGGAACAGCGCCAGCCCGACGAGGACCTGTGTCGGCGGTGCCTGCTGCGTCCCGAGCCCCTGGCGCACGAAGCCGAGGACGATGACGATACGCGTGAAGGAGGTCATCGTGAGGACGATGGCCGGCAGCAGCGAAAGGAGGGTCAGGAGGGCGAGGATCTTAAGCTGGGGCGCAAGTCCAGGTGCGTCCACGACCTTGAGATCGAGGGGCGCCGCGAGCGCATCGCCTCCGGCCGCCATGACGGCGACCGTCGCCAAAACAGCGAGGAAGACGCGCTTGTGCGTCATCCTCCCCTCCGGAGTGCCAGAAGGCCCATGGCCTGGCCGGCGACGTCGTCGTCCGCCGACTCACGGTGTGCGGGAGCAATGGCGAGCGCGGTCGAGCGTTCGCGCGGCGCTTCGTCCTCGTCCGACGCCGGCGCCGTGGCGGCCGCCTTCTCGGGTTGCGGCTTCTCGGGTTGCGCCCGTCTGGCCGTCCGGCGGTCCGCCGATTCGAGCATCGCGGCAAAGCGCTCTCCGAGCGCCGACTCGGGTGCCTGGGTAGGCAGGGCTTTCGGCTCTTCTGCGTCGAGGATCGCGAGGCTCTGGATCGAGTGCGGCGTCACGCCGATGAGCAGCCGTTGACCCTCGACGTTGACGACCAGGAGCTCGCTGCGCATCCCGACCGCGGCTCGTCGAACGATCGTCAGCTCGGCGCTTCCGGCCTTTCCGGGACGCCCGCGCTTGCGGGCGTAGAGGATGGCTCCGCCGGCCACCACCAGCGCGGCGACGATCTTCCAGCCCACCCCGGCGTGCTGCGGCTCCTGCGCGAGCTCGATGGGCTTCCCCGGTCGTAGTGCGAGAGGGGTTCCCGTCGGAGCGGCGGGCGGCGTCGCGCCCTGCGCCGGCGCGCCCTGTGGGTCGGAGTCCGCCCACGCGGGTACCGTCAGCGACATGGCGCAGAGCGCCAGTCCGGTGGCGGCGACCCGCCATGCGCGCCTCACGACTCGTCTCCTGCCTCGGGAGCTACGATCTCGGTGATCCGCACTCCGTAGCGATCGCCCATCACGATGGCTTCGCCCCTTCCGAGCAGCTGGCCGTTCACGAAGATGTCGAGCGGTTCGCCGGCGGCCTTCGTCAATTCGAGGGTCTGGCCCGTCGTCAGGCGGAGGACGTCGGCGATGCGCAGGCGGCGGCGGCCAATTTCCAGCGTAATTTCCACTTCTACGTCTTTCAGGACGTCGAGCGATGCGACGCGCACGGCGTTGGCGCCGGCGGTACGGGCGGGGTCGTTCGGGGAGCTCATGGTGACCTCGGCGAGGGTTCACCACGCTCCAATTCAACCTGCGTGCCCGCGGCTCGGGGACGTCCCGCGGACGAACGCCGCACGACATGTACGTTCTGTTCGGACCCCGTAGGGCGTCGCCGGTTCGGGCGAACACCGCAGGGTGGCGACCGCCAGCGTGAGCCACGAACGATGCCGGAGACCACCTCAATTGCCGTGGGAGTACGACGGTTAGCCCCGGGAGTCGCGATGCTGGTGGCGTTCCTCTTCGTTGCTTGCAGAGTAAGCCCCAGCGAAAGTCAGGTCGTGGAGCCCGATGGGAGTCTGGGCGCAGACGTCGCGGCCATTGGGCACGACGGCTCGTCGAGCAGCTCGAGTGGCTCGAGCCCCGGGCCGCTCGACGCCACGGGTTCGAGCAGCGGAAGCTCCGGCGGGGACTCGGGCGGGGTGGGGCTCGACGCAACCAGCGCGGGAGACAGCGGAGACCACCGCGGTATGGATGCATCCTCCGACGCCTGCGGGTACCGGAACACGGGCACCCCCCTTCATGTGGCTGCAGGAATCGACGTCTGCTTGCCGCCCGTGGTCTGTCTCCCTGAAACGTGCCCTCCGGGCGCGGGCCAGTGCGTGGGAGGCAAGTGCGTCTTCCAGAGCGCCTATCAGGGCATCGCAACCCTGCCGCAGGCATGGGCTACGTACTACTGCGATTTGACCATGCAGGGCTGCCATGGAATCAGCGAGATCGATACCCCGGAGGGGACCGCCCAGAAGATCGCTACGGCGATGGGTCTTTCCCTTTGCACGATGGCTAAAGCCGGCACGACGTGCGTCGGCATTGCCGCAGCCCCTCCAATGATCGTCGGCAACAGCCAGCAGGCGATGGATCCCTCGACAGGCACGTTCGTGAAGGACTGGGGCCTCGGGCTGAGCGAACCCTCCGGGCTGTGCTACCGCATCACGGGGCCGGGCGGGACGGCCATCGTCGCCCTGACGGATCGATGCGGCGGCTACTGCCAGTGCGGCGGCTCGGCGTTCCAGGAGTGCGGCGCGTGCGTGAACGCGCCGGACATGCACCCCGAGTGCCCCTGCGTCGGCAGCGTCCCCGGACTTTACACGAACTGCTGCGGCCGCACCTGCGTGGCCACGCCCTCGACGTGCGACTGGTGCTCTTCGAACAACCACCCCCATTTCGATCTGGACGTCGCGACGTTCAATGCCCTTTGCGGCTCGCAATCCAACCTGGGCAGCTGTCAGCTGAGTAGCGTCAGCTATTTCCCGTGCATGCCGCCTACCGCCTGGCCGCCCTGATCGTCCGATGACGTTGCGCTCGACGGCGGGCGACGACCCCACGTACCTTCTCTCTAAACACGGTCGACCGCTTCCATGGATTTTGTCGCCGCTCGAACGCCCCTCGACTTGCCCGATCCTGCCATCGCCCTCGCGTCGGCTCGCGCGTGGGCTGCGTCGGATCCAGAGCTCGCGGCTCTGTTGCAATCCGGGCCGCCGGCGCGAGCGCTCCTGAGGTGGGGCCTCGGGCTCGTGCGCGCGGGGCGGGCCGCCGACGCCGCGACCGCTCTCCGGGCGTGCGCAGCCATGGCGCCCGAAGACGCGCTCGCGTGGACGAACCTGGCCGTCGCACTCCAGACGACCGGGTCGCACGACCAGGCGGCGACGTGTCTCGAGCGTTCCGTCGAGTTGGATGCCCGTCAACCCGACTCGTGGCTTCTCCTCGGACTGGCGAGAGGGCGCTCGGGGGATCCCTCCGGCGCCGAGAAGGCCTGTCGCACCGCGCTCGACCTCGCGCCGACGTCGAGCGCGGCGTGGAAGTGTCTCGGCGTGGTCCTCGAACAAAAGGGCGACGCGCCCGGGGCGATCGACGCTTTGACCCGGTGTCTGCAGCTCGGTGAGCCCGACGCCGCCGTTCACGCAAACCTCGGCCGGCTGCTTTACCAGTCGGATCGGCTCATCGAAGCCGAAGAGGCCTACGCGATGGCAACGCGGCTCGACGCTGCGAACCCCCAGTGTCGGCGCATGGCGCGTAGGACCCGCTTCCTGCGCGACGTCGTCCGTGGCCGGCCCATCGACGAAGCGTTCGACACCTTTCGAGCAGCGGCGGCCGACCCGGAGGGCTCCGACCAGGAGCTGACCCAGTTCTTCGAGTCCGGTCTCGGCGTCCTCGCCGGTATCGGGAGCCTCGACGCGGCTCGCCGACTGGCCCGCTGGGGGGTCGAACGCTGGACCCATAGCGCATCCGCGCGGTATCTCCTGGCGGCGGTGAACGGCGAGGCGCAAGTGTCGCGCGCTCCGGACGAGTACCTGGTGGAGAGCTTCGACGCCTTTGCCGCCGGGTTCGACACGCAGCTGGTGAGCGTCCTCGGATACGACGTCCCCGAGAAGATCGCAGGTCTCGTCCGCGAGGTGACTGCGCCCGGCGTTCTCCACGACATGCTCGACGCGGGGTGCGGAACGGGGCTGTGCGGCCCGCTCGTTCGCCCGCTCGCGAGGCGGCTGGTCGGCGTCGACCTCTCGTCGCGCATGCTGGCCGAGGCGGCGAAACGGGGTGTTTACGACGAGCTGGTACGTGAGGAAGTGACCGCGTTCTTCGCGCGTCGAGCGGCGACCTTCGACGTGATCGTCGCCGCCGACGTGCTGATTTACTTCGGTGATCTGCGCGCCTTCTTCGCCACGGCCGCGCTTGCGACCCGCCCCGGAGGATGGCTCG
>Ga0102924_1003604_pt1 | contig 16172 bp, 17 predicted proteins | sample PaiPotPPM11metaG_FD_80116 | JGI IMG/M metagenome (GOLD analysis project Ga0102924, IMG submission 80116) | Iron sulfur acid spring bacterial and archeal communities from Banff, Canada, to study Microbial Dark Matter (Phase II) - Paint Pots PPM... ... | reverse complement strand
GCGGCTGTCCCGAGCGCTGCGACCGCGACCACAGCAACGAGTAACGGGCCGGTGGGCGCAGCCAGCATTCCGATCGGCCTGACGGCCAGCCCACTGTTGCCCGAGGGCTACCAGATCCCCGCCTCCCGATTCACGCATCCGAGCACGAGGATGCGCCAGCTGCTCGAGAGCGAACCGTTCCTCTTCGGGCCCGGGGTCTTCGACCCGATGGGCGCGCAGCTGGTCATGTACCACCGGTTCAAGGCGGTTTACTTCAGCGGATACTCATTCGCCATCGGCCACCTGGGCACGACCGATATGGACCTCTATAGCAATGTCGAAATCGCCGATGCGGCCCGGCGTACCGTCAGCGCCCTGCGCAAGTTCCAGCTCACGATGGCGGTCGGAGACCCGGAGAAGGGGATCGCTCCCCGCCACCTGGACATTCCTCCCGTCATCGTCGACATGGATGGGGGCTACGGGAACATTTTCAACGTCCAACGCACGACGGAGCTGTACGTCAACGGCGGGGTGGCGGCGGCCCACATCGAGGACCAGGTGCTGCCCAAGCGCTGCGGCCACATCGGCGGCAAAGCCCTGATACCGGTCAACGAGATGCTGGGAAAACTCCGGATGGCACGCAACGTCGCCAATGACCTGGGCAACCCCGATTTTGTCTTGATCGCGCGCACCGACGGTCTCAGCGCCGTGGACGCGCCGGAATCGCTCCGGCACATGGAGCTGGCGGTGGAGCGCGGTCTTCGCTATCTCGACAGCGGCGTTCCGGACCTGGTCTGGTGCGAGTTTCCAACTTCAGAGCGCGGACCGGTGGAGACCTTTACGGAACAGATTCGCAAGCGGTTTCCGCAGGCTCGCTTTGCTTTCAACTGGTCCTCGTCATTCAAGTGGTACAAGGACCCGAACCCGATCAGCTTCACGGAGCTCGGCCAGATGGGGGTCAAGTTCATCTTCATAACGCTCGGCGCCCAGCATGCGGAGGGGCACGGTCTAAGCGTCCTGCTCAAGGCAATGTCCGAGGAGCAGCAGGACGGCTACATCGAGCTGCAGCGTAAAGAGTTCGCGGAGGGCGCCGACTTTCCGACCAGGAGCCACCATTTCTTTTCCGGCGTTCCCTATCACCACCTGGTTGGAAAGGCGTACGATGCCGCGCGGCTCGGAAGAGAGTACGTCGAGACACTTCCCGAAGACCGGGTCGTTTAGTAGAAATCAGCCCGGGCGGAGGTCGGTCTCCCGGAGAAGATTGAGGAAAGCGGCCACCGGCCCCGTGGCTATGCCCTGGTCGCGGCGGCGGATGGCGACGATCTGTTGCGCGACCTGGGGGGCATCAAGGACCCCCACCTGGCTCAGCGTTTTGGCCGCTATCTCGCCGGAGACCGCGGTGCGTGGCAGCAGAGCGATTCCCAGCCTGCGCTCAACCATCTTCTTGGCCGCCTCGATGTTGTCCAGCTCCATCACCTCGCGGGGGGTGACACCCAGGCTGAGAAAGAAGGTCTGGGTCAGCTCGTAGTAGCTCGAAGTCCGGTCGAAGAGGATGAGGCGCTCGGAGGCGAGGTCGGCGATACCAATCGGACTGCGGTCGGCGAAGGGATGGCCGGGCGGCACCACCAGGACAAGCTCCTCGTCGTAGAGTGCGATCGACTCGATCTCCCGATGGCGGAGGGCGCGAACAAGCGCCAGCTGCACCTCCTCGCGCAGCAGCATCTGGAGCACGTCCTCGGAGTGACCGGTTCGGACGGCCACCTCCACCCGGGGGTAGCTGGCCGCAAAACGTTGCAGGAGCGCTGGAAGAACGTAGGTGCTGACCGCGGGCGCGGCCCCCAGCACCAGCCGCCCCGCGGAAACCGATCGGGCGTCGGCCAGCGCCTGGCGGCCGTCGCGCACGGCTCGGATCGCCCTCTCGGCATAGGGGAGAAAGGCACGACCGGCGTCCGTCAGGCGCATGCCGCGGCGAGTCCGGGCGAAGAGCGGTTCTCCCAGCTCCTTCTCCAGTGCGTGGAGTCGGGCGGTCAGGGTCGGCTGGGTGAGGAACATGGCCTCCGCCGCACGGCTGACGTTGCCGCGCCGGGCGACTTCCAGGAAGCCCTCGACCTGTGCAAGCAGCACAGGACTAGCTATAGATGATTTTTATCGCGACGTCAACGACGCTCTGTTCTGTCGTCACCCATGCTGGAGTCATAGTCTGCATCGGAGGCCGGCTGACCTTCGACCCAGGTCTCGCTGGCCGGCGGATCGCCAGCCGATTCGGGTTCGCTGGCCGGCGCCGTCTGGCCGCTGAGAGGGCTTTCCCCGGTCCGGACGGTGGGATCCTGCTGGCTCTGCCCGGCCTCCTGGTTTGGCGCCGGTTGCTAGCGTAATCGGCGGCCTTTCAGCCGCGGAAGGCGGCGCCCTCTCCCATCATCTGCTTGGCGGCAATTCCGGTGATTGCGCTCAATGCCATCCGAGCCAGCCGGTGCTCATCATGCCGCCGTCGCCCATCAACTGGCCAAGCATGTCGGGCCGCTGCTGTTCTGCATGAACTGCGTCACGTGTTCGAGCATCTGGCCGTGGTCGAGGTGGCCTGACTGCCCATTGTCGTAAGCCTGCGCATACTGCTGCAACATCGGTTGGTTGGCTGTCAAAAGGAAACATGATCATCTCCCTCAATGAGGAAAGGGCCGGCTTGGACCGGCCCTTTCCTGTTGCTGCTTTTTTAGAGTGTCGCCTGGTGGCTGACTTCAACCTGCTGGCTGACGGCAGGTCGCTCCATCCGCATCACCATCTCGTCGATTGCACGCGCGAGCCGCTGACACTCGGGCGTCTCAGGAAGGGCCTGGCGCGCCTCACGCAGTTTGACGGTGACCAGCGTGCGCCACTCGGCGCTTGAGCTTGAACTCGTCGAGGAGGTCGTTGGCCGACTCGTCTGCGGGTTGGTGGTAACAGGGACGCGAAGCCCACCACCGCCGCCACCGGTGCCACCGTTGCCCCGACCACCATCACTGGAACCGCTCGACGAACGTGCAAGCTGCTGCGCAGCCTGCTGCGACTGCTGGTAGGAGCTCTCCCAGATCTCAGCGGCCGTATCCCGGCCGCCCAGCCCGAAGGCGAGGCCTGCAGCCAGGGCAAGGGCACCCACGATGCCGGCGAAGAGGATGGTCACAATGACTGTGGCCACCCCGATCTGGTTGAGGGCGGTTACGACCGCCAGGCCGATGATCCCGTACTCGGCAACCGTTCCAACAACATTGGCATTGGCGAAATTCGCCTTCGAAAGGCCGCCACGAACCAGCCGGCCGATGAACTGGGCCGCCAGCACTCCGACCAGCACGATGATGAGCGCCACGACGAGGTTCGGAATGAACAGCACGATGCTGTTGAGAAGGGTGTTCACCGCAGTCAGGTGCAGCGCCTGGGCCGCGATCTCGAGGAAGATCAAGCGCACGAACCATTTGACCAGCTCGGCGATCACGTGCGAGGCACGCATCGTACCGGCGCCACTACGGCTTATGACGCCGGTGATCCCGGTGCGTTCAGCAGCATGTTCGAATCCCACCTTGTTGAGGACGGTCTCGACGACTCGGGCGAGAATCCCGGACAGCACCCAGCCGATGATCACGATGATCAGCGCGCCGATGAGCGCCGGGATGAAGGACAGGAGCGCCATCAGGGCCCCCGTCACCGAGACGAGCAGTGCGTCGCCCCAGTTGGTAACGGTCGGAATCACGGAATCGAGTGGCATTGGACTTCTCCTCCTAACTGATTAATGCTGACGGCCGGATTCAATCGGGGTCGGGGTCTTCACGGTGGACACGGTCGGAGTTGGACGGGGTGTCTGTGCCGCTTGCTTGACGCCCGAGTAGGACTGGCTCCAGATTCTCGAAGCGACGTTGCGCCCACCCAGCCCGAAGGCCAGGCCGGCGGCCAGGGCCAGCGCGGCTATCACGGCGGCGAAGAGGATGTCGACGAAGACGGCACCGATGCCGAGCTGGTTGAGGGCCACCACCGCCGCCAGGGCAATGATGCCGTACTCGACCAGCGATCCCAGGAAGCCGCTGTTACGGCCCGCTCCGCCGCGGACCAACCGGCCCACAAACTGGGCAGCGAGGGCGGCGATGAAGATGATCAACAGGGCCACTACCAGGTTCGGGATCCAGAGGATGATCCGATGCAGCAGGGCGGAGACCTCGGACAGGCCCAGGGCCTCAGCGGCAAGCTCGACGAAAATCAGGAAGACGAACCATTTGACGATCTCGCCGATCAGCCAGGACGGGCGGCTGCCGGTGCGCCGCGCGGCCGTCCCGGCGCCCATGAAACCGAACATGCCGGTGCGCTCGGCTGCGATGCCGAACCCGAGTCGGTCGAGCAATCCGACCACCAGGCGGGCCGCAAGCCTGGCCAGCCACCATCCGATGGCGAGCAGGATCAGGGCGCCGATCAGCTTCGGAATGAAGCTGAAGAGGGCGAGCAGCATAGCAGCCAGGGGTGCAAACAGCAGCAGCGGCGAGAGGCCCGCATTGTTCGACGAGCCACCGTTCAGAGTGCCGATCATCTGCCAGGGGTGTGACTCGTTCGGAGCGCCGGGCAAATCACCCTTGTCGGTTCCGCCGGTGTTGAGGATTCTGGCCGTGTCCTGAAAGTTGGTGGTGTTGCCGTTGATCTTGACGTGGATTACGGGAGTCGCCGGCGTTCCATTTGCGGGACCCCCGGCAACGTCAACTGGTTCCGAACTATCGAAGTTGGGGTGCGGGGGGTTGGCGGTGCCCAACTCAGTCTGGGTCAGGATGAGACTGCCGTTGGCTGGAACCTTGAGGTTCGATCCCCACAGGTCATAGTGCTTGGGCCCGACATCGACGGTTACCTGGTCGACGGTGGCTTCGTCGCCACCGGGATTCTCGATCCGGATTGCTCCGGCATCGAACATATCCCCAGCACCCTTGAAGTTGACCTTCGATCCGCCCTGCCAGGGATTGGGAAACGAAGCCGTGCTGGTGCGCGCTCCGATGGTCTGCAGGTTGTCCGCATATCCCGCGGAGACCCTCAGGTTGGAGCTGGCCGACGCTGTTGCACACCCGGCAAGGATAAGGACGCTCAGGACGGCGGCGAACGCTAGTAACGATTTCTTTCGCATGAGTGCTTCCCTCCAATGAAACATGATATCCCGAGTATCAGTATCACAGCAGGCCCGTGCGACGCAAATTTCTATTCCGCGACCAGTCCGCGGTCGGTCAGCACGACAGGGGTCATCCCCAACTCCTGACGCCGGCGACTGGTCAGTGACGGCAGAAGGCGACGGCTCGGCCAGGGAGGCCTTTTAGCCTTTCGGAGGTGAACGGGGCCGTGGCCGCCAGCCTACCGGGTGGCGGGATCGGCGAGATCGCCAGGAGCCTCGTTCTTTCGGAGGGCACGGCCGCAGCCGGTCTCAGCTCGCTCTCAGAACTGTGCTGTAGAATCGACCGTCCTGATGAAGTCTCGCTCGTTGATTCCGTTGGTGCTCAGCTTGATGGCGCTTGTGCTTGGCGCGGTCACGGTCGTGGCCGCACCGCAGTACCGGGTAGCGGCAGTTAAGCCCTCCCCCTCGTCACTCTTCGTCATCGAGCAGCCCGCGCCAACACCGAGTCCCAGTCCTACACCGACGCCGACGCCAACCCCGGTCGCGGTCGCCACACCCAACGGAACCCTCACCTTCGCCGTCCCGGTTTACAGGCAAACCATGAACTTGGACTGTGAAACGGCCGCCCTTCAGATGGGACTGGCTGCCATGGGACATTCCTTCAGCCAGGACACGCTGTTCAAGGCCGCCCCTTACGATCCGCGCTTGCCGGTGATGGGCCCCGTGGTGAACGGCCACAAGACGGTGGCACAGTGGGGTGACCCCTACAGCAGTTTCGTGGGCCGGGTGGACGGCGCGGACTTGATTCCAACCGGGTACGGAGTCTACTTCCCGGTCATCGTCTCCGTCGCCCAGTCACATGGCGCCCCCAACTCGTACGGTCGCGAGGGCTTCACGCCAGCCGAGATCTACGCGACGGTCGCCGCGGGACATCCGGTGGTGGCATGGACCGAGACCGGCTGGGGCCTGCCGTATGTCGGCTACTGGACCACTTTTGATGGTTCCAAGCGGATTCGTTACTCGCTGATCGAGCACGCCGTGACGCTTAGCGGCGTGTCAGCGACCCAGGTCCGGGTCAACGATCCCTGGAAGAGCGGGTCGCAGTACTGGGTCAGCAAAGGCCAGTTCGAGCGTTCCTGGGCCGACTTCAACAACATGGCCGTCGTCCTCCAGTAACGGTTCCGGCCGCGCGGTTCCCTGCACCGACGCCTGGGTGCGGGTGGAGAGGCCGGCAAGCTTGATGAATCCGACCGCCGCCTGGTGGTCGAACTGGTCGCCCGCCGAGTAGGTGGCAAGCGCGGGGCGGTAGAGGGAGAACGCCGACGCCCGTCCCACCACGTGGACAGATCCTTTGTGCAGCTTGAGACGGACCATACCGGTGCAGGCCTGTTGACTACTCGCGACGTAGGCATCGAGGTCGAGCCTGTGTCGACTAAACCATTTGCCCTGGTAGACGAGACGCGCGTACTCCTGGGCAATCGCCGCCTTGAAGCGGGCCGCCTCGGCGTCCATGACCAGCTCCTCCAGGGCTCTGTGCGCCTGGTGCAGGATGACAGCCGCCGGCGCTTCGTAGACCTCTCGCGACTTGATGCCGACGTAACGATCCTCGATCATGTCGATCCTGCCGATGCCGTGAAGGCCGCCGCGTCGGTTCAACTCCGAGACCAGCGTCGCACCGTCAAGCGCCCGGCTGTCCAGCGCGACCGGAATCCCCTTGATGAATTCGAGCTCGACCAACTCGGAGCTGCTGGGAGCGTCGTCAACGGAAGAAGTCCAGCGAAAGGCGTCCTCCGGGGGCGCCTGCATCGGGTCCTCCAACGCACCCGCCTCGATCGAACGTCCCCACAGGTTCTCGTCGACGCTATAGGGCGATTCCGGTTTAACCTCGATCGGAAGCGAATGTGTCCGCGCGTAGGCGATCTCCTCCTCCCGGGTCATGTTCATGCCATCGCGGAGTGGAGCGATGACCTTGAGGTCCGGCGCCATGGCGGCGACCGAGATATCAAAGCGAACCTGGTCGTTTCCCTTGCCCGTCGATCCGTGGGCGACCCAGGCCGCACCTTCCCGGCGGGCGACCTCGACCAGGACCTGGGCGATGAGCGGACGCCCGAGTGCGGTGGCGAGCGGGTACTGGCCCTGGTACAGCGCACCGGCCCGCAGGGCGGGCCAGCAGAAACGCTCAACGAAGGTGCGCCGCGCGTCGAGTACGTAGGCGTTGGCCGCGCCGGCCACCAGCGCGCGCTGGCGGATCGCACCAAGGTCGGGCTGGCTGCCCAGGTCGACCGTCAGTGCGATCACCTCGAACCCACGCGCTTGCTTCAGCCACCTGACTGCAACCGTAGTGTCGAGTCCACCGGAGAAGGCGAGTACGACTCTTTCGGCCATCAATCAGTCCTCCGCCTGGACGTAGGCGCCAAGCCGTGCAAGCCGTTGGGCCAGCCCGCCATAGGCACGAGGATGAAGCGCGAGCGCGGCGAAGATGGTGTCGTCACCGGCGATCGTGCCGAGCACCTCGGGCCAGGCGGCGGCGTCGATCGCTGAGGCCAGCGAGTTCGCGGAGCCGGGCGTGGTGGTGAGGACGGCGATTCCCTGGCCACGCTTGACCGTCAGAGGAAGGTCTCCTAACAGCCGCCGCAAATGGTCCTCCCGACCCTCAGTTGAGGCTGCGCCCAGGCCCTCGCTCGGCTTTACGTAGTGGCTCTCCGGACCGCCAAGGCGCACCAGACCGAGCTCACCAATATCGCGCGACACCGTCGCTTGTGTCGTCGCGATTCCAACCCGTTCGAGACGCAGCACCAGGTCTTCCTGGGTGGCGATCTGGTGACGGGCGATGAGGGAAAGGATCGCCTCCTGGCGCTTACGCTTCGACATGCGCCAGCACCTCCTCGACGCGGGCCGGCGCAGTGCCCCCGAGCACGCTACGCGATGCGAGCGATCCTTCGAGCGTCAGGTGCGCACGCACGTCAGAGAGAAAGAGGGGCGAGGCGGCCTGGAGCTCGGCGAGGGTGAGATCCTCCAGGCCCTTGTGCGCCACAAGCGCACCCGCTACCAGCCGCCCGACGATCCGATGGGCCTCGCGGAATGGCAGACCCTTGCGGGACAGGTAGTCGGCCAGCTCGGTGGCCAGAGTGTATCCGCCAAGCGCCGCCGCCCGCATCTTTTCCCGGTCGAACTGAAGCCCGAGAACGAGCCGGGCCGTAACTCGCAGGCAGATGAGCGTGGTGTCGACGCCATCGAAGAGCGCCTCCTTGTCCTCCTGCAGGTCGCGGTTATAGGCGAGCGGCAGGCCTTTGATCACCATCAGCATCGCTACCAGGTCGCCCGCGACGCGACCGCTCTTCGCACGTACCAGCTCGGCCGCGCAAGGGTTTTTCTTGTTCGGCATCATCGAGCTACCGCTGGCGAGGGCGTCCGGCAGGGAGGCAAAGGAGAATTCAAAGCTGGTCCAGAGCACGATCTCGCCGCAGAGCCTCGAGAGATGCAGCATGACGAGGCTGCAGGCGGAGAGTAGCTCGATTACGAAGTCGCGATCGGCGACGGCATCGATCGAGTTGGCGCTTGCCTGCCCGAATCCGAGGTCGCTTGCCAGCGCTTCCCGGTCGAGCGGGAAACCGCTACCGGCCAGGGCGCCGGCGCCCAATGGCGACACGTCGGCACGGCGGGCGGCATCGGCCAGGCGTGCTTCATCTCGACGCAACATCTCGAAGTAGGCGAGCAGGTGGTGGGAGAGCAGCACCGGCTGGGCCCGCTGCGTGTGGGTGTAGCCGGGCATCACGGTCGTGACCTGCTCCCTGGCGCGGCGCAGCAGGGCAGTTTCAAGCGCTTCGACGGCGGCCTGGAGATCGTGCGCGGCCGCCTTGCTGTAAAGGCGGAGGTCTGTCGCCACCTGGTCGTTACGACTTCGACCGGTGTGCAACTTGCCGCCAAGGGGACCCAGTTTCTCCGTGAGCCGCGCCTCGACAGCCATGTGGATATCTTCGGCGTCGCCCCCCACCCCGACCCTCCCCCACGAAGGGGGAGGGAGAGCTTCGGATTCGATCTCGGCGGCAATTTCCTCTAGGCCGCAGTCGATTTTTTGCTGCTCGTCCGCGGTCAGGACACCGGCTCCGAGCAGCGCCTTCGCATAGGCGCGACTACCGGCGATGTCCTCGCGATAGAGGCGACTGTCGACCGCCAGCGACCTCGTGAACTGTTCGATGAGGGGGTCTGGCTCGGCGCCAAACCGCCCTCCCCACGGTTGCTCGCTCAGTGCGAAACCTTCGTCTTGCGCTTTGCCAGCACCTCCCACGGCAAGCCCGCGATCTGGGCCGCCGGGCCGCACAACTGCTGGTTGAAACTTCTGCTCTGCAAGCCCCGGATCTCCGGGAAGAACAGCGACTGCTCGCTCTGCCGCGAAGTGATGTCGATCGAGCCTTGGAAAAGCGTCGCAGTCTCGGTGCCGCTGAGGTTCGCCTGGGTGGACGCGATGAAGCCGTCCAGCGCCTCCTTGAGCGGGCTGAACCAGGAGCCGTGGTAAACGAGGTATCCCCACTTCTGGTCGACCAGCGCCTTGAAGTCCAGCTCCTCCTTGGTCAGGCAGAACTGCTCGAGGTCGTGGTGCAGCTTGAGCAGGACGGCTGCCGCGGGTGCCTCGTACAGCTCGCGCGACTTCAGGCCCATGATTCCGTCCTCGAAGATGTCGATCTTGCCGATTCCGTGGCTGCCGGCGATCACGTTGAGCTTGCTCACGATCTGCGGCAACGGCAGTTCAACGCCGTCGAGAGCGACCGGCACGCCCTTCTCGAAGGTGACCGACACCTGGGTCGGCTGCGAAGCGGCTTTTGCCGGCGGCTTCCACCAGAGCCATGCGTTCTCCGGGATCGGCTGGTTCAAGCCGATGGCCCCGGAGGCGAGGCTGCGGCACCACATCGTCTTGTCGTCACCACCCTGCATCACTTCGGTGATAGGGATTCCGAGCTCCTTGGAAAGCTCCTCTTCCTCGCCACGGGTCAGGTCGAAGTCGCGTACCGGGACCAGCACGTCGAGCTGGGGCGCGTACAGCTTGAAGACGTTGTGCATGCGGTACTGGTCATTGCCCTTGCCGCTGCTGCCTTCCATGATCGCGTCGCAGCCGAGCTCCAACGCCATCGCCGCGATCTTCGAGGCGATCAACTGGCGGGTCATCGAGGTTGAAACCGGGTAGCCCTCGTAGTTCGAGTTCGCCTGGATGGCCTTGGCCAGCCAGAGCGAGGCGAACTCGTCGCTGGCGTCGATCACGATCGGCGTGATGCCGAGCAGGTGCGCCTTCTGGATGGCGGCATCCATTTCATCCTGGCCCTGGCCGACATCCACGGTGATCGGGATCAGCTCCTCGACCTTGTATTTCTCTTTGGCCAGCACGGCGCAAAGGGTCGAATCCAGGCCGCCGGAATAGGCCAGCGCGACTTTTTTCGCGGTCTTCACGGGGGTAGCGTCGATCTTTTCCAGTAACTTGCTCTTGACTGCCAGCATGGTGAATCCTCCTGCCTCGTTGGGATATGCATAACTATACGACGTTCGGTATAGTTACGCAACAGACATGATCGGAATCCTCTGCTCCCGCGTGCGTGTCGAGGAGAAGGCGCTCTTTGAAGCGCTGCGCCGGCGGGCCATCCCGTTCGAGCGCGTGGACGAGGACGCGATCCAATTCCCGATCGGACGCCGGGACGGGTACCCGGACGTCGTCCTCGATCGCTCGATCCACCACGGACGCTCGCTCTACGCCTCGACGCTCCTGAATGCAGTGGGCGTGCCCACGGTCAATCGGGGGCGCGTGGCCCGAATCTGTGGCGACAAGATTCTGACCACGGCCGCCCTGGCGCGTGCCGGGCTCCCGGTGCCGAAGACCGTGGTGACGTTTACCCGCGAGGCGGCGCTGCAGGCGATCGAGACGATGGGCTATCCGGTCGTGCTCAAACCGATGGTCGGGTCCTGGGGTCGACTGCTGGCGAAGATCAACGACCGAGACGCCGCCGAGGCGGTCCTCGAGCACAAGGAAACACTGGGTTCGTACCAGCACGGCATTTTTTACATCCAGGAGTTCGTCAACAAGCCGGAGCGCGACATCCGGGCGATCGTCGTCGGCGACCGGACCATTGGGGCGATTTACCGGCGTTCGGAGCACTGGATCACGAACACGGCGCGATCGGGAAAGCCATCCCCCTGCGAGGTTACACCGGAACTCGATCGGCTCTGTCGCAGGGCCGCGGCGGCGGTAGGTGGCGGATTCCTCTCGGTCGACCTGCTCGAGCACGAACGCGGGATCCTGGTCAACGAGCTCAACTACACGCCGGAGTTTCACGGCTTCATGGATGCAACCGGCATCGACGTGGCCGGCCAGGTCATCGATTACGTGCAGCAGGTTGGCTCCAAGCCCGCCGACGCTTGACAGCCGCCCTGTATGGCGCGTATCGTTCCCGCTAACAAGTTCATACGTAAAGGCATCGATGAGGACGAGTACGCGGACGCTGGGACTACAGAGAACCTCCCCGAGCTGAGAAAGAGGGTCCAGGGCACCGCCGAAAAAGACCTCGGAGCCGCCGGTCGAACGGGATGAAAGTCCTCATTAGACCGAGCCGGTTGGCCCCCGTGAGCGGGCCGGAGTCTTCAGGCAAGTCGGGCCGCGGACTCTTAAAGGCCATCGTCGCGAGGCGATGGCGAATTCGGGTGGTACCACGAGAGAAGGCCTCTCGTCCCGGTGGACGAAGGCCGTTTCTGTTTTCGGAGGTGCCATGACCATTCGAGCATTCAGGATCATCGACTCGACCCTGCGCGAGGGTGAGCAGTTCGGGCCCGCCCATTTCACACCATCGCAGAAGGTCGCGCTCGCCGAAAAGCTCGACGAGTTCGGTGTCGAGTACCTCGAGCTGACCTCACCCTGCGCCTCGCCACAATCGGACGCGGACGTTCGCACCATCGCGGCCTTACCCCTGCGGGCCAAGGTCCTGACCCACGTGCGCTGTCATCCCGACGATGCCAGGCAGGCGGCAGCCACAGGCGTCGATGGCATCGACGTGCTCTTTGGCACCTCCTCGAAGATGCGTGCCTTCTCCCACGGCAAGACAGTCGAGGAGATCATCGAGACCGGGACCGAGGTGGTCAGCTACATCCAGGCGCAGGGACTGGAGGTGCGCTTCAGCAGCGAGGACTCATTCCGCTCCGAGCCTCGCGACCTGTTACGCGTCTACCAGGCGATCGACCAGCTCCATCCGCAGCGTGTCGGGCTGGCAGACACGGTCGGCATTGCTACCCCGAACCAGGTCTACGAGCTGGTCTCAATGGTCCGCAAGGCGGTCGATTGTGATATCGAGTTCCACGCGCACAACGACACCGGCTGCGCCATTGCCAACGCCTTCGCCGCGCTCGAGGCGGGTGCCACGCACATCGACACGACCGTCCTTGGGATCGGGGAGCGCAACGGCATCGTGCCGCTGAGCGGTATCATCGCCCGCCTGCTCAGCCTGCGGCCGGAACTCGTCGCTCAGTATCAGCTGGGGGTGTTGCGCGAACTCGACGAAATGGTCGCCGAGATGGTGGGCATCGCTGTCCCCTTCAATGCAGCCCTTACCGGCGCCACCGCCTTTCATCACAAGGCCGGTATGCATACGAATGCCGTGCTGAACGATCCATCGGCCTACGAGATCTTCGACCCGGCCCGCTTCGGCCGCGAGCGCACCGTGATGGTGGGCCATCGATTGACCGGCCGTCACGCGATCGCCAGCCGGGCCACGGCCCTGGGGCTGACGCTGACCGAGCACGAGGTACGAACCCTCACCGCCGAGGTCAAGCGACGCGCGGACGCCGGCCCGCTGAGCAACGAGGAACTCGATAGCTTGCTCCGGGGCTCGGTCCCGGCATAGGAGAGAACATGGGAACACTTACCGAAGAAATCTTCTCCAGGCGGCTCGGGCGGCGCGTTCACGCCGGTGAGATCGTGGTCGCCGCGGTCGACTACGCGATGGCCCACGACGTCACCGGCCCGCTCGCGATCGAGGCATTTCGCAAGCTGGAGGTCCCGCTCTGGGATCCTGAGCGCGTGATCATGGTCTTCGATCACATCCTGCCCGCCAACACCGTCGCAGCCGCCGGCCTGCACAAGATCGTCCGCGACTTCGCCGACGAGTACGGCGTGACCCATGTCTTCCAGGAGGGCATCTGCCATCAACTGATGGTCGAGAAGGGATTCGTCCGACCCGGCGGCATCGTCGTCGGCGCGGACTCGCATAGCACCACCTACGGCGCGCTTGGTTGCTTCTCGGCCGGCTTTGGATCCACCGATATCGCGGTGACATTTGCCACCGGCAAGACCTGGTTCCGCGTTCCGGAGACGATCCGGATCAACCTCCACGGCCGGTTGCACGCGGGGATCTACCCCAAGGACCTGGCCCTGCAGGTGATCCGCCGGCTGGGCGCGGAGGGCGCGAACTACATGGCGGTCGAGTGGGGAGGCGAGGCGGTTGAGGCGATGAGCATTGACGAGCGGCTGACCCTCACCAACCTGACCGTCGACTTTGGCGGGAAGGCCGGCCTTTGCGAACCGGACGAGGAAACACGCCGCTACCTGGGCGAAGCAGAGGCCCTGGATCTGCATCCGATCGCGCCGGAATATCGCAGCGTGCTCGACGTCGACGCTGAACGCCTCGAGCCACAAATCGCCTGCCCGCCAGCGATCGACAACGTCCAGGACCTGAGCGCGGTAGAAGGCACACACCTGGACGAGGTGTTCATCGGCAGCTGCACCAACGGGCGCATCGAAGACCTCGCCATCGTCGCCTCCTTCTTCAAGGGACACCAGGTCGATCCGGGGACCCGCACCATCGTGGTCCCGGCCTCAAAGCAGGTCTACTTGGAGGCGCTGGCGCGCGGCTACATCCAGACGTTCATGGAGGCTGGTGCGCTGGTGATGAACGCAGGTTGCGGTCCATGCCTCGGCCGCCAGCACGGCGTGCTAGGCCCCGGTGAGCGCGCCCTGTCGACCAGTAACCGCAACTACGCCGGTCGGATGGGAAGCCCTCAGGCCGAGATCTACCTCGCCAACCCGGCTGTGGCGGCCGCCTCCGCGCTGGCCGGAGCCATCGCAGATCCACGCACCAGCGCGCCACACGCCAGCAGCGCCTGGAGGTCGGTCAACTGAGATGGGACGAATCTTCAAGTTCGGTGACGGCATCTCGACCGACGCGATCATCCCCGGACGGTACAACGTCACAACCGACGCCACCGCCCTGGGCAAAGCCTGCTTCATCGAGGCGCGGCCTGACTTCGCCACCTCGGTGCAACCGGGCGACGTGGTCGTCGGCGGCCGCAATTTCGGCTGCGGCAGCTCACGGGAGCACGCACCAATGGCAATCAAGGCGACCGGTGTGCAGGTCGTCATCGCCCGAAGCTTCGCGCGGATCTTCTACCGGAACGCGATCAACATCGGCCTGCCCGTCATCCAGTGCGAAGCCCTCTACGATGCGGTCAGCGACGGCGACGCCGTCACGGTCGATGTGCGGTCGGGCAGGATCCAGGCCGGGGATCGGACCTTCCAGGGGGAAACGCCGGGCCCGGTCGCCTTCGCCATCATGGAAGCCGGAACCCTCCTCGACCTGATCAAATCGAAAGGTTGGGCGGCCATCGAAAGCCAGGAGGTTGCGAGATGACGGCTGGATTGACGGCGAAGTGTCCTGAGTGCGAAGGTGATGTGAGTCTCGCGGCGGGTGTCGAAAAAGGCGAAATCGTCCCCTGCCCGGAATGCGGGGCGGAGCTGGAGGTCGCCGAACAGGACCCGATCCAGCTTCGCGTCGCTCCCGAGGAGGAGGAGGACTGGGGGGAGTGAGGTGAGGGTCGGCGTCCTCTGCTCGCGCATCCGGGCCGAAGAGAAGCTGCTCTTCGACGCCTTCCGTCGCCGCGGCATCGGCTTCGAGAAGATAGACGATCGCGAGATCAGATTCGATCTCACGGCGCCGCCACCGCGCTACGACATAGTGCTGGAACGCTGCCTTCATCACTCGCGGGCCCTCTACGCCCTTCGGATCCTGAACCAGTGGGGCATTCGCACGGTCAACACCTACGAGGTTGCTCTTACGTGCGGGGACAAGATCAACACCACCACGGCGCTCGTGGCGGCCGGCGTCCCGAGCCCCCGAACGCTGATCGCGTTCACGCCCGAATCGGCGCTGCAGGCGATCGAGACGCTTGGCTACCCGGTGGTCCTCAAGCCGGCGATCGGCTCCTGGGGCCGGTTGCTGGCGAAGATCTCGGACCGCGAGGCGGCGGAGGCGCTCCTCGAACACAAAGACACGCTCGGTTCGTACCAGCACGCGATTTTCTACATCCAGGAATTCGTGCGCAAGCCTGCCCGGGACATCCGAAGCTTCGTCGTGGGCGATGAGACGATCTGCGCCATCTATCGGGAGTCATCCCATTGGATAACGAACACGGCTCGCGGCGGCCAGGCGAGCAATTGCCCGGTGACCCCCGAAATCGACCGCTTGTCGCGCGCGGCGGCGGGTGCGGTTGGCGGCGGCGTGGTCGCGATCGACCTCCTGGAGCATCCGGACGGGCTGGTCGTGAGCGAGGTCAACTACACGATGGAGTTCCGCAACAGCATCGACACCACGGGCGTCGACATCCCAGGGCGGATCGTTGACTATGTCCTCTCGACGGCCGGAGTCGAGGCAGTTCCGGCGTGATCACGTCGCGCCGGCCAGAGACACCCCGGGCGGGCGCCGGGGATGGGTTCGCGCTGCTCGAGGCAATGGTCGGCATTCCCAGCGTCTCCACGCAAGAGGGCCCCCTGGGCCAGTTCCTCGTCGAGCGGTTGGGCGCGATCGGGTTCGCGGCCCACCGCGATGAGGTGGGCAACGTGATCGCGGAGTGGGGTAAGGGCCCGAGCGAGGTCCTCCTGCTGGGCCATATCGATACGGTGCCGGGGATGATCCAGGTCCGGCGTGAGGGCTCTCGACTCTTCGGCCGGGGTAGCGTCGACGCCAAGGGCCCCTTCGCCGCCGCGGCGACGGCCGTGGCCCGCCAGCCTTCCAGTGGGGGCTGCCGTTTTACGCTGATCGGCGCCGTCGAGGAGGAAGGC
>Ga0102924_1003603_pt1 | contig 16173 bp, 16 predicted proteins | sample PaiPotPPM11metaG_FD_80116 | JGI IMG/M metagenome (GOLD analysis project Ga0102924, IMG submission 80116) | Iron sulfur acid spring bacterial and archeal communities from Banff, Canada, to study Microbial Dark Matter (Phase II) - Paint Pots PPM... ... | reverse complement strand
CGCCGCTACTCCCGCCGCTACTCCCGCCGCTACTCCCGCCGCTACTGGAGCCGCTGCTGCTGCTCGTCGCGTCTCCCCCGTCATTCGTTCCGTTGCCTACGGTGCTACTGCTCCCTCCGCATGCGGCGAACGCGCCCGCCAGGAGCGGCAGCGAGACCACCACGGCCCACACGACAAGCAAACGTCGGCGCATCGTCATGCGGCCCTAGCAAGGCACCCGGCGTACCAGCCCCAACTTGCGCCGAAGATCGCGAAAGCTCGTTCTCTACGCGGGGGCGATCGCGCGGCCGGTTGTCATCACTCGGTCAGTGAGCCTACCACCAGGCGGCCAGCGCCCGTCCTCCCACACCTCGGCGGACGTCGCGAAACGGGCGGCCCTCAGCAGCTGCGATGGCCGACGGCGGGGAAGATCTTGCCGGGATTGAGCAGCCCGCGGGGGTCGAACACTCGCTTCAGGTCGCGCTCGAGCGCAATGAGCTCGGGGCTCTGCTCGAGCGCGAGGTAAGGAGCCTTCGTCACGCCGATGCCGTGCTCTCCCGTCAGCGTTCCGCCAAGGTCGATCGTCGCGCGCATGAGCATCCCGATCGCCCGTTCGACGGCGGTTCGCTCGGACGGGTCGTCCCAGAGGAAGCTCACGTGCAGGTTGCCGTCACCGGCGTGGCCGTAAGCCAGGTGCCTTACGCCTGTCTCATCGCCGATCTCGTCGGTGCGCGCGAGCAGATCGGAGATGCGCGTGCGCGGGACGACGACGTCCTCGCTGATCTTGTGGCGGGCGAGCTTACGGGTCGCGTGCGAGAGCATCCTGCGCGCGGCCCAGAGCCGATCGCGCTGAGAGCCGTCCTGCGCGACGAGGACGTCGATGCACCCTGCGGACGCGCTCGCGACCTCCCCGACGCGCAGCAACGCCGCCTCGGTGGACTCACCGTCGACCTCGATGAGGAGCATGGCACCCGCCCGATCGTCGACGGCCACGCCGGCCGAGCGAACGGCGCCGAGCGAGGGGGAGTCGAGCAACTCGAGACAACGCGGGACGACGCCCGCGGCGACGATGGCGCCGACCGCCGCGGCGGCCTGCCTCACGTCGGTGTAGAGCGCGAGCGCCGTCGCGAGCGCGGCGGGCTTCGGTACGAGGCGCAGCGTCGCCTCGGTAAAGACGGCCAGCGTCCCCTCGCTGCCTACGAGGAGCGAGGTCACGTCGTAACCGGTGACCCCCTTCACGGTGCGCTTGCCCGTCCGCAGGACGCGCCCCCCGACGAGGCACGCCTCGAGGCCGAGGACCCAGTCGCGCGTGGCTCCGTACTTGAAGACCCGGGGCCCACCCGCGTTTTCGGCCAGATTGCCCCCGATCCGGCAGCTCGCGAGCGAGTTCGGGTCCGGCGCGTAGAAGAGCCCCTCTCGCTCGACGGCTGCATGGAGATCGCCCGTCACCACGCCCGGCTCGACGACGGCGACGAGGTTGGCCCGGTCGATCTCCTTGATCTGCGCGAGCGCGTGCGTTGCCAGAACGATCCCGCCGGCCACCGGGACGGCGCCCCCCGTTCGCCCCGTGCCGCCTGCGCGCGGGGTGACGGGGACCTCGCACGCCTCGGCGACGGCCAGAGTCGCCGCGACGTCGGCGGCGGACGCGGCGAGAACGACGACGTCAGGCATCCGGCCCTGGACGTCGCTGTCATCGGCCGCGTACGGGGCGCAGGCGTCCGGGCTCGTGAGCACTTTCGAAGGGCCGAGCCGGCGGTCGAGCTCGCGCCTCGCACGGTCGACGGCGGCTTGCGAGGGCGGCTCGGGTACGAGGGTGAGAGGCGCGGCCATGGGCCTATGGAGCGTAGCGCGGCTGGCAAGGCCAGCTACGCCCGCAGCACCGGAAGCCGGAGCAAGCTACGCTCCTGGGGTCGGCCCAGGATGTTTGTTCCCTTCCTCTTCGAGCTGCGCAAGCGCGCGATCAAGGTGGGGCTGCAGGAAGCGACCGCGCTCGCCCGCGCGCTCACGATGGGTTTGCACGACAGCTCGCTCGACGGCTTCTACCACGTCGCTCGCGCTCTCTGCGTTCACACCGAGGCCGACCTCGACGCCTTCGACGAGGCGTTTCTCGCTTCCTTCCGCGGGGTTCAGGGCGCATCGCTCGAACTGGCGAAGGAGCTCGACGAGTGGCTGCGCGACCCCCGCGCCCGCAAGGAGCTCACGCCAGAGGAGATCGCGCTGCTCGAGTCGCTCGACCTGCCAGAGCTGCGGCGCCTCTTCGAGGAACGGATGCGCGAGCAGGAGGGGCGCCACGACGGCGGCAACCGATGGATCGGGACGGGTGGGACGAGCCCCTTCGGGGCGCACGGCGCGCACCCGACGGGAGTGCGTGTCGGCCCGAACGGCGGAGGGCGCGGCGCGATGGCCGTCGCAGACGCGCGCAAGTACCGGCCGTACCGCTCGGACTTGGTGCTCGACGTCCGGCAGATGGAGGTCGCGCTCCGCAAGCTCCGCAGCCTGACGCGCGAAGGCTCCGAGCGAGAGCTCGACCTCGAGGACACGATCGATCAGACGGCGAGGAACGGCGGCGAGCTCGAGATCGTCCTGCGGCCCCCGCGCAAACCGAACGTCCGCGTGCTGCTACTCATGGACGTCGGCGGTTCGATGGATCCGCACGCTCACCTCGTCAGCCAGCTGTTCTCGGCGGCGAGGCGCGCGTCGAACTTCCGGCAGCTCAAGAGCTACTACTTTCACAATTGCATCTACGGCAACGTCTATTCGAGCGAGACGCTGAGCGAGCCGGTGCGCGTCAGGGACGTCCTCCTCTCCGGCCTCTCCTGCGACCGAACATGGAAGCTCGTCGTCGTCGGGGATGCGGCGATGCACCCCGCCGAGCTCCTGGGCGCAGGAGACTGGTTCTCGACGCGGCACCTGGGGGACGACTCGATGCCCGGTGTCCGCTGGATGCAGGCGATCGCGGATCACTTCGACAAGAGCGTGTGGCTCAATCCGGATCCGCCGAACTACTGGAAAGGCGGGACCGCGGAGACCCTCTCGGGCATCTTCGCGATGTACCCGCTGACGCTCGAGGGACTGGGCGACGCGATGGCGCACCTCTCGAAGGGACCGGCGAGACGACGCTGACCTCGCGAAGTTCGTCCGCCGTTCTCGTCCATCGCCCGGCCGCGGTTCGTAATCCCGGCGGGGTGTTCTCACCCGCCGGAGCGGATCCGAGCGGCGCAGGCCCAGGCAACGACAATGATCTCCACAAAGAGGGCACTCGGACTGCTCGTCGCCGCCTCGCTGAGCATGGGCTGTAGCTCCGCTGACCGGCCGGGTGGTTCGGCCAGCCTGGGCCAAGCCGCCGTCTCCGGGAACTTCGGTACGACGAACTTCGACCAAGCTCCGAGCGCTTTCTGGATCGGTCACCCGGACGTCCCCGATACGATTGCGATGTACTTGAGCGCGAAGCCAATGACCTGCAACGAGGCAGCGAACATCGGCTGGAACCAGATGCTCCCACCAGGAGTGGCCGTTCTCGAAATGATCCTCGAAGGCACGTCGCCCGGCGTCTACGTTGTAACGGCCGCAGACCCGGTGGCACCCGGCGATGCAGAGGTCAACTTCATCGTCTCGGGGCCAGAGCTGGACGAGTGGCGAGCGCCGAGCGGAACGGTGGCGGTGGCGAGCGCGTCGGACGCGGACGGCATCGTGACGGGGCAGTTCGACGTCTCGTGGCTCGACGGCTCGCGGATCCGTGGCTCTTTCAGCGCAGCGGAGTGCGCCGCCGCGCACGAGGTTCACAAGCGCACGTCGATGTAAACCTTGTCGCGGAGCTCCTGCAGCCACTGCTTGCGGGCGCGCTCGAGGCCCTCGAGCAGCGCCCGCTGCATCATCTCGTTCTTCACCTGCTCGAAGGCCGGCACCGCGGCCTGACCCATCGGCTGGACAATGATGAGCACTTCGTCGGTACCGGACTGCACGCGAACCGGGTCCGACACAGTGCCCGGTTTGGCGTTGCGAACGGCGTTCTGTATGCCCGGCAGCAGCGTGGCCAGCGACTGCGGACCATGGGAGCCGCAGGTGTCACGCGTCGACGCGTCGTCCGTGTATTGAAAAACGAGCTGGCAGAAGTCCGCGCCGTCCTGCGCTCGCCTCGCAAGCTCGTCCATGAGCGTCGAGAGCGCCTGGTATTGCGTCGCCGTGGCCTGCGGCGGGACCCGCTTCACCAGCAACCGGACGTCGACCTGCGCTTCCGCAGTTTCCTGCGCCCAGCGCTGGTACGCCGTCCGTGCGTCCTGATCCGTCACCCGGACGCGGGGCCGCACCCGGAGTTCGATGAGCTTACCTTCGAGGATCTGCCGGCGAATCTCGTCGCGAAAGTCCTGGTCGGTCATCCCGCGTTCGCGCGCCACGGCCAGGACGTTCTGGACCGTAACCGGATGCCCCTGCGCCGACTGGGCCTGCGCGGCGATGTTCTCGATGCCTCGATCGACCTCTTCCGCGGTGACCGTGACGTGCGCCCGGTCGGCCTGCTGCTCCTCCAGGCGGTCGTCGATGATGCGCTGGAGGAGCTCCTTGTACATCTCCTGCTCCTGAGCGCTGATGATGTTCACATCCCGCGTTTGCATCCGGATCTGGACGCGCGACGCCGCCGCCCTCTTGAGCAGCTCCGTCCAGAGCACTGGCCGCTCGCCGATGACCGCGACGACGCGCTCGACGATAGTCGCCCGTGCCGGCGCCGCCGACCCCAGAGCTGCGCCCGCGATGAGAACCGCCAGAGCCGCCGAGGGGAGCCGCCTCATGCGCCAGCACCCCGCCACGCTAGCGCTTGCTGTACTGGAACCGCTTGCGCGCTCCAGGTCGGCCGTACTTCTTGCGTTCCTTCTTGCGCGCATCTCGAGTGAGGAAACCCGCTCGCTTGAGCGCGGCTCGCTTTTCCGCATCGAACACGCAGAGGGCGCGCGAAATTCCGTGGCGCATTGCCTCGGCCTGCGCATTTTTGCCCCCGCCGCGGCAGGTCGCCCAGACGTCGAACTGGTCCTGCGCCTCGATGAGCTCGAGCGCCTGTCGGAGCACCATGCGCGAGGTCTCGCGCTCGAAGTACTCGTCGCACGGGAGCCCGTTGACCAAGATGTTGCCGCTGCCGGGCTTCAGCCAAACGCGCGCGATGGCGGTCTTGCGCTTTCCGGTGGCGTACGTGCGATTGTCGGTCGAAGCGGTGGCCATGGGATTCGTCGGGGTGCCTTTGGGGCGGGCCTCACCCGAGGCCCGGAGGATAGGCTACTTCTGCTTGAGGGGAAGAGGAGAGGGCTTTTGCGCGACGTGGGGGTGGTCGGGCGTCGCGTAAACCTTGAGCTTCGTGAACATTTGGCGGCCGAGCACCCCCTTGGGGAGCATGCCGCGGACGGCCTTTTCCACCGGAAATGTGGCCTTGCGCGCGAGGAGGTGGCGGTAGCTCTCGGCCTGGAAACCGCCGGGAATGCCCGAGTGATGGTAGAAGAACTTCTTGTCGAGCTTCTGCCCCGTCAGGAGCACCTTGTCGGCGTTGACGACGATGACGAAGTCCCCCGTGTCCTCGTGGGGTGTGTACTGCGGCTTGTGCTTGCCGCGGAGGACATGCGCAACCTCGCTCGCGAGACGGCCGAGCGGCTTTCCCGCAGCGTCGACGACCCACCAGGCGCGCGAGCCGTTGGCCTGCGCCTTGGTCATCACGAACGTCTTCCGGCCGCTTGTGGCGGGCTTCGGCGATTGGTGCGTCTCCGTGGAAGCCATGAGGGGCGCGGGAAGCTACGCGGCGACGGCCAACATGTCAAGGACTGGGCCGGAGGGGGCGAAGCCACGGGGCGAGGCGCGCTATTTGCCGCTGGATAGGAGTCCTACACGACCGTTGCGCAGACCGGCACGGGCCAGCCGTTTTCCACGCCGGCTTTACGCCGGCTCACGTCGTCCGGTCCCGCTTCGGCACGCGACGAATGCAGCCCGCCCAACGCGAATCCCGAGACGTCACAGAGGCGCTGCAGCGTGCACGTGCCGGCTTTCGTACGCTGCTCGAGCTCACGCCGGAGCCGGCGGTCTTGCATCGCGACGGGATGGTCGTCTACGCGAACCCGGCGTTTCTGCGCGCGCTTGGGCTTGCGGCGGGCGAGGAACTCGCCGGAACATTTGTCGAGCCTCTCCTTCACCCGGACGACCGCGCGGCGTTCGACGCTCGATTCCGAGCTCCCGCCGCGAACGCCGGCCACGAACCGTTGGTGCTGACTCTCCGCTGGCGTTCGGCGTCGGGCCGATACCGGTCGACCGAGGCGGCGGGCGCTCCGGTCGAGTTCGAGGGGTCACCCGCCGTCCTGATCGTGGCGCGTGACGTCACCGAGCGCGCGGAGTTCCAGCACCAGCTCGTAGAGCGCGACCGCATGTCCGCGCTCGGCACGCTCTCTGCGGGCGTTGCCCACGAGATCAACAACCCGCTGACGTATCTGCTCGTGAACCTCGAGCACGTCCTTCGCCGGCTTCGGGCTGCGAGCGCCAGCGACGATCCCATCGCGGAGCTCACCGCCCCGGAAGCTGGCCAAAAGCCCGGCGAAGAGAGAAAGGGGCTCGGGGGTCACGGCAGCCTGGTGGGACTCGTGCAGTCGCTTCAGCAGGCCGTCGAGGGCGCCAACCGCGTCCGCCAGATCGTGCGTGACCTCCTCACGTTCTCCCAAGGTCACGTCGAGAACCGCGGCGCGGTCGACGCGCGCGGCCTCGTGGAGAGCGCGGTCCAGATGGCATGGCACGAGATCCGTCACCGCGCACACCTGGCGAAGGCGCTCGCCGACGTTCCGCCCGTGAACGCCAACGAGGCGCGGCTCGGGCAGGTGTTTCTCAACCTGCTCATCAACGCCGCGCAGGCCATCCCCGAGGGTCACGCGGACAAGAACGAAATCCGCGTGTCGACCCGCACCGACGAGAACGGAAACGCCGTCGTGGAGGTGAGCGACACCGGCGTGGGAATCTCGCCCGAGGACATGCCGCGCATCTTCGATCCCTTTTTCACCACGAAGGAGGCGGGGAGCGGTCTCGGGCTTGCGATATCCCACGGAACGGTGAAGGGCCTTGGCGGTGAGATCCAGGCTTCGAGCGTCCCGGGGCACGGATCGACGTTCCGCGTGATCCTCCCGCCCGCGAAGTCGTGGCGCAGCTCCGTCCCGGCCAGCGCCCAGGAGATACGCGCCCTCCCCCGCCGGCGGATGCTCGTCATCGACGACGAGCGCCTGGTGTGCGAAGCGATCGCCCGTGCTCTCTCCGACGACGGCGACGTCGAGGTCGAGACCGAGGCGCAGCAGGCGCTCGCGCGCATCGCTGCGGGAGCCCGCTACGACCTCGTGCTCTGCGACCTGATGATGCCGGTGATGACCGGCATGGACCTCTACGCCGAGATCGTACGCATCGCGCCGATGCTCGCCGGTCGCTTCGTATTCATGACAGGAGGAGCCTTTACCCCGCGAGCGCGTGCCTTCCTCGCGAGCGTCGTCAACCCATGCCTCGAGAAACCTCTCGACATGGGCAAACTCCGAAGCCTCCTTGCGCGCGCCCGCCGCGAATAGGGAACGGTCGCGCTCAACGGTTTGCAATCCTCGCAATCGGCGAGGGACACGCGTTTCGTTGATCCGCTGGCTGTCCGAGCGCAGAGTAGTGTCATGAACGTCACGATTTCTATCGCCTTGGTCGTTTGCGCCGGGTGCGCATCGAGCGCGCTGCCGACGGAGATCGCGCCGCCCACGGGCGAGCATCCGGTCATCGGGCAGCTGCGAACCCGCGATCGCAGGATGACGCTGCTGGCGTCGCACGACGGGCTGCGCGTCACGCTGGAGGACGCGAACGGGGCGACGGTCGCTCGTGACGTTCCCGTCGAGGAGCTGCAAAGGCGCGACCCCGAGACGTACGAGCTCCTCCGAGCGTCCGTGGCGGCGCGCGCGCCGGCGCTCGACGCGCGGCTCGACCTCTCGCCGGGGCTTTCGAAGTAAGGAGCAGGAGGCGGCTTGAGCGATGGAATCCGCAACGAGGAAGCGCTTTACTGGCGCGCGCTCGTCGAGAACTCTCCGGATATCGTCATAATCGTCGACACCGAGGGGACCGCGCTCTTCGTGAACCAGACGCGTCCCCCGTTCACGGGGCGCGCGGTGGTGGGCGCGAAGCTCTGGGAGTTCACGCCGGACGCGGGCGAGGCCCGGATCCGGGCCGTCCTGCGACGGCTCGCCGACACGGGCGAGGCGGTGCGGTACGAGTGGCCGGGCTATGGGCCGGACGGCGGCACCGCCTGGTACGAGGTCTCTGCCATTCCGCTGAGGATCGGCGGCAAGGTCGACCGGGTGCTCTGGACGGCGACGGACGTGACGGCCAGAAAAAGACTGGAGGAGCAGCTACGCCAATCGCAGAAGATGGAGGCGATCGGTCTCCTCGCGGGCGGCGTCGCGCACGACTTCAACAACCTGCTGGCGATCATCGTGGGCCATGCCGAGCTGGCGAAGCACAAGCTGGCCGCGGGGGAATCTGCGCTCGCCGAGAACGACGAGATCATGGCCGCGGCGCAGCGCGGTGCAGCCCTGACGCGCAAGCTCCTCGCGTTCTCTCGCAAGCAGATCATCCAGCCGCGTCCGATCGACGTGCGCGCCGCCGTCGACGACTTCGTGCGCATGCTCAATCGCATCGTCGGGGAGGACGTCGAGGTCGTACTCGAGTCGGAGGACGCGCCCCGGGACATGTCCAGGGTGATCGTCGTGCGGGCCGACGCCGTCCAGTTCGAGCAGATCCTGCTCAACCTGTGCACGAACGCGAGACAGGCGATGCCCGAGGGAGGGACGCTGCGCCTGCGCACCGGGGCGATCACGTTCGACGAGGCGTTCGCCAGGGACAACCCCTGGGCGCGCGCGGGATCTTTCGCCGAGATCGTGGTGACGGATACGGGCATCGGGATGGACGAGGCGACACGCGCACGCGCGTTCGAGCCGTTCTTCACGACGAAGAGCGAAGGGACCGGCCTCGGGCTTGCCACCGTCTACGGCATCGTGCAGCAGCACCAGGGCTTCGTCGACGTCGCGAGCAAGCCCGGCGCGGGGACGACCGTACGCGTTTACCTGCCGCTTGCTACGGTGGAGAGCCCGCGCGCGGAGGCGGCGGTCAGCCGACCGCCCAATCCTGCGCAGGGGAGAGAGACCATTCTCCTGGCCGAGGACGAGCCGGCCCTACGTCGGGTCGTGAGCGCGATGCTCTCCGAGCTCGGCTATCGCGTCATCACGGCGAGCGACGGTGAGCAGGCCCTGGCTGTGTTCGAGCGCAGCGCGCACGAGATCGACCTCGCGGTCCTCGACGTGGTCATGCCCCGACTCGACGCGCGGCAAGCCTATGATCAGATGCGCGAGATCCGGCCGGACCTCAAGGTGATCTTCACAACCGGGTACGCGCCGGAATCGACGCGCCTCCGCGAGCTCCTGGACGACGCTCACCAGAACGTCCTCTTGAAGCCCTTCACCGCCCAGGCACTGGCGAAGAAGGTGCGTAGCGCGCTGGACGAGTAGGCCTTCTTAGGCCCGCGGGACCGGGTCAAAAGGCCATTTCGTCATGACGCCATTGTAGAATCTCATCGAAGCTAAAACGCGCAGTACGGAAGCTATCCATCGTTGTGCTTTGAGTGGCTGGCGGTGATAGAAGCTCGCCGATGGAGTACCAGAGGATCCCTTCCGTCTTCGTGGTCCTGCTTGCCGCGGCCGGCGTGGTGGCGGCTGCAGCGTGCTCGTCCCAACCGTGCAACGAAGACCCTTTTCAGTGCGGCGGCGGCCAGACGTGCGCGCTCACCGCGCCTGGGCTCTATTCGTGCGTGAACGCGGGCACGGCGTCCGCCGGCGCGCCGTGCGACGACGTCCAGGGGACGGCACCGTGTGGTGAGAAGCTCTTTTGCTATCTCGGCACGTGCGCGCCGTTCTGCGATCCGTCTCACGGCTGCTCGGACGGGACGATGTGTCAGCCCGTTTCACCGAGCGGCGAGGCGTCGACGGTTCCGGTCTGCGTGGGGGGGGTGCCTTCGAACGGAAGCTCGTCGGGCAGCTCGAGCAGCAGCTCCGGGGCGAGCACGTCGTCGTCCGGCAGCGGCAGCTCAGGGAGCGGCTCCACGAGCGGGAGCACGTCCGGGAGCAGCAGCGGATCCACCAGCGGCAGCACGTCGGGGAGCGCGAGCGGTGGCTCGGGGACGAGCTCGGGCGGCGGGGCCGATGCCGGAGACGACGCGGGAGACGCCACCACCGGGACCAGCAGCGGATCCACCAGCGGGAGCAGCAGCGGATCGACGAGCGGAAGTACGTCCGGGAGCAGCGGATCCACCAGCGGCAGCAGCTCGGGCAGCAGCACCGGATCGACGAGCGGAAGTACGTCCGGGAGCAGCAGCGGATCGAGCAGTGGAAGCAGCTCGGGCGGCAGCGGCGGCAGCTCGGGAGCCGGCAGCTCCGGCGGGATGGACGCGGGGTGCGGACCCACGGATACGGCGGACAACTGCGGCGCGTGCGGGCGCTCGTGCTCCACGGCGAACGCATCGGCCACCGCGTGCACGAGCGGCGGGGTGTGTTCGCCGACCTGCAACAGCGGGTACTCGAGCTGTCAGAACCCCACGGCTCCGTCCGCGGACGACGGGTGCGAGTGCGCGACGCCCGGGTGCTGTACGACGACGGGAGGCTGTGCGGTCACCCATCAAAACTGCATCGGAAGCGGCGGTGCCTGCGGCGCCGGACGCGACGCCATCGGCCAAAGCTACTGGGTCGCCTCCGACTATTGCGCCGCCGTTGGTGTACCCGGAATGGACTCGACGTACACGATGGAGATGGCCCTCGCCGCCGCGAACGCCGCCCCGCAAGCTACGTTTTGCTCCAACCCGCCCTGCGTGGGCGTGAGCACGTGCACCGCGAACACGACGGCGCAGGACGCCGTGTACGACGACCTGACGGACACGGGGGGGCCGTGCATCGTCTGGACCTTCGAATCGACGGGATCCGGACGGACGCAGGCCCCTGCAGGTCACGTCCACATGGACTCGACCGCCTGCTATTGCCCGACGCCGAGCGATCCCACGTGGGACTGAACTGCGACGACGGCGAAAGAGAAGCTACCTGCGCAGACGCCGCGTCCACGCGGCGAGCGCCTCGACGTACTGGCGGACTACAGCGCGAGTCGGCTCGTCTACCAGCTTGCCGGCCTCGTCGAACACGGTCTGCGCGTTGCGGATGAACACCTCGGGCTTGTTGAAGGGGTGCAGGTCGATGAAAACCGCGATCTGGCGCAGGTGGTATTGCGCGCGCATCGTCCCGCTCATCCCTCCGCTGGCGCCCATGATGCCGACAGGTTTCCCGGCGAAGGGCTGATTGGGCGGACGCGACGCCCAGTCGATCGCGTTCTTCAGCACGCCGGGGACCGAGTAGTTGTACTCCGGCGTGACGAAGAGCACGGCGTCGGCGCGTTCGATGCGATCTCGCAGCCCGGTGACCGACGGGGGCAAGCCGGCCACGCGCACGTCCTCGTTGTACGGCGGAATACTCGCGATGTCGGCGGTTTCGATTCGGACGTCGCGAGGCGCGAGCTCGACGGCGGCGCGCAGGAGCGCCGTGTTGTAGGAGCCCTTGCGAAGACTCCCCGAAATGCCGAGCACCACGATTTCGTCGCTCATGTCCCCTGTTCTCCTCGTTCCTAGTTGCCGAGCCGCCAGATAGGTCGTTCCTGCATCTCGGGGCGTCCGGTCAGCAGCTCGTGCGGGCGGAAGGAGGCCTTGTAGCGGAGCGACGCGCAGCCCGCCACGCGGTACCCGAGGTACACGTACGGCAATCCGGACGCGCGCGCCTCGTCGATGAGCGCGAGGACATTCGCCGTGCCCAGCGAGAAACGCGCGTACTCTGGATCGTAGAAGAAGAACGCCGCGGAAAGCGCGCGCGGCGTACGGTCGTACAGGCCGACGCCGACAAGCCTTCCGCCCTGCGAGTCGTCGTAAAACGCGGCCTCTTGCGCGCACGGATGGGGAAAGGCGAATTCGACCGAATAGCGTTCGCGCGTCTGCACGTTCGACTCCCAGCCGCGGCTGCGTTCGCGGTCGGCGTGCCATTTCGCGTACAGCGCGAGCCGTGCGACGTCGACGGCAGGACGACCCACCACGCGACGGAGGTGCGCGCACGCGCGGGCAGCTCTGCGCTGACTCTTGGACGCGAGGAATGCGTCGGTGACCACGCGCAGACTGACGCACTCTCCACAGGCGCTACAAGCCGGGCGAAAATACGCCGGCCCGAAGCGCCTCCACGCGCGCTCGAGCAGCGCATCCATTTCGACCGGGGTCACGTCCAGCATCACGCGCACCTCGAGGCTCGCGTGCTCCCGGGGCAGGTACGCGCAGGGGTGAGGTTTTTCGACGAGGCGTTCGAGGAGGTGCACGCTGGCGAACGGGGGATTGTAGCGTGCCCGCGTGCTAGGCTCGCGGTGGCCGCCCGGTGAGCACAGCCGTCCCCTCCTGCCCCGTTGGGCACGACAGCTCGATCGTCTACAGCGTTGTCGTTCCCGTGTACAACGAGGAGGGCAACGTCGAGGCGCTGGCGAAGCGCGTCGTCGCTGTCATGGACCGAATCGGACGGCCCTTCGAGCTCCTCTTCGTCGACGACGGCTCGAGCGACCGCACGCCGGAGCTCCTGCGCAGGATCGCTGGCGCCGACCACCGCATTCGGGTGGTCCGCTTCACCCGAAACTACGGGCAGGAGGCCGCCGTCGAAGCGCTGTACCTCGGCGCGCGCGGCCGCTGGCTCATCCAGATGGACGGCGACCTGCAGCATCCCCCGGAGGAGATCCCGAAGCTTCTCGCGAAGCGGGACGAGGGGTTCGACGTCGTCTACGGCGTACGCACCGGGCGGCAAGACTCGGCGCTCCGCGTGGCGGCCTCGCGCGCGATGCAGTGGGGCATGCGCACGATGATGGAGGTCGAGCTCCCCGAAGACGTCTCGACCTTTCGCCTGATGAGCGCGCCCATCGCGCGCCTGGTCGCCGCACTGCCCGAGCGCCGCAAGTTCTTCAGCGCGCTCCTCGTCTGGAGCGGCGCGCGTATCGGTTCGGTGCACGTGAGGCACGAGGCGCGGCACGCAGGGAGATCGCACTACAACTTCACCAAGCTCCTGAACCACACGTTCGACCTGATCGTCGGGTTCACGAGCAAGCCGCTGCGCTACATCGGGACGCTCGGCTTCGTGATCGCGCTCGTCGGCCTGGCCTTGGGGGTGTGGGTCATCGCGCGCAAGCTCCTGTGGAACTACGGCATCATGGGCTGGCCGTCGCTGTTCGCGGCCATCGTCATCCTGGGAGGGGTTCAGCTCATCGCGACGAGCGTGATTGGCGAGTACATCGCGCGCATCTACGTGCAGGCCCAGGCCAGGCCGCTCTACAACGTGGCCGAGCGCCTGAATTTCTACGACAGCCAGGCGCCCGACGAGCTGCAACGCGCGTCGCTCGCACCCGGCGGAATCGTCGAACGCGCGACGGATCCGGCGTCGGCGGAGGCTGTTGCGCCGGGCCCCACGGCACTGGCCAAGGGGAGCGCCTCGTGACGCGTCTCTTGATCGTCGGGTGCGGCTTCCCGCAGCTGTCTCTGATTCGCGCCGCCAAACGTCGCCGGCTCTTCGTCGTGGGCGCCGACGCAAACCCACGGGCGATCGCGGTGGAGCTTTGCGACGAGTTTCACGAAGTATCGACGGCGAACGTGGACGCACTCTGCGCCCTCGTGCGACACGCTCGGGTCGACGCGATCACGACGTCGGGCAGCGAGGTTGCGCTCGCGGCGACGGCGCAGGTCGCCGCCCGAGTGGCGCTTCCGTTCTACGCCGATCCCGAGACGGTCCGCCGGTGCCAGGACAAGGACGCCATGCGCGCCGCTTACCAGGCTGCCGGCCTGTCGGTGCCGCCGTTTGCGCGCTGCACGTCCCTCGACGATGCGCGCGCGTTTGCGCGGACGCACGGGTTCCCGCTCGTCGTGAAGCCAGCGCGAGGATGGGGGCAGCGCGGGGTTGCTCGGGTCGAATCGGACGACGAGCTTGCGGCGGCTTTCGAGGAGGCTCGCGCGCACTCGGCGAGCGCCGGTTTGGCGGTGGCCGTCGTCGAGGCGTGGCTCACGGGACGCGAGTATTCGGTCAACGGCTGGGTCGAGCGGGGGCGGCTGACGAGCTACTGCGTGACCGAGCGCATCACGGTGCCCGGGCGGCGGCCGCTCGGGGTCATGCTCGCCGAGGTGTTCCCGGCCGGGCTCTCGGCAGCCGACGAGTCGCGTGTCGTCGACGAGGCGCGGCGCGGCGCGGCGGCGCTCTCCCACGCGCGCGGACCGTGCTATTCGCAGGTCGTGCTGGGCGAGGCCGGATGCGTCCTGTTCGAGACGGCGGCCCGGCTGGGCGGCGGCTTCGACGCCGACGTCACGAGGCTCGCCAGCGGGGTGGACTTGTACGATCGCGTCCTCGGTGTCGCGCTGGGTGATGCCGCTCTCGAGGAGCAGGGTGTCGTGGATGACGCGCACGGAGGAGCGGTCGCCAAGTTCCTGATTGCCCGGCCGGGCGCGGTGCGCGCAGTGCACGGGCTCACGGACGCTCGCGCGATGCCCGGCGTCCGCGACGCGGAGGTCTTCGTGCCCGTGGGCGGTCGTGTTCTACCGTTGACCGACAGCGCGAAGCGCGCAGCATACGTCCTCGCGAGCGCCGACACACGCGTCGCCGCCGTGCAGCGCGCGGATGCAGCGCTGGATCGCATTCGAATCGAAACGGAGCAGACGTGACGCAAGCAACGACCACGAAGACGAACGGCACGGGGGCGTCGGGGGTCTGGCAGCTCTTCAAGGAACGACGGGTACGAGACACGCTCTACGGCGTCTCGGCGTACTGGGATCACCGAGCGTCGGCCCGGCGCGGAATGGCGCGATCGCTCTGGCCCTCGAATTCGTTCAACGCAATGTGGGACGAGCGCCAGCGGGTCCTCATCACCAGGGCCTTGGGGGACGTCACCGGACGGCGCATCGTCGACGTTGGCTGCGGAACCGGACGGGTCACCCGGTGGCTGGCGGAGCAGCAGCGACCCCGGCAAGTAGTCGGCGTCGACTTCTCCGCGGCGACCGTGGAGGCCGCGAGGCACGAGTCGAGCGCTCTGGTCGCGTCGGGAATCGTCCGTTTCGAACAGGGGGACGTGGTCGCGGGGCTCGATGCTCTGGGCGTGGGCGCGTTCGATGACGCGATTGTGCTCGGGTGCCTGTCGGTAGCGTGCCGTAACAAGGAGTCGTTGGAGCGCGCGATCGCGAACGTGGCGCGCCTCGTCCGTCGCGGCGGCCGCGTTCTCTTGCTCGAGCCCATCCACCGATCGCCGCTCTTGCGGCGGATCCTGGACCTCGGCCTGGAGGAGTGGATCGCCTGCGCGAACACCGCTGCGCTGTCTCTCGAGCACGCGGACCGGATGGGTTTCGTTCCCGTACGGCTGATCTTCAGCGTGCGCGACATGCCGAGACCTCTGGTCGCGCCCGTCTTCGGCGCCGGCGAGCGGCTGCTCGACCGCGCCCCCTGGCTGGCCCCCCTCTCCGACTACAAGCTTCTCCGCTTCTCCAAGGCATGAGGCGAGCCGGTCGTGACGATCGTCACTCCCGCGTTCCTGTTTCTGGCGGCCGCGGTCGGCGGGGCGCTGAACTCGGTGGCCGGAGGCGGAAGCTTCGTCGCGTTCCCTGCGCTCCTCTTCGCAGGCGTAGAGCCCGTGCCGGCCAACGCTACGAACACCATCGCTCTCTGGCCGGCGGCCGTGGCCAGCGCCATCGCCTATCGCCGCGAGATCGGCGACGTGCGCCGCGAGCTGGTTCCCCTCAGCGCGGCGTCGCTCGCGGGCGGGCTCGCGGGGTCCATCCTCCTCCTTCGAACGTCCGATCGCACGTTCGTTCTTCTGATCCCCTTCCTCTTGCTCTTCGCAACGGTCCTGTTCACGTTCGGCGGCCGGATCGCGAAGACGCTCACGCGCGGCGCTCATGCCCCGCTGCCCGTCGCCGTCTTTGTCCAGGTGCTGATCAGCATTTACGGCGGCTACTTCGGTGGCGGTATGGGGATCATGATGCTGGCGGTCATGACGCTGCTCGGCATGACGCACATCCACAAGATGAACGGCCTCAAGAACGTGCTCGGAGCGCTGATCAACGGCGTCGCGGTCGTG
>Ga0102924_1003600_pt1 | contig 16176 bp, 17 predicted proteins | sample PaiPotPPM11metaG_FD_80116 | JGI IMG/M metagenome (GOLD analysis project Ga0102924, IMG submission 80116) | Iron sulfur acid spring bacterial and archeal communities from Banff, Canada, to study Microbial Dark Matter (Phase II) - Paint Pots PPM... ... | reverse complement strand
GGTGGGCGGCGACGGCGGGCAGTTTGCCCTCCAGCGCCTCGATCACCCGGCCGAACTGGGCGTGCACCGAGTCGCTGTCGGGCTGGTCATAGACCGAGTGCAGCAGCGCCCGCACCCACCCCCACGCCGACTTGGGGGTGGCGGCCATCAGGTTCGCCGCGTAGTGCGTGCGGCACCGCTGCCAGGCCGCGCCCGGCAGCGTCGCGCCGATCGCCTCCGTCAGCCCGCGGTGCGCATCCGAGGTGACCAGCAAGACGCCGGACAGGCCGCGGGCGGTCAGGTCGCGGGAGAACGCCAGCCACCCGGCGCCGTCCTCGCTGGTGGTCACGTGCAGGCCGAGGATCTCCCGGTACCCCTCCGCGTTCACCCCCGTCGCCAGCAGCGCGTGCACGTTCACCGTCCGGCCGTCCTCGCGGACCTTCAGCACCAGCGCGTCCGCCGCGACGAACGTGTACGGCCCGGCGTCCAGCGGCCTCGTGCGGAACGCCTCCACCTGCGCGTCCAGGTCACGGGCCATCTCGCTGACCTGCGACCGGGACAGCCGGGTGATCCCGAGGGTCTCGACCAGCTTCTCCATCCGCCGGGTCGAGACACCCAGCAGGTACGACGTCGCCACGACCGTCACCAGGGCAGCCTCGGCGCGGCGGCGGCGCTCCAGCAGCCACTCGGGGAAGTAGCTGCCCTGGCGTAACTTCGGGATCGCCAGGCTGATGCTGCCCGCCCGCGTGTCCCAGTCCCGCCGCCGGTAGCCATTGCGGCTGTTGGCGCGCTCGTCGCTGCGCTCGCCGTAAGCGGCACCGCAGACCGCGTCGGCCTCCGCGCCCATCAGGGCCTCGGCGAACGTCTGCACCATGGAACGCAGCAGATCGGGACTGGCCTGGCCGAGCTGCTCCTGCAGCCAGCCGGTGACGTCAATACTGGGTCCTGCGGCCATCGCGTGGCTCCTTCTCATCGAGATCTTTGGTCGGAACTCAACGAGAATCACGCGATGGCCGTCTTAGGTCACGACGCCACGCCTACCAGCGGAAACCGGGCCACCACTTCCGCGGACGCAACTCAGCGCCGCATCATCCGGTCCCTCAAGTTCTTTCATCCTGGTCGTCCGGCTCTGGCTCCGCAGATCTTGTGCCCTGGTGATGGCCAGGGCGCGTTCTTGCAGCGGCCGGGCCTGTTCGGGCTGGCCCAGGTCGCGCAGGATTTGGGCGAGGTTGCTCAGGTCGCGACGGCGGGGTGGTCAGGGCCGAGCGCGCTGCTGCGCGAGCACCTCTTACGGGTAATCACCGATGAACCCCACCGGAGCCTGGTCGTTAACCTGGCCCAGGTGAGCTTCATTGACTCGACCGGCACGGGCGTCCTGGTCGGCATCTGGCACCGGGTCCGTGCCACCAACGCCGGCCTGGCGCTAGCCGCCCCGTCTCGCCCGGCCCGCGCCATCCTGGACATCACCGGCCTGCTCCTGCCGGTCTATGACATGCAGGAGCAGGCCGTCCCGGCATGTCGCCCGCCCGTCGGGTAGCCGTGAGATGCGGCCCGGCTCCGTTGCAGCCCATCAGTGCCGTTCAGTGCAGGACGGCGTCTGGACCACACCGCCGTTGCCGGTGAGACCGGACGCGGAGACGCCATGGGCGGGAGGGCTGCTTCAAGGCCAACTTGGCAGTGCAGGCAAGAGGATGGGTGCTCGACGCGGCGCGTAGGTCGACGTCATCGTCCAGCCGTCCGGACTCGTTGCTGCCTTGTCCGCGCAGGGCTGTCGCAGGGGCTCGTTTATGGCCAGCGCGGACGGAGCAGGACTGGTTGGCAGGGGCCGGCGATGCGGAGATCGCGGCCACGCTGAGGAAGAGAGCGCGAAATGACACAACCAGGCAGGCCCGCAGTCTTCATTCACGGCCTATGGCTGCATGCCAGCTCGTGGGGCCCGTGGCTGGAACTGTTCCAGGAGGCGGGCTACGCATCGACGGCACCGGGCTGGCCAGGTGACTCGGACACGGTAGAAGAGACCCGCCGGGACCCGAGCCAGGTGGCGGGCAAGGGCATCGACGATGTGGTCGACCACTACGCCCGGATCATCCGCGGCCTGCAGGCCCCTCCGGTCGTCGTCGGCCACTCCTTCGGCGGCCTCATCGCCCAGCGGCTGCTCGGGCAGGACCTGGCCGCTGCCGCAGTAGCGATCGACGCCGCGCCCGTCAAGGGGGTGCTCAATCTGCCCGTCTCCGCGCTGAGAGTCGCCTCGATCGCGCTGCGCAAGCCAGCCAACCGCAACCTGGCGGTATCGCTCACGGCGGAAGAGTTCCGGTACGGCTTCGGGAACGCGCTTCCCGAGCAGGAGTCAGCTGAGCTGTACGACCGCTGGACAGTGCCCTCGCCGGGCAAGCCACTGTTCGAAGCCGCCCTGGCGAACTTCACCCCGCGGTCCCCGGCGAAGGTGAATACCGCAAACAAGACCCGCGGCCCGCTGCTGCTGACGGCCGGGGGCAAGGATCACACCGTGCCGGCGGCCATCACGACGTCGACCCGGAAGCTGTACCACAAGTCACCGGCCATCACCGACTTCATCGAGTTCCCCGATCGCGGCCACTCGCTGACAATTGACCACGGCTGGCGCGAGGTCGCGCAGGCAGCGCTGGACTGGCTCAGACAGCGGTCACTCTAACCAATCGGCAGGGAGCCGAGTCGGCGTCCTGCCCGGAGGTGAACGGCTCGGCGAACGGCGGCATAAGCGCAGATTATCCATTCGCGCGCGTCGGGGCAGCTAGCGACGCCGGCGCCCGCTACCGCGCAGATCGGCGGGGACGCGCGTGCCAATGAGTGATCGCGTCTGACCACTCACAGTGACCAACGGGTGGCTGCGACGGCTTGATCTGGCCCCGCCTGCTTGGGACCGGTGAGACGGAATTCTTTCTGCGGCTTGAAGCGGCCTAACCGCAGGGCTTGCGGTGCGAGGCTCATGGCGTTTGGTGGCCTCAAGGAGGCTTCGGTGGAGGCGACGCAGGCTGACCTGTTCGGCGGCGGCATGATCGCAGCTACGCACCGGGAGCATCGGCGTGCCGTCGCACCAAGCCGGCTTCGGGTGCTGCGGGCTTGGGTTGGGCTTGGTCGCTGCTCAGCAGGTAGCGGCGGAACTCTTCCGCAGTGACGCGGTAGTGGCCGCGGTCGCCCGACCTGGCGGCAGTTAGCTTCCCGTCTCGCAGCAGGCCGTAGACAGTTGCCGGAGAGCGGTCAAGGACCGCTGAGATCTGGGCGACCGTGAGCGACTGGCGGTGCGGAACGGCCTGGGTTTGGTTGCTCGCGCAATCGCCGAGCAGCCGGATCACGTCCGCCCGCTCGATGCCCAGGATTGCCGCCGCCTCGGTGACAGTCAGATATCGCTGGGTGCGCGGTGGGAGGCCACGTCGGGCGTCCCTGCGCTCGCGTGCAGTCTCGTAAGCGGGGCCGAAGGCGGCTGACCCGGCGATAACCTCATCGGCGAGTTCGGGGGCGTGGCGCAGGATGGTCAGCGCCATGGAGACCCGCGATTGCGCGCAACCCACCTGTGTGGTTCACCGCCAGGAAGAACAGGAACGTCACCTTCCACGTCAGCAAGTTCCACTTCACTGACAACGGCTCGGGCGGCGATGCCTACCTGTACTTCTACGAGCCCGGCAGCAGCAGTTACTACACCTACTGCTACTTCTCGGCCAACGGCACATGCCCCTTCACGACACCAGTCGGCGGCACCTGGACGGCCACGCTGGTCCCGTACTCCGCCTCCGTCGGCAGCCTCGTCCTCAAGCTGAACTGACCAGGAGGGTCGGCACACACCGCGCTCCCGTTCGCTGCCTGAAACGCCGGAGCCGGTCTCAGGGTCAGGGCCGCCCTGGACCGGCTCCGGGCGAGCATGACTCGCGGGGCGTCATCCGGGACGCGAGCGGGCATCTCCGGCACCGGGGAGTCCTGCTGGCCAAGGTCGGCATTCGCTCGATGCCTGCGGAGGGCGGCACGCCACGACGGCGGCCGCCAGGGCGGGCAGGGCGCCGCAGAGTAGTCGCCGAGGTGCTGCGCCTGAGTGGCGCATGACCAGGCCAGCGGGATCCTTCCTCAGCCCGAGCCCTGGATCGATGGGTAGCCGAGTTCGGTGTGCAAGCGGCTGATGCGCTGGAGCAGCGGCTCAGGGATCAACTCTGTCGGCACCTCGGTGCGCGGCTCGGCGGCCGGCGCGGCTGGCTCGGCGAGCCGCTCAGACCGCACGGGATACGTCCGGGCGGGTGGAGCATTGACGAGCCCGAGAGCGGCGCGCACGGCAGCCAGCGCCTGGTCCGGCTGCGCGGTCGTGTCCTCGTAGCGGAGGCGGTAGGCCACCTGCTGGTGCGCACGTTCGAACGCGATCAGCTCCTCGGCCGAGTTGGCCCAGTACGCGGCCATGGCGGCGACGCTATTGCCGGGGTAAGTCAGCAGATAAGGTGCTAGACCCTGGCCATGCAGGCCCCACGGGCTGGCGTACACGGCGGCCCGGATCACCTCCAGGCAGTGACGGTGGGCACAGACGAAACGCGCGTGGGGGAACAGCTCGAGGAAGGTCTCGGCGGCGCCGGGGGAGGTGGCGGCCAGCTCACACCACCGGGTCTGGCCCGAACGGGCGAGCACCACCGCCACCTGGGCCGTCACCTGCCCGCGTATGGCGGCGGCGGCCAGGGATGACAGGCCCGTGCCCCGCGAGTTCTCGATGCGCCGCCAGGTGTCCGCTGTGCTGGCACACAGCGGGATGATGCCGGTGCCCGACGTGCAGGCCAGCTCGCCACCGATGGCCAGGGCTTCTTGCACTCGGTCAGCACCCGCGTACGCGTACGACAGCACGATGACCGGGCCGGTCACGGCCAGCTCGCCAGGCCGAGCAACTGGCCGAGCAGGCGGATGCGAGTGTCAGTGGCCAGGTGAGTTGTCTCGCCGTCGTCGCAGTACCGCAGGTCGCAGGAGCGCAGCGCAGCACTGAGGTTGACCTGGCGGTCAATCACCTTCTCCCACGCCTCCAGCGTGCCGATCACATCCCAGTCCGAGCTGTCCTGCGCCTGGTGTCCGGCCGCCGAGACCGTTTCCGCTGCGAGATCGACTACCCAGTACTCGGCTGAGTGCGGCGCGCCCTTGGTGACGGCGACCACGACGAACCTCTCGTCGGCGTGCGGTCCCAGGCGCGGTGCCGGGTCCGCGCCGAAGGCAGTGGCCAGCCCGTCACGCAGCGCGGCGCCCAGCCGCTGTGAACGGAACGGCCAGTCGGCGGCTGGCGGTCTTCCGACGGCCGCGCCGGCGTCCCCGTCCTCGACGGTGGCTCCGACGCCGGCGTCAGGGCCGGCCTGTTCCGGTACGACGGGGACCGCAGGTCCGCCGGCGGCTCGGTGGTCCCCCAGTCACCGTCCACCACCAGGTAGCCGAGTCGGCCCGCCATCTCGTTGACGGCCGCCAGCAGGGGCGGCGCGATCATCCCGGCTGGCACTGACCAGCCCCGTCCCACCGAGTCGGCGCTGATCGTCGACGTGTACCAGATCTTGTGATCTCCCGGGCCAAAGCGCTCCCGCTCAGCCGAAAAACACGCTTGCGAGATCCCGGGCACCACCGGCAGGTTCAGGAACTCGAATATCGCCGCCGCGGTTACTTCTGGATCGGCGACCAGGTCCTCGTACCGCAGCCGGAAGCACGCGTCACCCAGCCGCTCCTCTACGGCCAGCGTCGTCCGCACGTTGTCGGCCCAGAAGCTGGCCAGCGCCATCACCATGTTTCCCGGCGTAGCGGCGATGTACGGATCGAACCCGTACCCGTTGAGTCCCCACGGACATGCCTCCACGCCGGAGGCGATCACATCCATCGGATGCCGGTAGACGCAGATGAACCGCGCCTCCGGGTACACCCGGAGCAGCAGTTCGGCGTACCGCGCCGTGCCCAGACTCTTGTCGCAGTACCGCTTCTTCCCCCGCCGGGCCAGGTAGGACCCCACCATCCGGTCCATCGTCTCCCGCACCCCGCTGATCGCCGCCTCCGGGATCTCCGGTGGCTCGTCCCCCCGGTTCGCCGCCAGCGGCGCGCCCTCGATCAGCGACCACACGGTGGCGAGCTGGGCGCACAGCCCCGGCAAGTTCGTCTCCGGCGGGCAGGCCAGGTCCGGGTGCGCGTCCAGCACGAACCGGAGCAGGGTGGACCCGGACCGCCCGTTGCACAACACGAACACCGGATCGTCCACGGCCCCGGCTCCCGCCCCCCGGGCCACGAGCCCCGGCTCACCCATCCCGATCACGACCTGTTCAGCGAGTTGCCGGGTGCTCGGCTAGGGGCAATTCCAGCCGGTTGTGAAATAGTAGGGGCCGCCTTGCCAGGTGTTGACCTGCTCCTGGTACCAGGAGCAGCCCCCGTGAGATGCCTCTGGTGGATTCTGCTGCCAGTAAGCCCACCAGTAGCCCGGCCCCGAAAGCTGCAGCTGGGCGTAGCCGTCGGGGTTTTGCTGGACGTAATACCAGGCCGAACCGCCGCCGACCGTGGTCCATCCCGAGGTCTGCCCGTAGGTACCTTCCGGGATTGCCGCGCAGATCGTGGATGTAGCAGTGGCCAGGTTGTCGATCTCGCCCTGGTAGTAGCTGGGAACGCCGTTCGGCGCGCACGCGTAGTTATTCGTCGGCCCGTTGTAGGCCAGGGCCGGCGCGCTCACCAGGACGGGGACGGCCAGTGCGGCGATACCGAGAAGCGCAACAGTGAACCGCCGGGCCGGGCGCCCACGCCGCCGTCGGCGGAGCCACCCCTGGCCGCGCTGCGCGGGCAAAAGTCCTGAGCGGTCAGCTGATAGCACCGACGTTTCCTCCTACAGCTGCTGCGCGCAATTGTGGTTGGAAAAAGACGCCACAACATTGGCGTAACCGCCAGAGTGGCCAACCAGCTGAACGTTACATCCAGCATTGCTTATGCTGTGATGGTTTCTCCACCAGAGGGTGATGTTTGACGCCCACCACCAGTTCGGAGTGCTCCAGATTTCCGTTGGCGTGTTGTAGGGTCCGCCGGGTGGGCCTTCGCCAAGGTATTTTGCGTAGTCGCATTTGCCCACACCGCTTTGATTGTGGCCGCAGACCTGAATTCCCTGCTTGAGGGGTATGCCACTCGACGCCTGTATCATGACCTGCCAGGCATGCTCCTGGGCCTGAGCGGGAGCGGGCATAATGGCGGCCCCGACTCCGGCGGCGAGAGCGGTGCAGGCGGTAACGCCCAATCGCACTGTTTTCTTCTTGCCGACCCGGCCAGATTGGACGATTGCTCCAGTCATCTCTCCTCCTGGCGTATCTGGATCCTCACTGTCTCAGGCCCGCTGACGCCGCGCCAACCTTTAGGCGATGGCCTAAAGATTCCCGAGGTTCGCGTCCGCCTGTGTGGTCAGCGTTCCGGGTCTGAATGGGAGGCGGCGGTGAGGATACTGGCTGCGAGGGGGGTGCGCTGGTAGAAGACGCGCTGGCCGGATCGCCATGAGGTGACCATGCCGCAGCGTCTGAGTACGGACAGATGCACGCTGACGGTTGCGCCGCTGAGGTGCAGCTCGCGGGCCAGGTCGGTGGTGGTCCTCGGCAGCCCGGTGCCGCGCAAGACGGCGGTGCGGCCCTTGCCCATCAAGGCACTGACCGGATCCCCCGAGATCGTGCTCGTGCCGTTTTCCCAGACTGTGCCGAGCCCGTCGGGACGATAGGAAATAACTGGCATCCCGAGCGTTCCCTGGTCGAACATGACATCCGGTCCGCCGAAGATACTCGGCATCAGCAGCACGCCCCTGCCGCCCACCTCCAGCGTCTTGTTGAACGTGCGGAACGTCTTAACCAGGAGGATGCTGGAACGGTCTTGCCGCAGTTGCGGGTGCAGGTCATTCATCATGGCCGAGATCCCCCCGAGGGCAGCCTGCCGGGCCCGGCAGGCGATATCGGCTTCCAGGACCGATCGCATCTGGTCCCAGTGCGGTGCGATGGCCGTATCCCAGTAGGCCGCCAGGGCGGCAGCGACTCGGCGCGCTGCCACCGCCACCGCCTGGCGCTACGTCACCGAGACCGTGCGGCTGCTGGCCGCCCGCGCCCCGAAGCTGGCCCCGGCGCTGCGCGCGGCCAGGAAAGCCGGGCACGCATTCGTGATCATCGACGGAACGCTCATCGCCATCGACCGGGTCGCCAAAGACCGGCCGTTCTACGCTCCGTCTCGCTCGCCGGACCCGCCCCATCTGGCAGTCCTGGAACGTCCCGGCTTTGTCAGGACCGCTTCCGCCCTCCCCGGCACCACCCGGATCAGGCTGCTCAGCTACAGCAACCTGCTGCGACAGGCCGCAGGCGAAGGTCTCTCACCTCCACTCGAACCACAGCGCCTCACGGCGCACGTAGAACAGCATGGAAGCCCCTGGGCAGATGACGGAGGTTGTGGTGATCGCCTCATCTACCAGGGGCTTCGCTGTGCTCCACGCCGGCGCGCCGTCCGGACCAGCTCGTATCAGGTCAAACGCCAAGATCAGGATGGAAAAGGCTCACTGTCTCTCTTGCATGGCATTAAAACTCCGGTCTTCCCGGCCAGATCACAGTAGTCAGTCAGGACGGCGGCTGGCGGCTGCTCCAGCGTCGCTAAGGTGATGGATAATCTGGCGGAATGACTCGACGAAGCTTTCCTCGCTGTAGCCGAGATCGGTCGCTGCGCAGAAGTCCCTGACCAGGCCCTGGACTCGTCGCAGATTGGGCCGGGGCATCGATGGGAACAGATGATGCTCGATCTGGTAGTTAAGGCCGCCGAGCACGAAAGTAGTGAGCGAGCCGCCCCTGATATTCCGGGCAGTGACCACCTGGCGGCGGGCGAACCCGGCCGTTGTTGCGGATCCGATCAGCGGCATCCCCTTGTGGTTGGGCGCGAAACTGATGCCCAGGTACACCGAGAAGACCGCCTGCTGCACGACGATGAAAGCCAGTGCCCTGAGCGGGGAGAGCACCCACAGCACCACCGTCAGGTACAGCGCGGCATGCAGCACGATGAGAGAGGCTTCTACCGCCGCGGCACGGTCTCGCCGACGCGCAAGCCGCTTGATCCCCAGTACGTGCATACCGCCGCTTCGCAGCACCATGAGGGGGAAGAACAGTGGCGCCTGCCAGCGCGCCAGCCACGATGCGACAGGGCCGCGCCCGTTTCCCGCCGTGCCAGATGAGGCCACGGGGGATCCTTCGCCGATATCGGGGTCGCGGCCCATCTCGTTGGGATGCGCATGGTGGGCGTTGTGCTTGGGAACCCACCAGCCAAAGCTCAGCCCGATGAGCGCGTTTCCCACGATGAGGCCCAGCATGCGATTGCGCCGGCGCGTGCCGAAAATCTGGTTGTGCCCCGCATCATGGCCGATGAAGCCTAGCTGAGTAAACATCACCCCCACCAATGGGGCGACGGCGAGGGCCGTCCACGAGTTGCCGACAATGACGAACAGAGCCCATCCAGAGAAGAAGGCGAAGATCGTCAGGGTGATCTTCACCCGGTAGTAGCCGGGCCTGCGATCGAGCAGACCCATCGCCCGCACCTGCAGCGCCAGCGCACGAAAGCTAGCCGTCGAAGGATCGACGGCAGCAGGCAGCCTGTGGGCAGCTAAGGAATGGCCGGACGGCACGGCAAGAAAGCCGGGCGCTGTACTCATCGTCGCTCTGTCCTCCCGGGCTTCTCCGAGCACACCGCTCGGGGCTTACGCCACCAGGGTCTGGAGCAACAAGGCCGCGGCCAGCGCCTACCCGGCCTGACCTCACCTGCTCTACCGTACCTCCACGAGACGGCCTCGCAACGCGACGTCTGAGCCGCGTGATGCAAGCTGGCGTTCTGGTCAGGACGCGCCGTCGACTCCCGAAAGGTCTTCGCGGTGCGCACCACGATGCTCGTCGCGTTGCCCGCCGTGCTCGCCCTGATCCGCCGCTGAGTCCGCGCCAGTGCCCGGAAGGGCCTGCCCGCCAAGCTCGCCCGCCAGGACCCGCTGCGGGAGACGTACACGATCATGCAGACGATGGACGAGGTTCGCCGGCAGATCGGCTTGTCTTACCCAGGAGCCTGATCATAGCCGGGCAAGCAGGGCGGTTCAGGCCGTCCTTGACCGCTGGCGGCTGGTGGAGCCCCGCTCGATCAGGCGCCACGCGGGATTGTCGCTCTGGCCTTCGCGGCCGAGGACGAACAGCGCGCAGAGCGTGCCCTGCTCTTCGAGCGACTGGTGGACGCTGGTGAGGTCGTGCTGCGCGGCGGCGGGTGAGTCGTCCCAGCCGCTGACGGTCACGTTCCCGGGAACCCGCCACCCGCGCTGGTCGATGATGTCCAGCACGCCAAGCGCGAGCTCGTCGCTCATGGCGACGATCGCGTCCGGCGGAGACGGGCCGTCGACCAGTTCCTCGAGGAGCGTCTGGGCGTCCTGGCGATTGTTTCGCTGCACGACGGCGACGCGAACGTCGCTCCAGGGGATCCTCATGCGTCGGCACTGCCGCTGGATGCCGCGCAGCCGCTCGCGGGCGCTCGCGAAGGCCACCTTGGAGACGGATGGCCCCCGAACGATCCTCGGGCTGCTCTCCGGGGTCAGCGCGAAGCTCACGACGGCGGGCGCCCGCGCACCGGCGAAGGTGACGGCGGTGACGGCGGACGCCGCCGACCGGTCGTCGGCGGCGACCACCCGGATCCGCCGGTCCGCGGAGTCGGCCGCTTGACCCGGGTCCGGCCGGAGAGAGCCGGGCGGAGGGCCCTGGATGGCGACGGGCTTGCGGGTGGCGATGACGGCGTCGAGGACCGGGCCGTCTCGCACGCCGGTCCAGAGGATGTAGGAGTCGACCGCCGCCTCCCTGACGCGCGAGACGTCGCCGCTGTCACCGGCCGCGGGGATCAGCACCATGTTTTGCTGGTACTCCACGCAGACGGCGGCCACGCCGACGAGGAAACGCGTCGACTGCGAGTCGTCGAACGCGTAGGTCAGACCTTCCCCGACGACGACGCCGACGCTGTTGCTCCGCCCGCGTGCCAGCGAGCGGGCCGCGGGATCGGGCCCGTGGTAGTTGAGCCGGCGAGCGGCCTGGATGACGCGCTCGCGTATACCGGGGGAGACCCGCTGGGGGCGGCTGAAAACGTACGAGACCGTCATCACCGATACCCCGGCCTCCCGGGCGACGTCGGTCATGGTCGGACGACGACCGGCCGGTGATCTGGACACCCAGGCAGTTTAGCGACACGATCAACCAGCCCATATGGGGGATTGTGTTCCATATCCACGCTGTGTAGCGTTACACGAGTACTGGCCTGTTGGGCTATGCGCGAAAGCGTTCGACCCGAGGAACGACCCCGGTCTCGCATGGGAGGTACTCGGTGATAGCAAAGCTCGTGCAGTCTTGGCGATTGGCCGCCGCCACGGTGGCGGTGGCGATGGCAGCCTCCGGGGCCGCGGTCGGAGCAGTCGCACAGGCGTCCGCCAGCAGCGGCGCGCCCTACCCGTGCACGACCAGCAACAACGCCAACTTCCAGTCGGCAACCGGCCCCGGTGTAGATGTCTCTGCCATCGGATGGCTCCGGAACAACGAGGGCGCCGTGGCGTGCCTGGGCGGGAGCTTCTTCGTCCAGAACGGCATCGACACCACCTACGGCTTCGGCGTGTACAACTGCTCCCCCACGACCTGGACCAACGCGGACGGCTACCTGCCCGCTCTCGTGACCAGCTTCACGTCGGCGGGGGCGAAGGTCTCCATCACGAACTTCGGCGACCGAGTGGTGATCGGCGGCAACCCGTTCGTCTTGATCTACAGCCGCGTCGCGGTGCACAACCCGACCAGCCAGACGGTGACGGTCGCCCCGCAGCCGTCGTCGGGCCTGGTGCCGCTGAACGGTGCGCCTGACCAGGTAAGTCCCGGTGCGACGGTCAACCACGACTACGTGGTGGCGGCCGACAGGTTCGGCGGGACCTACGCCTGGCCGACCGCGGCCCAGCTCGCCGCGGCAGGCACGTACAACGGCCACTTCAACCACATGCGGGCGTTCTGGAACGGGCAGCTGGCCGGGATCACTCAGCTCGCGCTGCCCGATCAGCAGCTGGTCGACGCCTATAAGGCCGGTTTCGCTTACATACAGATCGACCGGAGCGGCAACGCCCTGGACACCGGCACCAACGGGTACCACGCGGAGTACGAGCACGACGTCATCGGCATCCTCGCGAACATGTTCAACGAGGGCTATTTCACCGACGCCCACGCGCTGCTCGACGAGACCGACCATGTGGTCGGAACCAACACCCAGTATTCGGACGGGACGTGGGTCTACCCGTGGCTGTGGGCCCTGTACGTCGAGAAGACCGGCGACACGAAGTTCCTCGCCCAGCGCTTCAGCTCGCCCGGCCCGCAGGGGGCCAGCGCGCAGCCGAGCATCGAGGCCACCGCGCAGATCATCGCCGCCGACCGCACCGGACCTGGCGGCATCATCGGCGAAACCAGCGACATCGACGCCAACGGTTACTGGGTCAGCGACAATTACGAGGCCCTGCTCGGCCTGGCCGGTTACGAGTACCTCGCCAAGGTCCTGGGCAACAAAGCCCAGGAAACTTGGGCGGCCGGCGAGTACAACAGCCTGCTGGCGGCGGTGAACTCCACGCTGTCGTCCACGATTTCCAGCAACAACCTCAGCTACATCCCGTGCTCGATGCTCGAGCCCAACACCGCCAACCGATGCTCCAACCCGGAGGACGCCAACTGGGCTGCGCCCGGCGTCTACTTCAACTGGGCCTGGAACGCGTCCATGCTCGGCGTCCCGACGACCGGCCCGAATGGCGGAACCGCCGCGGACTGGATCGACAAGACCCTGTCCTACGGGTTCGGCCGACTGAACGGCCTGCTGCCGGCCAACACCTTTGGCGGGTACCCAGGCGAGGGTTTCTGGTCGACCGCCTACAACGCCGCGTACGGCGCCTGGGGACTAGGCAGCAACAACTACCGAGACGAGGGCATCCTCTCGCTGGAGTTCCTCATCAAGAACGACCAGGCCGGGCCCTACTCCTGGTGGGAGGGCTCGACTCCGCCGAGCACGACGACGCCGTGGATCGGCAACCACCCGGCCAGTGCCGGCGGCGCGTCTCCGCACTCGTGGGGCATCGCCATGGGTGACCTCGGCTTGCTCGACTCGTTCGTGTCCCAGCGGACCGACGGTGGGCTCATCGTCGGCAGGGGCGTGCCCAACAGCTGGGTCACATCCGGTCAGCGAATCGCGGTCTCCAACTTCCCCACCATCGACGGCCACCGGATCGGCGTGACGATCACTACGCACGGAGACGCGGTCACGCTGAAGCTGACCGGCGAGCTCTCGGGACCGGTGACCTTCGAACTGCCGGCCTTCGTCAACAACATCGCCTCGACATCCGCGGGCACGATCGACAACGGCGCCGGCACGGTTACCGTGCCCGCCAACACCCGGTGGGTGACGGTCACGCTGGCTCACGCGCCGGCGTCCTAACGCACTACCGGTGAGGGCTCACGGCAGATCGGGATGATGCGGTTGCTGGCTTCCGTGCCGAGCGGCGGAGGCTGGCGACCGCGTCGTCCCTTGCCGCCGCTGCGACCGCACGTGCCGTAGGGCTGCCAGGAGGACGGACGCAAACAAGACCGCCGTGCCTTCGAAGAACAGCCCAACGATGATCATGGCGATCGGGGTCCCGTCGCCTGGTCCGCGGCGTTCTGCTCGACGAAATCCCCGCTCAGGTGGACCATCGCCAGGTAGCTGCCCGGCGCCAGCCCGTCCCGCAGCGCGGCCACGATCTCGCCCGGGTTATCGGCATCGAGAACGAAATGCAGGACCGGGATGAGCATGACCGCCACCGGACGGCTGAAATCCAGGAAGCCGCGCACGGCGGGGTAGGCGAACAGCTCCCCCGGCCGGCGCAGGTCGGCCTGGACCATGACGGACTGGTCGCGAACCGACAGCAGCGCGTTCCCGTGTGCGACGGCGACGGCGACGGGGTCGTAGTCCGCGTACACCACCCGCGCCCGCGGACTGTATTCCAGGACGACCTGGTGCACCGGATCGCGGGGCGGCAGGCCCGTAGTTGTCCTTGCCGCACGGCAGATAGTCGTGGATTCAGTAGTTAGTCGTGGCCCAGCGAGGTAATCGGGACATTCGAGAGGCTGGCGGAACAAGCCACCTGACGACACTCGGCCACTCGGGAGGGCGGAGCACGCATCCGTTTGGGACGCTCATGTGCCTCGCATGCGGATGAGCCAGTCGGAGCATGATGGGTGGATGGACGACGGATCGGAGCACGGACGGCGCCTCGTCGCGCTGTACATGGCGGTCCGGGACCGCGCGACGGTTGACCGGCAGGCCGCATTCGACGTCGCCATGAACGAGCTTGAGTACTTTCCGCTGCATGCCGAGGCGCGCGAGCTGGCCGAGGCGAGCGTGGCGGACGACGATGAGGCCCGGCTGGCGTCGGCGGCAGCGGCGTTCCTGGACGCCTGCGGGTACGAGCCGGGGTTCGGGCAGGCGCCAGAGCGGTTCGCACGGCTGGAGCGGGCGCTCGACGCCGTGCGGGCCGACATGCGGGCGACCGGGCTGACCGGAGAGGTCAGGCTGGTCCGGCCGGACTGGACCCACGGCAACGTGGCCGTCGAGACGTGGGCGGGCGACCGGGGATGGACGGCCGGAATTTTCTCTTCCGAGGCCGCGGACGACCTGTCCGCGCTCGTCACGGTGGCCGAGCAGGCTCGTCAGGCGATCATGGAGTCGCTGCAGTACCAGTCCACAGGCAAAGTGTGGCCTGCCTGCCCCGGCACACAGCATCAGGACGTCACGCGAGGCGCGCCACGGCACCGCCGTCTGGTGGTGCGACGGGGGCGGCGGCCACGTGTCTGCGGAGATCGGCCGGTGGGTGGCGTGACAGCTGCGGTCTTCGTCGGCACAGGCGGGAGAAGCGGCTCACCCGCAACCATTTAGAGTGTGCTTAGAGGAAGCATCCGCCGAGCCAGTAGTCATACATCCGGGCAGCATTCGGGGCCGACACATCCACGCCCCGCACCACCTCACAGCACCAGCCATCGACACCCATGATGACCCACCACCGGTCCCGCCGCATCGCCAGGTACCACCCCGCAGCCCGCGCACCCAGACCCGCGACCATGACACCGCCAGCCACCCCTCGCACAGCCAACGACCGGGTCTTGCAGGCCCGGCGAGCCCTGGGCTTCCCCTCGTAGCGTGGACACATCGCCTTAAGGGGGCTGGCGATGGGAGAGACACGCAGGAGGTTCGACCCGGATTTCCGGGAGGGCGCGGTACGGCTGGTGCGGGAGACTGGCAAGCCGATGGCGCAGGTGGCCCGGAATTTGGGCATCAGTGCGGGGACGCTGGCGAACTGGGTGAACGCTGACCGGCGGCGGCGTGGCGAGGGGGACGGCGCGCTGGGTGAGGATCAGCGGGCGGAGCTGGTGCGGCTGCGTCGCGAGAACGCGGAGCCGGCGATGGAGCGTGATGTGCTCAAACGCTCAGTGGCCCTCTGGGTCAAGGACGCGACGGGGCGGTAGCGGTGGCCGCGCTGATCGGTGCCCAGAGGGAACAGCACCGTGTTCCGGCGGCGGTGTCGTGCCGGGCGCTGGGGGTGTCCCGGTCGTGGTTTACAAGTGGAAGGCGGGCAGCCTGCCGCCGCGGCGGCTGCGGCGTGACCTGTGGGTGCCGAAAACCTATGCAACCAGGCGATATTCATGAATCACACCTCCAGCGCGGTCGCGGCGAAGGACGCGGAAGTGATCCAGGTCGGTGACGCCATCGGGCAGCGGGCGAAGCAGCGCGGCCTGTTTCAGGGTGCGGCAGGCGGCGCGTGTTATAGAAGTCCTCGTACTCGCGCAGCACGGTCATCAGGTGCCGCTGGTTCCAGATCAAGGGTCCGGTCCAGCAGCTCCCGCCGGCAGCTGCCGATCCAGCGTTCCATGATCGAGTTCATTCGGGGCGCCTGGATAGCGGGGCGAACGACCCTGGCGCCAGCGGCCTGGAAGATAGCGTCGGCGCGACGGTGAAGCTGGCGTCCCGGTCATGCAGGACGGACTTCAACGGTGATCCCGGCATCTTCCAGGTCCATCAGGAGGTTCCGGGCTTGCCGCACTACCGGGACTGGACCGGGTTCTCGGTGGCGCCCAGGGCCCGGACCCCGCGAGTGCCGGGCGCGATCACAGCCCTGTC
>Ga0102924_1003599_pt1 | contig 16178 bp, 13 predicted proteins | sample PaiPotPPM11metaG_FD_80116 | JGI IMG/M metagenome (GOLD analysis project Ga0102924, IMG submission 80116) | Iron sulfur acid spring bacterial and archeal communities from Banff, Canada, to study Microbial Dark Matter (Phase II) - Paint Pots PPM... ... | reverse complement strand
GGTGGGGATCGAGTACGAGGTGACGGGGGAGGGGCGGCCGGTGGTCCTCCTGCACGGCTTCCCTGATTCCGGGCGGCTCTGGCGCCACCAGGTGCCCGCCCTGGCCGAGGCCGGGTTCAAGGTCGTCGTCCCCGACCTGCGCGGCTACGGCCGCTCGGACAAGCCGGCGGAGGTCGACGCCTACAACATGCTGCTGCTGGCCGGCGACGTGGTGGCCGTGCTCGACGACGCCGGGGTGGAGCGCGCCCACGTGGTGGGCCACGACTGGGGAGCGGCCGTCGCCTGGGCCCTCGGCGCCTTCGTGGCCGACCGGGTCGACCACCTGGCCGCCCTGTCCGTCGGCCACCCCTTGGCGTTCCACGCCGCCGGGCTCGAGCAGCGGGAGAAGTCGTGGTACATGCTCCTGTTCCAGTTCGAGGGGGTGGCCGAGGAGTGGCTGTCGGCCGGCGGTTGGGCCAACTTCCGGGAGTGGAGCCACTACCCGGAGGCCGACGCCGTGATCGCCGACCTCGAGGCCGACGGCTCCTTGACCCCGGGCCTCAACTGGTACCGGGCCAACGTCCCGCCGACGACGCTGATCGGGCCGGCCATGGAGTTCCCGCCCATCGCCGCTCCCACCATGGGGATCTGGAGCTCCGGCGATTTCGCCCTCACCGAGCGGCAGATGCGGGAGTCGGAGAAGTTCGTCGCCGGTCCGTGGCGCTACGAGCGGGTGGAGGGCCCGGGCCACTGGATGCAGCTGGAAGCTCCCGGTCGGGTGAATGACCTCCTACTCGACTTCCTGGCCCGCTGACCATGCGCTTGGGGTGGTTGCTGGGGGCGGCCCTGGTGACCACCGCGGTGATGCCGCCCCTCACCGGTCCGGCGGCGCCGGCCACCGGTTGCGCCCGGTCAGCGGCGCCGCTGTCCGCCCTCGGGCTTCGTCCGACCGCCCAGACCTCCACGGACGGGGTGGCGATGGTCGTGTGGTCGGGTCACGTGGCCTCGTGGGACGGCATCCCCCTCGACGTGGACGTCACCCTGCCGGCGGGGGCGGCCTGCGGCCTGCCCCTGGTCGCCTTCGGGCACGGGTGGGGCGAGAGCAAGGCGGCGTGGGAGCGCGACAGCCAGACCACGTCCGATCCCAACGCCAGCCAGTGGAACAGCACGTGGTTCGCCTCTCGGGGCGACGCCGTCCTCACGTTCAGCATGCGGGGCTGGGCCGGCTCGTGCGGGCCGGCGGCCTCACCGACGGGTACGCCGGTCGGGTTGCCGGCGGCCTGCACCATGGGCGGGCGGCAGTACTGGGTCCACCTCGACGACCTGCGCTACGAGATCCGCGACGCCCAGTGGCTGATCGGACGGCTCGTCGATACCGGCGCCGTGGACCCCAACCGCGTGGTCGCCACCGGTGGCTCGTACGGCGGCGGCCAGACCGACCTGCTGGCCCTGCTCAACGACCGGGTGATGTGTGGCGGAGCGGCCGCCCTCCCCCCCGATCCCTGCGCGGCGACCCCCGGCGGGCACACCGTCCCGTGGCGCAGCCCGGCGGGAGTGCCCCTGCACATCGCCGCCGCCGTGCCGGAGTACACCTGGGCGTCCCTGGTCAACGCCTTGGTCCCGAACGGCCGGGCCACCGACCAGCCCGCGGCCGCCGTGCTCGACCAGTCGGGCTTGATCACCCCCGTGGGCGTGCCCATCGAGAGCTACATCGACGGCCTCTATGCCGACGCCTACACCCCGCCGGCGGTCGAGAACGGCTTCCTCCAGCCCCCCACCAGCACGGACCAGACTGCCGACCTGCCCCTCTGGTTCGCCAGCATCCAGGCGGGGGTCAACACCGTGTCCGCCGCCCTCCCGGGCACCGGCGCCATCGTGACCCAGGCCCTCAACGAGCTGGCCGACTACAAGTCGCCTCTGACCCCGCTCGTGACCCCCGACGCTCGCGTCCCGCTTTTCCAGGTCCAGGGCCTGACCGACCCGCTATTCCGGCCGGTGGAGGCCCTGCTGCTCCGGGACCGGCTGCTCGCCGCCTCGCCGGGCTACCCGGTCACGACGGAGCTGGCCGACGTGGGTCACTCCTACGCCGCCAACGCCCCCGACGACTGGGCCCGCATCAACACCGACGCCAACGCCTTCGTCGACCATGCCCTCCACGGGACGGGCCCGACGACCGCTCCCGACGTGGTCGCCATCCTGACCCGATGCCGGCCCGCCCTGCACCAGCCCCTCACCGCCTACACCGCCCCGTCGTGGGCCGCCCTCGCTCGCGGCTCGCTCGACCTCACCTCGCCGGCCGGAGGGACGACCACCAATGCGGCGGTGGGAGAGCTCGGCGTCAAGACCGACCCCATCGTCAACGGCGGGGCGCCGGTCTCCCTCGTCACCACCGGGAAGGGGTGCCCCTTGCTCCCTGCCGAAATCGACGACCCCGGCACGGTCTCATGGAAGTGGACGGTGGCGCGCACCGTGACCCTGCTGGGATCGCCCCTCGTCCGGGCCAACGTGAGCCGCACGGGGCCCGACGCCGAGCTCGACGGGCGTCTCTGGGACATCGCCCCCGACGGCTCCGAGGCGCTGATGGGCCGCGGGACGTACCGCCTCTCGGGCTCGGCGGCGTCGGGACCGGTGACGTTCCAGCTGTCGGCCAACGGCTGGCGGCTGCCGGCCGGCGACGTGGTCAAGCTCGAGCTGGTCGGCGCCGACGCCCCCTACTTCCAGCCCGACGCCATCCCCTCGGTGGTCACCATCGCCGGCGTCACCCTGCACCTCCCGATCGCCCGCCCCACTGCGGTGACGGTTGAGCCGCCGGCGGCCGTGGCCGCCGCCCCAGGGCCGGCGCGACTCCCGGCCACCGGCCCGCCCGGCCCGCTGATCCCGATCACCGGGGCGGCCGCCCTGGCGGGCGCCGTCATCGTGGTGTCACGCCGCCGGAGGTCCTCGCTGTAACCCAAGGGGGGCCGATACGGTCGGAGGTTCAATGACCCCCCTCACGCTGGCCGAACGCATCGAGGCCGCCCAGTCCGCCCCTGACGCCGGGGTGGTGCGGTTCGTCTCCGGCGACGACGTCGCCGTCGTGCCCTGGCCCCAGCTCCTGGACGAAGCCATCGCCGCCGCCGCCCAACTCCAGGCCCGGGGCGCCGGGCCGGGGGCCCACGTGGCCCTCCTCGGGCCCACCAGCCGGGCCATGGTCACCGCCATCGAGGCCGCCTGGCTGACCGGGTCGACCGTCGTCGTCCTGCCGCTTCCGATGCGGCTGTCCTCCATCGAGGCGTTCGTCGCCCAGACCCGGGCCCGCATCCGCGGTGCCGACACCACCCTGCTCGTCGCCGACCCCGTCCTTGCCGGCTTCCTCGAGCCCGAGCCCGGTGACCCCCCCGTGGTGCTGCTCGACGAGCTGACCCGCCACCCGCGCCAGGGGGCATGGCAGCGACCGACCGTCGACCCGGATTCGCTGGCCCTGCTCCAGTTCACCAGCGGGTCCACGTCGGACCCCAAGGGCGTCATGCTCTCGCACCGCATCATCTGCCGGAACCTCGACGCCATGGCCGAGGCCGCCACCCTCGATCCCGAGGGCGACGTGCTCGTGAGCTGGCTCCCGCTCTACCACGACATGGGCCTGATCGGCCTGCTGGGTGAGCCCATGACCCGCGGCCTCGACCTGGTGCTTGCCGCCCCGCAGGACTTCCTCGCCGCCCCCGGTCGATGGATGACGTGGATGAGCGAGTTCCGGGGCACGGTCACAGCCGGACCGAACTTCTCCTACGCCCTCGCCACCCGGGCCCTGCGGCGCCTCGATCCGGGCACCCTGGACCTTTCCCGCTGGCGGATCGCCCTCAACGGGGCGGAGCCCGTGGATCCGGCGGCCGTCGAGTCGTTCGTGGCCGCGGCCGTCCCACAGGCATTCGACCCGAGGGCCGTGTTCGCCGTCTTCGGCATGGCCGAGGCGACTCTCGGCGTCACCTTCCCGCCTCCGATGAGCGGGCTCGGCGTCGACGCCGTGGACCGGCGCATCCTCGAGCAGGAGCGACTGGCGGTGCCCGCCGACCCGGCCGCCGGTCCCGACCGGGTACGGCGCCTGGCCAAGCTGGGCCGGGCCATTCCGGGGCTGGAGATCCGCATCGTCGACCCGGTCACCGGCGATGCCATGGGCGACCGGGAGGCGGGGGAGCTCGAGATCCGTGGGGAGTCGGTGACGCCCGGCTACTACCGCAAACCCGCCGTCACCGAAGCGACGTTCCGGGACGGGTGGTTGCGCACAGGCGACCTGGGCTACGTGGCCGGCGGCGAGCTGGTCGTCTGCGGGCGCCTGAAGGACATGATCATCGTTGGCGGTCGCAACGTGTTCCCCGAGGACGTGGAGCGGGCGGTGGCCGAGGTCGACGGCGTGCGGGCGGGCAACGTCATCGCCTTCGGCGTCGAGCGACGCACCGGTCGCGAGGGGCTCGTGGTGGTGGCCGAGATCAAGGATCCCGACGTGCTGACCGTGCGGGCCGCTGTCGCCGACTGTGTGCGCGACGCCGTAGGGCTCCCGCCCGAGGTCGTCCTGGTGACGCCCGGGACCCTCCCCAAGACCTCCTCGGGCAAGCTCCAGCGTTCGCTGTGCCGGACCCGCTACCTCGGCGAGGACCTCCAGCTCGCCTGATCAGGCCGCCCGGAACCCGGCCAGCATGGCCCCCAGGCTCTCCTCGGGGGCCTGGTAGGGAAGGTAGAAGCTGAGGCGGTCCAGGATGCCGTCGAAGCGCCGGCGCACGCGCTCGGCCACCTCGTCGGGTGCGGCGACGACGGCGAAGGCGTCGAGGATGTCGTCGTCGATCAGCCCGCCCATCTCCTCCCACTTGCCCTGCTTGGACAGGGCGTTGAGCTCGGGCTGGAGGTCGCCCCACCCGTGCAGCTCGAGCACGCCGCGGTAGGCGGGCGTCGAACCGTAGAAGGCGATCTGCTGGCGCACCCCCGTGGCCGCCGCCTCGCGCGTGCGGTCGTCCTGGCCGGTGACGATGAACACCGGGCAGGAGATCTCGAACCCCTCCCGCCGCCGGCCGCCTTTGGCGAACCCCCGCTCGAGGGCGGGGAGGGTGACCTCCCGCAGGTACCGCTCGGTGGTGAAGCCGTGGGCCAGCATGCCATCGGCAACCTCGCCGCAGACCTCGGTCATGACCTCCCCGACGGCGGCGAGGAACACCCGCGGCGCCCCGTGAGGGGTGGGCCCCGGGTTGAAGAACGGGGTCATCAGCTTGTGGGTGTAGAACTCCCCCTCGAACTGGAGCGGGGTCCCGTCCTGCCAGCACGCCCAGATGGAACGCATGGCGAGGATGAACTCGCGCATCCGGGGGGCGGGGTGGCTCCACGGCATGCTGAAGCGCTTCTCGATGTGGGCCCGGATCTGAGAGCCGAGCCCGAGCATGAGCCGGCCTCCGCTGTAGGTCTGCAGGTCCCACCCCGCCTGGGCCGTGGTCATGGGGTTGCGGGCGAAGGCCACGGCGATGCCCGTCCCCAGCTCGAGGCGCTCGGTGTGCTCGGCGGCGATCACGAGCGGGAAGAAGGGGTCGTGCTGGGTCTCCGCCGACCATGCCCCGTCATAGCCGAGCTTCTCCACCCGCCGGGCGGCCGCCCCTGCCTTGGCCAGGTCGCCGCCGATGCCCCCATCGACCTTCATGCCCGCCGACCATAGTGGGGGCGCAGGGATCCCCGGATGAGGCGTCGAAGCTGTCGCCATGCGATCCCGACGGTCCGTGGTCGGACGCGCCCTGCTGGGTGCCGCCCTGATCGCCCCGCTCGGCCTTGCCGCGGCCCGGGCCGTACCCGCCCCCTGGTCGCCGCAGGCGCCGTCCTACGGGGAGGCCCTGGCCGCCGACCAGCCGGTGAAGGCGGCCGACGGCACCGTCCTGCGGGCCGACCTGTACTACCCGACGGACAAGGCCGGGCGGCCGGCGGCGGGCCGGTTCCCGGTGCTGCTGCAGCAGACCCCGTACGGCAAGTCCAACGTGTCGTCGGCCGTGGCCAACACCGATGTTCCCTACCTGGTGGACCGGGGCTTCATCGTGATCATCTCCGACGTCCGGGGCACCGGGGACTCGGGGGGCACCTGGGGCCTGTTCGACCCCGTTCAGGCGACGGACGGCGCCACGCTCGTCCGCTGGGCCGCTGCCCTACCTCACTCGGACGGTGAGGTCGGCCTGTTCGGCGAGTCGTACATGGGCATCAACCAGTTCCTCACCGTGAGTGCACTTCCGGGCCGCTCGCCGGTGAAGGCCATGTTCCCCATCATCACCGCCAACGACATCTACCGCGACGCGGTGGTCCAGGGCGGGCTGGCGGACATGGAGTTCTCGTCGTTCTACCTGGCGTTGGTCGGCGGTCTCAACGCCCTCAACCCCCTGGCCCAGCCGTCCCCCTCGACGCCGTCGATCGAGGCCCAGCACGCCGCCAGCCTGACCCAGTACGACCTGCCCACCGTCGCCAATGTCGAGCGGGGGGGCGACCAGGCCTACGAGAGCCCCTACTGGGCGCAGCGCAACCCGGCCGCCATCCTCCCCAAGGTGGTGGCCGACGGGATCCCCGCCTTCCTGGTGGGCGGGTGGAACGACCTGTTCCAGCACGGCGAGCTGCTCAACTACACGACCCTCCAGAACCTGGCGGCCGGCCGCCCCGCCGGCGCCCCGATGGCGGCCGGTCAGCCGGCGACGCCCCGGTACCAGCTCATGATGGGGCCGTGGCAGCACGTCACCACCGGGCAGGGCGTGGACCTGGCCCGGGTGGAGCTCGAGTGGTTCGACACCTGGCTGCTCGGCCAGGACACGCCGCTGGCGCACACGACCAGGCCGCTGCACCTGTTCGACCTCGGCGCCAAGCGGTGGGACGACGCCGCCGACTGGCCGCTGCCACAGGCGACCGCCACCCGCTTCGGTTTCGGCTCGGGCGGAGTGCTGGCACCCGGGGCGCGCCCGGCCGGCTCCGACCCGGTGGCGTGGGTGGGCGCGTCAAGCCCGTGCGACATCCAGACCGACCAGTGGAGCGCCGGAGTGGGAGCGGTGGCCGCGTCCAGCCTGGGCACGACCGACCCGTGCGATGCCAACGACCAGACCCTCGGGGTGGGGCCGGGCGCGCTCACCTACACGTCGGCCCCCTTCGGCACCGCCCGGGTGCTGGGGGGACCCATCGACGCCACCGTGTACGCCACGTCGACGACGGCCGACGCCGAGCTCGTCGCCACCGTCGAGGAGGTGTCGCCGGCCGGGCAGTCGGTGCCGCTGACGGCGGGCGCCCTGCTCGGGTCGCTGCGGGCGGAGGACGCCGGCCGGACGTGGATTGGCTCGGACGGCGCCCCGATCCTGCCGTGGCACCCGTACACGGCGGCGTCGCAGCGCCCGGTCACGCCCGGGGTGCTCACCCGCTACGACATCGAGGTGTTCCCGACCTTCGCCACCATCCCCGCCGGGTGGCGGCTGCGGGTGACGGTCACCACCGCCGACACGCCCCACCTCGAGCCGACCGTGGCTCAGCTCCCGTCGCTGGTGGGTGGCGTGTACCAGGTGAGGCGCGGGCAGTCGTTCCTCAACGTGCCGCTGGCGCCGCCGGCCTCGCTGGCCACGCCCTGCGCCGCCGTGTGCTGAGGCGGGGTCAGCCCTCGCCGCGGAGGAAGCGCTCGAGCTCGGCGGCGATCTCGTCGCCCGAGGGGAGCCGGCTGGGATCGAGCTCGGGTTGGGCGGCCGCCGATTCGCCGTCGACCTGGCCCTCGAGCTGGGCGACCATCGAGCGGTGCTCCTCGGAATTGGCGATGAGCTCGTCGATGCGGGTGCGGGCCCGGCTGGCGGCGTCGTGCAGCTCGGCCGACGGCAGGACCACCCCAGCCACGGAGGCGAGGCCGTCGACCAGGGCGGCGCTGGCGGCCGGGTACGGCATCGACACGACGTAGTGGGGGACCCGGGCCCACAGGCCCAGGGCGGGCACGCCCGCCTCGGTGAGCTCGCGCTCGAGGACGGCCTGGATGCCGGCGGGCACCTCGATGGAGCCGGGCATGAATCCGACCTGGGACGCCAGCTCGGGCGTGGGGGCGGTCGCCACCAGCCGTACGGGCCGGGTGTGGGGGACCGGGGCGGGGAAGGCGCCGAGGCCAACGGCCAGGCGGACGTCGAGGAGCTTGGCCAGCTCCACCACCGACGCCGAGAACCGGTGCCACCGCATGTCCGGCTCGGGGCCGGTGAGCACGAGCACGTCGTGGTCGGCGTCGTCGAGCATGGCTCGCAGCTCGATGTCCGGCCAGGCGATCGACCTGGCCACCCCGCTGTCGACGTGCAGCACGGGCCGGCGGGCCCGATGGTCGATCAGCTCGTCGGCGTCCCACACCGCCACCCGCTCCGTGGGCCGCCCGGCGAGGACGGCGGTCACGGCGGCGGCCGCCCCGAGCCCGGCGTCGATCCACCCGTCCAGGCACATGACCAGCACGGGCCGGCGGTAGGAATGCTCGCCGAGGCGGGAGTACAGGTCCATCGGACCCACCATCCTGCCACCCGCCGGGCTACAGCCCGGATGCCGCCTGCCGGGCCGCCTCGCCCAGGGCCTGGACCTGCTGGCCGAAGCCCTCGAACCCGCTGCGGTCGCCCCCCATGGCCCCGCCGACGTAGCGGGCGTGGACGCCTTCGATGATGCACGCCAGCTTCCAGTAGCCGAAGGCGATGTAGAAGTCGAGGGCGGACAGGTCCCGGTCCGAGGCCCCGGTGTAGCGCTGGCGCAGCTCGGCCCGGGTGGGGAACCCCTCGGCGGCGGTGGGGGCGAAGCCCAGCAGGACGTCGTCGTCCCCCGGCTCGGTCCAATAGACCATGAGCAGGCCCATGTCGGCGAGAGGGTCCCCGAGGGTGCACAGCTCCCAGTCGAGGACCGCCGCCACCCGGCCCTCGGCGTCGATCATGGTGTTGTCCAGGCGGTAGTCGCCGTGGACGATCGCCGTTCCCTGCTGGGCGGGGATCCGGGCGGCCAGGAAGTCGTGCACCTCGTCGACGATCGGCACCGACCGCCCCTGGGTGGCGGCCGACTGCTGGAACTGGCCGTACCACCGGCGGAGCTGGCGCTCGATGTAGCCGTCGCGGCGGCCGAGGTCGCCCAAGCCGACGGCGTCGACGTCGACCCCGTGCAGCTCGACGAGCACGTCGATCAGGTCCTCGCCCGCCACCCGCCGCTGGGCCGGGGTGTAGAGGCGCCGGGCCACGTCGATGTCGCGGACGATGTTGCCCTCGACGTAGCCCATCACGTAGAAGGGCCGCCCGTTGACGGCCTCATCGTCGCAGTAGCCGAGGGCCGGGGGGACGGGGACGCTGGTGGGCTCCAGGGCCTTGATGATCCGGTGCTCCCGGCCCATGTCGTGGGCGCTCGGCAGCACGTGGCTGGTGGGCGGCCGCCGCAAGACGTAGCGCTGGCCGACGGCGTCGGTGACCACGAAGGTCAGGTTGGACCGCCCGCCGGCGACGAGCTCGAAGCGGTAGGGCGCCTTGGCCCCGTCGATGTGGGTGTCGAACCAGTCCGAGACGGGACCGACGGCGATGCCCGCAGGGTCAGCCATGCCCGGGAACCGTAGCCCCCGGAAATCTCCAGGCCCCTGGAGGCGTTAGCTTCTCGTGATGGCTACTGACGTGACCGACGCGACCTTCGAGACGGCGGTGCTGGAAGGGTCGGCTGGCAAGACGATCGTGGTGGACCTGTGGGCGCCGTGGTGCGGCCCCTGCAAGACCCTGGGACCGGTGCTGGAGAAGGTCGTCGACGAGGCCGGCGACGACGTGGAGCTGGTCAAGGTCAACATCGACGACAACCCCCAGGTTGCCAGCGCCTTCCGGGTGCAGTCGATCCCCGCCGTGTTCGCCGTCAAGGACAAGGCGGTGGTCGACGGGTTCATCGGCGCCCTCCCCGAGGCCCAGGTGCGGCAGTGGCTCGAAAACCTGGTGCCGGCGGCGTCGGAGGCCGACCAGCTGGTGGCCCGCGGGGACGAGGCGTCCCTGCGCCAGGCCCTCGAGCTCGACCCCGGGCACGCGGCGGCCGTCACCGGCCTGGCCGAGCTTCTCGTGGACAAGGGGGACGAGACGTCCACCGAGGAGGCGCTGGGGCTTCTGGCGCGCATCCCCGAGTCGGCCGACACGCGCCGCATCGCCGCCCTCGCCCGGACCGGGTCGGTGGTCGCCGACGACGGGGTGGAGGGCAAGCTCGACGCCCTGCTGACCAAGGTCAAGGACGACGAGGACGCCCGCCAGCAGTTCGTGGACCTGCTCGAGGTCATGGGCCCCGACGACCCCCGGACGGCCCAGTACCGGCGCCGCCTCACCAACGCCCTGTTCTGAAGGGCAGAGGGCAGACTGGCCGGTCATGGAACTGGCGCTCGGCGACCGCACCTACGACGTCGCCACCCGGGCGCTGGTCATGGGCATCCTCAACCGGACGACGGACTCCTTCTATGACAAGGGGGCGTTCTTCGCCATGGACCGGTTCCTGGCCCGCGCCGAGGAGCTGGTGGATGCCGGGGCCGACATCCTCGACGTCGGGGGGGTGAAGGCCGGTCCCGGCCCCGAGATCGGGGAGGCCGAGGAGCTGGACCGGGTGGTCCCCGCCGTCGGCGCCCTCCACGCCCGCTTCGACGTGCCCCTGTCGGCCGACACGTGGCGGGCGTCGGTGGCCCGGGAGTCGTACAAGGCGGGGGCCGTGGTGGGCAACGACATCAGCGGCTTCGCCGACCCCGAGTACCTCCCGGCGGCGGCCGAGGCGGGAGCCACGGTGGTGGCGACCCACATCCGGCTCCAGCCCCGGGTCCGAGACCCCGAGCCGGTGTACCCGGGCGGCGTCGTCGCCGACGTGCGGGCCTTCCTCGTCGACCGGGCCCGCCGGGCGGAGGCGGCGGGCATCCCCGCCGCCCGCATCGTGCTCGACGCCGGGCTGGACCTCGGCAAGACCACCGCGCAGTCGGTCGAGCTGCTGCGCAGCTCGCGGCGCTTCGCCGAGCTCGGCTACCCGCTGTTGCTCTCAGCGTCCAACAAGACCTTCCTCGGTCAGCTCCTCGACCTGGAGATCGACCAGCGGCGGGACGCCTCCCTGGCGGCGGCCGCCATCGGCGTCATCGGGGGGTGCCGGATCCTGCGGGTCCACGACGTGGCCGGGACCCGGCGGGTCAGGGACGTCCTCGACGCCGTCCTGTCGGCGCCGTGACCGTCGTCCTCATCAAGGGTGACGACCCGACGCTCGTCAACGACGCCGTCCGGGAGGCGGTGGATGCCGCCCTGGCCGGGGAGGACCGCAGCCTGGCCGTGGAGGAGCTGGGTGGTGACGAGCTGACCGTCGGGGCCATCGTCGACGCGGCCATGACGGCGCCGTTCCTGACCGCCCGCCGGGTGCTGGTCGTGCGCGAGGTCGGGCGGTGGTCGACCGAAGAGGTCGAGCCCCTCGTCGCCTATCTCGGCGAGCCCCTGGAGACCACCTCGCTGGTCCTCGTGGCCGGAGGGGGGGCGACCAGCCAGCGGCTGGCCAACGCCGTGAAGAAGGGGGGTCGCCTGGTCGACGCCGGCGCCCCCACCGGCCGGGCCCGGACCTCGTGGGTGACCGCCCGCCTGGCGGCCGCTCCGCTGCGCTTCGACGCCGCCGCCGGCAACCGCCTGGCCGAGCACCTGGGCGAGGATCTCGGACGCCTGACGTCGATCGTCGACATCCTGGTCAGCACCTACGGGGAGGGGGCCCGCGTGGGGGTCGCCGAGCTGGAACCCTTCCTGGGGTCGGCGGGATCCATCGCCCCGTGGGACCTGACCGACGCCATCGACCGGGGGGACGCCGAGGCGGCCCTGACCGCCCTGGCCCGGCTGACGGGTGCGGGCGAGCGTCACCCCCTGGTCATCCTCGCCTCGCTGCACCGCCACTACGCCGCCATGCTGCGCCTCGACGGCTCGGGCATCCGGTCCGAGCAGGATGCGGCGGCCGCCACCGGGATGGCGCCCTACCCGGCCAAGAAGGCCATGGCCCAGGCCGCCCGCCTCGGACCGGCCAACGTGGCCCGGGCCATCACCCTGGTGGCCGATGCCGACCTCGACCTGCGGGGCATGAAGGAGTGGCCCGACGCCCTCGTGCTCGAGGTGCTGGTGGCCCGGTTGAGCCGGCTCGGTGCCCGTCCCGCCGGCCGTAGAGTCCGGTCGTGATCCGCCTCGGGCTCCAGATCCCCAACTTCACCTACCCGGGCGTGGACGACGCCGGCCTGTTCGAGGCCGTGGCCGCGATGGCGGTGGCGGCCGAGCGGTCGGGCTTCGACAGCGTGTGGGTGATGGACCACTTCTACCAACTCGCCCTCCTGGGGGAGCCGGGGGACCGGATGCTCGAGTCCTACACGCTCCTGGGGGCCCTGGCCGCCCGCACCTCGACCGCCCGCCTGGGGACGCTGGTCACGGGGGTGACCTACCGGAACCCCGCCATCCTGGCCAAGCAGGTCACCGCCCTCGACGTCATCTCGCGGGGCCGGGCCGTGCTGGGGATCGGCGCCGCCTGGTTCGACGTCGAGCACGCCGCCATGGGGGTGCCGTTCCCGCCGGTGGGGGAGCGGATGGACCGCCTGGAGGAGGCCCTCCAGATCTGCCGGGCGATGTTCCGCGACGAGCGCCCCACCTTCACCGGCCGGTACTACCGGGTCGAGGACGCCATCAACCATCCCCCGCCCGTCCAGCCCGGGGGGCCGCCGATCCTGGTCGGGGGCCAGGGGGAGAAGCGCACGTTGCGACTGGCGGCCCGCTACGCCGATGCCGTCAACCTCATCACCGAGCGGGCCCAGATCCCGCACAAGCTCGAGGTGCTCGCCCGCCACTGCGCGGAGGCAGGCCGGGACCCGGCCACCCTCAACAAGACGTGGCTGGCGTCGGCGGTCGTGGGGGCCACCCGCGCCGAGGCCAGCCTCTTCCGGCGCCGGGGTGTCGAGGGGTCCTCGGTCGACGAGGCCTTGCTGGGCCGGGTGATCGCCGGCACACCCGAGGAGATCGCCGCTTCGGTGGTCGACGTCATCGCCCTCGGGCTCGACGGGGTGATCCTCAACTTCCCGGCCAACGGGGCCGACGCCGGGGCGGTGGCCGCCGCCGGCGAGGCCATCCGGGCCGCCCTCCCGGCCTGAAGCGGGACCGGCGACGGGTAGGGTCGTCAGCCGTGCCCCGACGCCTGCCCCGGCCCAAGCTGGCCATCGAGCGGTTCACCCTGCCGAACGGCTTGCGGGTGGTGCTCAACCCCGACCGCTCCGCCCCGGTGGTGGGCATCGCCGTCTACTACGACGTGGGCTTCCGGTCCGAGCCGGAGGGGCGCACCGGCTTCGCCCACCTGTTCGAGCACCTGATGTTCCAGGGCTCGGTGAGCCTGGACAAGGGGGAGGCCGACCGCCTGATCGAGGGCAACGGCGGGATGATGAACGGCAGCACCCACCCCGACTTCACCGTCTACGTCTCCCAACTCCCGTCCAACGCCCTCGAGCTGGGCCTGTACCTCGAGGCCGACCGGATGCGGGGCGCCCGCCTCACCGCCGAGAACCTCCGCAACCAGATCGACGTGGTGAAGGAGGAGATCAACGTCAACGTCAACAACCGCCCCTACGGCGGCTTCCCGTGGATCGACCTCCCGCCGGTCATGTTCACGACGTTCAACAACGCCCACAACGGCTACGGCAGCTTCGTCGACCTGGAGGCGGCGACGGTGGAGGACGCCGAGGACTTCTTCCACCGCTACTACGCCCCGGGCAACGCCGTGCTCGCCGTGGCCGGGGACCTCGAGCCGGCGGCCACCCGGGAGCTGATCGAGCGCCACTTCGGCGGCATCAAGTCGCGGCGGGTCCCTCCGCTGCCGGACCTCCACGAGCCGCCCCCCGAGGGCGAGCGGAGGGCGCGCAAGACCGACCCGCTCGCCCCGATGCCCGCCCTGGCCGTCGCCTGGCGGGTCCCCGATCCCGTCGGGGAGACCGACGAGTTCCTGGCGACCGTCATCCTGGCCGACGTCCTGGCCGGCGGCGAGGCCAGCCGGCTGTACCAGCGGCTGATCAAGACCGACCGGCTGGCCGCCGACGTGGGCGGCTCCATGGGCGCCTTCGGGGACCCGTTCGAGATGCGGGATCCGACCATCCTCCAGGTCCTGGCCTGGCACCCGGGCGTCCCCGCCGACGACGTCATCGGGGCCGTCGACGACGAGATCGACAAGGTGGCCGCCGGGGTCGGGCCGGACGAGGTGGAGCGGGTGGTCGCCAGCATGGTGTCCGGCCACTTCCGCCAGCTCGACAACGTCCTGCAGCGGGCCATGGTGGTGGGCATGTTCGAGCAGCAGCGCCATCACGCCGAGCTGGTCAACGAGCTCCCCGCCCTGGTGGCGGCCATCGGCGCCGACCGGGTGGCCGGAGCGGCCGAGCGGTGGTTGCGGGGCACGGGCCGCGCCGTGCTCGAGGTCGTCCCCGGAGGCGAGGGCTGATGGCGACCAAGACGGGTCCCTATCCCCTCCCGTCCGTCGGCCGTCCCCGGCCGGTCCGCCTCCCGGCGGTCGGCGACCGGACGCTGCCCAATGGCCTGCGGGTCCTCGTCGCCCGCCGTCCCGGGATCCCCCGGTTCGAGGCCCGTCTCGTCGTGCCCATCGCCCGGGCCGACGGCGGGGACGGCGCCCGGATGCGGGTGCTGACCGAGACGGTTCTGTCCGGTACGCCCCGCTACTCGAGCAAGGAGATCGCCGAGGAGCTCCAGGGCATGGGGGGTGCTCTCGGGTCCTACGCCGACGCCGAGCAGCTCATCATCGGCGGCTCGTCGCTGTCGCTCGACCGGCGGCCTTTCCTCTCCCTGTTCGGCCACGTGCTCCGGGAGGCCACCTTCCCGCCTTCCGAGGTGGCCATCGAGCGGGAGCGCATCGTCCAGGAGATCGCCCTGCTGCGGGCCCAGCCGTCGGTCGTCGCCAACGACGCCCTGGTCGGCCGCCTGTACGGCCGCCACCCCTACGGCCGGGGCACGCCCGAGCCCGAGTCCGTGGCCCGGGTCCAGCCTGCCGCCCTGCGCAAGCTCCACGCTGCCCGGGTCCGCCCGGCGGGGAGCCTGCTCGTCCTGGCCGGTGATCTCGAGGTCGACGCCACCATGGCGGCCGCCGCCGAGGCCTTCGGGCCGTGGGAGGCGGGGGGTGGGCAAAGCGACCTGCCGGCTCCGCAGATCACCACGCCGCCGTCGTTCCTGGTCGTCGACCGGCCGGGAGCGGTGCAGACCAACGTTCGCCTGGGCGGGCCGGCGCTGGCCCGCACCGACCCGGACTACCCGGCGCTGGCGCTGGCGGTCACCGTATACAGCGGGTACTTCACGTCCCGCCTCAACGACAACATCCGGGAGCAGAAGGGCTACACCTACGGTGCCCACTCCCGCATCGAGCACCGGCGCATGGCGTCGCAGATCACGGTGTCCGCCGACGTGGGACGGGAGGTCACTGCCGCGGCGCTGGTGGAGGTCTTCTACGAGCTCGGCCGCATGGTCTCGCTGCCCGTCTCCCAGGCCGAGCTGGATGCCGCCCGGCGCTACGTGCAGGGAACCCTGGCAATGGGCATCCAGACCCAGTCGGGGCTGACGTCGTACCTCGGGAGCCTGGTCGCCGCCGGGCTGCCCGTGTCCTACCTGCGCGAGTACCCCGCCGCCCTGGAGCGGGTCGGGGTCAACGACGTGCTGGCCGCCGCCCACCGCTACCTGGGCCCGTCACAGCTCACCACCGTGCTGGTGGGCGACGCGGCGACGGTCGTGCCGGCGGTCGAACCGCTCGGACCGGTGCAGGTCCGGTCGTCGTTGTAGTCACAGAGCACGAAAATCAGTGACCGGGGACCACCTCCGGCCGGCGGGTGCTATCCCTCGACCTGGTTGAGCCGCTTCATCAGGCGGCTCTTGCGGCGCGACGCCTGGTTCTTGTGGATGACCCCCTTGGCGGCGGCCATGTCGAGGCGCTTCTGGGCCAGCTGGAGGGCGTCCAGGGCGCTCTCGTCGCGCGCGTCGGCGACCTTGACGGCGGCCTTGACCCGCGTCTTCAGCTCCGACTTGACCGCCTTGTTGCGCAGGCGATGCGCCTCGTTGGTGCGGTTGCGCTTGATCTGGGACTTGATGTTGGCCACGACGCGGACGTCCTACGTGCAGGGGGAGGGAACCGGATGACGATAGCAGCGGCGCCTCCCCATCGCCACGCCTACCATCCGGCGGTGCCCGCCC
>Ga0102924_1003598_pt1 | contig 16180 bp, 11 predicted proteins | sample PaiPotPPM11metaG_FD_80116 | JGI IMG/M metagenome (GOLD analysis project Ga0102924, IMG submission 80116) | Iron sulfur acid spring bacterial and archeal communities from Banff, Canada, to study Microbial Dark Matter (Phase II) - Paint Pots PPM... ... | reverse complement strand
TCATCGAGGAGGACATCGTCGACTACCTGGTGAAGGCGGCCCCGGAGCAACGCTGGAGGATCATCTCGCGGGTGGCGCTGGCGACGCGCGACGAACCCGCCCCGACGGTCGCACCCGCCGCGGTCCCGGAGCCCCCCGATAGCCGACCGGCGGTCGAGCCGGAGGCCGCGGAAGCGCTCCAACCGCCAATCGAGACGAAGCACGACGCGCGGGTCCCCCCGCCGTCGACGGTCCCCGCTCCGCCGCCCCGCGGCGTCGTCCACACGCTTCGGCCCGAACCGGGTTCGTCGGCGCCGCCACCGCCGCTGGCGCCGGTCGCCGCGCAAGCCTCCGTCGTGCCCTCGCCGGCGGCTCCTCGCCAGGAAAGTCCCGCGATCGACCATGCCGAGGAGCTCTTTCAGGCGATGCACGCGCTTTCTCTGTTCGAGAGCGCGCACGCCGGCGCTCGGTTCTGCCTCGAGGTCGCGCTGAACGCGCTCCCGTGCGTGGCGGGCCTGGTGCACCTGGTCGATCCCGCAGCCCGCGAGCTCGTCGTCGTGCATGCCGAAGGACCGCGAGCGGACGCGCTCCTCGGCACGCGCACACCCCTCGCCGACCCGATGGTCTTCAAGGCCATGCGCGCCGCGAAACCTCTGGTGGTCACGTACGAGGAGGAGTCGCGCGCCACCGGGAACGCGTGCGCGCGCCACGCCTTCTTCGACCCGTGGAGCGTGGCGGTCGTGCCGGTCGTCGCCGCGGGGAAGCTGCTCGCCGTGTTCGAGATGATCGATCCGGTCGACGGCAAACCATTCGATGACCTCTCGCAGGCGGCGCTCGCGTACGTCGCGGAGCGCCTGGGCCGGTTCCTCGTCGAACACGGCGGCCAAGTCGCCGGCGATCCGAAGCCAATGCAGAGCTAGGCGCGCTCCGGCGCGGCGTTCGCACCGGCCGCCGCTTCGATGGAACGGACGGGACAGCGGGCTCCCGGAGGGACCGTTCGAATCGGCATCTCCGGGTGGAACTATCCGCGATGGCGCGGCGTGTTCTACCCGGCCGGGCTCCGGCATAGGGACGAGCTCGCGTTCGCGAGCCGTGAGGTCGATACGATCGAGGTCAACGCGTCGTTCTATTCGTTGCTGCGGCCCGAGTCCGTCCTGCGCTGGCGGCGCGAGACCCCGCAGGGCTTCGTCTTCGCCGTCAAGGGCAGCCGGTTCATCACCCACATGAAGCGTCTGGTCGGGGTCGACGTGGCTCTGGCGAACTTCTTCGCGTCCGGTGTGCTCGCGCTGGGCGAAAAGCTCGGGCCCGTCCTGTGGCAGCTCCCGCCGCAGATGCGGTTCGACGCCGCGCGGTTGACCGACTTCTTGCAGCGCCTGCCGCGGACGACCACCGAGGCCGCGGTGCTCGCGCGGTCCCACGACGCGCGCGTCGCCGGAAGGGCGTACCTAGAGCCTCCGGCGCATCGGCCGATGCGCTACGCGCTCGAGGTCCGGCACCCGAGCTTCAGGGACCCGGCCTTCGTTGCGCTCCTGCGGCGCCAGCGGGTCGCGCTCTGCGTCTCCGATTCGGCGGGGCGCTATCCCGACTTCGAAGACGTGACCGCGGGCTTCGTCTACGTGCGCCTGCACGGCGCGACCGAGCTCTATACGAGCGGCTACGAGCGCGACGCGCTCGCCGGGTGGGCCGCGCGCCTCGACGCCTGGGCGCGCGGCGCAGAGATTGCGAAAGCGCGAAGGGCGGCGCCCGACGCGCCGGTCACCCCCCGCGCGCGAGGTCGCGACGTGTACGTGTACTTCGACAACGACGCGAAGGTGCGCGCCCCCTTCGACGCGCGCGGGCTGGTGTCCCGAGTCGCGGACCTGTCGCGGACCCAACGGGCGAACGCTCGGGACGTAGTGTCCCGAGCATCGAGCTCAACACGAACGCGAGTCGGGACACTACGCTATGATGATTAAGTGAGCCGCTGTCCCATTTGCCGTGCCCCCGCGGCAGTTCGCGGGGAGAACCCGGCTTTCCCTTTCTGCTCTGCTCGTTGCAAAATGATCGACTTGGGCAAATGGCTCGACGAGGAATACCGCGTGCCGGTGAGCGACTCATCCGGCGACGAGGAACACACCGAGGAGAAGGCATGAGGCGCCCCCTGGCTTGGCTCTTGTTCGCGCTCGCGTTCGCGTTCGTTGCGTCTCCGTCCATCGCCCACGCACAAGGGCTCGAGCCACCGGGGTATCCCGGCCAGTATGGCCAGTATCCCCCGCCCGCGCCGCCGCCGAGCAACCCCAGCTCGGACGACAGCCAAGACAGCGGTCTCGGTCTCGAGTGGGTGTGGCTGAACGCGGAGGCCGGGGCGTCCTACGTCGACATGCAGTCGTTCAGCACGAGTAGCTTCGGTCTGGTGAAGACGGCCTCCAGCGGACCGACTCTGGGGCTCGCGGCGGGCGTCCGCCTCCTCTTTTTCACGCTCGGTGTGCGCGCGCGCGATCTCTCGCTCACGGACATCGGCAACCTCTGGCTCCTGAACCTCGAGGCGGCCTTCCACACGCGCATCTGGCGCATCGACCCGTACTTCGGCGTCCGCGGCGGGTACAACTTCGTGGGCTCCCTCAGCGGGAGCTCGGTGCAAGTCGCCACCGGCGGCACGCCCTCGGACGTGAACGTCCACGGGTTCAACGTCGGGCCGATGTTCGGCATCGACTTCTACCTGGCGAAGATCATCTCGCTGGGCGCCGACGTCGACACGCAGTTTCTCTTCCTGCAGCGCCCGGCGCCTCCCCTTCCGTGTCCGGCGCCGGCCACCCAGGCCATGTGCCAGGCGCAGTTCAACATGGTGGCGACGCCGCAGCAGAAGACGCTCTACAATAACTCGGGATCGAGCGTGGGTTTCGGCTTCACCGCCGCGGCGCACGTCGGCATCCACTTCTGATCTCGCCGCGCGAGCGCCCTTCACGTGCTGTCGACGCTCCGCTGGGTCTTCGGGTCGACGGTGCCGGCCGCTCTCTTCGCGGCGCTCGTGTACCGCACCGACGCGCGTCGCGAGCCTCCATGGCTGGTCGTGCTCACGTTCGTCCTGGGCGCCGTGGCCGCCCTCGCCGCCCTGCTCATCACCAGCCGAGCGGCAGCGCTGACCGGGCTCGACATGCGCGTGTCGGCGGCCGGCGAGAGCGGCGCGCTCGTCTTCCTCTTCCTCCTCGTGGCCCCGACGCAGGAAGCCGGCAAGGTCGCGGCGGCGTGGCCGGCGTTCCTGTCGAAGCACTTCGACGAGCCGTACGACGGCGTCGTCTACTCGGCGGCTGCGGCGCTCGGCTTTGCGGCGGTCGAGAACGGCTTCGTCCTTCACGCGCACCCGACCGGCGCCATCTGGATCGCGCGCGCTCTCCTCGCGCTCCCAGCGCACGTCTTCTTCGCCTGCCTCTGGGGGTATGCCCTCGGGCGCGCGAAGCAGTCGAAGGCCACGATCCCCATTTTTCCCCCGGCGTTCGTCCTGGCCATCGTCGCCCACGGCCTCTACGAGCATTTCGTGTACGGCCGCGGGCCCGGCGCGCTTCTCGCGGTCACTCCGCTCCTCTGCGCGATGGGCGTCGTGGGCTGGCTGCTCGCGCGCGACCTGCGCGCGCGCGGCGATCGGTCATCCCGCGTGCCGTCGCCCTACGGGGGTCGTCTGTCGCGGCTCTCGCGCGCGTCGCAGCCGCCGAGCCTGTCCGCCGTGCGCGCCGCTCTCACGCACGGGGAGGGCGAACCGGTGAAGTTCGGTTGGGTCGCCTTCGGCGCGCTCGTCACGATCGGCGCGATGATCGTCGGTCTCGGCGCGGGGGTCGTCGCCGCGCGCGCGATGCACGTCGACCTCTCGACCGTGGACGAGCACGATGTCCGCGCCGCGGCGCCCGCGCTGTTTCTCGTCGTCGGCGTCCTGGCATCGTTCCCGACGAGCGGCTGGCTCATCGCTCGCGCCGCGGGCGTGCGCACGCTCCTCGAGCCCGCGCTGGCCTCGGTCCTCGCGCTCGTCGTCACGCTCGTCTGCCTCGGGCTCGCCGCCCCCTTCACGGTGGTCTTCGGCCTCGCCGTGTCGCCCGTGGCGTGGGTGCTCTCTTGCTTCGGGGCGTGGATCGGCCGGGAGGCATGATCTCCCCGCTATAGTAGAGTCGCCCGCGGCATGCTTCGCAGACGGGGCCTGTCCTCATGTACCGTCCTGGGTTTCGTGGCCCTCGCCGCTCGCGCGCGCGCGGAGGACGCGCTCGGGGCCGCCGTGGCGCCGGCGACGATCGTGGCGCACCGCTACTCCCTGGAGGAGTGCCTGGCCCTGGCCGATCGCAATTTCCCCAACCTGTGGGCCGCCCGCGCCCGCCTGGCCAACGCGCACGCGGTGCTCGAAGAGGCCACGTGGACTCCCTGGTTCCAGTGGAGCGCCCAGGGCTCGCTCGGGGTCACGCCGCCGCTGCTCGGCTCGGTGGTCTACCCCCTCAGCACTCTCGCTTCGCGCAACATCACGTCGCTCCAGGGACTGCAGCCGTTCGCAGGGTTCGGTTTGAGCGGCGTCGTGCCCATCTACACGTTCGGCAAGATCGTGACGGCGCAAAGAGGCGCCGAGGCCCTGATGCGCGTGTCCGAATGGGACCTGGAGAAGGCGCGGGAGCAGACGCGGATGGACGTCCGCCGCGAGTACTTCTCGCTGCAGCTCGCGCGCGACTCGAAGTACCTGATCGACGACGCGATGGACCGCGTGACGAAGGCCGTCGCCGGGATGAAGGACCGCATCGCCGGGGGCGACCCCAACGTCGGCGATGCCGACCGACTGCGGCTCGAGTACTTCCGGCAAGACGTCGTCCTGCAGTCGCTACGCGCAGACAAGAGCGAGGCGTACGCGATGGCGGGGCTGCGCTTCTTCACGGGCGTGAAGGCAGGTTTCGACGTCGTCGACGAGCCGCTCAAGCGCCCCGATCGGCCGCTGGCGCCGATCGCGCAGTACCTCGAGACGGCTCGCCTCCATCGCCCCGACGTGAACATGGCCCGCGCCGGCGTCGTCGCCCGCCGCGCGCAGGCCGACTTCACCCGCGCGAAGCTGCTGCCCGACCTGGGCCTCGGCCTCGGCGCGGACTTCCTGTCCACGCCCAGCGCCATGCCCCAGCAGAGCGTCTGGTCCTTCGACCCGTACAACCACTTCGGTTACTACTTCGGCTTCGGGCTGCGGTGGTCGCTCGACTTGCCCACGCAGAGCGCGAGGCTGGCGCAGGCCGAATCGCAGCTCGCCGAGACCCGCTCGCTCGAAGATCTGGCCCTCGGCAACGCGACGTTCGAGGTCGAGAGAGCCTACGCCGACGTCCTCGAGGCCAAGAGCCGCGAAGAGTCGTGGGACCGCGCCGAGCACCTCGCCAAGCAGTGGTTGTCGAACGTCCAGGATCACATCGACCTCGGGACCTCGGACGAGGGCGCGCTCGTCGAGCCGCTGCGGAGCTATGCCAACGCTCGCGCCCAGCACATCGTCGCCCTGATGGACTACAACGTCGCCATGAGCAGCCTATCGCTCGCCAGCGGCTGGGACAGCGCCGCACCGACGGGGAACTGACCCATGGCGCTCGCGCGTTTCCTCGCGCTGGCCGGGATCGCAGCGGGAGTCGCCGCCACCGCCTGCAAGCGCGGAGGCGGCGAGCCCGGGACGTGCACGGTAGACGTGCTCAACGTATGTACGGAGTACGACGCGGCCGCGGGGAAGGCGGGTCAGCGCGTGTGCGGAGGCGGGATCTGGCGCCCCGGCGCGGGGACCTGCCGTGCCGACGGGCTGCTCGGGACATGCGCGCTCCAGGGAGACGAGATCGTCGAGCATCGCTACGGCGGTCCGCCGAACAACTTCTCCGCCGCAGGGGCCAGGCGCACGTGCGAGACGTCCGGCGGCGCGTGGCGGGATCGGTGAGGAATCACCGCTGCACGCGGTACAGACTGCGCCAGCGAATCGGGTGCAGCGGCGGCCGTGTGCGCTCGTTGAACGACTCCGCGCCTCGCGCCGCGACGTCCGTGAGCCAATGGCTACGCCAGAACGGGAACTCCGAGTAGACGAGGGTGCAGCGCTCGTCGATCGCGGCCTCCCCCGTGTGGAGCCGCGGCGTATCCGCGATGAGCCATTCGCGCGTCGCGCCGGTCTGGAGCGCCGCCGCGATCCGCTCTGGCGGCCCCTTCTCGAGGTCGTACACGCGCGGTCCGTAAGGCTGCTTTCGCACCTCGATGTCCTCCAGCGCATACGCGTGAAGCTCGTCGCCGATGCGCTCGTGGACGAAGCGGGCAAACGGCACGTGGTGGTTCCAGCCCAGCGGATATGCTGCGAGCAGCGCCATGCCGCCGAAGTTCAGCGCGGCGAGCGCTCTTGCCGCGATTTTCGCGCCTCGCGTCCTCGCCCAGCGGACGAGCGCGAGCGGCCGGCCATAGCCGGGCGCAAGCGCCATGGCCGGGAAGGTCGTTGCCAAGAGGACCATCGGAAAGAGGAAGCGCTCTTCCTTGTGCGCGACGAGGGAGTGGATGACAAAGAACGGAGCGGTGGTCCAGGTGACGGCGTGTCTCGGATGCCGCCACCACGCGACCAGCAACGCCATGAGGAGGAGCGCCACCACCGGGAAGAAGATGTTCGCCGGGGTCAGATAGAAATACGCAAACGGGGGCTCGTCGCCGAACAGCACCGCGACCGAGTCGATAAGATTCGCCCGGACGTACTCGACCGGAGGCAGCACCCATTCGCCGTATCCCCACCGATCGATGGGCAGCGCGGCGACCCCGGCGGCGAGAGCCCCGGCCGCGAAGGTGGCCATCCGGCGCCACGGCGCCCGTCCCATCACCCGGAGCCAGGCGAAAAGGCCGATCGTGAGAAACGCCGTCTGGAACCGGAGCTCGAAGGCTAGCCCGCAGAGCACGCCGGCGAGCAGGAACCTCCAGGACGGGCCCGCGCTCGCGCGCTCTCCCTGCCCGATCCTCGTCCCGCTCGGGTCGACGCCCTCCAGCACGACCGCGAAGGCAAACGTGAAGGCCGCGGCGGACAGCGCCTCCTGCGACGTGCGCACGAGCAGGTACGGCAAGAAGCCCAGCAGCGCGGCGACGCGCGCGTGCGCTCGGCGGTCCTCCTCACGTTCGAACCACCGCAGGCTCACACCCAACAGCGCGCAGAGCGCTGCCCACCCGGCGACGCCCGACAGCAGGCGCCAGCAGAACGTGAGGGAGAAGACGTCGCGGACCCCCACGGCGGCGAGGACGCGCGAGGATGCGACGTAGAGCGCGGGCTGGAGCCAGGCTCGCATGCGCGCGCCGTACTCCCAGGGCTGCGGCGTGTCGGGCGCCAGCCCGAGCTTGCGGAGCGCCGGTTCGACGATCTGCATGTACTCGTCGAGATGGAAATAGGCGTAGCTCGAATAGGCGGTAAGGCACGTGACCGCGAGGAGAACCAGCAGCGGTGTCCGGGCCGCCGGATCGCGGAGAGCTCTCATTTTCGCGAAAGGACGTGGAGCAGCGCGGGAACGAAGACCAGCGCCATCGCGGCGCATGCGATCTCGCCGGACATGGCCAGGCGGCCGAACGACTGGAGCGCCTGGTTGTCCGAGAAGAGCATCGAGCTATAGCCGACGGTCGTCGTGAAGCTGCAGAGCGCGACCGCGCCGCCGGTACGCGCCAGCGCGGATGAGACGTCGCCCCCGAGGATCCGCGCGCGATCGTAGACGTTGAACGGGTACTCGCATCCGATCCCGAACGTGATCGGCAGCGCGATGAAATTGAAGAAGTTGAGCTTCGTGTCGGTGAGCGCCGCCCCGGCGACGACGAAGGTCACACCCATGAAGAGCGCGAGCAGCACCGAGAGCGCCCCGAGCCGCGAGCGCGTCGCCAGGACGACGACGACCATCACCGCGAGGAAGGACGTCGTCGTGGCGAGGGGGCCGTCGCGTCCCATCGAGCGAATGAGCTCGGCGAACACCGTCGAGCGGCTCGCCGTCTGTACGACCGTTCCGTCGGCCAGGCGCACGTTGTCCGTCGTCTTCGCCATGCGAAGCAGGTTGTGTCCGTCGGAGAAGGAGACCCCGTACTTGTACCGGACGTACATGACGGTACCGACCCTGCCGTCTCGCTCCTCGAAATGGCGGCGGATGATCGCCGGGAGGTCGCGCGCCTCGACGACCGTCAGGTCGTCGGGGGGGCGGAGCTCGAGCAGGCGGGCGCGCTCGCTCTCGCTCACGTCGGCAAGGACGCGCGGCGTGAGGCGGTCGCGGATGCTCGCGAGGACCGCGAGCTTCTCTCGCTGCTCGCCGAGCGTGCCCGGCAAGTAATCCTGCACGGTGATGATGCCGTCGATGAGCGGCCCTTGCGGATCGGCGCGGTCGTTGGCCAGGATGCGCGCCTTGACCTCGGGCACCTGCGCGGGCGCGTCCGCGACGATGAGCGTGCCCGCGATGTTCTGCTTGCCGCGGAACACCTCGTTGTCGGCGCGGTTGCTCCACTCTCCGGCCCCGCCGACCTTCGACGAGCGCGATCCCAGCTTGTCGAAATCGTACTCCCAGGGATCGGCGAGGTAGCGCGGGCAGCGCGTGGCGGCGAAGAGGAAGGCTGCCAGCGGGACGATCACGAACGCCCACGCCCAGCGCCGCGTGAGCCGGGCGACGAGGCGAACGATCGGGCCGCTCGATCCGTCGGCGGCGATCGCCGGCGGAGGATCCCGGAGAATCGCCGGGAGGCGTTCCTGCAGCTTCTCGATGAGGACGATGAGCGCCGGTACCAGAGGGACGATCGACGCCCACACGAGGAGCATCCCGACGAAGCCGATCGCTCCGAACTGCGAGAATCCGGGGAAATGCGTGACGCCCAGCGAGCCGTACGCGATCGCGGCCACCGCGGCGCCGACGAGCTCCGCGCGGAACGCGTTGATCACCGCCTCCCGGCGGGCGACGTCCGCGTCCATGCCTCGGGCGCGGAACTCTTTGTATCGGGCCAGAAGGACGATGGGGTAGTTGATGCCGTTGCCGACGATGATCGCGCCCAGAAACGCGCCCGGCAGGTTCACGTACCCGAACGCCGCCGTCGCGAAGGCGTACGCGCACCCGACGCCCAGGAACGCCGGGAGCGCGATCACGACGAGCGACCACGCGGACCGGAAGAAGACGACGACCCCCGCCAAGATGAGGAGGAGGGCGAACCCGGACGCCCAAGCCGCCTCGCTCAGCGTCGATTCCTTCTCTGCGACGGCGTTGGGGATGTCGCCGGCGAACCCCACGCGCATCTTCGGGTCGTAGCGCTCGGTGACGTGCATGTCGTCGATGCGCCTGCGCATCGCGGCGAAGAAGGCGTCCCCCGAGTATCCGCCCGTGCCCGACGCGTTCGAGACGATGCGCACGACGAGCAGCGTGCCGGCGTCGTTCTGGAAGTAGCCGCTCGGGAAGTCGTCGTACTTGGCCGCCGTGTGCTTCCAGCGCTCGTAGTAACCGTTCATCCCGAGCGCGGGTTCGCCCTTGCCCTGGTGCGGTTGGTCCGGGGCGTCCGCTGCGGCCGATGCGGGCGGGGCCCGCGGGCCGCCGCTCGCAGCCCGAGGGGGCGCGTCGTCCTCGAGGTCGGCGACCAGACCACTGCGGATCGCGATCTGCTGGTCGAGGGTTGCGTCCGCTTCCTGGAGATCGTGCAGATCGGCGTAAAGCCATTTTCGCCGGTCGAAGAACGCCGAGAGCTCCTTGGTTCCGGTCTCGACGTACGAGACGTAGTCCGGTCCGCAGACCGCCCGGCACGGATCGTCCGTGCACTTCGCCGTGCAGGCGCGGCGCGCCGCGGCCTCCGCAGCGAGCGCGCCTCCGAGGTCGTCCGCGAAGCGCTGGTTTGCGTGCGAGTCGGGCGAATCGACGACGACGAGGAAGGTCGCGCCCCCTCCCACGCGGCCGAGCTGGTGCTCGAACGCTTTGAAGCCGGGACTGTCTCGCGGCAAGAGCTCGAGAAAGTCGCTCCGGAGCTCGAGCTTGCGCGCATACAGCCACGTCGAGGCGAGGAGGCTCAGGGCCAGGAGAAGCACGCTGGCCGGTCGGCGGCTTGCGGCGTCGACCAGGCGACCGACCTTCGGTCTAAGCAGGAACATCGAGGTGCGGCGGGGTCCGCCAACCGCTAGCGCATATCACGACCGGGACTGGGGCTTCCACTGGCGTGCCGAGCCCGAAAGCAGCTCGCTACCCCCGCATGCCTTCGCATGCCACAATCGAGCCGAAGCTCGCGTGCGCATCCTTAAGAGCGCTCTTTTCTGGCGGATTCTTCTCAGCTCGCTCCTCGTCGTGGCGGTGCTCGGGGTGGGCCTCTATCGCGCGAACGCGGCGCACGAGGAGCTCGAGAAGCAGTTCGAGCGCCTCGTCCAGCACGATCTCAAGCTGGCCGACTACGCGCTCCAGCTCTTGCGCTTGATGGGCGACCTCGAGACGGGCAAGCGCGGGTTCCTGCTGACCGACCAGCAGAGCTTCCTCACGCCTTACGACGACGCGCGCCGGGACCTCGAGGGGGTCCTCGCCGAGGCCCAGGCCGTGGCCGAGAACGGAATGGAAGACGAGCGGGTGGCGGCGTTTGACCGGCTCGTCCACGAGTGGATCAACAAGATCAGCGAGCCCCAGATCGCGGCGCGCAAGAGCGGCAACGACTCCGACCCGCGCGTATCGGACGAGGGCAAACAGCTGACCGACCAGATGCGCAAGATCCTCCTCGATTTGCGCAATCACGCCATCGACGAGGCCGAAGACCGCAAGCAGCAGGCGTTCGACTCGGCGGCGGCCTCGCAGCGGGCGACGCGCACCGTCCTCCTCCTGGCCATCATCATCGCGCTCGTCAGCGGCGCGTGGATCGCGCGCGACATCGCGGGGACGACCGCCCAGCTCGAGGAGGCCCTCGCGGCGACCGGCCGGCTGGAGCCCCTCTTGCCGATGCCCGCGCGTCGCGACGAGCTCGGAGCCGTCGCGCTCAGCCTCGCCAAGATGAACGCGCTCCTTCTCGAGAAGGACTCGAGCCTTCGCGCCATCCTCGCCGAGCGCGAACGCGCCGTCGCGGACCTGACCCGGGCCAACGAAGATCTCGCGCGCCGCGACGCTCGCGCCCGCGCGTACGCGGAGTTCGTCCGCGAGCTGAAGACCCTCGACGTCCGGGCCCTCGCGGCGGGTGGCTTGCAGTCGCTGGTGCGCCTCGCCGACGCGCAGGTCGGCGTTGTGTACCTGCTCGACGACGCCGAGCGCCTCGTCCCCGTCCAGGCGGCGGCCTCCGATGGTCGGGCGATCGACCACATCGTCTTCGGCGCCGAGGGGCTGCCGCGCGCCGTGATGGAGAGGCGCGAGCCGTTCTACCTGAGCGCCGAATCGCTCGCCGAGCCGCTGCCGTCTCTCGATCTGGGGATCGGCGCGGCGCGTCTGCGCTGGGTGCTCGGCTACCCGATCGCCGTGGGAAACGAGGCGGCAGGAGCGATGGTGCTCGGAGGGATCCACGAAACCGACCAGGTCTCACGGGAATCGATCCGCGACGGCGCGCGCCAGCTCGCGGTCGCGCTGCACAACGCGTGGGCGCACGATCGCCTGCGCGAGAAGAGCGTCGCCCTCGCCGAACAAGGCCAGCGGCTCGCGCACGCCAACCAGGTCAAGACGTCGTTCCTCGCGTCGATGAGCCACGAGCTGCGCACCCCGCTCTCGGCGATCCTCGGCTTCGCCGATCTCCTCTTGACGTCGCCGAAGGAGCAGCTCTCTCCGCGAGCTCGGGAGTCGCTCGAGCGGATCAAGCGCAACGGCGAGCACCTGCTCGGCCTCATCAACGACGTGCTCGATCTCGCGAAGGCCGAAGCCGGCCGCATCGAGGTTCGCCTCGCGCCGGTGAACCTGGTGCAGCTCGTCCGCTCCTGCGTGGCCGAGGTCGACAGCCTGCGCGCAAGCAAGGACCTGAAGCTCGTCGCCGAGCTCGGCGACACGCCGATCGAGACGACGAGCGACGCCCAGCGCGTACGCCAGATCCTGCTCAATCTCCTCTCGAACGCCATCAAGTTCACCGACGTCGGCGAGGTGGTCGTCACCGCCCGGCAGACGACCAACGAGATTCAGCTCGCGGTGCGAGACTCCGGGATCGGGATCTCTCCGACGGCGATGAAGGAGCTGTTCCAGGACTTTCACCAGCTCGAGGCGGGAGACGGCAGGCGCTACGACGGCACCGGCGTGGGGCTCGCGCTCTCGCGCCGCCTGGCGCGCGCCCTCGGCGGGGACATCGAGGTTCGTTCGCGCGAAGGGGAGGGGTCGACCTTCACGCTCCTCCTGCCGCGCGCGACGACGGCCGCGGAACCGGCCGGCGCCGATCCGTCGTCGGCGAGCGTGCCTCCGCCGCATGGCGATGTGGGGGCCCTGTCGTGAGCGAACGTTCCTCGGCCTCCGGAATCGGCGATGGGGGCGGCGATGTCCTCATCGTCGACGACTTTCCCGACGCGCTCGCGCTCTATGAAGCGGTGCTCACCGAGGACGGCCATCGCGTTCGCACCGCCCAGAACGGCGTCGAGGCGCTCCGCCACGTCGACGAGCGCGAGCCGGAGCTCGTATTGCTCGACGTCTCGATGCCCGGTCTCGGCGGCGTCGAAGTGCTTCGCCGGCTGCGCAGCCGCCGGGACGGCGGGCCGTCCGTCATCATGCTCACCGCCGCGCGGCGCGAGCCGCACGCCATCGAGGCCGGCCTCAAGGAGGGGGCGGACGCGTACCTCACGAAGCCGATCGACTCGCGCGAGCTGCTCGCCCGCGTGCGCGCCGCCCTCGAGACGTTTCGCCTGAAACGCATGCTCGAGGCGCAGCGTCGCGACCACATCGCGATGCTCGTACACGATCTGCGTCACCCGCTTTCGTCGCTGGGCCTCATCGCCGAAGTCCTCGACGCCGAGGACCTCACGCCGGCCGAACGGCGCCACGTCGTCGGCCAGATCCGCAGTATGTGCGCGGAGATGGCGCGCCTGGTCGACGACGTCCTCGTGGCGAGCCGTCTCGAGGCAGGCGTTTTTTCCGTCGAGGTGCGTCCGATCCGCGTCGGAGCGGTCATCGAGCCCATCCTCGCCGTGTTCACGCCGGTCGCCGCGCGCCGGCGCGTGGCGCTGGACTTCGACGGCTCGCTCGATCTCGAAGTGCGTGCCGACGCGCAGAAGCTGCGGCAGGCCCTCGACAACCTCGTCGCGAACGCCCTGAAGTTCACCCCCCGCGGCGGGCGCGTCCGGCTGCGCGTCTGGCGGGCGGGGGCAGACGTGGCCTTCGAGATCGCCGACACCGGTCCGGGCATCGCGCCCGAGGAGGAGTCGACCATCTTCGACCGCTATCGCCAGGGGGCTCGTGGCCGCGCGGCCGGTGGAGCGGGCCTTGGCCTCGCCATCGCCCGCGGAATCGCCGAGGCGCACCACGGCAGTGTCGCCGTCTCGACCGGAGATCTCGGCGGGGCAGCCTTTCGCTTGACCGTGCCGTCCTGAGCCGCTGCGCTTGACATTCCGGGCCCTGCCCGTACATTCCCGCGCTCGCCGAATCGAGGAACCTGTGGCCAATCATCCGTCCGCTGAGAAGCGCAACCGCCAGCGAATCAAGCGCACAGCACGCAATCGCGCCGTGAAGGGCGCCGTTCGTACGCAAGTGAAGGACGCGCGCGCCGCCATTGCCGCGAAGGACACGAAGGCGGCCAAGGATGCGCTCGACCAGGCCACGGTCGCCCTCGACAAGGCGGCGGGCAAGGGAGTGCTCTCGAAGAAGGCGGCGTCCCGCAAGGTGTCGCGCCTGTCTGCGCAGCTGCACAAGCTGCAGCAGCAAAAGAGCGCCTGACGCTCCCGGGCAGGCCAATCGCGGGGCGCGGCGTTGCCCTCCGGCACACGGCTCATGCGTGAACGGCGATTGACGGTCGAGCTCTAGATCCCTGATTGTGCTCGCAAAGAGCGCGGGAACAGAAGCTGCTAGCCTAGATCGATTGCCCGCGGGCAAATCGACCCATGAGCGCCTCGGCTCCCGAGCTCGACGCGATGATCGGCCGCACGCTGGGGGGCAAGTACCACCTCTTGCGCGTCATCGGCCGCGGCGGGATGGGCACCGTCTTCGAGGCCGAGAACGTGTCGATCGGCAAGCGGTTCGCTGTGAAGCTGCTCGACCGCGAGTGCGCCAAGGACCCGGGCGTCGTCCGGCGCTTCGCGCGCGAGGCTCGCGCCGCCAGCGCCGTCGAGAGCGAGCACATCGTCAGCGTCGTCGACGCCGGCGTGGTTGACGGCTGCCCGTACATCGCGATGGAGCTGCTGCGGGGCGAAGACCTGGGGACGCTCCTGCGGCGCGACGCGCGCGTTCCCTTGCGCGAGGCTCTCCACATCGCCGCGCAGGTGCTGCGCGGGCTGGCCGCTGCGCACGCGGCGGGCATCGTCCATCGCGACCTGAAGCCGGACAACGTCCTCCTGATCGATCACGCCGGCGATCCGAGCTTCGTGAAGGTCGTCGACTTCGGAATTTCGAAGGTCGAGAAGCCGCGCGGCAGCACGGCGCCGCTCGCGATCACGCAGCGGGGCGTCGTCCTCGGGACGCCGCTCTACATGGCGCCGGAACAAGCGAGGAGCCTCCCCGACGTGGACGGGCGAGCCGATCTGTTCTCGGTCGGCGCGATGCTCTTCGAGTGCCTCGCCGGACGCCCGCCGCACGTGGGCGAGACCTACGAGCAAATCCTCCTCTCGGTCTGCATGGAGGACGCCCCCGACGTGCGCGCCTATGCAGCGGACGTTCCGCCCGAGGTGGCCGCGTTCCTCGCGCGCGCGCTGGCGCGCGATCGAGCGGCGCGATTCTCGTGCGCCGTCGAGATGCTCGCCGCGCTGCGGAGCCTCGCGCCGGGCGATCCCGCCGCGCGGCCGCTCGGCAGCGAGCTCGGTCGACCGACGCCGTCCGACTCCGACGTGCGCACGATGCGCATCGACTCGGGGCCGGCGACGGAAGCGGCGTGGACGTCGTTCGAGCCGCCACCGAATCGAATGCGCCGCGTCCGAGCCCGTGCGGCAGCGACCGCGGTCATGGCGACGGTCGCAGGTGTCGCCGCCGTGATGGGCGTGCTGGCCCTGCGACGAGGCGCCTCCGACGCGGGATCCGGCCCGGGCACCGGAACGTCGGCGGCTGGCGCGACCGCGAGTCCGTCCGCGCGAGGACGAAGCGAGCGCCAGGCCCCCACGGCATCGGCCGCGCGATCCGTTTCCCCGCCGCAAGGTGCGCCCCCGTCGGGGCGCTCCCCCCTCGAAGTTTCGTCATCCGCGTCCTCTCCGTCGGCTCCGCCACGAGCCGGCGCGCCGGCGCCTCCCCCAGACCCCAACCATGCGTTCAAGCCGGACGCCAACCATGCGTTCAAGCCGGGAGGCAATTCGCCGCCGGCCGTAGCGTCGCCCCCGCGGGCCTCCGCTCCGTCTGTCGGCGCGCCGACGGTACCGAGCGCATCGGGGCTCGACATCCAGCGGGAGCTGCCGTGAAGCGGGGTCTCCTCGCGACCATCGGCGCGCTCTTGTTCACCGGCCGCCTCGCCTTCGCCGCCGAGACGGCGGAGCCCGAACGCGGCATGCGCGAGCACTTCGCGGCGGGCGTCCGCCTCTACGACGCGAAGGAGTACGAGCGCGCCCTCTCCGAGTTCGAGGCCGCCTACAGGGCCAAGGCGGCCGCTGCGATCGAGCGCAACATCGCGCTCACGCTCGAGAAGCTCGAGAGATATCCGGAGGCGCTCGACGCGCTCGAGCGCTTCGTCGCCGACGCGGGGAGCGCCATGAAGCCCGACGTGCGCAGCGCGTCGGAAGCGAAGCTCCGCGTGCTCGGCGCGCGCGTCGCGACGGTGCGCGTGCATGTCCTCCCCGCGGGAGCATCCGTCCGGATCGACGGATCGGTCCGGTCCGCGAGCGGGGGCGGGCCTCGAGGCGAGGACGCCGCGGACCTGCGGGTGCACCTCTCTCCGGGGGGCCACGTGTTCTCGGCGAGCGCCGAGGGCTTCGTCCCCGGCGAGGTTCGTCGCGTCGTTTCGGCCGGGGAGGACGCAGGCGTTGCCATCGAGCTTGCGCCGGCCCCGGCGGGCGGGACGACGCTGGCCGCGTTGCCGTGGGCTCCCGTAGCGCAGCCATCGCCGGAGCAAGGCATGGCTCTCGCGCCGCCGCCGACGGGCGCGGACGTCCCCCTCGCGCCGCCGCCTCCCCCGTACGAAGTGGCGGTCGCTCCGGCGCAGCGTGCACGCG
>Ga0102924_1003597_pt1 | contig 16185 bp, 15 predicted proteins | sample PaiPotPPM11metaG_FD_80116 | JGI IMG/M metagenome (GOLD analysis project Ga0102924, IMG submission 80116) | Iron sulfur acid spring bacterial and archeal communities from Banff, Canada, to study Microbial Dark Matter (Phase II) - Paint Pots PPM... ... | reverse complement strand
GTTCCAGCTGGCGTACACCGTCGGCCGGCAACGGCCGGCCGACGGTGTACGCCAGCTGGAACGGCGCGACCGGCGTTGCGAGTTGGCGCGTGCTCGCGGGCGCCTCGCCGACGAGCCTCGCGCCGATCGCAACGGGGCCGAGGAGCGGCTTTGAGACCGCGCTGGCGCTGCCCGCCGGCGCGAGCCCCGCCTACGTCGCTGTGCAGGCGCTCGACGTCTCCGGGGCGGTCATGGCTTCCTCCGCCGCGGTGAAGGCCTGAGCCCAGACTGGATGCCGTGCGGAGGCTTGTGGGCGTCGCGCAGCGCTTCCTCGCCAGGCACGTGAGGGGGCAGGCGCCCGACGACCCGTTCGGAGCGGCGTTTGCGTCGCACCGTCGCGCCGGTGGCCGCGTGCTTGGCGGTCAGGAAGTAGTCGGCGAAGCCGTTTGTATGCGCTGGCTGCAGCCGCTGGGGCAAGGGCTCGCGCAGCTCCTGCACGAACGCGCGCTCCCATTGCGAGCGCAGCGATTCCTCTAGCGGGCTGTGCCCGGCGCCGTTGTGCAGCTCCAGGCGCCCGCTGTGCGTGGAGTAGTCGTACAGCTCGTGTTCCTGGCCCTGCGCGAGCGGCCCGATCCTTCCGGCCGGCCAGTTGGAGTAGTTGACGTACTTGCCCTGTGCGGTGCGCAACGCGACCACGTGCAGGGGCGCGTCGGCCGCGTACGGTTCGATCGCGTACTCGGTGACGATCTCATCGGTGGCATGCAGCACGTAGGGGCGCCCCGGTGCGGTCGGGTCGGCGAGGATCCGCGCGAGATCCGCCCGGCGCGACAGATGCGAGTAGCGGTGTTCTTCGCGCCAGGCGTCAGAGCCGCTGGCGATCGTCAACAGCAGCGGCGCTACGTCCACGCTGGAGGTCAGCTGCGTGCGCAGCCGTTCGGGTTCGCTGGTGAGCACCCCGCGCGGGTCCTTGACGAGCAGCGGGACGCGGATGCCCTCCTCGTAGCCGCTTGCGCCCTTGCCGCGCATCCCATGCGAGGCGCCGTACTCGCCATGGTCTGAGCTGAAGACGATCACCGTGTTGGCGGCCACCCTTGGGCGGCTTTGCAGCGTGCGCAGTACCTTGCCGATGTGACGGTCGACCTCGAGTTGCAGCTTGACGTACAGGTCCAGGAACGACAGCCACTTGTGCATCGCCTCTGGGCCCTTGAATGGCACCGGCCCGAACGACGCAGCGGCCGTGTCCTGGAAGGAGCGCTGCAGACGCGGCTTGTGGCGCTCGAGCAGCAGGTCGGGCGTCTCGAAGTTGGGTGGCATGCGGTGCACCGCGCGGGGCGCGCTGGCCTCCGGGCGCACGCGCCGCGTCCACGCATACCACCAGGCGATGTCGTGAGGGTTTACGAACGACACGGTCGTGCACCACGGCTCGGCGCCGCCCTCCTGGTCAAACCAGTCGGCGAACTGGGCGGTGATGTGCGGGTCCACGTGCCAGCCCTGGCCGGGGCCACCATCGGGCGAGGGATACGTGCCGCCGGCAAAGCCGTAGCGCTCCAGTTCGGGTTCGCCGGTGGCCGCTGTCCAGTGGTTGTCGTGGTGGGTGAGGTGCCACTTGCCATACCAGCGCGTGTGATATCCCTGCTCGCGCAGCATGCCCCCCCAGGTGGGGAAGGCGGGATCAAGTGTGCTGCCGCCGGTGATCATGCAGCCGGTCTGGTGCGTGTACAGGCCGGTGAGCAGCGCCGAGCGCGCCGGGGAGCAGTCGTTGGACGCCGTGTAGTGCCTGGCGAAGGACACCGCCCCTTCGGACAGGCGCGCTAGGTTGGGTGGCAGGCCCACGCCGCCTGGGACCGGCGAGAACCACTGCGGGTAGCGCAGCTGATCGACGAGGATCACGAGGATGTTCGGGCGATCCCCGCCCCGCCCGCCGGTTGCGCGCCTGGCGGTGGGCGAGCCGGAGGTGCCCGGCGCGCTCGCCGTCTCGGGGTGCGGGTCGGGGTCGCGGGAGGTGGCGGCCAGGGCGGCAATCGCCCCGCCGGCGCCGGCCAGCACGCCGCCGGCGACCAGTCCGCCCTTGAGGAACGTGCGCCGGTCCACTCTCCTATCCTGCTCGGGGTCGATGTTGTCCATGCGGGCTCTCATCCTAAGGTCGGCTGTGGCGCTGGCCCTGGGAGCGGACGCGGCGAGCGCCCTTGCCGGAAGCGCCGTCCCCCAGCAGGCGGCCCCGACGTGTACGTCGGCGAGCCTCGACAACTCGGCGCTCCAGGATCGAGCCGTCACAATATCGCCCTTGCCGGGCGCCCGCGATGCGGCGCCGCAGACGCAGATCAGCTTCCTCGGCGTGCCTGCCGGCCAGTTGAGCGTGGTCAGCGTGGTCGGCTCGCGCACAGGCGCCCACGCGGGTCGCCTGCAGGCCTACTCACAGGGCGACGGTGCGAGCTTCTTGCCGACCAGGCCTTTTGCGCAAGGCGAGCGCGTGACGGTGCTCGCACGGCTGCGCAGCGGCCGCTCGACCCATACGCTGACCGATCGCTTTGCGATCGCCAGCCAGGACACGATCACCTCCACGCCCGAGGCGGTCCACCCCGGAGCCGCCTCCGAAGTCCAGCACTTCCACTCGCGTCCGGACCTGCAGCCGCCGGTTGTGACCGTCACCGCGCAGTCGCCAGACGTGGCCGACGGCGACGAGCTCGTCACGCCCGCCGCCGGTCCCGGTCAGGCCGGGCCGATGATCCTCGATCCGGGCGGCGGACTGGTGTGGTTCAAGGCTTTGCCGGCGCAGGTGTCGGCCACGAACCTGCAAGTCCAGGAATACGAGGGCAGGCCGGTGCTCACGTGGTGGCAGGGCGACATCTCCGAACACGGCTTCGGGTTGGGCGAGGACGTGATCGCCGATCAGAGCTACACCGACATCGCGCACGTCAAGGCAGGCAACGGCCACCAAGCGGACCTGCACGAGTTCCAGCTGACCCAGCAGGGGACGGCGCTCGTGACCGCCTACTACCCGATCCGCTGCGACCTGTCTGCGGTTGGTGGGCCCGCAGACGGGGCACTCACAGACGCGGTCTTCCAGGAGATCGACGTGAAGACCGGCCTGGTGATGTACGAATGGACGAGCGTCGACCACGTCGCGATCGGCGAATCCGAGGAACGTGCGGCCACCTCCTCCACCAGCTGGCCGTTCGATTTCTTTCACCTCAACTCGATCGGCCTCGATCCGGACGGCACGCTGCTGGTGTCCGCACGCAACACCTGGACGGTCTATGACATCGACCCCCGCAGCGGGCAGATCCTGTGGCGCCTGGGCGGGCGCAGCAGCAGCTTCAAGCTGGCGCCCGGCGCGGCAACCGCCTTCCAGCACGACCCGCGTATGCTCGCAGACGGCGCGATCAGCGAGTTTGACAACGGCGCGTCGCCCAAGGTCCACGCCCAATCTCGCGCGGTCGTGCTCAGCCTCGACCGCCAGGACGCGACTGTCAGCCTCGTCAGCCAGTTCATGCATACGCCGCCGCTCTTGTCAGAAAGCCAGGGCAGCGTCCAGGCTCTGCCGAATGGCGACTGGTTCGTGGGCTGGGGTCAGGAACCGGACTTCTCCGAGTTCGGCCCCGAAGGTCAGCCGCTGTTCGACGCGCACTTTCCGGCCCACGACCGCTCCTACCGCGCCTTTCGCTTCGAATGGACTGGCACGCCCGCCCATCCCCCCACGTTGGTCTTCCAGCCAGGCGGCCAGGGCATGGGGACCGTGTATGCCAGCTGGAACGGCGCCACGCTGGTGTCCTCATGGCGGCTGCTCGCCGGGCACACCCCTGCAAGCCTCGTGCCGGTAGCGCAGGTCGCGCGCAGCGGCTTTGAGACCTCCATCGCGGTGCCCGCGGGCACCATCGGCCCCTACGTGGCAGTGCAGGCGCTGGACGCGGCTGGTGACGTGCTGGGCGGTTCACCGACCGTCGCGCAGCCGAGCCTGTAATGGCACAGGGCTCACTCGCCATGTGCCTGTCCATGTGTTAACTGTCGTCGAGTCGCTCCAATAGGCCAGGTGTTAAATTCGCGGCGCGCGGGCTGGGCCGGTTGGCCAGAGGGCAGCTGCGTGGTCGCCCGTGTCGGCCATCTGTTCAAGCGCGCGCGGCCCGATCTCGGCCCGATGGCTATGGAATGTTCACAACGGCGTTCCTATCTTGCGGCGTGCCCTGTCACACAGCCCACAAGGGGGTCGACCCGCCTATGAGTACCGCCGCAACCGCGACAAAGCCTTCGGGAGACGTGCGGAACTCCTCGCCTCCTCGCCTGCGACCGCACGCGCTCGGGTTTCCACCGCTGCTCGCCCAGTCGGTGGCTTTGATCTCGCCGACGATGACCGCCGTGCTGATCATCGCGCTGGCGTTCGGCGACTCCGGTCAGGGGACCTGGGCGGCCTATCTGTTCGGCACCGTAATGCTCTTGTTCGTTGTGCTCGGGCTCAACCAGTTCGCCCGTCGCTCGGCGACCGCGGGTTCGATGTACGCGTACACGGCTCGGGGACTCGGTCCGGCCGCGGGCGTGCTGTCGGGGTGGTCGCTGATCTGGTCCTATTGGGGCATCGCCACCGCCGGGCTCGCAGGCTTTGCGATCTTCGCACAGGAATTCCTATCCGGGATCGGGGTGCACGGCACGGTCAGCCCGTTTATCTTCTTTCTGATTAGCGGTTTCGTCTGCCTGACGATCGCTTGGAAGGACATTCGCATCTCGTCGCTTTTGACGCTCGCGCTCGAGGCGATCTCCGTCACAATCATCCTTGCTTTGGCGGGAGTCGTGCTGTTCAAGCATGGAGTGTCTGTCGACACCGACCAGCTTGCGCTCAAGGGCGTTGACCTGAAGGGCATGGACTTCGCGATCGTGATCTGCATCTTCAGCCTGGTCGGCTTCGAGAGTGCCACTACGCTCGGCGGGGAGGCCAAGCGCCCGCTTCGCAATGTGCCGCGCGCGGTCATCTGGAGCCTGCTGATAACGGGCGCGTTCATGGTGTTCATGAGCTATGTGGAGGTGTTCGCGACCAAGCACATGGGCAAGTCGCTCGGCTCGTTCACCACCCCGTTGACGGCGATCTCCGCTGCCTATGGCGTCAGTTTCTTCAAGGTTCCCGTGGCGCTTGGCGCGATGGTGAGCTTCTTCTCCCTGTCGCTGTCGTGCCTGAACGCTGGCGCGCGCATCATCTTCCCGCTCAGCGGGCACGGAATCCTGCCCAGGCAGGCGCACGCGGTGCATGCGAAGAACATGACGCCCCACGTGGCGCTCGCCTCCTTCGGGGCGGTGATCCTGGTCGTCGCGGTGGTGTTCGCCACCACGGGCACAGAACCGCTGACGCTGTTCGGCGATGCTGGAACGATGGCGGCGTTCGGCTTCTTGTTCGCGTACTTCATGATCACCGTTGCCGCACCCTTCTATATGAAAAAGCTCGGCGAGCTGCGCGGACGCCACGTGCTGATCGCGGTGCTGGCCTTTGCTTGCTTGATAGTTCCGACTGTGGGCAGCTTCTACCCGGCCCCGGCGTATCCGATCAACCTGTTCCCCTACATATTCCTCGGCTTCATGTTGCTTGGCGGTACGCGGCTCTATCAGATGTACCGTACGCAGCCCGGAGCGCTCAGCGGAATCCAGCGGGACCTCGAACGTGCGCTGGAGGCTTCGGCGCACGAGATCGCGCTAAGCGAGGAGGAACACCAGCATCACATCCACGCGCCGGGCATCAGCTTTCACCCCGAGCCCGCCGGGGCCACGGCGCCTGCGGGTGTGAGCATGGTGTCGGCGTCAGCCCTGCGCCAGACCGAGTGAGGCGTAACATGCCGGCGGCATGAGCGCGCTAGCCGTCACGGGTCTGAACACCTACCCTGTCAAGTCGTGCGCGGGGGTGGCGCTGGAGAAATCTCGCGTCACCCCCACAGGTCTTGAGCTCGATCGCGACTTCATGGTCGTCGATGACGACAATGACTTCGTGTCGCAGAGAAAGGTGCCCGAGCTGGCCCTCGTCGTGCCGAGGATAGGTGACACCTCCCTCACCCTGAGCGCACCGGGCATGGAGGACGTCGACGTGCCGCTGCAGATCGAGCCAGACGACGACAGGCTGGTGACGGCGACCGTCCACGACAAGCCCGTTGTCGGCCAGATCGTTGGGGAGTACCTAAACGAGTGGTTCACCGATTTCCTGCCCCGCTACAAGCAGAATCGGCGCTTTCGGCTGCTGCGCGTTCGTAATGACCTGCCCAGGTACATCAAGGAACGCTACCGGCGGTCCGGGGCCTCCAATCGGGTCGGATTCGCGGATGGCAGCTCGATGCTGCTGGCGGCCGAGCCATCGCTGGCGCAGCTCAATACGCAGATGGACGTGCCTGTTCCCATGAATCGCTTTCGCCCCAACATCGTCGTCGACGGCGAGGGGCTGGCGGCCTACGACGAGGATTGCTGGACGCAGGTCCGGATCGGCGCACTGGTGGCCTTCGTGGTCAAGGCCTCCGACAGGTGCGTGACCACGGACGTCGACCAGCAGACTGCCGTTACGGGCAAGGCCGTGCGCAGGGCTCTGAGGACACGCAAGGGGGTCAACGCCTACGACGAGACCAACACGGGGGTGTTCTTCGCACAGAACCTCAACCATGTGTACACGCCGGGTGTGGCCATCGGCGTGGGCGACAGCTTGGAGGTGCTGGAGAGGGGCGCGGAGGCCAACGTGCGTCTGAGCGCGGGCCGGGTGCCGGTCAGCTCGTGACGATCGCGCCGCGCTCGCGGGCGGAAAAGCGGGGGATCGAGGGACGAAGATCGAACCCGAACATTGCGTGGAAACGCATTAGTGAGCTGCACGCCGAGCGTTTCCGCGGAGCCGACCGACCCAAGTCCTTCAGCCGCAGCTTGTAGCGGCGCTCAGCGCAGCGCAGACGGAAGCAACCTTCTCCGGCGAAAGCACCGTGATCCGCTCGACCAAGTATCCCTTGGCAACCGTGTCCGTGTGATCGGCGTTCAGGACACAATCGCGGGGCACGCCGTCCTCACGTCCCAGCTCTACCTCCGTCGGGATTCCGCGGATGCGCGTGGTGGCTAGCACCACGAAGACCTCGCTGAGGATATCGATCGCCTCATCGCGTGTCATCACCAGAGCGGGCCGGCGCCCCCACTCTGGATGTTCCGCCCACCAGACCTGGCCGCGCCTTACCACGGCTCGTGCCCAGCCGCGCGCTCCTCCTCGACCAATCGCTTCATCGTCTCTCCGAACGCAACCTCATGAACCTTGGAGAGCTCCCCCCATTCGTCGCCGTTGCCACCAGCGTGCTCCCGCTGTACCGCTCGCAGCGCAATCTCCGCATCGTGCTCGCTCCAACCAGGCGCCTCTTGCAGGAGTTGCTCCTTCGCGGTCATGACGCGTTCGATGATAGTTCCCGGCGCCGACCCAGTCAGCACTGGGCCTGACCGGGGGCGGCTCTCTGGGCCAGGGGGAGTGCCGGGCATTTGAGAGCTGCACGCCGAGCGTCTCCGTGCACGCTCGGAAGGTGCGTGATGATGTCGCCTCGAGCAGCAAGCCGCGATACTCACCGGACGAGTTCCAGGATCCGAGGACCGTTGCGCTTGAACCGGTCGGGGCGCTGACTCGGAGAGGCCAGCGAGTTCAGGCTGGACAGAATCTGCTCAGGGTTCTTCGGCCGGCGCCGATGCTTGAATCCGAGCTGGTACATGCGCTCCGCGATCACGCGAACGTGTTGCGGACCGCCGTCTTCCTCTTCCAAGACGTACTGCGCGAACCGAACCATGTCGTAGGGCGAAACGCCCTTGAGTGCTGTGGGCATCGGCTCTGTCTCAGGCGCCGATGCCGCAGTCACCGCCTCCGGCTCCCTTCTCAGCTCGGTGACCCTTGGCTCGAAGAATGCCGCGAGCTCCTCACGGACGATTCGCCGCACGGCCGCAGTCAGCGAGTCATCGGCAATCTCCAAATGCATCCCTACCTCCCGTGGTCTCTAACTCCTCCAGTCATCCCTAGCTTATACAGAAGTTAGCAGAGGACTTCTAGCGTCATCAAACGCCTGGAGACGATAGCAAACGCTACCAACCTGGCCAAAAACGGGGAGCGCGAGACGACGTGCGAACCCGTCCAGGGTTCGAACGTCGAGCAAATGGCGGAAGGGGGGAGATTCGAACTCCCGAGGCGGGGGTTGCCCGCCTGCCGGTTTTCAAGACCGGTGCATTCAACCGCTCTGCCACCCTTCCCAGCGCGACTGAGGAAAGGCTAGTCGATCCCCCAGCCGCCGCAGCGTATGGCTCAGGCGATCGTTCCAGCGGCCGGGTGCCCCACGGTCTCGCCGCTGAGGAAGCGCTCGACATCTGTGGCGAACTCTGTCGCGTCCTGGAAGAGGAAGCCGTGTGCGGAGTCTGGGTAGATCTTGACTTTGGCCTGGGCCCGACGCAGCCGTAGCATTCACAGCATGAGCGTCCTACTCGTTGCGGGTGGAGCAGCGAGACGGCCATGCGCGAGCACTACGACACGAGCCACTACCGTCACTATCGCGAGCAGGTCGGGCCATTGCTGGCACGTCCGAGCGATGTCGTCGTCTATCACGTCAGCAGTACCGTCCACGCACTCGACCCCAATCCGCCCGACCCCGGGCTGTTCGGGTAAGGCAAACCGGCTCCTGTCCGGGGTGCAACTCGAGCGAATGGAGGGCCTGCAGCGATGAGCGCGAGCATCTCTGAGGACCCCGTCGCTTCGCCTCTGCTGAGTGCCTCCGAGCTCGCGGACCTCGCCACGTTCGGCACTGAGCGAGCTACTCAGACCGGGGAATTGCTTTTCCAGGCCGGGGAGGCGTCCTATGACCTGTTCGTGGTCCTGGAGGGTGAAGTGCATGTCGTTCGCTCGGGCGGCGCCAATGAGGCGATCGTCGCCGAGTTCGGCCCCGGCGGATTTGTCGGCGAGCTGACTCTGCTGACCGGTCAAAGGCGCTTCTTGACCGCACGCGTCTCTCAGCCTGGGCGCGTGCTGGTGATCGCGCAAGCCGAGTTTCGCCGGCTCATGAGCGTGCGCCCGGCGCTCTCGGCAACCATCTTCAACGCGCTGCTCGCGCGCCGCGAGTCCCTGCGATCCGGAGAGGGGGCGCAGGCAATCCGGATCATCGGCTCGCGCTACTCGCCCGAGGCGATGAGCTTGCGCTCATTCGCCGAACACTCGCATCTGGCGCACGCCTGGATCGATGTCGAGGATGCCGAGGATCTCGACTCTTTCCTCGCACCGATGGGTCTGCGAGCACGGGACATCCCCGCGGTGATCACCGCTACCGAGACTCTGCGTCGTCCCTCACCCGCTACGTTCGCTGAGCACCTCGGGCTGACGTTCCAACCCACACCCGGCTACGTCTTCGATCTGGTGGTGATCGGCAGCGGGCCGGCAGGCCTCGCCGCCGCCGTGTACGGCGCCTCGGAGGGTCTGCGCACGGTCTCCCTGGACGCTGTGGCGATCGGTGGACAGGCCGGCGCGAGCTCGCGGATCGAGAACTATGCGGGATTCCCAAACGGCATCTCCGGCGAGGAGCTCACGGGAAGGACCGCGGTGCAAGCGATGCGACTCGGAGCTCGCTTGAACGCCCCCTGCGAGGTGGTGGGCTTGCGGTTGCAGCCGAGCTTCCACGTAATCGAGCTGCGGGACGGCAGCGAGATCCCCACCCGGGCGGTCATCGTGGCCTCCGGAGCGCGCTATCAGCGGCTGGCGGTGGAGAACCTCAGCCGCTTCGAGGGCGCCGGCGTCTACTACGCCGCCACTGATCTCGAGGCGCGCGTCTGCGATGGAACACCCGTGTTGGTTGTGGGCGGCGGCAATTCCGCGGGCCAGGCCGCGATCTACCTCGCCCAGAACAACTGCCAGGTCAAAATCGCCATCCGGCGTGAGGATCTCACCCAAAGCATGTCGCAGTATCTGATCGAGCGGATCGAGGCCGACCCGAAGATCGAGCTCATCACCAGCGTGGAAGTTCAGGCGCTCGCGGGCGGCGAGCGCCTCGAAGGGGCAACCCTCGTGCACAAGCCCACTGGCCGCCAGCAGGAGATCGCGTGCACGGGTGTGTTCTGCTTCATCGGTGCCCGCCCCGCTACGGCATGGCTGGCCGACAGCGTTCTGCTCGATGACGATGGATTCATCCTCACCGACCGCCAGCTGCCCGGCCTGATCGGCACTGAGACAGCCAGAGCGTTGCCATTCGAGACATCTGCCCCCGGTGTATTCGCCGCCGGCGACGTTCGCCACGACTCGATGAAGCGAGTCGCCGCGGCCGTGGGCGAGGGGTCAAGCGCGGTGCGCTCCGTCCACGAGCGACTTGCCACGCGCTGACCTGACAAACGCTCACGCAGCTGGACGTGTGACTCTCACAGCGCAAGAGCGCCGGGCTGCGACCGCCACGGTCGCCGCAAGTCGTGGCGCAATCGATCACGCTGCCGCTGCTCACGGTGGAGTCGAGCTCGTGCTGAACGCGGCTGCTGCATACGGCGGCGAGCGCACCGGGTCCTTCGGCGGCGGCCACGGAGGCGGCATCGGAGCGTAAGCTCGATCAAATGTCGCCGCGCTCCTCTGCGCAGTACGTGATGCTCGAGCCAGCGAAGCTCAACCTCGAAACCACCTCCGCCTGAGAGGAACACCATGCACCAGACATCACTGAAGACAACAGAGCTCGGCCGCACCGGCCTGCAGATCACGCGTGTCGGGTTCGGCGCGTGGGCGATCGGCGGGGGCGACTGGGAGTTCGGCTGGGGCCCGCAGGATGATGAAGAGTCGATCGCCGCGATCCACCGCGCCCTGGAGCAGGGGATCAACTGGATCGACACTGCCGCCGCCTACGGCTTCGGCCGCTCCGAGCAGATCGTCGGGCGCGCCCTGGAGGGCGTCGTCGAGCGGCCGTACGTGTTCACCAAGTGCTCGCTGCTCGAAGGCCCCGGCCGCACCGTCGCGCACAGCCTCAAGCGCGACTCGATCCTGCGCGAGGCCGAGAACAGCCTGCGGCGGCTCGGGGTCGACGCGATCGACCTCTACCAGATCCACTGGCCGATCCCCGCCGCCGACATCGAGGAGGGCTGGGCCGCGCTCGCGGAGCTCAAGCAGCAGGGCCTCGTGCGCCACATCGGCGTGTCCAACTTCGACGCCGGCCAGCTGCACGTGATCGCGCAGATCGCCCCCGTCGAGACGCTGCAGCCCCAGTACTCGCTGATCGAGCGGGAGATCGAGCGGGCGGTCTTGCCGTTCGCCGAGCGCGAGGGGATCGGCGTGATTGCCTACTCGCCAATGGGCTCGGGGCTGCTCAGCGGTGGCATGACCCGCGAGCGGGTGCAAGCCATGGGCGAGGATGATTGGCGCAAGCGCGACGCGCGCTTCAACGAGCCACAGCTGTCACGGAGCCTCGCCCTGGTTGAGCGCCTGAGTGCGGTCGCTGATCGCTACGAGACCACACCGGGCGCGGTCGCGGTGGCGTGGGCGCTGCGCAATCCCGCGGTCGACGGCGCGATCGTGGGCTTCCGCCGCCCCGACCAGGTCGCCCCGATCCTGCCCGCGGCGAGCCTCGAGCTCACCGACGACGACGTCGCCGAGATTGAAGGAGGCGCACGATGAGCACGGTCGGGTTCATCGGCCTCGGTGCGATGGGCGGCCGGATCGCCGGCCGGCTGCTCGACGCGGGCAACGACCTGTACGCAAACAACCGGACGAAGGCCAAGGCCGAGCCGCTGATCGCGCGCGGCCTGCAATGGTGTGACTCGCCGCGCGAGGTGGCGGCCGCCGTGGACGTCGTCTTCAGCATGGTCACCGATGACGCGGCGCTCGAGGCGATCGCCTCCGGGCCTGACGGGATTCTCGCCGGTCTCGCCGAGAGGAAGGTCTATGTCGACATGAGCACCGTCAGCCCGCGCGCGAGCCGGCAGCTCGCCGAGCGAGTCGCGTCGGCCGGCGCGCAGATGCTCGACGCCCCCGTCTCCGGGAGCATTCCCCAGGTCGAAAGCGGAACGCTCGCGATCTTCGTCGGCGGCAACGCCGAAGCCTTCGCAACCGTCGAGCCGCTTTTGCACGAGCTCGGCCAGGCCGTCACCTACGTGGGCGGCAACGGTCAAGGGCTGCTGGTCAAGCTCGCGGTCAACATCAGCCTCGCTGTCCAGACCCTCGCGTTCAGCGAGGGCCTGCTGCTCGCCGAACGCGGTGGCATCGACCCGCGAGTCGCAGCCGAGACAATGAGCAACAGCTCGATCGGCTCGCCGATGCTAAAGGCGCGCGTCCCCCTGCTGCTCGACCTCCCCGAGCAAGCCTGGTTTGACGTGGCGCTCATGCACAAGGACATCCGCCTCGCACGCGACGCCGCCAGAGAGCTCGCGGTCCCGCTCCCGACGGCCGCCGCCGCGGACGAAATGCTCTCCCGGGCCAGCGAGCTCGGCTACGAACACCGCGACCTCGCCGCCCTCCACGAGGTCCTTGCCGAGATCAGCGCGCAATGAACGCGACGACCACGGGCAGGCGGCGCGTTCTGAAGCAACTCTTACGCTCTCCCAGCAGCGGATGTGGCACCCTTGCGGACTCGACACGCGCGGGCGCGACGAGCGCGCGCATGGGTTGTCCTGCACTCGCACATGCGCCGCAACGGACTCATCATCCTGGGGATCGCCGCGCTCGCTTGGGTCATTCTGGCGATCGTGCTGGACTCCCCTAGCCTGAAACTGTTGTCTGGCTCGAGCACGAAGGTGGCGCGCAGCGGCGCCTCGCCCGAGTGCTTGCCGGCCACGCTCGAACACACCGCCTCGCTGCCGGGCGGCAACGTCGACGTCTCGCCCGCGCCGCAGACCGACACCGCCAATCCCAACACTCAGATCAGCTTCCTGAATGTGCCGGCCGCGGAGATCCATGAGGTTTCCGTGGTGGGCGCTCGCAGCGGCCGTCACTCCGGCAGCCTTCACGGCTACTCGCAGGGCGACGGCGCGAGCTTCGTGCCAGACGCCCCATTCGACGCCGGCGAGCGCGTGGCCGTGCAAGCGGCGATCGGTCCCGGCAACGGCGCCAGGCCGATCGCCTATTCCTTCCGCGTCGATACTCCATATCCAACCGCAGGCGTCTCGGAGTTCCCCAACCCGCTGGCAGCGCCCGCCGAATACCAGAGCTTGGACACCATGCCTGGCGTCCAAGCCCCGATCCTGAACGTCACTTTGGCGGATCGCGATCCCGCTGCAGGCGACATCCTCACGACCAATGGGCCTGGTCCGGGCCAGTACGGGCCGCTGATCTACACCCCACAGGGCCGGCTCGTCTGGTTCGACCGGCTGTCCGGGGGCGAAACGGCGGAGAACCTGAGCGAGCAGACCTATGAAGGTCAGCGCGACCTGACGTGGTGGAAGGGGCGTGTGCTGTCGCTCGGCTTCGGGCAGGGCGAAGACATCGTCATGAACTTCAATTATCAGACGGTCGCCAGGGTCGTCGGCGGCAATGGCTTGCGGGCGGACCTGCATGACTTCCAGATCGCCCCCGACGGCATCGCCTACATCACCGCGTACAACCCGATCCGCTGCGATCTTACGCCGGTGCGGGGCGCACGGGGCGGCGCGATCGTGGACACGGCCATCCAGGAGATCGACATTAAGACGGGCCTGGTGCGCTGGGAATGGCACAGCCTCGACCATGTCGGCGCTTCGGAGTCCGAAGTGGAAGCTCCGGCGGGGAGCACGCCATGGGACTACTTCCACCTCAACTCGATCGACCCCGAGCCAAACGGCGACCTGCTCATCTCGGCACGCAGCACCTGGGCCGGATATCAGCTGGAAGGGGGCAGCGGCAGGGTCCTGTGGCGCCTGGGCGGCAACCGCAGCTCCTTCAAGATGGGGCCGGGCACGAGCATGGCCTGGCAGCACGACGGCCGCGTCCTTGGCGATGGCGAACTGACCTTCTTCGACGATGGCTCGAATCCGCCAATCCACAAACAGTCGCGGGCCGTGCGCATCGCGCTCGACTTCAAGACCCATCAAGCGCGCCTTGCCGGCGTCTACACGCACCCCGATCCGCCCCTGCTGGCAGCGAGCCAGGGCAACGCACAGACGCTCGCCGACGGCAACACGCTCGTGGGCTACGGCGCCGTGCCACAGATCAGCGAGTACACGCGAAACGGCTCGCTGCTGTTCGACGCCCATCAGCCCTTCGACATGACCTTCTACAGGGCCTTTCGCTTCCCCTGGAGCGGGCGCCCTGTGAGCCCGCCGGCGATCTTCGCCAGCCTGAACAACACAGGCGAAGCGACGATCGTGCACGCGAGCTGGAACGGCGCCACCGGCGTGTCCTCGTGGCGCGTGCTCGCCGCGCAGCACCCGGGAGCGCTGCAGGCGCAGACAACGATCCCGGACAGCGGCTTTGAAAGCTCGACGACCTTGCCCCAACAGCACGCCTACGCGGCGGTGCAGGCGCTGAACGCGGCCGGCCGCGTATTGGCCACCTCCCCGACGGTGCGGGTGGTCAGCTACGCCGCCTCGCTCCCCCGCGCCTAATAAGCCGGTTTGGAGCTGTGCTTGTGCGGAGCCGTTGTCGTCGTGGTGCCGCTAGTCGACTGATTGGAGGACGAAGAGCTCGTCCCTTTGCCGCCGCATCCCGCCACCGCGAAGGTCGTCGCCATCGTGGCCAGCAGCGTTAGCATGGCGGTCAGTGGCGTTCTCTTCATGGCCTGGCCTCCAATCGTCGCTCGCGGGCTCGGGCGCTCACCCTACCAGCCGTTCCCAGCCCTGGTCGACACTTGACGATCGCGCGCAGTCGGGCAGATCGTCATGAGCGTCGATACCGCGGCGAGCCTTGGGGCGATGGAGACCTCCAGGCAAGCCCCTGCCCTCGAGCGGGGGCAGGGCTCACGTCCGGGGTTGCTCTTGGCGGTCTGCTGCGTGGCGCAGTTCATGGTCATCCTCGACCTGAGCATCGTCAACGTCGCGCTGCCGTCGATCCAGTTGAGCCTCGGCTTCTCCTCGCCCGACCTGCAATGGGTGGTGGACGCATACGCGATCTCGTTCGCTGGCTTTTTGATGTTCGGCGGCCGCGCGGCAGATCACCTCGGCCAGCGCCGGACGTTCGTCGTGGCGCTGGTCCTGTTCGCGCTCACCTCGCTGGCCGGCGGCGCGGCGCCAGACCAGGTGGTGCTCGTGGGCGCTCGCGCGGTGCAGGGCCTCGCCGGCGCCTTGATGGCCGCATGCTCGCTGGCGATCATCACCGCGTCGTTTCCCCCGGGCCCCAAGCTGCACCGGGCGATCGGCACCTGGGCGGCCATGAACGGGCTTGGGGGCGCAGCAGGAGTGCTGTTCGGGGGGATCATCACCGAAGAGCTCAGCTGGCGCTGGGTCCTGCTGATCAACCCTCCGATCGCGGTCGTGACCGCGCTGGTGGCGTACGCGGTCGTCAGCGAGCGCCGGCGAGCGCGCGACGGCGACAGCTTCGACCTCGCGGGCGCGCTGACACTGACGATCGGCCAGATGGTGCTGGTATACGGGGTCGTCGAAGCGGGCCTGAAGGGCTGGAGCTCGCTTGCCGCGCTCGGCCCGATCATCGGCGGCCTGCTCCTGCTCGGGGTGTTCGGCGTGATCGAGGCGCGCGTGGCGTCCGCGCCGCTGATCCCCTTCAAGGAGCTGACCAGGCCGCTGCGGGCCGCCAACACCATCGTGCTGCTGTTCAGCGCGGCGCTCTTTCCGATGTGGATCGTCAGCTCCCTGTACCTGCAGCAGGTGCTGGGCCTGTCGCCGCTCGATACCGGTCTGATCTTCCTGCCGATGACGCTGACGATCATGCTGGTCGCCTCGAAGGCCGGCAAGCTCGTGAGCCAATTCGGCGTGCGCCCGGTGCTCGGCGGCGGCCTGGTGATGTTGACGGGCGGGCTGCTGCTGCTCGCGAAAATCGGCTCCAGCGGCAGCGGGATCGTGTACGTGATGATCCCCGGACTGCTCACCGCGGCGGGAATCGCGATGTCGATCGTGCCCTCGACGATCGCCGCCACGCAGGGCGCCAAGGAGGGGCAGACCGGGCTGGCGTCGGGTCTTGTAAACACCTCGCGTCAGGTGGGCGGCGGGCTTGGGCTGGCGGTGTTGATCACGCTTGCGACCCAGCGCAGCACCCATCTGATCGGGTCAGGCCAACAGGTGCCCCAGGCGCTGACCGACGGCTTTCGGCTTGCCTACCTGATCGGCGCGGGCCTGGCGGCGGTCGCGGCGGTGATGACGTTC
>Ga0102924_1003589_pt1 | contig 16211 bp, 16 predicted proteins | sample PaiPotPPM11metaG_FD_80116 | JGI IMG/M metagenome (GOLD analysis project Ga0102924, IMG submission 80116) | Iron sulfur acid spring bacterial and archeal communities from Banff, Canada, to study Microbial Dark Matter (Phase II) - Paint Pots PPM... ... | reverse complement strand
TCTGGACACCGTCGAGCAGGTCCGCCTCCAGCACCGCCCGCACGACGTCGCGCACCTCGGGGTGGTTGTGGCCGAGGCTGGCGAAGCCCTCGCCGGGGGGGAAGTCGAGGTAGGCCTCGCCAGCGGCGTCATACACATGCGAACCTTGCGCGTGGGTGTAGCGCTTGTCGAACCCGATGATTCGCAATACCTCGACGAATGACGGGTCGAGATACCGCGAGGCAAGCGCGAGCGTCTCATGCGCGCGGGCGCGGGCTTCGCCCAGAACCCCGAGCGGATCGTCAGGTGCCGCACTGCCGGATCGCGCGATCGGCGCCGGTGGTGGCAGCGCGGCGGGCGCCGCCGGCGATTCTGCGGCGGGCACCACCCGCCTCCCCCCGAAGAGGTTCACGGCCGGACATCATGGCAAGGCCGACGCGTGACGGGGTCAGACCCTCAGGCGTGCGGCGCCTCGAGTCCGCGTTCGCCAGACTCCTGGATCCCCCCGGGAGGGTGTGCATAAACGCCGGTCGTTATCAGGGTGTGCCGTGGCGAGTCCGATGCGAGCGCTTCGAGTTCGGCGAGGCCTCGCCCCGCACGTAGTACACCGGCGCGCGCTGATCCTCGTCCAGGGACGCCCACTGCTCCTGATCTACGCTGAGGTCGACGTCGTATGGCGACCATTGCGAGCTTTCCCAACGACCGCAAAGCGTTTTGGGATCGTTCAGCTCAAGCTCGGCGCCCGTCGGCTACCGCGGCTTGCGCGCGCGGATGATCGCGGCGCCTGCGTGCTCGTGTACGCGGTGGGTCTCGCGGATCTCGATCTCCTCCAAGCCCGCGCTCTCAAGCGCTGCCGTGAACTCTGCCTCGGTGAGCGCGCCGGCGATGCAGCCGGTCCAGCTAGCCATGTCGGCCTTCGTCGCCTCGTCCATGCCCTGATCGGCGATCACGTCCGAGACTGCGAACCAGCCGCCGGGACGGAGCACGCGCGCCGCCTCGGCCAGGACTTTGGGCTTGTCGCCGGAGAGGTTGATCACGCAGTTGGAGATCACGACGTCGACGCTCGCGTCGGTGAGCGGGAGCTCTTCGAGATAGCCCTTGACGAACTCGACGTTCTCGACCCCCGCCTCGGCGGCGTTCTGGCGCGCGAGGTAGAGCATCTCATCGGTCATGTCGAGCCCGATGGCTTTGCCGGTCGGCCCGACTCGGCGGGCGCTGATCAGGACGTCGACGCCTGCTCCCGATCCCAGGTCGAGCACGGTCTGCCCCTCATGCAGCTCTGCGACGGCGGTCGGGACACCGCATCCGAGCGAGGCGGTGATCGCTGCCTCTCCTACCTCAACGCTGGATGCCTCGTCGTACAGCGCGCTGCCGAACACGCCGCTCGCATCCGCGGGGCTACAGCTGAGTGGTCCCCGTGACCGGCAGCACCCGGCTTCTGACTTGGCGGCCTCGGCTTCCGCAGCGGCTTTGGCGGCGGCTGCGTATCGCTCGCGGACGGACTCTCGGATATCGGTCAGTTCAGCCACGCGGACAGCTCGTTCAACGCATCATGAATCACGAAGTAATAGGCCCACAGCCCCACGCGCTCAGAGTCGACGATCCCGGCGTGGCGTAGGACCTTCAGGTGGTGAGAGACAGTCGGCTGTGAGAGGTCGAATAGCGGCACGAGCTCGCACACGCACACCTTCCCGGCGTGCTTACGCAGTACGTCGACGAGCTGCAACCGGACGGGGTCGCCGAGCGCTTTCGCGACCGCGGCCATTCGCATCGCCTCGTCACGTTCGACATCCGGATAGACGACCGGCTCGCAGCAACGCTCGCCGGCTGGTCTTTTGGTCTTCGGGGCGAGCTCCAGATCGATAGACATCAATACACAAATATCGATTGAACCGACATTTGTCAATCTTTAGACTGCCGCGCGAATGACGGACTCGCCACCGCTAGCGCGGCGCCTGCTCGCCGAGGCCCTCGGCTCCGCGTTCCTCGCGGCGCTCGTGATCGGCTCCGGGATCGCCGCCCAGCAGCTCTCGCCCAACGACATCGGGCTTGAGCTGCTCGAGAACGCCCTGGCGACCGCCGCGGGCCTGTTCGCGATCATCCTCATGTTCGGCCCCGTCTCCGGCGGCCACTTCAACCCCGTCGTTTCGTTCGTGGATGCAGCCTTCGGCGGCATCAGCAGCCGCGACGCGCTCGCCTACCTACCATCCCAGATCGGTGGCTGCATCGCGGGGGCGATCCTCGGCAACGGCATGTTCTCCGAGACTGCGATCAGCATCTCCACCCACCACCGCGCGAGCGCGGCCCATCTTCTCGCCGAGGTAGTCGCGACGAGCGGGCTGATGCTGGTGATCTTCGCGCTTGCACGCACTCGACGGGCCACGACGACGCCGGCCGCGGTTGGTGCCTACGTCGGCGCGGCCTACTTTTTCACCAGCTCGACCAGCTTCGCGAACCCCGCGATCTCGATCGGACGCATGTTCTCCAACACGTTCGCCGGCATCGCGCCCGCCTCCGCCCCCGGCTTCATCGCCGCCCAAGCGATCGGCGGTGGCCTCGCGATCCTGGTGATCCGCACCCTCTACCCCAGCCTCTCGCCGGTGGCCGCCGCCGACGTCGTCATCCCACACGTCAGATGAGCACCGTCCTGTTCGTGTGCCGCCAGAACGCCGGCCGCTCCCAGATGAGCCAAGCACTGTTCACCCGGGCAGTCTCCGGCAAGCACCAGGCGCTCTCCGCCGGAACCACACCCGCGGACCGCGTTCACGTCGAAGTCGTCGAAGTCATGCGCGAGCTTGACATCGACCTCGGCGACCGTCAGCCACAACTCCTCACCGGCAAGCTCGCCGAGCGAGCCGACATCATCGTCACCATGGGCTGCGGCGACGACTGCCCCTTCATCCCCGGCAAGCGCTACATCGACTGGGACCTCCAAGATCCCAGCGGCCAGCCAACCGACACGGTTCGCGCCATCAGAGACGAGATCGCCCTCCGCATCGACGCGCTCGTCGCCGACCTCGAGACAGCCTGAGCTCCCGCGACGGCTCGTGGTGTTCCGCGGAACACCCGCCCCGACGCTGGCGCTCGAGCCGCGAGTCGGTCACGATTAACCCGTGACGGTCGAGCATCTGACTCTTGCTCGGAGCTCGCGGTTGACGAGCCGGGACACGGTACGGGTCGCGATTGTCGCCGCGGGCTACTTTGGCGTGGCGAAGCTGGGGCTGTTGCTGGCGTTCGCGAACTCGAGCGTTACAGCCGTATGGCCGCCGAGCGGCCTTGCGCTCGCGGCAGCCCTCGTATGGGGCCCGCGTATCTGGCCGGGGATCGCTGTCGGCGCGTTTTTCGCGAACCTGACGACGCAGGGAAGCGTCCTCGCCGTCTGCGGGATTACCATCGGCAACACGCTCGAGCCGCTCGTCGGCGCGTATCTGCTCTCGCGCGTCGATTTCCGTAGAAGCCTCGAGCGGATCCGCGACGTTGTCGCGCTCGTTGTGCTAGCCGGCGGCCTCAGCACCATCATCAGCGCGACGATCGGGGTCGCGAGCCTCGATGCCGATGGCCTCGTTGCACACGGCACGCTGTTCACTACCTGGCGCACGTGGTGGCTGGGGGACCTGGGCGGCGATGTACTCGTCGGGTCCGCGATTCTCGTCCTCACCTCAACGTTGAGGGCGCCGAGGCGTCGTCCGTGGCAAGCCGAGGCATCGGTACTCGCGCTTGCGCTGACCGGGATCAGCGCCTTGGTTCTCTCCGGCGGAGCCCTCGGACCGTACGCGGTGTTGCCGCTGTTGTTCTGGATCGCGCTGCGCTTCGGTCAGCCCGGGGCGGTGTGCGGCGGCTTGGTCGTGGCGGCGTTCGCGGATGCGTTCACGGCCAATGGCGAGGGTCCGTTCGTTTCCGCCTCGCGAGACAGCGCGCTCCTCAGCGCGCAGGCATTCGTCGGCATCGCTACGGCCAGCGCGCTACTGGTCGCCGCGCTGCGCAGCGAGCAACAAACTGCGGAAGCGGCCGAAGAGGAGCTGCGGATCGCGCTCAGGGCACGCGAGCGCCAGGACGAAATGCTGCGCGAGGCCCAGGAGCGGTTTCGCGGCGCATTCGAGCACGCGCCAATCGGAATGGCGCTGGTCGCCCCCGACGGCCGCTGGCTGCGGGTCAACGGGGCACTGTGCGACATCGTCGGCTACACCGAGGATGAGCTGCTCGCCCGGAGCTTCCAGGACATCACCCACCCAGACGACCTGGAGACCGACCTTGACCAGGTTCGCCGCATGCTGTCGGGGGAGATCCGCACCTACCAGCTCGACAAGCGCTACATCCATCGGGGCGGTCGGGTCGTCTGGGTCACCCTGTCCGTTTCGCTTGTGCACGACTCGGCCGGCGACCCGCTGTACTTCGTCTCCCAGATCGAGGACATCTGCGAGCGCAAGCGCTCGCAGATGGCACTCGAGGCCACGGTCGAGGTCGCGACCGCGGTGACCGGGGAGACCGAGCTCGACCGGGTTCTGGAGCTGATCGCAGAACGTTCGCGGGGGCTCGTCGATGCCTCCGGGCTCGCGATCCTGTTGACGGATGGAGAGGACATCGCTGTGGCTGCAGTCGCGGGGTCGCTCGAGCGGGCCCTGATCGGTAAGCGGATCGACGCTCGCAGGTCGCTCGCCGGGCGGGTGGTGGCGACCGGGCAGGCACAGTGGCTCGATCCGCGCGCGAGCCCGGGTGGCTTCGCGCTTGGAGCGCTCGGCGTCAGAGCGACGTCGGTGCTGGCGGTCCCGCTTCGCTACCAAGGGCGGATGCTCGGTGTGATCGAGGCGTTGGACCGGATCGATGGACCGTGGTTTGCCGAGGACGACGAGCAGCAGGCAGCGCGCTCGAGCAACTCGACAGCGAGATTGACGGCCTGCGCGTGCTGATCTCCGAGCTGCGTCCAGCTGTGCTGGAAGAGCTTGGCCTGCGGGCCGCGCTCGAGGCGCTCGCCGAGCGAACCCGAGCGCGCTACGGCATCGACGTGACGACGGCCATCAGGTTGACTCCGTCCTCCGGCGCGATCGATCCCGAGCTGGAAACGGTTGTCTTTCGCGTCGCTCAGGAGGCATTGACGAACGCCGCACGTCACGCAAGGGCGGACTCGATCGGTGTCCGACTCAACCGTGGGAACGGAGGCCTTCAGCTGTCGATCCAGGACGACGGGGATGGCTTCGACACGACTGAGCCGACGGATGGACTGGGCCTGCTCGGGATGAGAGAGCGGGTGTCGCTCGTGGGGGGCCGGTTCGAGCTTCTCAGCTCGGCCGCCGGGACAACCGTGTCCGTCTCATTGCCGTCGAGCAGCCCGGCCCTTAAAGACTCTGCTGCCCCCGCGAACGCGGATATTCTCCGTGTTCGTGCAATGGGAATTTCCACCGTGCCCCCGTTCTGCGGTGGGGACTGTTCGACAGTTTCCCGGAGCGTTGTAGAGCTGCCTATCCCTGATACCTACGGGTTGATAACCGTAGTTTCCCGCAGTCTGAGGCTTCGGAAGAGGGACAGGCTCAGAACTGCCACGCCGAGATCAAGGCGACAGGCCAAGCTCTCGGGCGAGCGCGACCAGCTCGGCGCGCGTTGTGCGCCCCGTCTTGCGGTGCATATGGGCGCGATGTGACTCGATCGTGCGCACGCTGAGGCAGAGCCTGTCCGCGATCTCCGCGTTTGTGTGACCGGCGGCGATCAGACCCAGCACCTCAATCTCACGGGCGGATAGTGCCGTGGGCTGGTCACCCGGCCCCGCACCGGATTGGGCGAGGCGAGCGCCGAGCCCGGGATTGACATAGGGCTGGTCCTCGGCGGCATAGCGGACCGCCGACACGAGCTCGGTATCAGCCGCCTCCTTGAGCACGTATCCGAGCGCCCCGGCGCTCAGCGCCTCGCGCGCGAAAACCGGATCGTTCTGCATCGTCAGCACCACAATGCGCGTCTGAGGTGAGGCCTCCAGGATGTCGGGGATCGTGCTGAGGCCCGAGGCGCCCGCGAGGTTCAGATCGAGGATTAAGACGCGCGGATGGTGCCCGCGCACCTTGAGCATCAGGTCCGGAACGTCGCCGGCATCGGCGACGACGCTGAGCCCGGCCTCGGCCTCGAGTAGCAGTCGGAGTCCGGCTCGAACGATCGCGTGATCGTCGGCAAGCACGACCGTGATCACGTCGTCGGCGCCCGCCTCAGTTGCCATGGCGGCACCGAGCGCAGTGCTTACTGTCCTCGCCGCCAAACATGGGGCGACGATAGCCGCTCTGCCTTCGAAGAGCCCACCGTAGTCCCCACGCAACCTGCTACGTAGTTATCGCGGGCACACCTAGCCCGCCTCGATAAACCTGGTGCGTAGCGTGCGAGTATCGCCGTTGGCATCCCGCACGACCCAGGTCGCGTGATAGACCCCGGCCGGCAGCGTCGCCACCGCGTCGCCGGTCGTGGCATTGATGTCTGGCGAGTAGAAGACTGCTCGCCCCGTCGCTGCAGCCACGACCCGCACGGCGAGGGTGATCGCTCCGGTGTGGGGGCCGAGCTCGGCGAGCACCACGAACCGGCCGTACAGCTCGGCACCGTCAGCCGGCGAGAGCCGCTCCAGAGGCGGGATCGCGGTACTGGTGAGCCCGCCGCTCCGATCGTCGGCCTGCTCGATGCCGCTGGCCGGGAACCCCGCCGCGCGTCCACTCAGCGGACATGCTTGGCCGCGTGCGCCCGTCAGCGATGAGCCCAGCAGTGCTGCAAGTCCCGCTGGCAGCGGTGGCGGCTGGGGTCCGAACCACTCGCCTGGCTCGCAGCGCCCCGAGGCGATCGTCCCCTTGTGCCCAACCAGGTGGACCTGTAGGTGGGCGACATGCAGCACCGTGAGCATTCGGTGCTCGCTGTTGCGCAGGGCCAGGACGTTGCCGCCGTGCACCGCCAAGCTCTTGACGCGGATCTCGCCACCGCCGTCGGCACGGGCGTGGGCTACGGAGTGACCCGGAGCACGCGCGACCGTGTAGGTCGTCCCGGGCACGAGCCCGTCGCACGTGATGATTTGCGCGGCGAGGTTCGCAGCGCAGGTCGGAAAGCCGGTCTCCGTGAACGGAACCTGCGGATTGCCGAGCGAGGGCACGCTGCCCGGCTCGCCGAGCGGGATGGTGAGCTTGACGAGGGCGCCAAGAGGGTTGACCCCCGAGACGGCCCGGTTGTCCTGGCTGCTCATCGAAATCGCGGCACCGGCGCCGATCGGCGCCGTCGCGACCGGCGCCACGTCAGTCTCGGTTTCGCAGCGTTCGATTGGCGGCGGGGTGCTCGAGCCGTGGACGTTGATCGCGAGCACCCCGACCTGGCTGCACGGTGACAGCAGCACTCCCCGCGCGTGAACGGCGTATCCAGAGTCCAGGTCATACCAGCCTGTGAACCCGGATTGTGAGTACGGATCACCGCCGTTGCCGGTCGCGATCAAGTCGGGCGGCGGGCCTCCTGGGCCGTAGCGGATCGCGATCAGGTCGCGGTCATCGCCGGGCGCGTGCGCCAGTGAGACGCTCCAGCGCCCGTTCCCGTCAGCGCGCGTGACCGCGGCGGCCACCAAGATCCCGGCCCGCACGAGCAGGACGCGCACGCTCACGTTCGGCGTCGCCGTCCCCGTGACGCGGCGGCTGAACTGAGTGAGCGCGACGCGGGCGACGGCTGGAGCGCGCGTGACGATGTTCGTACGCTGAGCGCAGCCAGCGTCGGCGTTCGACCAGAGCATCTGGAGCAGGTACTCGTGGCCGTTGATCACCTGGTTGTACGGCGAGCCGTTGAACGCGAAGCCGAGCGGCGTCCCGTCCTGCGGCCCCACCTCGCACTTGTCGCCGACCTCAAATCCGTTCGGGTCCATCCAGCCGACGCCTTCGGGGTCGGTGATCGCCTCGGCTAGCTCATGTCCGGTGACGTCCAGCGCCACCTCAGCGTCTGGGTTCCCCTGCGGGTCGGATCCCGGGGGAGGGGTGAACTCGATCAATGGGTCGGGGATGACCGCGTAGATGATCGGCCCGTGGCCGACGTTCGCGAGCGAGTGGTAACCGCCGAACGCATTCGTCCCGCACGAGGCCACCGCGACGCACTCGTCGACGTTTGGCGGCAGATAGACAAACCAGATGTCCTGTAGTCCGCGGCCGCCCGGCTCGTGCGAACTGATCACGTGGTCGAGCTCCTGCTCGAGCTGGAGGTCGGTGACACAGGCGGCGATACCGGACGGCGACGCGCAGCGCTGCGTGGCCGGCGGGTACGGATCGGTGTCGTAGATCGAGTCGGCGCCGGCGGAGTACGAGATCGAATAGCCGGCCGGGCCGGACGAGTCCGGGTACTGCCTTCCGAGCGAGAACTCGTTCGACGTGCTGCCCGAGTCGTGGGCCACGTCCGTGAAGAACTGCTCGATCAGCGGCTGATAGCCGGGCACGAGCAGCTGCGGCGAGCCGTTGAAGTGAAAGCCGGCCGGCGCCCAGAAGACGGTGTGCACCGTGACGTGATGAAGGACGGCACCCCCGTGGTAGACGAGCTGGAGGTTCGACGAGATCGCGACCTCCTGGCTTCCGCGGGCTGGGACGATCCCGAGCGCACCCTTGATGCGGGGCTTGAAGGTGCGCGCGGCGTGGGCGACCGGCGCCGCGCACAGAGTCGAGCACGCGATGAGCGCGAGGAGTGCTGCCGGCCGGGCTCTCGTCCGCCACACGGCCGGCACGTTATCGCTAGGCGGCCGCTTGCGCTCCAGCCGCGTCGCAGGTGCTGCCCGTGACCTTGTGCAGCGCGAGCGTGATCATCCCAGCCTCGGCGGCCGTCAAAGCGCTGAGGTGTTGGCCGATTTCGGCCTCATAAACGGCACGCATCTCCGTGAGCATCTCCTCGCCGGCCGCCGTCAGCTCCGCCTGAAGACTCCGGCGGTCCTCCGCACACGAGACTCGCTCGAGGTAGCCGACGCGTTCGAGTCGGTCGACGAGCTTCGTGATCCCGCCGCGACTCAGAGTGAGCCAGGCGGCGAGCTCGCTCATCCTCGGTCGTCCCGTCGGGCTTGTCTTGACGGCCTGAAGCATCTCGAACCAGCTCAGCGGCGGTAGGTCAGCTGCGGCCAGCGCCTTCTGCACGCGATCGGTAACGGCAGCGTGGCTCGTCACGACCGCCCGCCACGCTTCGAGCTGGCCGCCGCTAGTGCTCATGCGTACATAGTAGCCGAGGAAATAGTTGACAAAGAAAGCATCTCAAGCTAGGATAGTTGTTGCCTCAACTGTATCCGAGTCAACTTAGGAGCGACATGAGCACGACAACCATCCAGCAGATTCCGGCGGGGACCTACAACGTGGACCCCGTACACAGCACGTTCGGCTTTGCGATCAAGCACAACGGCGTGTCGACCTTCCGCGGCCAGTTCGAGCAGGCCGACGTCTCACTCGAGGACGGCGTGCTGACCGGCACGGCCCAGGTCGAGTCGGTGAAGACCGCGATCGATGACCTCAAGGGTCACCTGCTCTCGCCGGACTTCTTCAACGCAGCCGAGACCCCGACGGTCGAGTTCCGATCGAACGACATCCGGGTCGCCCAGGACGGCAGCGTCGAGGTCGACGGCGAGTTGACGATTCGCGGCGTCACCAAGCCCGTCACCGCGAAGGGGAGCTACGCCTCAGGCATCGGGATCTCCGGCGCGGAAGTCGTCGGCCTCGACCTCGAGGCGAGCATCGACCGCCGCGAGTACGGCCTGAACTGGCAGGCACCGCTGCCGAGCGGTGGCGACGTCCTTGCGTGGGACGTGGTTCTCGAGGTCCAGCTCGAGCTCGCGAAGGCGTAGCGATGCTGCGGATCCTCGGCATCTCGGGCAGCCTGCGCCGCGGTTCGCACAACACGAGCCTGCTCCGGGCGGCGGCAAAGCTGCTGCCGCCCGGCGTAGAGCTTAAGTTGTTCGATGGCGTGCAGGAGCTGCCGGCGTATGACCCGGGCCTCGACGTCGATCCGGCTGACCCGGCGGTCCAGCGGCTCCGCGACGCGATCGCCTCGGCGGACGGGGTGCTGATCGCCACCCCCGAGTACAACGGCTCGATCCCGGGCCTGCTCAAGAACGCGCTGGACTGGGCCTCGCGGCCGTTCCCTGACAACGTCCTGAAGGGCAAGCCGGTGGCTGTGATCGGCGCGTCCACGGGCCTCTTCGGGGCGGTGTGGGCGCAGGCAGAGACGCGCAAGGTGCTGGGCATCATCGGCGCCGACGTGATCGAGCACGAGCTTCCCGTCGGCCAGGCTGACAGCGCGTTCGGAGAGGACGGCCAGCTTGTCGAACACGACCAGCGCGCCGTGCTCGCCGACCTGGCCCACGTTCTGGCTGCCCGCGCGGGTGCCGAGGAGAGAATCGCGGCCTAATAGCCCGCGAGCCGGTCGGCCAGCCGGCTATGGCGGCGGCCGGTGTCGGGCGTACGCGCTGCGCGCGCGATCACCTCGCGGGATCCCACGATCACCGTCGCCTGCTTGGCGCGGGTGAGCGCCGTGTAGAGCATCTCGCGGCGCAGGAAGAAGGCCCCGGCGGTAGGGTGGGCGACGATCACCGCCACTGGCAGCTCGATCCCCTGGCCGCGGTGGACCGAGCAGGCGTATGCCGGGCGCAGGCGATCAGCCTCCTCCGGCGGCAGGCGGAACGTGATCGCGTCGGCCTTCAGAACGAGCGCCGGATCGTCGTTATCAGAGGCGACCTCGTCGACCAACCGCAGCACCGTTCCGTTCATCAATCCGATCTCGTGGAGGTTGCGACCAGTCATCATCAGCTTGTCGCCGATCCTCAGGCGCCCCCCACGCACCGGTTCGCCATCCGGGTTGAGCGCCTCTCGCAGCGAGTCGTTGAGCGCGTCGATGCCCAGCTCGCCGCGGTAGACCGGCGCGAACACCTGGATGTCCGAGACCGGATCGACGCCGTAGTGGGCCGGGAGTCGCTCGGTCACCAGCGACACGATTTCCTCGCGCGCGCGCACGGGATTCTGATGCTCGATCAGAAATAGGTCGCGCCGCATTCCCTCAGACGGGGCGAAGTTCGGCGCGTATCCACGACGGATCGAGTGGGCTCCCTGGACGATCATGCTCCCGGCGGCCTGCCGGAAGATGTGGGTCAGGATCACCGTCGGGACAAGCCCTGAGGCGACCAACTCCGCGAACGGTTTGCCTGCACCGACCGGTGCCAGCTGGTCGGCGTCACCGACCAGCACAACGCTCGTCTGATCGCCGACTGCGCGCAACAGGGTGACCATGAGCTCCAGATTGGCCATCGAAGACTCATCGAGGACCAGCAGGTCGCACGACAGCGGATGCTGCTCATCGTGCTCGGGCCCCTCGCCCGGAATCCAGCCGAGCATCGAGTGCACGGTCCGCGCCCCCAGCCCGCTCGCCTCGGCCATGCGGACAGCGGCGCGTCCCGTCGGCGCGGCCAGCATCACGGTCGCCTCCTGCGCAACGGCGCAGCGGGCGATCGCGCGGATGCTTGCGGTCTTGCCGGTGCCGGGGCCGCCCGTGATCAGCGACAGGCGCCTCGTAAACGCGTTACGGACTGCCTTAAGCTGGGCGGCGTTAGGCTGAAGCTCGCTGGCCGCGATCGGTAGCGTGGTCGGCTCCTGCAGACGCTCGGATGGTTCGCCTGAATTCAGGCGCTGCACGAGGCGGGCCAGCTCAGCTTCCAGCTCTGCCGTCTGCCTTCGGTAGATCCACTCGCCCGCGCGGTCGAGATCGCCGCGGGCGACGAGCTCCACGATCAGCGCCTCGCTTGTCGGGGCGCCGCTGTCAGGACCGAGCAGCTCCGCGAGGGCTCCGAGCAAAGTCTCGAGCGGCATGCACGTGCTGCCGCCGCGCTCGGCCTCGGACAGGAGGTGAAGTGTGCCGGCGCGCGCGCGGTCCGGACTCGATGGAGGGAGCCCGATGCCGCGCGCGATGCGGTCGGCGAGCTGAAAGCCGACTCCGAAGACACTCGTCAGCTCGTACGGACGCTCGCTCACGACTCGGTGTGCAGTCGGGCCGTACTCGTTGTGGATCCGGGTCGCCAGATAGGCGAGCCCGTGCGGGGCCAGCAGCATGTGCAGCTGTCGCGTCGAGCGCAGCGACTCCCACGAGTCGGCAGCCTGCTCTGCACGACCGAGGCCGAGGCCGGCACTTCTGAACGCATCCGCGGGCTGGTCGTCGATCTGCTCGAGCACGTCGCCCGCTCCGTAGAGGTCGATCAGCCGGTTGGCTCGCTTAGGGCCTATGTGCTTGACGCGGACGAGCAGTGCCTTGACGCCCTCGGCGTCTGACGGAGGCAGCGGGTGGGCTTCGGAGACCTTGACCTGCGGGCCGTAGCGGCTGTCGTCTACCCAGGTGCCGACGACCCGGGCGCGATCGCGCTCCTCGAGATGGATCAGCGGTCCGACGAGTACGATCGGGTTGCCGTCGTCTTCGATCGCCTCGACGACCGCCCAGCCGGTCACCTCCTGCGCAAAGCGCCTACGCCGGACGGTGACCTCAGCTTCGAAGGTGGGCATGCTTTCGACGGACGCTACCGCGCCCGCAGGCGCCTTCCGGACCTAGGACCAATTGCCCATTGGCGGCAAGCGGCCCAACGGTCACCATCACTGCATGACAGCAAGCGAACAGATCACCACCGAAGTCACCTCGTGGCCCGGCGTGAGCGCCGGCCCCGGCAAGCGCGGCGAGTTCGCCTTCAAGGTGAGCGGGCGCGAGATCGGCCACCTGCACGGCGACCACGCGGCCCACTTCTGGTTCCCGCTCGACGTCTGGCACGGGTTGGTCGATGCCGGGCGCGTCACGGACCACCCGGTCTTTCCCGGGCGGAAGGGACCCGCCGCCCGGCGGATCGACGGCGAGGATGACGTCCGCGACGTCATTGCCCTGATGCGGTTGAACTACGACCGCGTAAGGTCAGGCGCTGAGGTCGCCTGACGCACGGCGGCCTCGAGCCCTTCCGCCGCGATCAGGTGGTGAGAGGTCGAGACCAGCGGTCGTACAGCGGCCAGGCCGAGCCGGCCCTGCATTCCGAAGGCGTCGACGCGGGCCTCTGAGATGATTGTCGCCGCGTCATCGACGAACGTCGCAATCAGCACCCGCGCGGTTCCGCGCGCAGACCACGAGCGGAACTCCCGCGGATCTGTGAGCGCCGGGTAGTCACGCCGCAGCGTCCAGATCCGCCCCACGAGACCGGAGACCAGCACGCGCTGTCGCCGCTCGAGCACGAGGAACGGCGGCGAGCTGAACAGCTGGTCGAACGTGATCGTTACCCCGATCCCGGGGATGCGCCACCTGATCAAGCGACCGAGAAGTCGCGTGTCGGCAAGCCGTACCGCGCGCGCCGCTGCCCACAGCGAATCAGGCTCGGCGTCTGACTCCCGCGCGTGAATGATTCGCAGCGCGGGCTTGGGGATCCAGTAGTCGAGATCCGGTGTCAGCACCGGAGGTTTGTAGCGCACGCCATCATTGCCGCCGTGCTCCGCCATCTTCTCGCTCCCGTCAGCGAGCGCGCCGCAGGCGCGCTCGACATCGCCCGCACGCTGCCGGGGTCAGATGGCGTCGCGCTGACATTCGACGACGGGCCGCACCCGGAAGGGACGCCCGCGATCCTCGAGATCCTCGCGCGCGCGGGACACAAAGCGATGTTCTTCATGATCGGGGAGCAGGTGGAGCGCCGACCGGAGCTGGCGGCCGAGGTCGCCAGTCAAGGCCACCTGGTGGCGGTGCACGGCTACCGCCACCGGCTCGAGGTCAGATTGTCGGCGCGCGAGCTGCTCCTCGACCTGGAACGTGGCCGCGCGACGATCGAGGACGCGACCGGGGCAACGCTGCACTGGCATCGCCCGTCGTACGGCGTCTACAGCCCGGCGGGTCTCAGAGCGGCCACAAGCGCCGGTCTGAGGCCATTGCTGTGGTCGCGATGGGGCAAGGACTGGCGCAAGTTCACAACGCCGAAGCGGATCGCGAGCCGCGCCACCCGCAGCCTGAAGGTGGGCGATGTGATTCTCCTGCACGATGCCGACTTTTACAGTGCGCGCGACTCTCACAAGCGCACGGCGGAAGCGCTCGAAATCATCGTCGCAGAGCTGAAAATGCGGGAAATCGGTACCGTCCTACCTGTCTGACAGGCTTGTCGCCGGCGAGCACAACCTGAGAGGATTCGCAGGCCGGGTGCGGAGATCGACGCTGTCGGCGTCGTCCGCGACTCTCGGTGACGGACGATGCCCACTGCTTCTGAAACAACCGACTTCGCGCGGTTCGCGATCGGCTTTGACCGGCGCGACCGCGAGCGCGTACACGCGCTCATCGACGAGGTGCTCGATTCCAACCGCTGGACCGAGGCGGAGCTGACCGAGCGCTTCGAGCGGGCGTGGGCGGACCACAACGGTCTGCCTGCCGTTGCGATGTCCAGCTGGGCAGGCGGCGCGTTGGCGGCGCTTGACTTCGCCGGCGTTCAAGGCGAGACCGTCCTGTGCCCGTCGAACACCTTCATGGCGACTCCGCTCGCCGCACTGCGGTCGGGGGCGAAGGTCGAGTTCGTGGACTGCAACCGCGAGGACCTCTGCATGTCGTTTGCGGATTTCGAGGCCAAGGCGTCCAAGCACAAGCCAAAGGCCGCATTCCTCGTGCAAATCGGCGGCCACCTGGCGTTTGACTCGCAGCAGATCGCCGACTACTGCGCCGAGCGCGGGATCTTTCTCCTCGAGGACTGCGCGCACGCGCACGGCGCTTCATGGGGCGAGCGCAAGCCAGGCACGTACGGCGATGCCGGCGTCTACTCCCTGTACGCGACCAAGACGATCTCGACCGGCGAGGGCGGTGTGCTCGTTTCCAAGCACGCCGATTTGATCGAGCACGCGAAGGCATTCCGGAATTACGGGAAGCCCACCTACGAGGTGACTGGACTCAACCTCCGAATGAGCGAGTTCACGGCCGCGCTCGGGCTGGTCGGAATCGAGCGGCTGCCGGAGATCGTTCAATGGAAGAACCGAATCGCTCGCGAGCACCTCGATCCCCAATATCCGAGTCGACTCGAGCTTCCCGACGGCATGACCAGCGGTCTTTACAAATACATCGTGTTCGACTGGCTTAAGCGATCGACCGGCCGCGTCTACGACGAACCGTGTCATCGGATCCTGGGCCACCAGGTCGAATTGCCCAACACGGACTGGGTCGCGCGCAACCATTCCTGCGCGCCGTTGTATTACCGGCCGGCGCACGAATCATGAGAGTTCTCGTTACAGGCGGTTCCGGCTTCATCGGCTCGCATGTGGTCGACAAGCTCCGCGCGCGCGGACACGAGCCCGTGATCTACGACCTGCGGCCATCGCCGTGGCACGAGCCCGGCACGGTCGAGGAGCGGCTCGGGTCGATCACTGACCGCGAGGCGCTCGAGCGCGCGCTCCACAGCTGCGACGCGGTCGCCCACCTGGCTGCGGTCGCCGACGTCAACGATGTGCACGCCTCCCCGGAGGATGCCGAGCGCATCAACGCCCGCGGCACCGTCGCCGTGCTCGAGGCGGCGCGGCGCGCCGGCGTCGAGCGGATCGTCTACGCGTCAACGATCTGGGTGTACTCAGACTGTGAGGAGGACGAGGTCGACGAGGACACGCTGCTGCCTCCGCCGAGCCACCTATACACGAGCACCAAGCTCGCCGGCGAGCTCTACTGCAAGGCGTACCAGGAGCTCTACGGAATCGACTACACGATCCTCCGCTTCGGGATCCCGTACGGACCGCGCGCGCGCGAGGCCGCGGTCATCCCCGCATTCGTCAACAAGGCATTCAACGGCGAGCCGCTGACGCTCGCCGGCGACGGCAGCCAGTCGCGCCGCTTCGTATACGTCGAGGACCTGGCCGACGGCGTCGCGCTCGGGCTCTCGGACGTCGCCCGCAACCGCGTCTACAACCTCGCCTCTGGCGAAAACGTGACGATCAAGCAGATCGCCGAGACCGTCCAGGGGCTGATCGGCGATGTCGAGATCGTCTACACGCCGGCGCGCCCCGGCGACTTCGGCGGCAAGGTCGTGTGCTCAGAGCGCGCCGAGCGCGAGCTCGGCTGGACCGCCGCCACGCCGTTCTCAGACGGCGTGCGCAAGTACGTCGAATGGCGGCGCGAGCAGGCCGCCGTCGAGGCCGAACGCCAGGCCGAGGCGGTCATCCCAGCCGGCGAGCCGGACGCCGAGTCGCGCCCGCGCCAGATCCTGATCATCTCCGCCGACATCGGAGAGGGCCACGACCTGCCCGCACGAG
>Ga0102924_1003588_pt1 | contig 16216 bp, 18 predicted proteins | sample PaiPotPPM11metaG_FD_80116 | JGI IMG/M metagenome (GOLD analysis project Ga0102924, IMG submission 80116) | Iron sulfur acid spring bacterial and archeal communities from Banff, Canada, to study Microbial Dark Matter (Phase II) - Paint Pots PPM... ... | reverse complement strand
CTGTTCGCCGGCGAGTCGATGTTCCACCGGGCGACCGATGCATCGAAAGTTGCGCTCGTGGGCCTCGTGAACATGCTCGGGAGCAGCGCCCTCGTCGATGTCCAGTGGCGCACCGCTCACCTCGGTTCGCTCGGCGCCACCGAGATCCCGAGGGGCGAGTACCTGGAGCGGCTCGAGTCGGCCCTCGAGCGACCGCTCCCCGAAGCCTTCAGCTGACCCGGGGTTCCCCGCTCAGCCGGCCGTGTCGCGAGCTCGGCGGTGGGCGATGGTGTGAGCCCGGGCCGCCATTTGGGGCACCCCCAACTCTTCGGCAACCTGCTCGAATCCGGGCTTGGGGCCCCGCCACGCCAGCTCGTCAACGGAGCCCAGCAGACTCCGGTCGATTCGGAGCGTCGCCAGCTCGAGGAAAAGTTCGGCCGCCTCCCGTCCCTGGGCCAGGACGGCCGCCAGCTTCGGTGCCCCCCGGACCGTTACCTTCCACTGGCCGGGGGCGTCGGGGATGTCGGCCAGCCCTCCATGCGCGGCAAGCACGAGTGCCGCCGACTTCGCGCCCCATCCAGGGAGGCCCGGGAAGCCATCGGCGGAGTCGCCGACGAGCGCGAGCCAATCTGCGATCGCGGACGGCGGGACCCCGAACTTCTCGATGACCCCGGCCTCATCGATCTCCACCCGCTTCCGACGGTCCACCTGTATCACCCGATTGCCGCGCACGCACTGGGCCAGGTCCTTGTCCGGGCTGAGGATCAGCACCTGCTGCACCGTGGGGTCCTCCGAAGCCACGAGGGCGGCCGATGCGAGCGCATCGTCGGCCTCCAACTCCGTCATTGCCCACACTTTCAGCCCGAGCGCGTCGAGAGCTGCTTCGAGGGGGCCGAACTGGGCCAGTATCGCCGGTTCCATGCCAGCGCTTGACTTGTAGCCGGGCCACAAGTCGTTGCGGAAGCTCTCGACCACGTGGTCCGTCGCGACGCCGACGTGAGTGGCTCCCTCTGCGAGCAGAGAGAGCATGGAGTCGACGACCCCGCGGACACCACCGAGCCGGCTGCCTTCCCGCGCGTCGGATGGCATGCCGTAGTAATGGCGGAACAACTCGTATGTCCCGTCGACCAGGTGAACTTTCATCGGCGCGGGCTACGGCGCCGAGATAACCGGCCAAGTCGGGCTCGGCACCCTCGGCGAGGAGCCTCGCTGGTGGACGCGGCGGACGCTCGGGCCCATCTCATGCGGACGCTCGGGGACAGCTCAGGGCCGGGACCATCGCACGACGTCGTCGATCTCGCCGCTCTCGACGTCGTAGATCAGACCGGCGATGGTCATCAGCGGCCCCAGGTAGGCCTTCGCGCTGAGAAGCTCAACATCCTCCCGCAACGCGACAGCGTGGTTGGCGATGGAGAAGAACCCGAGATCTGCGCCCGTGAGTTTCTGCAACTCGTCATCGGTCACGCCCGCCAACCCGCACTTGGTGTGCTGCATCACCACCACGGTGTCGACACCGAGCACGTGGCTCGACAGGGCGAGACTGCGCAGGACGTCGTCGGTCACCCGGCCTCCGGCGTTGCGGATGACATGCGCTTCCCCGAGGTGCAAGCCGAGGACCGCGAACACGTCGATGCGAGCATCCATGCAGGTGAGCACGGCCAGATGCTGGCTGGGTCGGGCGTCGGCCACGTTGGCCCGCGCTGCGGCATAGCCGCGGTTGGCGTCGAGCAGGTGAGTGATCTGATCCATGCCCCGTACCTAGGCGACGCCGTAGCGTCTCGCAACCAGCCGAGTAACTTGTCCACCCGTGCCGGGTGCCGTGTCCGATCACCGGCTACTGACCGGCTGGGGGCGCACTGCGCCGACCGCGAGCGACGTGCGCCCACTGAGCGACGCCGAGGCGGTCTTCGCCGCCCAGCCGGATCGGGGCGTCCTCGCCCGCGGTCTTGGCCGCAGCTACGGCGACGCGGCCCAGAACGCGGGCGGGACGATCCTCGACGCGACGTCCCACGACGAGCTCGTGACCCTTGATCCGGACACCGGCCTGGTGCGCGTGTCGAGCGGGATCAGCATCGACCGACTCATCCGTCGGCTCGTGCCTCACGGTTACTTCGTTCCGGTCACACCCGGAACCCGATTCGTCACGGTCGGGGGAGCGATCGCATCGGACATCCACGGGAAGAACCACCACGTCGCAGGGTCCTTCTGCAGCCATGTGCGATCGATGACCGTCGTCACGCCCGTGGGGACGTTGACCGTCGATCCCGTGAGCGAACCCGAACTGTTCTGGGCCACTGCGGGCGGGATGGGCCTCACGGGCGTGGTCACCGACGCCACAGTCGCAATGCCACGTATCGGCAGCGCCCGGCTGGCCGTCGACACCGATCGCACGGACGACCTGGACGGCGTGCTCGCCCTCATGACCGGGGGCGATGATCGCTACCACTACTCCGTGGCGTGGATCGACTGCTTGGCCCGGGGCCGACATCTGGGTCGGTCAGTCCTCACCCGCGGAGACTTTGCCGACGATGGCGACCTCGGATACGAGGCGGCGGTGCGCATCGACACGCCCCCGGTGTTCCCGTCGGGGCTGGTCAATCCGCTGACCATCCGGGTATTCAACGAGGCGGTGTATCGCAAGGCACCCCGCCACCGGGTGGGCGAGTTGCAGACGATCCCGCAGTTTTTCCATCCCCTCGATGGGGTCGGGCATTGGAACCGGCTCTACGGGCGACGAGGGTTCCTTCAGTGGCAGATCCTGGTTCCGTTCGGCGAGGAGGAGACGCTGCGCCGCATCATCGAGCGACTGGCCGGCGCCGGGGTCGGCTCTCCGGTGGCCGTGCTCAAGCGGTTCGGCCCGGGCGATCCGGGGCCGCTTTCCTTTCCGGCGCCGGGCTGGACGCTCGCGCTCGACCTCGCGATCGTGCCGCACCTCGCCTCCTTGCTCGATGAGCTCGACGACGATGTCGTCGCGGCAGGAGGGCGCATCTACCTGGCGAAGGATTCCCGGGTCCGGCGAGCGTTGGTCCCGACGATGTACCCCCGCCTGAACGAGTGGCGTCGCGTGCGCGATCGGGTCGATCCTGACGGCGTGCTCGTCTCCGATCTCGACCGCCGCCTCGACCTCACCGGGCACCATTCCCGATGAACGACGCTCTCGGCCTACCGCAGTCGATCCTTGTCCTCGGGGGTGGTTCCGAAATCGCTCGCGCCACGGTGAGGGCACTGCTGGCCAAGCGGCCGGCGCGGGTGATCCTGGGGGGCAGGGAACACGCGCTCGCCGAGGCAGCCACCGAAGCCCGCCAGCTCGGCGCGACGGAGGTGAGCACGGTCGTGTTCGACGCCATCGATCCGGCGTCGGTTGCCACTGCGGTGGGTGAGGCATTCGCTGGGGGCGACATAGACCTCACCCTCGTCGCGTTCGGTGTGTTGGGCGATCAGGCGGACTACGACTGTGACCCGGCGGCCGCGGCCGAGGCGGCCACGATCAACTACACGTCCGCGGTCGTTGCCGGTCTCGCAGTCGCCCAGCAATGCCGGCGCCAGGGCCACGGGTCGATCGTGGCGCTGTCGTCCGTCGCGGGCGAGCGGGTGCGGAAGGCGAACTTCGTGTATGGCTCGACCAAGGCGGGACTGGACGGGTTCTTCCAGGGCCTCGGGGACTCACTCGCCGGGTCCGGAGCGCGAGTGATGATCGTTCGGCCGGGCTTCGTGCGGAGCCGGATGACGAAAGGCATGAAAGACGCGCCTTTCGCGACCGATCCGGAGGCGGTCGCGTCCCTCGTCGTCGCCGGCTTGGCAAAGGGCAGCCCCATCATCTGGGCTCCGCCGATCCTGCGAGTCGTGTTCACCGCTTTCCGTCACCTGCCGCGAGCGCTGTGGCGCAAAGTGCCCGGCTGACCCCAGGCGGGCCACTCCGAGTGGCGAGCTGCACCTGACACCAGAGGTCCGCGCCGGTCGGCTACTCCTGGACGAGCTCGATCAGGGTGCCGAGCGCGCCCTTCGGGTGCAGGAACGCCACAGTCGTCCCCCGGCTGCCCGGCCGCGCCGCGGCGTCGATAGCCCGGCCACCCGCTGCCACGTAGGACTGCAGCACCGAGTCAACGTCTTTGACCCGGTAGCCGATGTGGTGCAGGCCTTCCCCTTTGGTGGCGAGGTACTTGGCCACCGGCGAGTCGTCCCTCGTGGGCGTGAGCAGCTGGATGTAGGACTCGGCCACCTTGAGCAGCGCCTCCTCCACCCCGTCGCTCTCCACCCGCTCGCGATGCTCGACCGTCGCGCCGAACGTGTCGGCGTACCACTGCACCGACGCGTCAAGATCGTTCACTGCGATCGCCACGTGGTCGATCTCTGTCAACAAGGGCGCCGTCATCTCAGGCTCCGTGGGTCCGGAACAACGTGATCTTGTCCTCGCCCACCTTGGCCCGGAACTCCGGATCCTCGATCCCTTGGCCTGCACCAGGTGCGAGGCACAGCACACCGATCTTGCCTTCGTGCAAGTTCTTGTGGACCTGGTACGCGGCCTCGCCCACGTCGACAAGGGGATGCACTGCGGACAGGATCGGCTGGATCATTCCCTTGGCGATCAGCCGGTTGGCGTCCCACGCCTCCTTGTAGTTGGCGAAGTGCGAGCTCTTGATGGACTTGAGCTTCATCCAGAGGTGCCGGTTGTCGTACTCGATCATGTAACCGCTGGTCGCGGCGCAGGTCACGACGGTGCCTCCCCGCGCACAGGTGAACACCGACGCGCCCATCGTCTGTCGGCCCGGGTGCTCGAACACGATGTGTGGGTCCTCGCCGGCCAGCTTGCGGACGTCCTTGCCGAAGCGGCGCCACTCGCTCTCGTCCTGGGTGTGCTCGTCGGACCAGAACCGGTAGTTCTCAGCGCGCCGATCGATCACCGCCTCGACGCCCAGGTCGTTCAGGAGCTTGACCTTGTCGGGGGACGACACCACGCCGATGGGGATCCCGCCGCCATTGAGCACGTACTGGCAGGCATACCCGCCCAGGCCGCCGCTCGCGCCCCAGATGAGGACCACGTCGCCCTGCTTCATCTGGGCCCCGTTCTTGGAGACGAGCATGCGGTACGAGGTGGAGTTGCAGAGCGCGTTGACGGCCGCCTCCTCCCACGACAGATGGGCGGGCTTGGGCATGAGCTGGTTGGCCTTGACGAGGGCCAGGTCGGCCAGGCCTCCGAAGTTGGACTCGAAGCCCCAGATCCGCTGGTTGGCGGCGAGCATCGAGTCGTCATGTGCCGTCGGATCCTGGTCATCGACGTAGTTGCAGTGGACTACGACCCGGTCTCCGGGCTTCCAGTTGCGCACCGCGCTACCGACGCGCACCACGACCCCCGACGCGTCCGAACCGACGACATGATACGGCAGGTCGTGGCGCTTGCCCCACACCGATTCCTTGCCGAGCCTTTTGAGAAACCCGAAGGTGGACAGTGGCTCGAAGATCGACGTCCAAACCGTGTTGAAGTTGATCGAGCTGGCCATCACCGCGACGTAGGCCTCGTCGGGCGCGAGCTCCGGGATCGCAACGTCCTCCACGCGGAGTGATTTGCGGGGGTCCTTGTCGCCGCTCTCGAGGCCGGCGAACATCTCCTGCTCCTCGGCCTTGACCAGGGCACCCCGGTAGCTCTCCGGCAGCGGGAGGTTGCCGATCTCTTCACCGCTCGCGCCGGCTTGGATCGCTTCGAGGAAGGCTTGCATGGCGTGACGATACCGGCCGGTAACTTTTCGCTCTAACCGAACCGCATCGGGGGAACGTGACCGTTTCACCCGCCGCCCGTTCCGCGCGTCGCCGCCTGGCTGCCCCCAGCCCGCGTCCGTAGAATGGCCGGACACTCATTGCCCAGGTGGAGGTTGCTCCCGTGCCCGGATCTGTCATCGTCGCTGGTGCCCGCACCCCGATCGGCAAGCTGAGCGGGGTCCTCGCGTCCCTCGCGGCGACCGACCTCGGAGGAATCGCGATCAAGGCCGCCCTCGAGCGGGCCGGCGTCCAGCCTGAGCAGGTCGACTACGTGTTCATGGGCCAGGTGATCGGGGCTGGGACCGGGCAGATCGCGGCCCGACAGGCCGCAGTCAAGGCCGGCATCCCGATGTCGGTTCCCGCCACGACCGTCAACAAGGTGTGCCCTTCGGGCCTCCACTCCATCTACTTGGCCGACCTGATGATCCGAGCCGGCGATGCCGACATCGTCGTGGCCGGCGGCATGGAGTCGATGACCCAGGCGCCGTACCTGCTCCCCGGAGCCAGGGCGGGTTACCGCATCGGTGACCAGAAGGTCGTGGACTCGATGATGTTCGACGGCCTGACCGACGCCTTCCAACACATTGCGATGGGCCTGTCGACCGAGCAGTACAACGAGGAGGGTCCGAAGCTCTCTCGCGAGCGCCAGGACGCGTTCGCCGCGCTGTCCCACGAGCGGGCGGCCAAGGCGATCAAGGACGGCCGCATGGCGGAGGAGATCACGCCGGTGGCGATCCCCCAGCGCAAGGGTGACCCGATCATGGTGGACACCGACGAGGGCGTCCGTCCCGAGACGACGGTGGACAGCCTGAGCAAGCTCAAGCCGGCGTTCACCAAGGACGGCACGATCACCGCCGGCAACGCGTCGCAGATCTCGGACGGGGGTGCGGCCGTCATCGTGATGTCGGAGGCCAAAGCGGCCGAGCTCGGCCTGACTCCGATCGGCGAGATCGTCTCGTACGGCCAGGTCGCCGGGCCCAACACGAGCCTGCTCACCCAGCCGTCCCAGGCGATCCTGAAGGCCGGTGAGAAGGGCGGGGTGAAGGTCTCGGACCTGTCCCTGTTCGAGCTCAACGAAGCGTTCGCCGCGGTGGGCCTGGCCTCGGCCGACGAGCTGGGCATCGACGAGAGCCTGATCAACCCGCTCGGAGGTGCCATCGCTCTCGGCCACCCCGTCGGCATGTCCGGCACCCGGATCGCCTTGACCCTGCTCCTCGAGTTGCGGCGGCGCGGCGGCGGCATGGGTGCCGCCGCCCTCTGCGGCGGGGGCGGCCAGGGTGACGCGATCATCCTGAAGACGCTCTGAGATCTGCCGTCAGCGATCCTTCGCTCGAGCCGATCGGACGCCAGGGATTCTGGCGCCGGATGCTCGGCCCGTTCTCCGCGCCCGCCATCGCGGTGGTGGTCGGCTGTGTCGTGCTGGGCGCTGGCATCGGAGCCCGTTACCTGTTCTTCACCAGCCCTGACGACGCAGCCGTGGCCCGGGCCCCGCGAATAGCCGATCGCCCGTTCGAGCAGGCTGCGTCAGCCGTGTGCGCGCACTACGTCAACGTGTTCGACACCGCCACGACCCTCGGCAAGGAGCCGTCGCAGTCCCAGGCCGGCGACTTCCTCTCGTCCATCGCAGGCTCGTTCGACGCCATGGTGGCCCAGCTCAAGGAGATTCCGGTCGGGTCGGCCGACCAGGCCGCGGTGCACCACTGGCTGGACGACTGGGATGCATACGACTCCTACGGTCACCAGTACGCCGCCGCCGTCAAGACAGGCTCGGAGCGCGACCTGGTGAGCAACGACAGCGCTCGCATCGGGGCCCTCCGGCGCGAGCGCAACGGCTTCGCCCGGGCCAACCACATGGGCACCTGCGCGTTCGCCTGAGACTGAGACTGAGACTGAGACTGAGTCCCTGCTGGGCCACGACGGCTCAGGCTTCGACCTCTCGCCGACCCTCGAGTGCGCGGCCCAGGGTCAGCTCGTCCGCGTACTCGAGGTCACCGCCGACCGGAAGACCCGAGGCCAGCCGGGTCACCCGGATACCGAGGGGCCGCAGCTGCCGGGAAAGATACATGGCGGTCGTGTCGCCCTCGAGGTTGGGGTTGGTGCAAAGGATGATCTCGGCGATTTCCTCCTCGCCGAGCCGGCGGATCAGCTCGCGGATCCGGAGCTGATCCGCACCGATCCCTTCGATGGGATTGAGCGCCCCCTGAAGGACGTGGTAGCGGCCCCGGAAATCCTGGGTCTTTTCGATCGCGACGATGTCGCGCGGCTCCTCCACGACGCACAGCAGACTGGCATCGCGGCGGGGATCGGCGCAGATGTCGCACAGCTCGCCCTGTGCCACGTTGAAGCAGCGGGTGCAGAACGACACCTTGTCTTTGACCTCGACGATCGCGTGCGAGAGTCGCAGCGCATCCTCCTTCGGGAGCTTCAGAAGGTGGAACGCGATCCGCTGGGCCGACTTCGGCCCGATGCCTGGCAAACGGCCGAGCTCGTCGATCAGGTCCTGGACGAGCCCGGCGTACACGTCAGTTCTCGCCCTCGGTCCCGCCCCGTGGAAGTTGGTGACCCGACTCGGGCTGAGCCGGGACCGACCCGGCCTCGATTGCGCCTCCGCCGAAGAGTCCCCCCAGCGCGCTCTCCAAACCGCCATCACCAAGGAGGTCGCCGAGACCGCCAAGCCCCTGCTGGGCACGATCCGAGGCCTTGGCCGCGGCGTCGTGGAGCGCGGCCAAGATGAGATCCTCGAGCAGGTCGACCTCGTCGGGGACCACCACAGAGGGGTCGATTCGCACCGCGGTGACTTCACCGGCACCGGTCATCGTCACCCGCACCTTCCCGTTCCCGGCGTTGCCTTCGACTGACTCCGACGCGACTTCGGCCTGCGCGTCCATGAGGCGCTGCTGCATCTCGAGGGCCTGGGCCAGCAGGGCCTGCGGGTCGAATCCTTCACTCATCGTCGTCCTCTCGTTCCGGGCATTCAGCTCGAGATCTCCTCGGATCCAGGGAAGGCCTCGAGCAGTCTCGCCTCAGCCGAGCTCGGCCCGTCCGGGGCGGCCTCGAGCTGGGCGAACTCGTGAGGCGTGACGTCGTCATCGAGCTCATAACGGTCCTGCGGCGGGGGGCTGTGGTACGAGGGGGCCGCCGGTCGGTCGCCGCCTGACGGCCCAGGCGAACCGGTCTCAAGGTCGAGGTGTACGACTACCTTCGTCCCGAAGTGCGGGGCCAGCGCCTGTTCGACCTCGCCGCGCTTGTCCTCGGCTCGCTCTCGGTACATCTCGTTGGGCAAGACGAACGTCGCAGTGTCGCCGTCGACCGCGGTCCACCGCCCCTGGCGGTAGATCGACTTGGTGCTGTTGGCCAGTGACGGCAGCACGAGGTCACCCCAGACCTTCGTCAGCTCATCACGAGTGAGCGCAACCGGGCTCGAGGGAGCTGGGGTCGCGACCGGGGTCGGCGCCGTGCTCGGCGCAGGCGGAGGTGCGGGGTTCCGCTGGCGCATTGCGCCGATCGTCGGACGAGGAGCCGCCGCAGCCGCCCCGCGACCGGAGGGAGACGGACCGGACGCCGCAGCCGCCCCGCGACCGGAGAGGGGCGGCGGCGCTGGGACCGCCTCGCGCGAGCCCTGCGGCGCAACGCCCGACGATCCCAAGGCCCTCGCTGGGTCTGCGGCAGACAACGAGCCGGACAGTCGGCCCTCGAGCGACTCGATCCGCTCGAGCATCGCGGCCGGCGATGTGTCGGCCTTCGGCGAGCAGAGCCGCACCAGGGCGAGCTCGAACGTGACCCGGGTGTCCAAGGCATCTCGCATCGCCACCAGCGCCTCGCCGAGAACCTCCATCGCCCGTACCGTCGCGGCCGGCCCAAGCCGGCGACCACGCTCCTCGAGCTCCGCCCGATGATGGTCGGGCACTCCGGCCACCTCTGGGGCCATCGTCAACAAGAAGACGGTGCGCAGGTGCTCGACGGTCTCAACCGCGAGCCGGTGGGCGTCCCTGCCTCTCGCGGCGGCCTCGGCCACCGCGACCAGCGCGGCTCGGGGATCTCGGGCTGCCAGGGCGTCGACGATCGACGGGATCGGATCGGCTTCGTCGTCGGCACCACCGGCGGCAGCGGCCTGGTCCAGCGCCGACAGCGCGTCGCGAGCCGAGCCGTTGCCCCTCCGGACGACCCGGTCGAGGGTCGTCGGGTCGAGACCGAGGCCGGCCCGCTCGTTGACGTCGGCCAGCAGCCCTCCGAGCAGCTCGGGCCCGAGGAGCCGGAACTCGTAGTGCTGGGTGCGGCTCCGGATCGTCGGCAGGACCTTCTGCGGGTCGGTCGTCGCCAGCACGAAGATGACGTGACCGGGTGGTTCCTCGAGCGTCTTCAAGAGGGCATTCGACGAGCCGGTGCTCAGCATGTGGACCTCGTCGATGATGTAGACCTTCCATCGTCCGGGGCTGCCCAACGCGACCCGCTCGAGCAGAGTGCGCATTTCGTCGATCTTGTTGTTGGACGCGGCGTCGACCTCGACCACGTCGAAGGAAGCGCCGGTGCGCACCGACACGCACGATTCGCAGGTGCCGCACGGTTCGCCATCCACCGGCGCGGCGCAGTTGAGCGCGGCGGCAAGGATGCGGGCGGTCGACGTCTTGCCCGTTCCCCTCGGCCCGCTGAACAGATACGCATGCGTCGTCCGACCCGCAGCGACGGCGTTGCGCAAGGCCCGGGTGACGTGATCCTGTCCCCGCACCTCGTCGAAACGCTGGGGCCGGTAGCGGCGGTAGAGCGACTGGTAGGGGATGTCGGCCATCGCCCCCCGATCCTACGGGCGATGGACCCCGGCCCGGACGGGTGATCCAGCCGGGTCAGATGCGCGGCCGGCGGGCTCGAGCCCCCGGCGTCCGGTGCGACGGCCAGGCGGTCTGCGGCACACGGGGCGATCCGCTGAGAGCTGCTGCCGTCAGGCCCTGACTCGATTCACGGGGCGCCGTTGCGCAGGACCCAGCCGCCGCACCCGACGCCGGAGACCTTCCGGATTCCAGACTACCCTGTCAGCCCGGCAGCAGGCCCAGGAGGGGTGCGAGAGCGGCCGAATCGGCACGATTGGAAATCGTGTGTGGGGAAACTCACCGTGGGTTCAAATCCCACCCTCTCCGCTTTTGGTCAACGGCGCCGTCCTCTCGGGTGGTCCACCCCCCGCCTCCGAGGACGGCGGCCGTCACCGCTCTCGAACCGCAGCGAACGAGTGGGAGACGTGCTGCCGCACGACTCGAGGTCCCGACGCAAGCCGGTTCGCTCCACGCCGCGGGCTACGGTTGGCGCGTGATCCTGAGCAGCCTGCGTGTCGAGGCCCAGGCCTTCGAGAAGCGGACCGGGTGGGTCTTGAAACCGCAGGGGGCCTGCAAGGGTGACATGTGTGTGCCCCTTCCCGACGTGAGCAGCGACGGGACGATCGACGTCGAGGTTCTCTCCGCCCGGCTGGGTATGCCGCTCGTCGCGAATTCGGCCCATGGCCTTTGGGCGCTCGGACCCGACACGGTCACCGGGCGAGCGCTCACCAGCGCCGCCGCACCCGACATCGCCCTGCCAGACCTCGAGGGCCGGTCCATCAGGCTGGCGGACCTTCGCCCGCAGAAGGTCGTGCTGGTCGCGTGGGCCTCCTGGTGAGGCTGCCGGCTCGACCTGCCCGGGTGGCAGGCCTTGCGCAACGAGCTCCATCCAAGAGGGTTGGAGATCGTCACCGTCGCGCTCGACACCGCCGGCGCAGACGCCGCCCGGCCGTGGATCGAAGCGGCCCGACCAGAACATCCCTCGCTCATCGACAGCGGTCACGTCATCGACGAGCTCCTCGGCGTCGTGAACGTGCCTACCGGGGTCTGGATCGATGAAGGCGGGATGATCGTGCGCCCTGCCGAGCCCGCGTGGCCCGGCCACACCCCGGTACTCGACATGATGGACGACCTGCCGATCCCGCCTGCCGCCTCCGCCGTGCGCGACGAGATAAAGCGCATGCACATCAACCCCGAGCGATACCTCGCAATGATCCAGGACTGGGTGGCAAACGGTGCCGCCAGCCAGTACGCGCTCAGCGCCGAGGAGGTCATCGCTCGCTCCCAGCCACGCTCTCCTGACACGGCGCGGGCCGCAGCCCACTTCGAGCTCGGCCAGCACCTGCACCGCCATGGCGACCATGACGCCGCCGTCGACCATTGGCGGCAAGCGCACCGGCTCGATCCGGCCAATTGGACCTACAAGCGCCAGGCATGGAACCTCGAGACGGGGGACACCGTCACCCAGAGCAGCGCCTACGAGGGCAGCTGGCTCGCGGACGTACAGGCCATCGGAGCCGAGCATTACTACCCCGAGATCCAGCCGTGACCGAGACCGGCCACGAGGCCGTCGTACTCCGCTTCCTCGAACGCCTGCACGACAAGGACCATCCCGACCTCGCCGTAGCTCTCGCCGACTTTGACGAAGAAGCCACGTATCAATCGTTGGTGCCGGCCAGGAGCCCGATTCGTGGAAGGGCGGCCATCCAAGCCGAGTTGGAGAGCCAGTTCTCCCGCTACACCGACTGCGTGTGCGAGATCCTGGCCATCGCCTCCAATGATCGGTACGTGTTCACCGAGCGCCGTGACCACGTGTCGATGACCAAATGGCACCGGCGCATCTTCTCCTCCGTCAATGCCGTCTTCGAGTTCGACCAGGAGGGCCGCATCGCCGCCTGGCGGGAGTACTGGGACACCGGCGACATCGCCGGCCAACTGGGGCTCACGGCCGATGAGATGAAGAGTCTCCACGGAATTTCGGAGCCCTGAACGGAACACTCAGCGAACGTCCTGCACCACGGGCGATTCGACGCCCAGGACGGACCGCACCTCACCGTCCCAGCGCCTGATCATGGCTCATGGTCACTGTCATCCACCCGACACATCAGCGGCGTAGTGAAGACATGGCCGCAGACCAGTTCCGAGAGCTGAGCGCCACGCTCACGCACCATGAGCACCTCGCACAGTCCGATCGTGCCGTGATCGCCGATTGCTTCGGCAGTCTGGCCGCTGAGTCCGGTGATGAGGCTGTGCGCAACCGGGCCGCGGCATGGGAATGGGCGGCTGCCCGGTAGCGAACTCAGCCTGGCTCGGCCGTCGCCATCGCGACGTGAAGCGCGATCCCCGTCGCCATCGCCGGCTCGTCGATCACCATCCGGTTGGAGTGGTTGGGCGCGGGGTGGGCGACGCCCGCCGGTCCAGCGCCAAGGAATGCCATCGAGCCCGGCACCTTCTGCAGGACATAGGACCAATCCTCGGCCCCCATCACCGGCGTCGGCATTTCCAACACCCGGTCCGCGCCGAACAGGTCCGTCGCGACGCTCAACGCCTTCGCCGCCGCCCCGCCGTCGTTGATCGTCACCGGGTACCCCATGATCCAACGGATGCTCGACTGGCACAGATGCGCTGCGCACACGTGCTCGGCCACTCGAGCCAGCCCTTCCAGCGCGATCTGCCGCGCAGCCTCCGAAACGGCCCGGATCGTCCCTTGGAGTACGGCAGTCTCGGGGATGACGTTGTTGGTCGTGCCCGCCACGATGCTCGACACGGTGATGACGGCAGGGTCGAACACAGCCACCCGCCGGGTGATCATCGATTGGAGCGCGTTCACGAGCTCACACGCGACCGGGACCGGATCGACCGCATCGTGCGGCATCGACGCGTGACCGCCCTTACCGGTGACGATGAGCTCGAACGCGTCCGCGGACGCCATCATCGTGCCTCCGCGGGTGGCGATCAGCCCGGCGGGAATGGTCGGCGTGGCGTGGATGGCGAACGCCCGATCGATCGTCCCGTACCGGGTCAACAGACCCTCGTCGAGCATCACCGCCGCGCCCCCGTGGCCTTCCTCGCCCGGTTGGAACATGAACACCACCCGCCCACACAGCCGGCCCCGCCGGGCCGCGAGCAGCTTGGCCGCACCGACGAGCATCGCAACGTGGGCATCATGGCCGCAGGCGTGCATCGCGCCGTCCACCTCGGAGGCGAAGTCCAGTCCGGTGTCCTCGGGCATCGGAAGCGCGTCCATATCCCCGCGCAACAGCGTGGTCGGCCCGGGCTCGTCCCCATCGAGCAACGCGACCACCGACGTCGTCGCGCCGCCAGTGGACAGGTCGAGGCTCAGTCCGTCCAGGGCGTCGAGAACGACCTCCTGGGTGACGGGCAGATCGAGGCCGAGCTCGGGGTGGCGGTGGATCCGGCGCCGCAGGGCCACCGTCTCCTCCAGCAGGTCGTTCGCTTCCTCGATCAGCGTGCCGTCGATCACCGGTCCTCCTCGTGCTGCTGCGACCCATCGTCTCACAGCAGCGAGGGATCCCCCCGAGGCGGGCACAGCAGCCGTGGAACCCTCCCCAGAAGGTTCCACGGCCGGTGCCACCACGTCCCCAGCCGGGCACGGTGACCTGACGCCCTCGCTCCGCCCGCACGGCCCCGGCGCCGTCCGAACGGCACAAGGCCGTACAACAAGGTGATTCGACGCCGACCCACACGATCCCTGCCCGTATTGTCGATGGGTGCGCGACGACGAGGCGATGGGGCTGGCCCTCGAGGAGGCTATGGCCGCGCTCGAACACGGCGACGTGCCGGTCGGTGCGGTCGTCGTGGACGAGACGGGAACGGTTCTCGCCCGGCGCCACAACGAGCGGGAGGCTTCGGCCGACCCGACGGCGCACGCCGAGATCCTCGCCATACGCGATGCCGCGATGGCGAGGGGAACGTGGCGTTTGTCTGACGCCACCCTCTTCGTCACCCTCGAGCCGTGCCCGATGTGCGCCGGCGCATTGGTTGCCGGCCGTCTCCGCAGGGTCGTGTTCGGGACCCCGGATCCGAAAGCTGGAGCGACCGGCTCGCTCTACAACCTGTGCGTCGACCCTCGCCTCAACCATGAGGTAGCAGTGACCCACGGGGTCCGAGCCGAGGAGTCGGCCCTGCTCCTCGCCGCCTTTTTCGCCGCCCGTCGCGGCCCCATCCCCTGATCCCGATACGCCAAGACCGAACTCGCCGTGCTCCACTACGATCGTCGACGGAGGGATGCGAGAGCGGCCGAATCGGACGGTCTCGAAAACCGTTGTGGCGCAAGTCACCGTGGGTTCAAATCCCACTCCCTCCGCCCCGGCTGACCTGGTTCCTTGTCGCAAGGGTCCAGGTCAGCGGCCGTTTTGCGTCCCGGATCGAGACTGTCCGGTCTCGACCGCCCGTCACCGAGGGTGACCGGAAAAGCGCCTGCTTCTGGGGTGCGGGTGGGGTGCGAGCAGAGTTTGGGGTGCGAAAGGGGTGCGAGATCGGGCTCCGAATCGCGCTCTGCAGGGTGGCAGATGGACGACGGTTCCTGCTCCGCGATCCGGGTCGAACCAGACCGTGGATGGCCAGCCAGTCGAACGCGTTCGCTCGGCCTCCGACCGGCGATCGTGCTCGTGACGCTCCCTGATCGACGTCCGGAATTTGGCGATACTGAGCGGACGCAAGCCGTAGCGGCTGTAGCCGGACCAAGGTCGCCGCAGAGCGCCACAACCGGCAAACCCGGTCGGTAGGGCCGTTGGCGATGGGGCGCACGTCGGGATAATCCCGTGCGGTTGGCGGATAGGTAGAACGCCGACTCGGTACGCCATAACGCGGACGCGCGAAGCATTCGTGCTCGCGAGAGTTGCCGCGCCTCTACCGGCACTTCGGGGATGGGGGAAGGCGATCGGCGTTCGTCTTATTGCTACAGCCGTTGACGCACGCGGTCCTCGAGGAGGTCGGACTCGGATCCAAGGTATCGGTGTGTCATCGAACCGGACCTCATGTCGGAGACGTTGGCGGGTGCCGAGTCAGCGTTGCTCGCAGGTTCGAGCCCCCGGCAGGGATCGCACAACATGGGTAGCGGATGGCGGACGCCGTCGACACGATGCTCGGCACGTGGTTCGGCGGGGAACGCCACATCGACTCGGTCGAGTCCGTGGAGACTGACACGATCGGCGACATCGTCCGGGTCGGCTACCGGTTGCGGGCCATCACGCCGACCGGGCCCGCGGTTGTTGAGCAACAGGCCTACCTGGCCCTCGTCGACAACACCATCACGGCGGTGCGCATCGTCTGTTCCGGGTATCACCCGGTGGCCGGCTGACCGCCGGTCACACGAGGCCGAGCTCCATGGCCCGCATGGCCGCAGTAGCTCGGTTGGACACGCCGAGCTTCGTGTAGATCCGCTCGACGTGGTTGCCGACCGTCTTGGGGGCGATGCCGAGCTGGCGGGCGATGGCCTTGTTGGCGTGACCGAGGGCGAGCAGGCCCAGCACGTCGGCTTCGCGGGCGGTCAGGCCGGCCGGCCCACCGGCCCGAACCCGGGCGGGGGCATGGCCAGCGGCGCTCAGCACAGCTTCGGTGGAAACCGGGTCGAGCCGGCCTTCTGCGGCGTCCCGCCGCAGCTCGGCGGCGGCGTCGTCGGGTTCGCGGGCCGCCCGGTGGGCCCGGGGTTGGAG
>Ga0102924_1003584_pt1 | contig 16232 bp, 12 predicted proteins | sample PaiPotPPM11metaG_FD_80116 | JGI IMG/M metagenome (GOLD analysis project Ga0102924, IMG submission 80116) | Iron sulfur acid spring bacterial and archeal communities from Banff, Canada, to study Microbial Dark Matter (Phase II) - Paint Pots PPM... ... | reverse complement strand
TTCGCCTTGAACTCCGGCGTGTACCTCGTACGGCTCTTCTTCATCGATCCTGCTCCTCTCCGGTCTGGAGCAGGCTCCCCGTACCACCTTAACCTCTGGCCCGAAATTCGGGGTCCACTTCATCACGTCACGCAATCCATGCACGACTCGTCGATGGAAACGACGCACCTCTCGAAAGAAACGCCTCCTTCCTCATCGGTCGAGCCTCGTTCCGGAAAGACCGCGCGTCGTTTGCTCTTCGACGGGCGCGGGTTCTCGTCCGCCATGTCTCGTTCGTCGAAGACAGGAATGCGGATCGTACGTACGACGGTGCGCAGCCTGGACTCCAGCACTCGTGTCGTCGAGGCGGTGCGGCGTTCGTAATGTACGGTGACGCGTTTGCAGCGAAACGCGGTGGCCGACCAGCCGCCCTCGCGTCACTCATCTCGATGAGCGCTCAAGGCACGGTCTTCTCTGACCGAGCCGCGGACGATTCCTTGCTGAAACGAGTTCAATCGCCGACCGACCCGTCCAGTCCCGCCTTGGTGGGAGCGTCTCCTGCTCCCATGTCCGTCGCCGCGTCCTCCGGGCTTCCACCGTCGGCGCCTCCGCCCTCCGAGCCGCCGCTCTCCGAGCCGCCGTCGTCGCCGGCCCCGCAGGCGGTGCCTGCGGCGAAGGCCGCGAGCGCCGCGGTGCACGGGTCCGACGCGTCGGTGGCGGCGTCCGCCGCCTCGACGGAGTACCCCCCGGGATACGGCGGACATACGGTCGAGACGTACACCTGCGACGACTCGACCAGGCATGCGGGCGCGCAGTTGTCTCCGGTCGCCGCGCCGCCGATCACGTCGAGCGCGGTCGAGGACGGGGCCACGCACTGGCCCGTCGTGTCGTAGAGCTGCGCCGAGAAGACGTGCACGCCCGGGTCCTCGCACGCCGCGGCGGCGAGGCCCAGCGCGATTGCGCACGCGCGCGCCCCCGTCGCGCGCGCCCCCCGGGTCACGGTGCCTCCACCGTGCGCACGTGCAGCTCGACGAGCTGCTCGGCCGACACTCCGCTCGGCGCGTCCGTCATCAGGTCGGTCCCCTTCTGCGTCTTCGGGAACGGGATGACGTCGCGCAGGCTCTCCGCCCCGGAGAGGAGCATCGCGAGCCGGTCCATGCCGAGGGCGATGCCCCCGTGCGGCGGCGCGCCCATCTTGAGCGCGTCGAGCAGGAAGCCGAACTTCGCCCGCGCCTCGTCGTCGGAGATGCCGAGCGCGCGAAAGACCTTCGCCTGCACCTCGGGATCGTGCAGGCGGATCGACCCGCCTCCGAGCTCGAAGCCGTTGAGGACCAGGTCGTAACGCCAGCAGAGCACCTTGCCGGGGTCGCGCTCGAGGAGCCCGACGCAGTCGTCGTGCGGGCGCGTGAACGCGTGGTGCGCCGCGACCCACGTCTTCTTCTCGTCGTCGTACTCGAAGAGCGGCGGATCGATGACCCAGAGGAAGTTCCACTGGCCGCCGTGGCCGCTCTCGGGGATGACGCCGAGGCGCTTGGCGACGTGGAGGCGCAGGTTCGCCATGACCGTCTGAACGACGCTCTCGCGCCCGAACTGGAAGAGGAGCAGATCCCCCTCCTTCGCCTCGGCGCGCGCGTTGATCGCCTGGCGCAGCTCCGGCGTGATCGACTTCGCCAGCGGCGATTGCGTCCAGCTCCCGTCCTCGGCGATCCGAGCGCGGGCGAGGCCCTTGGCGCCCATGCCCTTCACGAACTCTTCGAGCTTGTCCGTCTCGGTGCGCGACAGCTTGCTCGCGAGCTCCGCCGGCAGGCGCAGGACCTTCACGATCTCCGCCGGGAGATCGCGGCGGTACTCGCCGCTCTTGAACTTGTCGGCGATGGGCTTGAAAAACGGGATGCCGCCGCCGCCGTGCTCGACGATCACGTCGGTGATGTCGACGTGCGGCAGGGCGAAGCGCAGGTCGGGCTTGTCGTTGCCGTAGAGGCGCATCGACTGCTCGAACGGCATCTGCGGGAAGCGGCCGGAGGGGTAGAGCGTCTTCAGGTCGACGCCGAGGACCTCCTTCCAGATGCGGAAGACGAGCCCCTCGATCGCCCGGAAGACGTCGTCCTGGTTCACGAACGACATCTCGACGTCGATCTGCGTGAACTCCGGCTGGCGGTCGAGGCGCAGCGCCTCGTCGCGAAAGCACTTGACGACCTGAAAGTACTTGTCGAAGCCCGCCACCATGTAGAGCTGCTTGAAGAGCTGCGGACTCTCGGCCAGCGCGTAGAACTTGCCCGGGTGCATGCGCGCCGGGACGAGGAAGTTGCGCGCGCCGCCCGGCGTGTACTTCACCATGATGGGCGTCTCGAGCTCGAGGAAGCCCGCCTCGTCGAAGTAGCGACGCGTGACCTGGTTGATGCGGTGGCGCACGCGGAGCGTGCGCTGGAGCGGCGCGCGGCGAAGATCGAGGTAGCGGTACTGGAGGCGCTTCTCCTCGCCCGTGTCGATGTCGTCGGCGACCTCGAAGGGGGGCGTCTCGCTCTTGTTGAAGACGGCGAGCTCGATGACGTGGACCTCGATGTCGCCCGTGGGGAGCTTGGCGTTCTTGTTGGCCCCGCGGCTCTTGACGATCCCGCGCGCGCCGATGACCCACTCGCTGCGGAGCGCGCGGGCGTTCTCGTGCGCGGCGCGGGGGAGCTCGCCGTGCCCGGTGAGCTCCGGGTCGAAGACGAGCTGCGTGACGCCCTCGCGGTCGCGCAGGTCGATGAAGACGCACCCGCCGTGATCGCGGTAGTTGGCCACCCACCCAAAGAGGACGACGACCTTGCCCTCGTCGGTGGCGCGCAGCTCGCCCGCGTGATGCGTGCGCTTGAGATCGTCGATGAATCGAGCCATGGGGGTGCGCAATGTAGCGCGAAACGTGGCCGATTGGCGGTCCGGACGGTAAGGTCGCGCGCAAGAATGCCCTCCCCCGGGGTTCGACCACGCTCCGGCGCATCGCCCCTGGCGCCTCGCGAACGAGGCGGTGGCGGAGACGTGCCGTCGACGCGGGGCTGGGTCGAAGCGGCGTTGCCGGCCGCGTGCGCGGCGCTTCCGGCGTGCCTGGCCGCCGCCCACCTCGGCAACGGAGCCGAGGCGGCCGACGATCGCGCCGTCGCGCGCGTCCTCGGGTGGGACCCGCAGCCGTGGCGCGCGCTCGATGTCGTCGTGGGGTCGGTCTTCGCGCCGGCGCCGCTCGGCAACCTGGTGGCGCGCGCGGCCCTCGGACCGGTCGCCCTTCTCGCCGTGACGAGCGCCGTCGTCTACTGGCTGACTCGCGACCTGCTCGGGAAGTGCGCGCCGGCGACGCGCCTCGGCGCGACCGTCGCCGCGATCGCCGCGCTCTGGACGGGTTTCGCGCCGAGCATGCAGCGCGAAGCCACGGTGCCCGGCGGGACCGTCACCGGCGCGCTGCTCGTCCTCGCGCCGCTCGCGCTCCTCGCGGCCGCGGGCGAGCGATCGCCAGCCCACGCCGCGTCCGACGGCTCCGTCGCGTCGACGCAGGACGACGCACGCAGCGCCGCTGCGGTCGTGGCGACGCTCGCTCTGGCGCTCGGATACGAGCCGCTCGTCGGGGGGTGCGCCCTGGCGTCGATCGTCGCGTTTGCGCTGACCAGCCCCGGCGCGAGAGACCTCCTCCGCAGGGGTTCCGGCGCCAGGCCCGGCGCGCTCCTGCTCGCCGCCGCGGGGGGCCTCCTCCCGTTCGCTGTTGCCCTCGCGCGGACTCGCGCGCATGGGGGTGCTGCGCTCCCCGCGCTCGCCGGGGCATGGGCGGGCGACGGCGCGAGCTCTCGAGGCTTTGCGCCGCTGCCGTACGCCGACTTCGGGACGGCGCTCCCGGTGCTCGCCGTCGGCGGCACGGTGCTGGCCCTACTCGTCGAGCGCGCGCGGCCGCTGGCGGCGGCGCTCCTCGCCGTGGTCGTCGCGGGCCTCGCCTGCGGCTGGATCGGCGCGCCGCACGCCCCGCTGCGGTTCGGCGCCCCGGTGCTCGCGGCCTTCGCGGGAGCGTGCGTTCTCGCCGGCGTCGCCCTGCAGGCGATCGCGCGGTGGGTGGCCGACTCGCGCCTGCCGTTTTCGCGCGCCAGCGCGGCGATGGTGATCCTGCTCGAGCTCGTCGTCCCGGTCGACGAGGCGGACGAATCGCTGGCGCAAGGCTCGTCGACGGCTCGCGCCCAGGCCGAGGCCCTCTGGGACGTCGCGGCGTGGGGCGTTCTGCCGCCGCGGTCCGTGGTCGTCGTCGCCGACGCTCGTCTCTACCAGCGCGCGCTGGCGGCGCGCGCGCTGGGAACGCTCCGCGGCGACATCGCCGTCGTCCCGGCGCCTGCGATCGTCGCGGCGCAGCGCGCCCGCCCGGCCTTCGGGAGCGACGCCTCGCTCGTCCCGTTGTGGCGCGACCTCGAGCTGACGGGCCAGCCCAGCGAGGCGTCCCTGTCGGCGCTGGCCCTCGTACGTCCCGTGGCGATGGCCTACGAACCCCGCTGGGGGCGCGCCGTCGGTCGCCACTTGCTCCCCCTGGCGCTGCTCGATCGCTTCGAGCCCGAGCCTCGCGGTTCGAGCGACCGCCGGCGAGCCCTCGACGGCTTCGCGCCCCTGCGCGACCGGCTGGCGCGGCTCGTGGCCGGCGCGGGTCGAACCACGAAGGACGGCGTCCTCGCGGAGGCGAGCGCGTACCCTCTACGGGCGCGCCTCTTGGAGGTCGCGTCGAGCGCCGACCGCGATCTCGTCGGCCGTGCGCTCGAGGACGTGCACGCGTTCGCGCCCGACGACCCGGTCGCGGCGCAGGTGGTGGCGCGCATGGCGCTCGGGCGCGGCGCGCCGCGGCTCGACGACCTACGGCCCTGACGGCGGCTGCTTCTTCTTCTTCGCGCGCTCGATGTCCACCGCGCGCCAGAGGTACCAGCTCGCGACCGTGCGGAACGGCTTCCACGTCTCGCCGTGTCGCGCGAGGTCCTTGGGCGCCGGCAGCGCGCGCTTGCCGTACGCCAGCTGGAAGCCGTAGCGCACGCCGTAGTCGTGGATCGGCAGAACGTCGGGACGGCCCAGGCGAAAGATGAGGAGCATCTCGACCGTCCAGCGTCCCACGCCGCGCACGCTTACCAGCCGCTCGACCACGTCGTCGTCGGACATGGACGAGAGCTCGCGGATCGAGGGTACGGTCCCGTCGAGCGTCTTCTGGGCGAGGTCGCGCAGCGCCAGCAACTTGGCCCGCGAGAGGCCGGCGCCGCGCAGCTGCTCGTCGGTCGCGTCGGCCAGGCGCTCGGGATGAAGCTGGTTCCGCGGGAAGAGCGCGCAGACGCGGCCGTGGATCGTCGCCGCCGCCTTGCCCGAAAGCTGCTGGTACACGATCGACTCGGCGAGCGCCTCGAAGGTGCTCTGCGCGGCGGCGATCTGGAGACGCACGGGCCCCGCCTGCTCGATGACCCGGGCGAGCTTCGGGTCGCGCCTGGCGATGTGCACGGCCGCCTTCTTGGTGTTGAATCCGGGCTCGCTGCGACTCACGCAGAGAGCCTAGCGGCAAACGGCTAGTATGCGCACCCGATGCTCACGCTCCACCTGGTCCGGCACGGCGACACGGCGCAGTCTGCGGAGGGGTACTTCGCGGGAGACATCGACCCGCCCCTAACCGACAGCGGCCAGGCGCAAGCGCGCGCCCTCGGGCGCCTCGCGGCTTCGCTCCACCTCGCGCAGCTGTACGTGAGCCCGAAGCTCCGCGCGCGCGAGACGGCCGAGCCGATCGCGGCGGCCTCGAAGGCGCCCCTCGAGATCGCCGACGGCCTGCGCGAGATTGCCTACGGGTCCTGGGAGGGACGCAAGGAGACCGAGGTGCGCGCGTCCGAGCCGGACGCGTACACGGCGTGGTCGATGGACCCCGCGCTCAACTCGCCTCCGGGCGGGGAGAGCGCGTTTGCCATCGCGGCGCGGGCGCTGCCTGTGCTCGTACGCGCCCGTCGCGAGCACCCGAGCGGCAATGTCCTCTTCGTCAGCCACAAGGCCACGGTTCGCGTCATCGTCTGCGCGCTGCTCGGGGTCCCGCTCGGTCGCTTTCGCGACCGCGTCGCCTGCCCGACGGCCTCGGTCACGACGTTCGAGTTCGGCGAACGCGGGGCGATGCTCGTTCGGCTCGGGGACGTGAGTCATCTGCGATCCACCCCCTGAGGGCGGGACGCGAGGTGGCGTGGCGCGGCCGGGGAATGCTAGAGAACCTACGCTCGTTTCCTCGGGCGGGCGGGTCCACCTCCGAGTCTCCGCTCGCCCCAGTGCAGACCTGGAACCGTGCCGTGCCGTCAGGAAGGATGAAAGGACATCGGCGAGGTGCAGTCCTCGCGGGGGTGACGCTCCTCTCCCTCGCGGCGACCATCCCGCTGGCGCTCTCCGGAGCCCGCCAGGCCGCTGCGGGCGCGCTCGTCGTCGCCCACGAGCGCACCAGCGTCCTCGACGCGCTGCATTCGTCGAGCGCGCTCCTGGCGGTCCGCGCAGCGGACCGCTCCGGGGACGAGGCCTGGCTCGCCGTGGACGGCCAGGAGGGGACCGCATGGTCCGGCAAACCGGGGGAGCTGCAGTGGAAGTGGGCCGCCGCCTTCACCCACCCGGTGCACATCGGGCTCCTGCGCGCGCACCTCGGTGCGTCGCCGACGAGCGGCGTTCCGACGGCCTTTCGCTGGGAGGTGCGCGCCCCGCTCGAGGACGGGAAGACCTGCCCATCGCTCGCTCCGGCGAGCGACGACAGCTGGGTCGCGGTCGACGGCGCCGAGCAGGTGCCCCTCGCCGCCGGCGAGATGCTCGCGCAGCCCACGCGCCGCTCGTGGTTCGTCGACGCGGACGCGTGCGGGCTGCGCCTGGTCGTCGATCGGACCAACGCAGGGCCCCCCGTCGTGCGCGAGGTGCAAGCGATCGAGAGCGCGCGAAACGTACTGCAGGTCGGGCAGGCGAGCGACGACGGCGCGTACCCGGGCTTTGCCGCGGCAGGCGCGATCGATGGAACGTACGTCCAGCGCTGGGCGGGGGCTCCCGGCAAGTCGCGGTGGACCCTCCGCGTCGACCTGCCCGAAGCGCAGCTCGTCGATCGCATCCGCCTCGTGCTCGGATTCGACGCGACGAGCGTGCCCCGACCCGACCACGGGCGAACCTACGCGATTGCCTGGGCGCCGTTGCACTACTCGGTCGAGGTGAGCGACGACGGGCGCCGCTTCGTCCCGGTGGCGAACGAGCCCGTGCGAGCCGACGGGAGGGTGCTTCCCCTCCGGCGTCGACTGATCACCCTGCCGGAGGCCCGGCGTATCCGGGCCGTGCGGCTCGTGATGGTCGGCGCGACCGGTGCAGCCGGTACGCCCGAACCCGGCGCCGCGCCCGTCGTGCGCGAGATCGCCGCGTATCGGGCCGACGACCAGCGGCCGATCCTCGCGGCCCCGTGGATCCTCAGCGTGAACGCCAACCCCTCCGCCGAATCGCACACCACGCCCGGCGCGGAGGTGTGGAACGACGCGTACTGGGCCAAATTCCTCCAGCGCCGCATGAACCAGCTGATCCCGCCGCTGCGCCGGGACGACCGCTACAACCGCGCCCTCGGGATGCAGGGCGAGCCCCTCAATGCGCCGCCGAACGAGGAAGCCGGCCAGGTCCTCGAGTCGATCGAAGGCGACGACCCCACCCTGGACGCGCAGTTCCTCTCGCAGAGCAGCCCGCCGCCGATCGCCGCGCTGAGCGGCTCGGACGACTGGGACTACGCCGCCGAGACGGCGCCGGACCGCCAGCGCCCGAAGCGCTGGCACTGGGATCCGTTGCGGGACGCCCGGGACGGGGGCATCGGCCAGCTCGCGACGGCGGTGCGCCAACGGGTCGCCCCGTTCCTCGGCTTCTGCGGCGGCGCGCAGATCCTCGCCCTCCTCGAAGCGCGGCGCTCCGAGAGCTCGGCCGAAGAGGACCGGCGGCTCATCGACTTGATCCTCCGCCGCACCAGCGGCCGCCCGATCCGCGGGTTCGCGCCGACGCTCGACGTCGAGCGGGCCTGGCCGGACGATCCCCATCCGCCGCGCGCCAAGATCCAGTTCGTCCCCACCGATCCGCTCTTCGCGGACGTCGCCGGTCCGTTCCACCGCTCGACGACGCAGGCGCTGCCGGAGTCGCACTCGGACGCCATACGCCCCGACGCCTTCCTCCCGGGAGGTCCGCTGCAGCGCTTCGAGGTCCTGGCCACGAGCGCCTTCTGCGGCCCCGACGTCATCGCCGCCAGCCCGCGCGACGGCATCTTCCCGAACCCGAGCGGGCCCGGCTGGTGCGACACCGTGCCGGAGGCGTTTCGCTCGCGGGACCGCTCCTGGCCCCTCATCGCGGCCCAGTTCCACGCCGAGCAGAAGGACTTCTCCACCCCGGGGCCGGGCGATCCGCCGGAGTCGGTCGCGGACGCTCGGCTCTTCCTGGTCGCGGCCTACGAGTCGATGGTGGACGCGTACGTCAAGCTTGCCCCGTGACTCGCTCCGCCCCCGCCTCGCTTGCGAGGCGGGGTGGCCGATATGCCGGAGCGTGGTCGAAACCTGGGTGGTAGCCTGCCGGGCGCATGGACGCGAAAGAGCTGAAGGCGGCCTTCGAGGAGCGCGGCATTCGTCGGGTCAAAGTCGGCGGCTTCGACGTCGACGGCATTCTGCGCGGCAAGTACCTGGCGCTCGACAAGTTCTGGTCGCTGTTCGACGGCGCGAACCTGCTCGGGTTCTGCGACGTCATCTTCGGATGGGACGCCGCCGACGTGCTCTACGACAACGCGCGGGTCACCGGCTGGCACACGGGATACCCGGACACGCGGGCTCGCATCGACACGTCGACGTTTCGCGTCTTGCCCTGGGAGCCGGACACCGCGGCGTTCCTGATGGACTTCGTGACCGACGACGGGGCGCCCCACCCGGCCTGTCCGCGCGGGCTGCTGAAGCAGGTGGTCGCACGAGCGAACGCGCTCGGCTACGAGCCGACCTTCGCCGCCGAGTTCGAGTTCTTCGTCTTTCGCGAGTCGCCGGCATCGCTCCAGGACAAGCAGTTTCGCGACCTGCAGCCGCTCTCGCCGGGGATGTTCGGCTACTCCTGGGTTCGCGCCGGCCAGAACGCCGACCTTTGCCACGCGCTCCTCGACGACATGGACCGCTTCGGCATCCCCATCGAGGGCCTGCACACCGAGACGGGCCCGGGCGTCTACGAGGTGGCCATCAAGTACGACCACGTCCTTCGCTCGGCCGACAAGGCGGCGCTCTTCAAGACCGCGATGAAGCAGGTCGCGGCGCGCCTCGGGTACGCGGTCACGTTCATGGCGAAGTGGAACCACGACCTCCCCGGGTCGAGCGGGCACTTGCACCAGTCGCTCTGGCGGGGCGGCGAGAACGCGTTTCATCAGGCCTCCGCCGCGGACAAGCTGAGCCCCGTGGCGCGGCATTACCTGGGCGGCCAGCTCGCGCTGATGCCGGAGCTGACCGCCCTCTATTCGCCCACCGTCAACAGCTACAAGCGGTACGTCCCGGGCGTCTGGGCGCCTCTCAACGCGAGCTGGGGAGTCGAGAACCGGACGTGCGCCATCCGCGCCATCCCCGGGAGCGCGAAGTCGACGCGCCTCGAGTACCGGCAGACCGCCGCGGACATCAACCCGTACGTCGCGATGGCCACCACGCTGGCCGCCGGACTCTGGGGCATCGAGCACGAGAAAGCGCCCCCTCCCCCCGTCGACGGCGACGCCTCCGGGCGCGGCGATCTCGCCCCGCTCCCGCGTACGCTGCGCGAGGCCACCGAGCGCCTCGCCAGGAGCGAACACGCCCGCGCGCTGCTCGGGGAGGGCTTCGTGGACCACTACGTTCGCACGCGCGACTGGGAGTGCCGCCAGTACGAACGCGCCGTCACCGAGTGGGAGCTGAAGCGCTACTTCGAAGCCATTTAGACCGGTGACCGGGTCGGGACGGGAAATGCTACGACGTTCGCATGAGCGATCTCGCCGTCTGGTCCTTCCCCACGACGATCGTTTTCGGCGTCGGAGCCGTTGGCACGGTGGCCGCGCAGGTGCAACGCACCGGCGCGAAGCGAGCGCTCCTCGTGTGCGATACGGGGGTCGTCAAAGTCGGCATCGCGGAGCGCGTCCGCGCCCTCCTCGAGGTCGGCGGGATCCCGACCGCGGTGTTCGATCGGGTGGACCCGAACCCGATCGAGCGCAACGTGCTCGACGGCGTCGCCGCGTACCGCGCGCACGACGCGTCGTGCGTCGTCTGCGTCGGCGGCGGCTCGCCGCTCGACGCGGGCAAGCTCATCGCCCTCGCCGTCACCCATCACCGGCCGCTCGCCGATTACGACGACGCCGTCGACGGCGGCCTACTCATCGGGCCGACGGTGCCGCCCATCGTGACCATTCCCACCACCGCGGGCACCGGCAGCGAGGTGGGGCGTTCGGGCGTCGTGACGCTCGCCGCCACGGGCCGAAAGACCGTCATCTTCAGCCCCAACCTCTTGGCCAAGGCGGCGCTCCTCGACCCCGAGCTCACCCGTTCGATGCCGCCGCGCATCACGGCGGCGACCGGCTTCGACGCCCTCACCCACTGTCTCGAGGCGTACTGCTCGCTGGGCGACCACCCGATGGCAGACGCCATCGCTCTGGGCGGGCTCGAGCTGTGCGCCCGCTTCCTCGCGCAGGCCGTAGAGCGGGGCGACGACCTCGAAGCGCGGGGGGGGATGATGAAAGCCGCGATGATGGGCGCCGTCGCCTTCCAGAAGGGCCTCGGCGCGTGCCATTCGCTCGCGCACCCGCTCTCGAGCGAGAAGGGCCTCCACCACGGCCTCGCCAACGCCCTCTGCTTGCCGGCGGTCGTCGATTTCAACGAGGCGGCACCGGCCGCCCAGCCCCGCCTCGAACGCGTCCGCGGCATCCTCGCGCCGGGCTCCAAGACGTGCGGCGAGGCGCTGAGGGCGCTGCGCAAGCGCGTGGGTCTGCCCGAGGGCCTTCGCTCCGAGGGCGTCACCGAGCAGGACATCGCGACGCTGTCCGCCAAGGCCATCGAGGACGCGTGCCACCGCTCCAACCCGCGCCCCGTCACCCGTGAGGACCTGGCGCAGCTGTACCGAGCCTCGTTGTAGTGCCCCGGATACGCTACTGCAGCGTATCCGGCTGGTCCGCGGGCGTGGTCGAGCCCGTCGCGTCGTAGAAGTAGCGAAGCGACAGCACGCCCATCGTGGCCCCGTGGTTTGACGTGAGGTCCCGGCGGACGCCGACCTCGATGCTCCAGCTAGGGTCGATGTACCCGAAGCCGAGCGACGGCGTCTGGAGGCCCGTACCGGTGTCGTATCTCCAGCCGGCGCGGATCGCGTAGTGGTCCGCGAGAAAGAGCTCGGCTCCACCCATGACCCGCCCCTCTACGGTCCGGTAGGTCGTGAAGTCGAGCATCCCGTCTGCTTCGAGCGCGAAGATCGGCGTCGCGAACCCGATGCCGAGCGCGGCCGTCGTGGGAGCCAGCGCCGTCCCGGTGTTCGTGAGGTTGTGTCCCACGAGGCCGATACGAAGCTTGTCCAGGCTGGCCGTGATGCCGGCGTCGAACGTGAGCCCGTTGAAGATCGTGCTGTTCGTCGTCCCGTCGGACGCCTGGCTGCGTCCGAACGGTCCGGCCGCGACGGCCTGGTCGACCTGCAACCATCTCCCGGTCGCCCCGATCGAGAGATAGTCGCCCAGGGGGAGGGCGAGAGCGGCCCGGACATCGGTCCAGACCCGGTGCGTGGCGCTGGGGTCGATCTCCGACCAGGTTCCGGCGACGCCGCCCGAGATGCGGCTGCTGTTGACGACCGAATCGACGATGGCAAGCCCGTAGGTTTGCCGCTGGGCCTCGGGCGAAAACGCGCCGAGCGCTTGCAGATGGTAAACGCGCGCCAGCGGCATGTTCGCCGGGTTCAAGGAGAGCGCCGCCGTCGAGACGCCGAGCGCGTTCAGCGCGCCCCCCATGCCGACGGCCCTCGCGTCCGGCATTTCGCCCTGGTCGTAGGCTTGTTCGGGCGACGTCGACATCGGGTCGGCGGCTGCCTGGCGCGCGCTCGAGGCGACGGTCGCGGCGGCGGTTGCGAGCGCGACCCCTGCGCGGGAAATCCAATGGCGAGACCAAGGGCCGCGAGATCGTCGGCGCACGGCGCGGACCCTAACAGCGCGATGCGTGCCCGACGAGTTTTCCGCGTGCGTGCTGCCCTGGCTGCCTCCCTCATCGGCGAACGTCACCTCTTTGCGGCTTACAGCTGAGGCGCCCCGCGCGGGCATCGCGTCCCGTGCATCCCGCGCGAAAGCGAGCTCGCATACGCGGCATACGGGGCATGGGTGGGGAGGACGAGGGGAGCACCCGCCCTCCATTGGAACGAAGACGCTCTCGAGCCAACCGAGCCCGACACCTCGCGTTCGCGCAAAAGACGCCGGTTCGACGACTCTTGACAGGAGGGCGGAGCCAAAAAAGCCGGGTGTCGCAGCTTGTGCCTGCGCCGCTCAGACCGGATTCGGAAGGCATGACGCTGACTTCGCCACAGGTGCGCGAATCGATCGGGGCAGATGCGATGGGCCCTGTTCCGTTCCATGGTGGAGTGCACTTAAAAAAGTGCTGACGTTTCCTGGACTTAAACACAATCGAAACGAAGGGCATGGACTCGCAGCGATTTAGGGTGGTAGCTCCATCGGCGTTGGATCGGGCTGTTGCACGGCGTCACCTACATGGGGCGTCCTGACGGTACCGATCCCCATAGGTCGCTTTGGCTCGTGTTGGGGCAAAGCGGCAGGACTCGACGGTTCCCCTGGGGAGCTCACTATCCCCAGCGGTCGCCGGTGGTTTTCTATTGCCCAAAGAAACGAGCGGACGCGCCCTTGCGGTGGGTTCGGGTACGGCAAGTAGGTCGAGCTCTCTCGGAGTAACCGCGCAGTCGGCGGGTCTTTCCACAGCCTGTGGGCAACTTGTGGGTGCGCGCACCAGAGCGCACCGCGGCGTCGGTGTGTTCGCGGAATGGAGCCACGATCGGGGGATGGTCGCGTGAGTGTCAACCTGAGGCAAGTGGTGCAAGCGCGAAGCGAAAGCCAAGAGCACGTCGGCGTCCTGGGCATGCCGCGGATCGGAGAAGGGTCCGTGGCCGAGGGCGACTCCGGCAAAGGTGCGTGGAACGAAGCCATCGCTTTTACGCGAGAGAAGTCGCCGGCGAGCTTCGACCAGTGGTTTTCCGGCGTGCAATTCGACGGGCTCGTCGACGGAGTGCTCGCGCTTCGCGCACGAGACGAGTTCGTGCGTCAGTGGGTCGACGACTACTTCCTGCCGACGCTGGCCGAACATCTCCGCGACAAGACCGGGCTTAGCATTCAGGTGCGCTGGAGCATCGATGGCGCCATCGAACGACCGGTGGCCGATCGACCCGCTTCGTTCGTCCCGGTTCGGCCGCGGACTCTCTCGGTACGCCCGATGGCTCCTGCGCAGGCCGGCGACGAAGGCACCGTAACAAGCGAGTCGGGCGTTCATCAGATCGTGCTGGAGCCGACGCGTGTGCTAGCGCTCGGGCCGCCGGTCGAGGGCCTCAACCCGAAGTACACCTTCGCGAACTTCGTCGTGGGCCCGAGCAATCAGCTCGCGCATGCCGCGTCGATGGCCGCCGCCGGCGTCGGTGGCCGTCGTCACAATCCGCTCTTCATCTGCGGCGGCACCGGCCTGGGCAAGACCCACCTGGTGCATGGCATCGCCCACCGCGTCCGCGAAGAGCAGCCCGGCGCTCGCATCGTCTACATCAGCGCCGAGCGCTTCGTGAACGAGTTCGTCCAGGCCCTCACCGAGCAGCGGATGCACGAGTTTCGCGCGCGCTTCCGGGAGAAGTGCGACCTCCTGCTGGTCGACGACATTCACTTCCTGGCTGGCAAGACAGGAACGCAGGAGGAGTTCTTTCACGCGTTCAACGCGCTCCACCAGGCGAGCAAGCAGATCGTCGTCACGAGCGACAAGTACCCGCAACAGCTCGACAAGATGGAGGAGCGCCTCGTGTCGCGCTTCCAGTGGGGTCTCGTGGCCGACGTGCAGGCTCCCGAGCTCGAGACCCGCGTCGCCATCGTCCACAAGAAGGCGCAGCTCGAGCACATCGAGCTCGCCGACGACGTGTGCCTCTTCATCGCCCAGAGCGTTCGCAGCAACGTGCGCGAGCTCGAAGGGACCCTCATCCGCCTCGCGGCGAAGGCCTCCCTCCTCGGCAAACCCATCGACCTCGCTTTCGCCCGCACCGAGATCGCGGCGACCATTTCCTCCCGGCCCAACGAGGCGAGCGTCGAAGACATCCAGCGGGTCGTCTGCCACCACTTCAAGCTGCGGTCGACCGACCTTCTGTCCAAGGACCGCCACAAGAGCATCGCTTTTGCCCGGCACGTAGCGATGTACCTCTGCAAGCAGCGCCTCAAGTGCAGCTTCCCCGAGCTCGGCCGCGCCTTCGGCAACCGCGATCACACGACGGTCATCAGCGCCGTGCGCAAGGTGGAACAGCTGCGGACGAGCGACCCCGAAGTGCGCGCGCACCTCGAAGCCATCGAGCGCAAGCTAGGGGCGGTGGAGTAGGACGGCACATCTCCTGAGCCGGAGCGTGGCCGAAGCCGACGGCATGTCTCCGGCTTCGCCGGGCCTTTGTCCCCTTCTTGGCGGCTTGGCGGCTCTCTCCCATACTCCGGCTCATGGACGCTCCCCCGCCCACCAAAGGCATCCGGCATGTGGCCCTCTTCGTGCGCGACATGGCGAAGGTCGAGGCGTTCTACCGCGATCTCCTCGGGTACCGGGAGGAGTGGCGCCCGAGCGAACGCGAGCTCTACATGACGCGAGGGTCGGACAACCTCGCGCTCCACGCGGTCGACCCCATCGCGCACGAGGACGACGAGCGCGCGGAAGCGCCGGGGGATCGGCGCGACAGCCGCCTCGATCACATCGGCCTGCTCATGGCGCGGCCCGAGGACGTCGACGCCTGGGCGGCCTGGCTCGAAGGCAAGGGCGTCGCCCTCGACACGAAGCCGCGCACCCACCGCGACGGCGCGCGCAGCTTCTACGCTCGCGACCCGGAGGGGACCCGTATCCAGTTCATCTGGCACCCGTCCATCGCGAGCACGTGACGTCCGCCGCGTGATCTTCGGGAGGTGGTCAGCCTGCTGGCCATGGTGAGGCCGCTTGCCCTCGGGAAGCAAAGTTGACCCTCCCGGCTTCTCGGTGCTTTCTATCGGGCGCTTGTCTTGCTTGGGACGCACCCGGAACGAGCATTGCCGAACGGAGGCATCGATGAGGATTCGTAGCGTCGCTGTGCCGCTGGGAGTCGCCCTCGCGAGTTTTGCTTACGCGGGCCGCGCGATGGGCGACGACACCGTCAAGCGCCCCGGGGATCACCCCTCGTACTCCGTCGAGATCGAGCCGCACGCGCTCTGGGGCTGGACGCAGTATCGCTACACGCCGAACGACGGCTTCGGTCTGGGCGCGCGGTTCTCGATCCCGATCGTCCAGAACGGCTTCGTGCCGTCGATCAACAACAGCGTCGCCATCACCTTCGGCGTCGACTGGCTGCACTACGCGGGGCCCGGTTGCTACTACTACTTCGGTCCGGGACCCAACAGCCCCTGCTACAGCGGGGACGCGAACTACCTCTTCTTCCCCGTGGCGCTGCAGTGGAACTTCTTCGTCGCCAAGCAGTGGAGCGTCTTCGGCGAGCCGGGGCTCTTCATCTACCACGGCTTTTTCGACTACTGCCCGTCGAACCTTCCGCCGAACGCCGTGTGCTCGAACCCGAGCGCCACCGGCGTCGACTTCGCGCTCTTCGTCGGCGGCCGCTGGCACTTCAGCGAGCACGCTGCGCTCACGATGCGCATCGGATCCCCGACGTTCTCGGTGGGCGTGTCGTTCCTCTGAGGGCGAGTCGCTGTCGAGCGCTCTTCGACTATTCCGATCCGGCGTCGGTGGCACACGCATGCGCCGCCCCCGCGTCGGGGGCCTGGCAACCCCACGGATCCATGTCTCCCGGGAACTCGCAGCTGCACAGGTAGCCCTGGCCTCCGTTTGTCGCGGTGTACCCGCACGGCACGCCCACCAGGCCATCGCAAGCGTGCGCACTGCACGTCATGTTGGCCCAGCGACCTGCGTCGGTCATCGTTACGCAAGCGGCTGCATCCACGCCAGCGTCGGTCGCTCCTCCGTCATCGCCGCTCGACCCGGAGCTGCTCGTCGACCCCGACGAGCTGCCGGAGGTGCTCCCGC
>Ga0102924_1003583_pt1 | contig 16237 bp, 15 predicted proteins | sample PaiPotPPM11metaG_FD_80116 | JGI IMG/M metagenome (GOLD analysis project Ga0102924, IMG submission 80116) | Iron sulfur acid spring bacterial and archeal communities from Banff, Canada, to study Microbial Dark Matter (Phase II) - Paint Pots PPM... ... | reverse complement strand
GTACACGACGATGGACGTGACCGGGAACGCCAAGCTCCTCGACGCCATGCAGCGCCAGAGCTTCAACCCGGTGTTGAAGGCGACCACCTTCGACGGCTACACGCCGGCCCAGATCAGCGTGGCCGGGCAGTCCGCCGCCCAGGGCTTCGAGGTGACGCTCCCCTTCGTGCCGTTCGCCGACAACAACCCCGTCGTGGGCAACTACATCTCCGAGCTCCACACCTATGAGCCCGGGAAGGACCCGAGTGGGTTCGGCCTCGAGGCCTGGGCCGGCGCCGAGATGCTCGTCTACGCCCTCGTCAAGGCCGGGCACAACCCCACCCGGGCGAGCGTCACGAGCATCTTCAACTCGATCACCAACTGGAACACGGGCGGCGCCACGGCACCCAACACCCCGAGGACGCACTATCCCCCGGGCCCGTGCACGACGGAGGCGGTGGCCAAGGGCAGCGACTTCGTGCGCAAGTTCCCGAGCAGCGGCTTCTTCTGCCAGGGTCAGCTCACCCAGGTGGGCTGAGGTGACCCAGCTCTGGCCCTACATCGTCATCGGCCTGTTCAGCGGCAGCGTGTACGCGCTGGCGTCCATGGGACTGGTGCTGACCTACAAGACGTCGGGCATCTTCAACTTCGCCTACGGGGCGGTGGCGATGTTCTGCGGCTTCACCTTCTGGCAGCTGCGTGACGGGTGGGGCATCAGCCAGTGGCTGTCCCTGCCCATCCTGTTGCTGGTGGTGGCCCCGGTGCTGGGCCTCGTCGCCGAGCGGGTGTTCCGGCCGGTGTCCGCCCTGTCGGCAGAGATCCAGCTGGTCATCGCCATCGGCATCCTGGGCGTGCTGCAAGCCCTGGCGAGGATCCTCTACGGCCCCCAGGACCGGTCGCTCACCAGCATCTTCCCGACGAGCACCTTCTCGGTCGGCAAGAGCCTCAACGTCAGCTACACCCAGCTCTTCACCCTGTTGCTGGCGATCGCCCTCGGCGCCGGGCTCTACCTCCTGCTGCGCAAGACCCGGTTCGGGCTGGCCACCCAGGCGGTGGTGGACAACCGGGACCTGGCGGCCCTCATCGGGGTGAGCAGCGTGACCGTCTCGCGCGTGGCCTGGATCATCTCCACGGTGTTCGCCGGCCTGGTCGGGATCCTGCTCAGCTCCAGCCAGGGGCTCGACGTCTACACCCTGTTCCTGGTGGTGACCGCCGCCTTCGCGCCGGCCGTGTTCGGCAAGCTGGTCAGCCTCCCCCTCGCCTTCCTCGGGGCCATGGTCCTCGGCGTGGCCCAGAGCGTCCTGGCCAAGTACGGCAGCGCCGGAACGGTGGCCGACCTCGAGACGGCCCTGCCGTCCATCGTCCTGTTCATGTTGCTGGTGATCTACGGCAACCGCCTCAAGGAGGTGCGCTCCTCGATCAAGACGGTGACCACGGCGGTGCCGGCCGCCGGCCGGGCCAAGGTCACCGGACTGGGGGCGGCGCTGCTGGCGGCGGGCATCTTCCTGCCCCTGGTGTTCCACGGCTCCGTGCTCCGCGACGCCAGCGCCGGGTTGGTCTTCGCCGCCATCTCCGTCACCCTCGTGGTCCTCAACGGGTGGGCCGGCCAGCCGTCCCTGTGCCAGTTCACCTTCGTCGGGGTGGGCGCCCTGACGGTGGGCCACCTGGTGTCGGGCGGTGGGAACGCCTTCATCCCGGCCGCCCTCCTCGGGGCGGCCATCGCCATCCCCCTCGGCATCATCGTGGGGCTCCCGTCCCTACGCCTGTCGCCGCTCTTCCTCGCTCTCGCCACCCTGGCCTTCGCCCTCGTCATGGACGACGTCGTCTTCGTCCGGCGTGACATCAGCGGGGGTCTGACCGGGATCAACGTCGGCAACCCCTCCCTGCTCGGCTTCCACTTCGACAGCACCGTGCGCTTCTACTACCTGGCGTTCGGGGTCTTCGCCGTCTACGCCCTGGCGGCCACCCTCCTCCGCCGGGGCCCGATCGGCCGCCGGCTGCAGATGATGCGCGACGCCCCCCTGGGGGCGTCCACCTTCGGGGTCAACCTGACGCTGACCAAGCTGGCGGTGTTCGCCGGCTGCGGGGCGGCGGCGGCCTTCGCCGGTGCCTTCTTCGGCGCGTTGCGGGGCACGGTCAACCCCAGCGACTTCTCCTTCGCCGCCTCCCTCGAGCTGCTGCTGTTGGTTGTGCTCGGCGGGCGGTCGCTGGTGGCGGGGGCGCTCATCGCCGGGGGGACCTACATGTTCGAGCTGCTCCCGATCGGGGCCGGCATCGAGAAGTACATCCCGCTGCTGGTGTCGGTCGGGGTCGTCCTGCTGGCCCAGTACCCCGACGGCCCCATCCAGGTGGCCAACGAGCGCATGCGGATCCTCTCCGAGCTTTTCCGGCCCCGCCCCCGGATGGAGCCGGTGCCGATGGGAGCGGCGGGCGCCCTGACGTCCTCGGTCGCCACCAAGGGCAACGGCCCGGCGCCGGCGCGGGAGGTGGCCGATGTCCACTGACGGGGCCCTGCTCGAGGTGTCCGAGGTCGTCGTCCAGTTCGGGGGCGTCCGCGCCCTGGCCGGGGTCGACCTCACCGTCGAGCGGGGCACCATCACCGGGCTGATCGGGCCCAACGGCGCCGGGAAGACCACGCTGTTCAACGCCATCACCGGGGTGGTGACGCCCAAGACGGGGCAGGTGCGCTTCGACGGCGTGGAGATCACCGCCTGGCCGACCCACCGGCGCGGGCGGGCGGGGCTGGCCCGGACCTTCCAGCGCCTGGAGCTGTTCTCCGGCCTGACCGTCCACGACAACCTGCTGTCGGCGTGGGAGGCCTCGGTGCCCGGTGCGGTGATGGGACGGCACCGGGCGGCGGGCCGGGCCCACGTGGCCGAGGTCATCGACCGGCTCGCCCTCGGTCCTCTCGCCGATCGCCTGGCCGGTCAGCTCTCGACCGGGCAGGGGCGGCTGGTGGAGCTGGCCCGCGCCCTCTGCGCCAAGCCCCGGCTCCTCCTCCTCGACGAGCCCAGCTCGGGACTCGACCCGGCGGAGACCAGCCAGTTCCGGGACGTGCTGCTCGAGGTCGTGGGCCGCGACTCCGGCGAACCGGCCATCCTCCTCGTGGAGCACGACGTGGCCCTGGTCATGGAGATCTGTGACGCCATCACCGTGCTGGACTTCGGTGAGCGCATCGCCTGCGGTACCCCGGCCGAGGTGCGCTCCGACCCGGCGGTGATCGCCGCCTACCTGGGGGACTCCGATGCGGCCTGACGACCACGGTCACCCGCCCGCCCCGCCGCTCCTGGAGCTGCGCCGGGTGAGCGTCGCCTACGAGGGGCTCCGCGCCCTCTCCCAGGTGTCGATGGCGGTGCCCGAGGGCTCGGTGGTGGCGCTGCTCGGCGCCAACGGCGCGGGCAAGACGACCACCCTGCGCGCCATCTCCGGCCTCGTCCACCTGGAGGGAGGAGAGATCTGCTTCGCCGGTGAGCGGATCGACCGACGCCCCCCGCACAAGATCACCCAGATGGGCGTCGTGCACGTCCCGGAGGGGCGGGGAATCTTCCCGAGCCTGACGGTTCGGGAGAACCTGCTGATGGCCGGCTACGCCATGGCCACCGACCACGACCTCGTGTCCGAGGGCGTGGAGCGGTTCCCGGCCCTGGGGCGCCGCATCGAGCAGCTGGCCGGGCAGCTGTCGGGCGGCGAGCAGCAGATGCTGGCCCTCGCCCGGGCGGTGCTGGCCCGCCCCCGGCTGCTGCTCCTCGACGAGATCTCGATGGGCCTGGCCCCGATGATCGTGTCGGCGCTGTTCGACGAGGTGCGCTCGATGGCGGCGGCGGGGGTCACGGTGCTGCTGGTGGAGCAGTACGTCGAGGCGGCGTTGGGAATGGCGGACTACGCCTATGTGGTCGACAAGGGACGGGTCGTCGACGTCGGCGAGCCGGCCGATCTGCGCTCTGACGGGCTCCTGACCTCGTACCTTGGGGCCTGACATGACCGTTGACCTCACCCGCCCGCTTCGGCACCGCTTCCGCAACGCCGGGGTGGCGGGCGCCATGGTGGCCCTGGCGGTCGTCGTCGGCGGGCCGGCCCTGGGGGCGGGAAACGCGGCACCGGCGGCTCCGTCGCCGCTGTGCCCGGCCGGCACCACCGGCGCCAACTCGTCGAGCGCCACGACGCCGAACGGCCAGGTGGTGGCCGGGTACACGGCTTCGTCGGTGGCGGCCGGCTTCCGGTACGAGCTGAACAGCCCCGGCCTGCTGCCGGTCGGTGACGCCCGGGTGGGGACCGTGGCGGAGTTCGACGTCCCCTTCTCCCGGGTCAACGTCGACCAGGGCCCGGTCATCGACTCGCTGGGATCCCCCGTCTACCCGGGCGACACGGCGGCCCGGCTCGGGAGCGCCCTGGGTACGTTCGGGGCCCCAGGGGTGCCCAACGACCCGGTCCTCGCCGAGTCCAACTTCCCGCCGGCGCCCCAGTTTCCCACCAGCGCCCAGTTCAACGAGTCGGCCGCCGGCAACGGGACAGGGGCGGCGACGGCGTCCTCGACCGCCACCCAGACGGGAGGCACCGCCGATGCGGCGGTGACGTCGGCGACCCTGGCCAAGGGCCCCGGCGGCTCGTCGCCCGTCTCGACGTCGTCGATCGCCACCAACGCGACCACTGACATCGAGCCGGCCTGTGTGGACGCGTCGGCCCAGAGCCGCACGGGCGCCATCGGCATCGCCGGCGTCATCGAGATCGGCGGGGTCGTCGGCTACGCCGCCGCCCGGTCCGACGGCACCAAGGCGGTCCCGCAGGCCACGCTGAAGTTGGGGGCCGTCACCGTGGGCGGCCTCCCCGCCTACATCGACGGGAACGGGATCCACCTGGCATCCCAGCAGCCGGTCGGAACGGCCGTCGTCCAGGTGGTGACGTCCCTCCTGCAGAAGACGCTCTCGTCCGACCACCTGACCGTCAAGCTGCTGTCGCCGGTGACGACCGTGAAGGACGGGATGGCGAGCGCCGACGCCGGTGGGCTCGAGATCGCCGTCCAGCAGACCCTGCCCGCCGTCGGGCAGCCGCCGGCGGGGACGCCCCCGCTGCCCCTCCAGAACATCGTCGAGTACGGCGCGGCGAGCGTCGCCGTCAACGCCACGACGGCGCCCGCTCCCGGGTCACAGACGCCGGCGGCATCCGGGGGGTCGACCGGGAGCGGGGGATCCTCCCTGCCGGTGGTCGGGGGCGGCACGTCGACGCCGGGGGCCATCACGTCGGGCTCGGGGGGCACGCTGAGCGCGGGCCCGGGGCCTTCCCCAGGGCCGTCCAACGGGGCCGGAGGCCAGCCGCTCGCCACCCAGCCCATCGCCGCCCCGGCGCGGGGGTCGCCGGCTCCGATCGGCTGGATCCTGGTGGGCATCCTGCTCGCCGTGGTGGCGGTCGGGCCCCTGATGGGCTACGCCCGGTGGCAGCTACTGGAGGGGAGGATCTGATGGCGACGAGCGCCGACGAGGTCGGTGGGCCGGGTCTCGGCGGACCGGTGGCCGCCGATCAGGGTGCCGAGCAGGCGGCACGACGGCGGTCGGGCGCGCTGGCCGCCCGGGTGCAGAACATCGACCTGCGCAGCACGTGGCAGGTGGCCGCCGGGTCGTTCCTCGTCCCCCTCGGGATCGTGGTCATCCTCATCTCCTGGTACGGGTCGGCCCACACCCCCTACGTCCAGCAGCAGATCCCCTATCTGGTGAGCGGCTCGTTCATCGGGCTCGGGCTGATGTTCGTCGGTGGCCTCCTGTACTGGGCCCACTGGCTCTACCGCATCTACGACCAGGCCGATCTCAACCACGCGTCGGCCATGGCCCGCCAGGAGGAGTTGATGGAGCGGCTGATCGATGCCGTGTCCGCATCCGGCGCGGCGCGACAGACGGGGCCCAACGGGTCGGCCGCCGCCATGGCGCAGCCGAAGCCGGGGGTGACCACCGCCGCCGGCGACCAGGCGCTGGTGGCGACGGCCACCGGGTCCAACGTCCACCGCAGCGACTGCGCCATCGTGGCCCGCCACCCGGTGGGCCTGCGCCGCCTCTCCGCCGACGAGGCCAGGGGCCTGCCCATGTGCCGCATCTGCCACCCGGGAGACCTGATCACCCAGCGGTGACACCCGCCCGACCGCGAGAGCGCGGCGTTCCGGTTGTGCAGCACGATCTGCTCCCGTCGCGGTAACGTCGTTTCCACGTGATGGACCAAGGGGGACCTCGGCATGGACAGTGAAGAGGGCACCGGGCTCGAGGGCATGATGGCGGTCATGGACCCGGCCACGGCCGCTGAGCCCCAGCCCATGTACAAGCAGTTGCGGGAGAGCTCACCGGTCCTACGGGTCAGCGGCGACGCCGTGATCCTCACCCGGCGGGCCGAGATCGAGGACGCCTTCCGCCGTCCGGAGGTGTTCTCGTCCAACAGCTCGGCGGTCGACCTCGGCAACATCCGCCCCCTGATCCCGCTCCAGATCGACCCGCCCGACCACGTCCGCTACCGGCGCCTGCTGGACCCGTTGTTCGCCCCCCGGCAGATGGCCAGGCTCGAGCCCCAGATCGCCGCCCTCGTCCACCGGCTGGTCGACCGGTTCGCCGACCGGGGGGAGTGCGACCTGGTGAGCGAGCTCACCATCCCGCTCCCGTCCGAGGTCTTCCTCACCATGTTCGGCCTGCCCCTCGCCGAGCTCGACACCTTCCTGCGGATGAAGGAGGGCATCATCCGCCCGCCGGGTGCCACGCTCGACGACCCGCAGGTGTGGCGGACCAAGACGGCCTCCGAGATGTACGACTACTTCGACCAGATCCTGGACGAGCGGGCCAAGTCACCTCAGGAGGACCTGCTGAGCGGGTTCGTGACGGCCGAGATCGACGGCCAACGGCTGACCCGTCACGAGGTCCAGGACATCTGCTTCCTGCTGATGATCGCCGGCCTCGACACGGTCACGGCCTCGCTCGACTGCTTCTTCTCCTACCTGGCCCGGAATCCGGACCAGCGCCGGAAGCTGGTGGACGACCCCTCCCTGATCCCCAACGCCGTCGAGGAGATGCTCCGCTTCGAGAGCCCGGTGGCGGGGGTGCCGCGCATCGCCGTGGAGGACACCGAGATGGCCGGCACGCCGATCAAGAAGGGTGACCACGTGATGATCATCCTCGGATCGGCCAACACCGACGACGCCGAGTTCGCCGACGCCATGTCCGTCGACTTCGGCCGCGAGGTCAACCGCCACCTGGCGTTCGGTGGTGGCCTACATCGATGCCTCGGCTCCCACCTGGCCCGCCAGGAGCTGCGGGTGGCCCTCCGGGAGTTCCACACCCGCATCCCCGCCTACCACCTGGCGCCGGGTACCGAGCTGATCTACACCCCCGGCATCCGCTCGCTCGACCGGCTGCCGCTGATCTTCGGGGACTGAGGCCCGGCGCATGCGGGTGAAGATCGACAGCGAGCTCTGCACCGGCCACGGCCGGTGCTACGCCCTGGCACCGGAGACGTTCGACGCCGACGACCGCGGGCTGGGCCTGGTCCGCGGCGACGGCGAGGTCCCGCCCGAGCTGGAGAAGCAGGCGCGCCAGGCGGTGGCCAACTGCCCCGAGCAGGCCATCTCCACCGAGTGACCTGACGCCCGCGTCAGGTAAGGTCGCCGCCGTGGGATCCCGGGGGGGCATGCCGACGGTGGTGGGCGCCAACGTGCTGGTCACGGGCGGGAGCTCCGGGATCGGTGCCGCCCTGGCCCGCCGGCTGGCCGGGATGGGTGCCAACGTCGGCATCGTCGGCCGCCGGGCGGACAAGCTGGCGGCGGTCCTGGCGGACTGCCGCGCCGCCAACCCGTCGTGCCGGAGCTGGGTCTGCGACCTGGGTGATCTGGAGGCGGCGGAGCGCCTGGCCCTCGAGGCCTGGGACGGGTTCGGCCATCTCGACGTGCTGGTCAACAACGCCGCCATCCCCCGGGTGCGGCCGGCCCTCAGCCTGACGCCGGCCGACGTGGAGGAGACCATGCGGGTGAACTTCCTCTCCCCCGCCCGGATGACGCTCGCCGTCCTGCCGCGAATGGTCGAACGGGGTAACGGGGTGATCGTCAACGTCGCCAGCATGGGAGGGCGGGTCGGCATCAGCCACGAGGCCGCCTACTCGGCCAGCAAGTTCGCCCTCACGGGGTGGAGCGAGGCGCTGGCCATGGACCTCGACGGGACCGGCGTCGGCGTGCGCCTCATCCAGCCGGGCCCCATCGACACCGACATCCGTGGCCGCCCGGGCGAGCCGCCGCCCGTCACCGTTCCCGCCCTCGAGCCCCCCGAGCTGGTGGCCGACGGCATCGTGGCGGCCATCGAGGGCGACGCGTTCGAGCACTACCTGCCCGACTTGAAGTCGGTGGTGACGTGGAAGGAATCCGACATCGACGCCTACATCGCCGTCAACGCCGACATGCGGCGCCAGGCCGAGCGGGAACGAAGCGAGCTGGCGCCGACCGGCGCGGAGGAGAGGTCATGAAGGCACTCGTCTTCGGCGTGTCACCCGAGCCTTGGGAGGCCCCCGACAGCGACAACCGGTTGGTGCAGAACCTGGCCAAGACGCCCATGGCCCTCACCGAGGTGCCCGACGCCACCCCGTTGCTGCCTGACTGGGTGGTGGTCAAGCCCCGCATGACGGGCATCTGTGGGTCGGACTCCAAGCAGGCCCTCCTGGACTTCGGTGAGACGGAGATCGACAACGCCATGGGGGGCCTCTGCTCGTTCCCGCAGGTGATGGGCCACGAGGTGGTGGCCGACGTCGTCTCCCTCGGCCCCCGAGCCAAGGGATTGGAGGTCGGCCAGCGGGTGGTGCTCAACCCATGGTTGTCGTGCGTCCCCCGCGGGGTGTCTCCGATCTGCCCGTCCTGTGAGGCCGGCGACCTGAGCCTGTGCTGGAACTTCGAGGCGGGCCCCATCAGCAAGGGCATCCACACCGGGGTCTCCAGCGACGCCACCGGCGGCTACGCCGACCTGCTCCCCGCGCACACCTCCATGCTGTTCCCCGTCCCGGAGGGGATGCGGGACGAGCAGGCGGTGCTGGCCGATCCCTTCGCGGTGTCGTTGCACGGCATTACCCGCCATCCCCCGGCCCCCGGCTCCAAGGTCCTCGTCTACGGCGCAGGAGCGCTGGGCACCATGGCCACGGCGATCCTGCGGGCCCTCCACCCGGACGTGGAGGTGGCGGTCGTCGCCCGGTTCGACGCCCAGGCCGACCTGGCCCGGCGCATGGGGGCATCGCTGGTCCTGCCGTCGGACGACCGCCTGCACATCATCGAGGAGCTGACCCGTTGGTCGGGCGGGCACCTGGTCCAGCCCCTCCAGGGGTTGCCGATGGCCCATCCGGGCGGCATCGACGTGGTCTATGACACCATCGGCAAGCCCGAGACGTTCGAGGTCGGCGTGCGCGTGCTCCGCCAGCGGGGAACCCTGGTCAAGAGCGGGGTGCACGGGTCGGCGCGGTGGGAATGGAGCCCGCTGTACTTCAAGGAGATCTCCTGGGTGGGCTCCAACGCCTTCGGCATCGAGGAGGTGGAGGGCCACCGCCAGCACGGCATCCAGCACTACCTGGACCTGGCGGCGGAGGGCCGGGTGGACGTCACCCCGATGCTGACGCACACGTTCCGGCTGGACGAGTGGCGGGAGGCGTTCCTCACCATCGCCGAGCAGGGCGACACCGGCGCCATCAAGGTGGCCTTCGACTTCCGCTGATCGCTCCTCGGGAAGTTCGGGCCCCGGGGCGGAACAGCGGAACTTTGTTCCCTTTCTCTCGTAGAGGGTGTACCGTGCGAATTGACACGGACTGCGTACCCGCACCGTGTTGGACCTTGCCAGCTCCGCCTCTGGCGTCGGCACCCTCCCGGGAGCGTTGCTCCGGACCTTGGTAGCGCAGCAGATGCGTGCGTTACCGAGGAGAGAGGTGTCCCATGGCCGGTACGACGTACTCGCCGACGGCGGGCTTCGTCCGCAGTGTCCATTCCATAGCGCGTCACAAGGGCGCCGTCGGGGTGGCCGTGTTCGGCGCCCTGCTCCTGGTCCAACCCATCTCGGCGGCTTCCGCCTACCCGAACCCGACTCCAATCGGCTTGGCCAGTGCCGGAAGCTTCACCGTGCTGGCGGCCGCCACGGTGACCAACACCGGGAACACGGTCGTCAGCGCCGACGCGGGGGTGGGCGGAAACCTCGGGGTGAGCCCCGGCACGGCGGTCACCGGTTTCCCGCCCGGTGTGGTCCAGCCGCCAGGAGCGATCAACCCCCCCACCCCCAGCGCGGCGCAGGCGCACACAGACTCCGGTAACGCCTACACCACCGCCCAGGGCCTGACCCCCAACAAGACCTTCGCCCCCGTCTGGGACCTCGGCGGCCAGACGTTCACGGCCGGGATCTACAACGATCCTTCGTCACTGGCGATCACCGGAAGTGTCACCCTCGACGGCGGCGGCGATCCCAACTCGGTCTTCATCTTCCAGGCCGGGTCGAGCTTGGTTACGGCGGCATCGAGCTCGGTAACGCTCATCGGTAGCGCCCAGGCGTGCAACGTCTTCTGGGCGGTCGGCAGCTCGGCCACCCTGGGGGCGACGTCCACGTTCAACGGGACCATCCTGGCCAACACCTCGATATCGATGGGGAACGCCGCCCAGATCCAGGGCCGCCTGCTGGCCGGCGCCGAGGACATCACGGGGGCTGTCACCCTTGATACCGACGCCATCCACACGCCTGCCTGCGCAAGCTCGGTGGGCGTCGCACAAGCACCCTTGTTCGGACGGCTGGGGTCGGCCGTGGCCGTCATCGCCTTCCTGGGTGGCGCCGGCGTCCTCGTCGTCCGCCGTCGCCTGCACACCGCCCCAATCCGCTGACCCCAACGCAAAAGCGAAAGAAGACCTCATGTACGCAAGCACTGCTGTCGGAGGTGTCGCCGTCGGAGCGGGGACACTGGCCTTTACCGGATTCGGGATCGTCTGGCTCGTCATCGTCGCCTTGATCGCCATCATCTGCGGCCTGTTGCTGGTCCGGTCGGGGCGCCGGCGTGCCGCCCATCGTTGAGCGACGTCGGGCCGTTGTCAGCAAGCCAGCGCGCGTCGCGCGCTGGCTTGCCGCCTCGGCGCTGACCTGCGCCGGCGCTCTGCTCATCGGCGTTGCTAAGCGGTGGCGGGGGGTCGAGGCGACGTTATCGGCCCATGCCATCCACCTCGCCACGGGCGAGATGGCCATCGCCGTCCCCGCTCACCACCTGCTGATCCTCTACAAGAGCACCTCGGTCCAGTCGATCTTCGTGCTCACCAGCGAGTGCAGCGTGGCCTACCTGCTCGCCGCGCTCCTGATCGGGAGCGCCCCGCTGATGCTGCTCAGGCAGCTGTCCCCGTGGCGGACGAGCACCGCCGTGGTGATCACCGGGGCGATCCTGACCCTCGTGAACGTGGCCCGGCTGACCGCCATCGGCGCCACCGTGTCCGACTTCGGCACTGACCCCGGATTCGCCATCGCCCACACCTACCTCGGGTCGGTGCTGACCGTCGTCGGCACCTGCATCGCCGGTGTGGCCTTCGCCGCCATCCTCGTGGGACACCGCTCCGCCCGCCGCGTCGTCGCCTGAGGCCCGCGGGCCGATGCAGGAGCTCTTCGGCTGGATGTCGCAGGTGATCCTGGCCCTCGCCCTCCCGTACTTCGCCATCTCCATGGTGCTCGGGATCCGGGTTGCCCACCGTCACGGCATGCGCCTGGACAGCCAGGAGGTCGTACCTGATCCGGACGACGTCGAGAGCACCTGGCACGACGAGCTGTTTTTCCTCGTGCCATGCCTCAACGAGGAGCTGGTGATTGGCGAGACGGTGTCCCGTCTGCTCGACGAGCGGGGCTGCACGGTCATCGTCATCGACGACGGCTCATCCGATCGCACGGCCGAGCGGGCACGGGCGGCCGCCGCTTCGCACGGTCGGTCCGGCCGGCTGATCGTTCTCACCAGGCGCGGCTCCGACTCGCGAAGCGGCAAGGGGGCCGCCCTCAACGCCGCGTTTCCCCTCGTTCTCCGCGAGGTTGCGAGTCGGGGGCTCGATCCGAGCGAGGTGATCGTCGGCGTGATGGACGCCGATGGCCGACTCAGCCCCGGCGCCCTCAACGCTGCCCTCCTGCTCTTCGAGGATCCTCAGGTCGGGGGCGCCCAACTCATCGTGCGCATCCGCAACCGGCGCAAGCTGATGGCCCAGTTCCAGGACATCGAGTTCTGGATGATCTCGGCGCTGTCGCAACTGGCGCGCTCGATGAGTGGGACCGTGAGCCTGGGCGGCAACGGCCAGTTCACTCGGCTCAGCGCCTTGCAGGAGCTGGACGGCGATCCGTGGAGCCGGTCCCTGACCGAGGATCTCGACCTTGGGCTCCGGCTGATCGCACGAGGCTGGCGGGTCACCACGACCCCATACGCCTACGTCGACCAACAGGGTGTCGACACGCTCCGCCGCCTCCTGCGCCAACGGACACGCTGGTACCAGGGCCACATGGACTCGATGCGCAGACTGCCCGAGCTGTGGCGCTCGGACAACGTCAGCGAGGTCGCCATCCTCGAGGTGACGTCTTACCTGCTCGTGCCCTGGCTCGTCGTGCTGCCCTGGTCGATCCTCCAGCAGTGGATCATCTACCAGCTGCTCGTCGGCTCAGGTCATGGCATCTTCGCCACGGGCCTGGGTGGTCTCCCCTGGCAGGTGACCTACGGGGCGCTGTGGTACATGCTGTCGTTCGCACCGAACCTGCTGATCGGGTTCATCTACGCGCGACGGACTCGCTCGATCACCCTTCGGCGGGCCCTCGTGCTCGGGCACCTGATGATCGCCTGGAACTACATCGGCTACGTGGCCGTCTGGCGGGCGGTCACCCGCATGGTGCGGGGCCGCACGAATTGGGACAAGACCACCCGGGCCAGCGAGGCGGCCACGCCGGCGGCCGATCCCATCGAGGTCGTCTCCGCCCGGGGTCCCGGGCTCGCCAACACCCGACCTCGGCCGGGACGGATCGGGCGCGGGGCTCAGGTCGCACCGGAGGCTGAGTGGCCTTCGGACTGGTCAACGTACGACGAGGTCAGCCATCTCCCCTGGGTCGAACCGGATAGCGACCCCGGGGTGATGGAAGACGGCCAACCTCGCGGCCCGCCTGATGGGTGGCGACGGTGTGGTGCACGTCACCACGGTCGCCGGCAGCGCCGGACGGGCCCGTGCTGGGGCCAAGGTCGGGCGACTGGCGGGAGGACGGTGCCCAGCACGAGCGCCCATACCTCCCGAGTCACGCCTCGCGGCGCGGCTTCCGGGCCCTCGACATCGTTCGCCACCGTCGCCACCCGCGACCCGCCAGGCCCTCGTGGCCACTCCGCCGAGCGCTCGGCGTTGAGCATGCATCATCGCCTCCCCGGTCACGGGGGGCTCGCCCGGGTGGGCGGTCAACCTGCCGGCCGAGGCGACGGACATCTCTCCGCCGCCTCGGCCGGCTCGGTCTTTTCGAAGCTGGGACGTCTAACTAACCCGCAGGGGGGAACCCATGGAGCGGCATCCAATACCGGGTCTCGAACGCCGGACCGAGGATGAGGCCCTGCGACGCATAGAAGGACTCGCGGGCAGCTACCTCCGTCGGGCTCCCCGCGCCGAGTGCGCCCGTGCTGCAGTTGATGGCGTACTGCTCGACGTTGACCTCGACGGCGGGGATCTGGTGCAGCCCGATCAAGAAGCGAGTCCACCCGACGGCATCGCCAGGGGTCACCCGGTTCGCCGGCGGCTGACAGCTCGACCCGGCGACGAAGTCCTGGAGGGCGAGGACCCCGACCCCTCCCCCTGCGCTCCGAAGGGTGGAGAACAGCGTGTCGAGCATGGCCGCGAGCTGGGTCATCCCCACAACGTTGGTGCGGTAGGCCGAGTACGGGTACCAGAAGGCTGGTGACCACAGGAACAGGGCATGAGGACGCACCGCCGCCAGTGCCTGCATCTCGGGCCGGAACAAGGCGGCGTAGGCCTGTTCGACTGACGGGTAGAAGAGGTGATTGAGGTCGGCCTCGTAGGTCAGGTACCAATTGACCTGCACCGTCGGGTAGCGCGTCACGAAAGCCTTGGCGAGGGCTTCGGAGGTGGCCAGGTTCTGCTGCCTGAAGGTGGCGTCCTGGATTCCCTGCACGTACTTCGAACCGGCGCCCCTCCATGTGAGGTCCGCCGTTCCCACGAACACTCGGCGAAAGCAGGCGTGCGCACCACCGGGGAGGTAGGGCGCGACTACGTCGAGATACGCGGTCATCAGCACGCCACTCGAACCGCCAATGTCCTGAAGCACGAGGTCCCGACCGCTGCAGACCCGTTGCATCCATGCGCCGACCGTGCTGGGGGAGTAGGTAGGCGTCAGCGAAGAGACCTGCAGGAAGAGCCCCTCGGATGCCCCGGCGGTCGTCGCCGAGGCGACGGCGCCCGAGCCGGTGATCCCGGGGCTCCCCACCGCAAATGCCGCGAACGCTGTGGTTGCCGCCAACGTCAACACCGTGAGCCGTGTCCACATCCTGGGAGCGGTCAGTACCTGTGGTCGCGACATCTGTACTAATGCATCGACCGGCGCCCAGATACGGGGATGGCCCAATCGGGCCATCTCGAACCCCCGGCCGGTCTAGTCCTCGGCCCGTCCATCGCCGGGGGCGGTCGACCCGGTCGCCGACCGGCCGACCCGGAGGCGTACGGTGGACCGTGGTCGTGTCCCCTCGGCGCCGGCGCGAACTGGACGGCCCAGAGGTCCTGCCGCTGCCGCCCGGACCGGTGGCTAACGGCGAGTTCGTGCCTTCGCCGCTGACGGCGCGGGACGCCGCGGTCCGCCGCCTCATCACCGACGAGGTCGACCGCCAGGCGGCGCGTCTGGGGATGGACCGCCGGCGGTTCCTGCTCTCCGCCGGCGGGGTGGCGGCGTGCTTGAGCGCGTTCAGCGTGGCGTCGTGCTCCGGCGGCGGGCGGCGGGCGGCCGGCCCGACGACGACCAGCCGGCCCGGCGGCACGTTCACGGTCCCCCCATCGGTCGACGTCCCGGCGTGCGAGGACGCCCTGGCGAAAGGAGGGGAGTTCATCTTCGACGTGCACACCCACCACGTGATGCCCGATGGGCCGTGGCGCAAGGACGCCTTGTCCACGGTGGGCCTGGTCGAGGGGATGCTCCCCGCTGGCTGCACCGATGCCGACCCCCTGGAGTGCGTCGACCGGGCCGCCTACCTCCACGACCTGTTCCTCTCGAGCGACACGACGGTGGCGATGCTGACCGACGTGCCCAACTCGGGGCCGGCCGACGCTCCGGTCCCGTTCGTCGATGCGCTCGGCACCGAGGACGCCGCCGCCAAGGTCACTGGCGGCGGGGCGGCCCGGGTCATCGTCCAGAACGTGATCGCCCCCAACGTGGGGCCCCTCGGTGCCCGGCTGGACGACATGAGCGCGGCTGCCGCCTCCGGGAAGGTGGCGGCGTTCAAGGTGTACACGGCCTGGAGCCCGAGCGCCCACGGGTGGTCGCTCGTCGATCCGGCGATCGGGCTTCCGGTCGTGCAACATGCCCACGACCTCGGCGTGAAGGTCTTCGTCGCCCACAAGGGCCTACCGCTCGTGAACTTCGATCCTGCCTACAACCATCCCGACGACGTCGTGGCCGTGTCCCGTCTCTTCCCCGACATGCAGTTCGTCGTGTTCCACGCGGCGTGGACCCCGGCACGGAGGGAGGGGCCGTACGACGCCACCGCCGCGGTGGGGATCGACTCGCTGCTCTCGGCCCTCGACCGCCACGGCGTCCCCCCGGGCAGCAACGTGTGGGTCGATCTCGGCACCGTGTGGCGGCAGGTCCTCACCGACCCCGACCAGGCGGCCCATGTCCTGGGGAAGCTGCTCAGCCGGGTCGGGGCGGATCGGGTGCTCTGGGGGACCGATGCCGTCTGGTACGGCTCGCCCCAGCCGCAGATCATGGCCCTCCGGGCCTTCGAGATCACCGCGGTCTACCAGGAGCGGTTCGGTTATCCCGCCCTGACCGACGGGATCAAGCGGCAGATCTTCGGCCTCAACGCCGCCGGCCTGTTCGGTGTGGACCCGACCGCGGTGCGGTGTGCCGTCACGTCGGACCCGCTCACGTCCAGCCAGCCCGAGGTCCGCCAGTTGCAGGCCGACCGGGTCCTCCCTTCGCCGTGGGCCCCGAATGGTCCGGTCACCCGCCGGGAGACGCTCGCCTGGCTGGCATCGCATGCCACCCGGTGGTTGCCGGCGTAGGGCCGGCGGCCGGTC
>Ga0102924_1003581_pt1 | contig 16244 bp, 13 predicted proteins | sample PaiPotPPM11metaG_FD_80116 | JGI IMG/M metagenome (GOLD analysis project Ga0102924, IMG submission 80116) | Iron sulfur acid spring bacterial and archeal communities from Banff, Canada, to study Microbial Dark Matter (Phase II) - Paint Pots PPM... ... | reverse complement strand
GGTCCATGTTGCTCTGGCCGATGACCGACCGCAGCGACGTCTGGGCGACCTGGGACACCGCATAAGGGTAGTTCTGCACGTTGATGATCGCCTTGAGCGGGTCGACGACCCGGTAGTAGACGACCGCGTCCACCCGCAGGGTGACGTTGTCGCGGGTGATGCCCTCCTGGGCAGGTACCGCCGCCGCGATGATCTGGATGTTGACCTTGCGCAGCCGGTCGGTGAACGGGTTGACCCAGGTCAGCCCGGGGTCGCGGGTACCGGGCAGCGCCCGGCCGAAACGGAAGACGATGCCCTTCTCATACTGCCTGATGACCTTGAAGCCGAACATCGCGGCCGTCCTGTCCCTCGGCGCGCGGCACGCCGGGCTACCCGGCACCGGAGACGGCGCGGGCGTGACTGCCGCGTTCGGAGTGCCCCCGGGCCTGCTCTTATTATCGCCGGCACCACGGTCACGGCAAAATGGGAGCCGGGACCCCGAGACGGTGCGCCCGGCGTCCGCTTACTGCGCTTCGGTGACCCAGTGCCAGCCTTCCGGCTCGTCAAATGCCGGGCGCACGATCACGGTCCCGGCCGCGTCGGACAGCTGAGCCACGACCCCGATCAGCTGACGGTGAAAGTCCTCGGGCGTGTGCCTGCCCTCGTGCGAGCCGACCGCCACGAGGGTCACGGCCGATCCCTCACCGCCGGTCAGCCGGGCCGTGACGTTGCCGTTGTAGTCACGGCCGAGGGCTGCGATAGCCGCGGCCCGGACGATGTCGCTGCCATCGTCCTTGGCCACCCATACGTCAGACAAGGCCATTCGTGCCACCTCCCCGCTCGCTTACCGCCGTACTGCCCACAGTGGCACATCCTGCGGGCCGGGGCGGCTAGCGCCTGCGGCCCCGGTAGCGGGCGGACATGGCGACCGCGCCGCGGCCGGTAGCCGGACCGGCCGTCACCGCCGCTTCGCCGGCGGCAGGCTGCGCGGCCCGCGCGACCCGGGCGGCCGGCGGGCCGGCGATGGAACGCAGCAGAGCCGAGCCCGGGCTGACGTTCGCGGCCAGCGGGACCACGCCGGCCCGGCGCATCAGCGTCCGGACGTCAGCCGCGTGCGCGGGACTTTGCACGGTGATCACCACCCCGGCGGCGCCGGCCCGGGCGGTCCGCCCCGACCTGTGCAGGTAAGCCTTGTGCTCGGCCGGCGGATCCGCGTGGATGACCAGGTCGATGCCGTCCACGTGAATGCCGCGGGCCGCGATGTCGGTGGCGACCATGACCCGGGCCGCGCCCGAGGTGAACGCCCCCAGGTTCCGCGCGCGGGCACCCTGGGCCAGGTTGCCGTGCAACTGGACCACGGATACTCCGGCCCCGGCCAGCTGGCGGGCGAGCTTCTGCGCGCCGTGCTTGGTCCGGGTAAAGACCAGCGACCGGTTGTCGCCGCCCGCCAGGGCAGCGACCACGCCCACCCGGTCGGCCGGCGCGACGGTGAGCACGTGGTGCACCATGGCCCCCGGAGCGGCCGCGGCCGCGTCCACCGAGTGCACGGCCGGATCGCTCAGGAACCGGCGCACCAGCACGTCGACGGCGCTGTCGAGGGTCGCGGAGAACAGCATCCGCTGACCCTCGGGCGGGGTGGCTTCCCACAGGCGCCGCACCGCCGGCAGGAAACCAAGGTCAGCCATGTGGTCGGCCTCGTCTAGCACGCTGACTTCCACATCGCCCAGGTGGCAGTGCCCCTGCTCGATGAGGTCAGCCAGCCGGCCGGGGCAGGCGACGACGATGTCCACGCGGTTGCGCAGGGCCGCCACCTGAGGACCCTGCCCCGTGCCGCCGAAGATCGCGGCCGCGGTCAGGCCCGTGGCCCGGGCGAGCGGCACGAGTGCGGCCAGGACCTGGCTGGCCAGCTCGCGCGTCGGCACCAGCACCAGGCCACGCGGGCGGCCTGCGCTGGTATGTCCGCCGGCCAGCCTGGCCACCAGCGGAATCGCGAACGCCAGCGTTTTGCCGGAGCCGGTCCGGCCCCGGCCGAGGAGGTCACGCCCGGCCAGCGCGTCGGGCAGCGCGGCCACCTGGATCGGGAACGGCTCCGTGATGCCGGACCCGGCCAGCACGGCCACCACCGGCGCCGGGACGCCAAGCTCAGCGAACGTCGCGTTCGGCGTGACGATCTCAGGCCTGTCCGGGGGCGGGGCAGTTACCCGGGGCCGGAGCGCCCGCGCCTGGCCGGGTCGCGGCTGGCCGGCGGCCGACGGACCGGCCTTCGATCGGCCCCGGCGTCGCCGGGCATGGGTGCGCTCTGCGGGCAAAGCTGTCATAAGGGGTTCTCCCTGGGAATCGGGTGGCCGCATCTTTGCGGGCCGCCACATCCGATCCGTGGGTAACCAGCTCGCTCGTCAAGCGATGTACGACCGGCGCGCCCTGATGGCGGCGCCTCACGATATGCCGTGTACCCACAGGCTATCGCACCCGGCCAACCAGCGCCGCCGGGCACCGCTCCGGGCCCGGCCGCGGCGCCAGCGCGCCGGCGACCTGCGAACCTTTGTGCCTCGATCCTCCACGATCACGGAACCGTTAGGTAGTCTCGATGTGACTAGCGAGTCGCACGGGAAGACGGTTCATGCCTGTCGAGGCCATCAGCCCGGCCCGGCCGGGGGCACCGCGGCAGTGGTCGGCGCCGCGGGACGGCTGCGCGGTCCGCCCGGTGGTCGGCGTGCTGCCCGACGGCACCGCGTTCTACGCGCCCATCGGCGAGGTCGTGCTGGTTGACGACGCGCTGGTGACCTGCCATCTGTGCGGCCGGGCGCTGCGCTCGGTCACGGCCCACCTCCGGGTGCACGGCTGGACCAAGGCGGCCTACTGCGCGGCGTTCGGCCTGGAGCGGGGCCAGTCCCTCGAGGGGCCGCAAACCCGCAAGCTGCGCGCCGCCGCGCTCGCGGCCCGCCTGGTCTTCGACGCCTCGATCCGCGAGGGCAGCGCCGCCGGGCGGGACCGGGCCCGGGCCGGTGATCTGACCCGCGACGCGGCGGCGGCGGCCCGCGGCCGCCCCCTGCCCGAGCAGCGCCGGCGCAAGGCCCTCCGGGCGCTGGCCGGGATCACGCCCGCCCGGGTGGCGCGGGCGAACTCCGAACGTGCCCGGCGGCGCCTGGCCGAGATCGCCGCCGAGGTGGCCCGCACCGCGGGCCACGCCGACATCGGGTCGTTCGTCCGGGTCCGGGTGGCGCAGGGCGCCAGCCTGGCTTCGATCAGCCGCGAGGCCGGGCTGCACAAGGACTGGCTGTCGCGCCACCTGGGCGAGGTCGACCCCGCGGCGGCCGCGGCGGTCCGGCCGCAGCGCGCTGGCCAGGCCGACGGCCGGCTGGATGCCCGATGGCAGCCGGCGCTTAGCCGGCTCGGCTTCCCCGACGTCGCCGCGTACCTGCGAGAACGCCACCTGATGGAGCACTACACGGTGAGCGCGATCGCCGCCGAGGCCGGGCTCTCGCACCACGCGGTCGAGTCCGCGCTGCGCCGCCACGGCCTGGCCCGGACCGCGCACGCCGCTAAGCGGCACGCGGCCGCCGAGCGCGCCGCGCAGGTCGCCGCGGGCCTCGGCTTCGACGGCATCGGAGAGTACCTGGGCCGGCGCCGGGCGGCCGGGTGGACCTGGCAGGCCATCGCCGCGGAATCCGGGCAGCCCGCCTCGTGGGTCCGCCGTCAGGCGGCCGCCTGCGGCCTCACCGGCTCCCCGGCCCGGGAGCCGGCCGCGGCCGGTCCGCGCTGACCGTCGCGGCGGCTGACCGCACCGCGGGCGCGCAGGGCGGCGCGGTACACGGCCCGGGTGGCGGGTCGCACGGCTGGAGGGCCGGCCGGGGCTGGGCGCGCGGGGCGCGGCGGCGGATCACGAAGCTCCCCGCGGCCGCCGCGACCAGAGCGACGATGGCCGCCGAGTAGACCACGGCGGTGTCGTGCAGGCCAAACCGCGCCGTGGCCGCGCCGGCGATCACGGCCGGGATGCTGAATGCGAGGTAGGAGACGATGTAGACGGCGGCGATCAGCCCGGCGCGGTCGCCGGGCGCGGCCATCTCGACCGTCGAGCGGAACGCGCCGAGGAAGGCCACGCCGAACCCCACGCCGGCGACGGCCGTGCCGGCCAGGAACGCGGCCGCGGTCGTGGTGGCGATCCCGGCCAGCGTGACCGCGACGCCCGCCAGCAGGAACAGGCAGCCGGTCAGCATCGCGGTCGCCGGCACGGCGGACCGGAACGCGGTCGCGGCCGCCGCGCCCGTCCCGCTGAGCAGGAAGATCACCAGGCCGCCCCAGAGCAGGTCGGGCGAGGCGGTGAGTTCCACGGCCAGCGACGGCCCGAGCGAGAGGTACAGGCCGCCGAGCGCCCAGACCGCGACGATGCACGGCACGGCGATGGCGAAGACGCCGCGGGCGTCGCGCGGTACGCCCACCCGGGGGCGCAGCGAGTGCAGGACGCCGGGCCGCGTGGTCGCGGGCTCGGGCAGCACGAGGACCACCCCGATGCCGGCCAGGAACGCGCCGAGCAGCACCCACCAGACCAGGTGGGTGGGGTCGGGCGCGTACTGCACGAGCGCGCTGGTGCCGAGCGCGCCCACGGCCAGGCCCGCGCCCGGGACCGCGCTGGAGGCGAGCGGCCCGCGCCCGCTGCCCGCGGGCTGCAGGTCGATCAGGGCCGCACCGAGCGCGCCGGTGGCCACCCCGACGGCCACGCCCTGCACCGCGCGGGCCGCGAGCAGCACCCCGGGTCCGTCGGCCACCAGGAACAGCCCGCACGCGGCCGCGGCCAAGGCCAGGCCGACGGCGATCACCCGCCGGCGCCCGAGGTAGTCCGACAGCGACCCGAACAGCAGCAGCGTGATCAGCAGGACCAGCGCGTAGACCGCGAAGATCACGGTCAGCGTGGTCGCCGAGAACCGCCACTGCGCCTGGTAGACCCGGTACAGCGGCGAGGGCGCCGCCGACGCTATGAACAGCAGGAACAGCACAGCGGCCAGCAGCCAGAAGGCGGCCGCTCTGGGCACCGTCCTGCGCTGGGCGGGCTGCCGCGCCACCAGCCCCACCGGCTCGCTCATCCGTTACAGGCTACGACGCTGGCCAGCGGGCGGGGCCGTCAGGCGTGGCGCAGGCGGCGGCCCGCGTGGCCGGCCCGGCAGGCTACCACGGTGGCCAGCGCGGCGGCCAGGGCCGCGGCGAGCATGGCGGCGCGGTCGCCCCGGGCCGCGGCGCGGCTGCCATGGTCGACCGCCTCGACCACCGCGGGCAGCAGCGCGGCCCCGATCGCGGCGCCGACCTGGCGGCTGGTGTTGAGCACCCCGCCGACCAGGCCCTGGTCGGCGTCGGCCACGCCGGCGCTGGCGGTGACCATGGTGCCGAACGCGGTTCCGGCGGTGCCGAAGCCGACCAGCATGACCGCGGCCAGCAGCGGGCTGTACCCGCCGCCCGCGGGCAGCCGGGTGAGCACGAGGAAGCCGACCGTGGCCACGGCGCTGGTCAGGATCAGCACCCGGCGAATGCCGACCCGGCGCGCCAGCCGGGCCCCGAACGCTCCGGCCATGAAGCCGACCACGCCCTGCGGCGCGATGGCCAGGCCCGTCGCCAGCGGCGAGTCGTGCAGCACCTGCTGGAAGTACAGCGACAGGACGATCAGCTCGCCCGCGTTCCACAGGCCGAGCAGCAGGTTCATGGTGCCGGCCTGACGCAACCCGGGCCGGCGCAGCAGGCTGACTCGGACCAGCGGGTCGGGATGACGCCGCTCGACCACGGTGAACGCCGCGGCGCCCGTCCCGGCCAGCAGCAGCGCGCCGAGCACGGCGGGTGAGGTCCAGCCGAGCACGTCGGCCTCGGACACGGCGAACACCAGCGTGGCCACCGCCCCGGTGATGAGCAGCGCCCCGCCCACGTCCAGCCGGCGCGCGCCCTGCTCGCGGCGCGACTCGCCGAGCAGCCGCGGCGCGAGCAGCAGCGCCAGGATGCCGACCGGCACGTTGACCAGGAACACCGCGCGCCAGCTGGTGAACTGGACCAGGACACCGCCCAGGACCTGGCCCGCGACGAACCCCACCGACGCGGTCGCGCCGTACATGCCGAGGGCCCGGTTGCGTTCCGGCCCTTCGGCGAAGCCCGTGGTGATCAGGGAAAGGGCCGAGGGGGCGACCAGCGCGGCACCTGCCCCCTGCACCACGCGTGACGCGATCAGCAGCACCGGGTCGTGCGCCAGGCCGCCGGCCAGGGACGCGGCCGTGAAGACCAGCAGCCCGGTCATGAACATGCGGCGGCGGCCGAAGACGTCCGCGGCACGCCCGCCGAGGATCAGGAGGCCGCCGAACGCGATCGCGTACCCGGTCACGACCCACTCCACCGCCGACGGCGAGAAGCCCAGCTCCCGCTCGATCGAGGCCAGGGCCACGTTCACGATGCTGAAATCCAAGACGACCATGAACGCCGCGGTGAGCACGAGGGCCAGGGCCGCCCGGCGATGCCCGGACGGCGCCCTCGCGGTCCGGACATTCCCGGCTGGCACTGGCGCTTCCGCGTCGCGCTCGGACCGGACGTTCCCGGCGGTCATCGTGCTCGGCATCTCCGTCACCTTTTCAATACGCTACGTTTCGTTTCATTGAGCTGGAACCACTGAGCGGACCCAGGTATTCCGGTGCGGGCCGGCGCGTATCCGCGAAAGCCGGGCGCCGCGGACGTAGGCTCGGCGCGAGTGCCCGACCGCGTGAGGAGGACCGTGGCAGGCTCAGCGCAATCCGGTGGCGACCCCGTCGGGCTGGTGGTGGGCACGGTGCCCGCGACCCCGTTGCAGTTCTCGGTCGGGCTGGCCCCGGGCCAGTACCTGCAGCTCGATGACGTGGTGGTCACCCGGCGCGAACTGCCCGGGCATCCGCCCGTGCAGATCTCCGGGGTGGTGACCAACGTCGAGGCGGTGCACGAGGGCGCCCGGTTCGCCTCAGACGTGTTCCTCATCGAGCAGGGCGCGCTGCCCGCCGAGGTCTGCGAGGTCGCCGAGGTCGCGGTGACCCGGGTCGAGCCCGAGGTCTACGTGCCGCCGCTGCCGGGCGCGCCGGTGAACCGGGCCCGCGGCGAGGACCGCGACGCCGCGCTGTACTTCGACGAGATGGGCGACCAGAAGGTGCCGGTCGGATTCGGCCGGGACGGCCAGCCGGTGTTCATCAACTTCGAGTTCGTCGACGGCACCCGCGGCGCGCACATCTCGATCTCCGGGGTGTCCGGGATCGCCACCAAGACCTCGTTCGCGCTGTTCCTGCTGCACTCGATCACGAACTGCGGCGTGCTGGCCCGCGAGGCGCACAACACCAAGGCGCTGATCTTCTCGGTCAAGGGCGAGGACCTGTTGTTCCTCGACTACGCCAACAGCCGGCTCTCCCCCGCCCAGCAGGAGAGCTACGGCGCGCTCGGGCTGCCCGCCGAGCCGTTCGGGAACGTCCGGGTGTATGCGCCCCCGCGCCGGGGCGACCCGTCGGGGACCCCGGACGTGTCCGCGCGGGACCGGGCGGTCAGCCCGTTCTACTGGACGCTGGCCGAGTTCTGCGCGGACGAACTGCTGCCGTTCGTGTTCGCCGACGCCGAGGACGAGCGGGCCCAGTACACCATGCTGATCGGGCAGGTCGCCGCGCGGCTCAAGCGCGACGCCGTCCCGGCCGGGACCGACGGCGCGATCCGGGTCCGCGGCGTCGACCCGTCCCGCGACGACCCGTTGCGCAGCTTCGGCGACCTGGTCACGCTGCTCGAGGCCGAGCTCGGCGACGACGGCCAGCGCGGGTCGTGGGTCGGCGGCGCGGCGGTGACCGGGAGCGTGAACGCCCTGCTGCGCCGGCTGCGGTCCGCGGTCAAGCCGCTGTCCGCGATCATCCGCGGCGACCTGGCCCATCGCGGCGAACGCTCGATCAGCACCTCGCGCGCCCAGGTGACCGTGGTCGACCTGCACAACCTGCCCGACCGGGCGCAGCGGTTCGTGGTCGGCGTCACGCTGCGCGGGGAGTTCGCCCGCAAGGAACGGCAGGGCACCGCGCGGCCGCTGATGTTCGTCGTCCTCGACGAGCTGAACAAGTACGCGCCGCGCGAGGGGGACAGCCCGATCAAGCAGATCCTGCTGGACGTGGCCGAGCGCGGCCGTTCGCTGGGCGTGATCCTGATCGGCGCGCAGCAGACGGCGAGCGAGGTGGAGCGGCGGATCCTGGCCAACTGCGCGATCCGGGTGGCGGGGCGGCTCGACGCGGCCGAGGCCGAGCGCCCCGAGTACGGGTACCTGCCGCCCGCGCAGCGCCAGCGGGCCACGCTGGCCAAGCCGGGCACCATGTTCATCGCCCAGCCCGACATCCCGGTGCCGCTGGCCGTCGACTTCCCGTTCCCCGCCTGGGCCACCCGGCCCAGCGAGAAGGGCAAGTGGGCCGGCCACGACGACGGCCCGGCCGCCCCCGCCGACCCGTTCGCCACCATCCCCGGAGCCGACAACGACTCGCCCCCGTTCTGAACCGCGTTCTAACCCGTCAGTCTGTCAGAACGCAGTGGTAAAACTCTGGTCGGGACGGCACGGGAGGCAAATCGGATGAGGATCCTGCATACCAGCGACTGGCATGTCGGCAAGGTCCTCAAGGGACGTGACCGGCACGACGAGCAGGTCGCGGTGCTGGGTAGCATCGTGGCGGCCGCGCGCGACGAGGACGTCGACGTGGTGCTGGTGGCGGGCGACCTGTTCGAGACCGCGGCGCCCAGCCCCAAGGCGCAGGGGCTGGTCATGCGCACGCTGATGGCCCTGCGCGCGGACGGCCGGCAGGTGGTGGCGATCGCCGGCAACCACGACAACCAGGGGCTGATCGATGCCGTCTACCGCCCGGTACTGGGCGAGCTCGGGCTGCACGTGCTGGGCACGCCCAAGCGGCCGGACGCCGGGGGGACGCTGAGCCTGCGCACCCGGGGCGGCGAGGACCTGCGCGTGGCCGCGCTGCCGTTCCTGTCGCATCGCTACGCGGTCCGCGCCGCCGAGGTGCTGCTGCACGAGAGCGCGGAGCACACCCTGGACTACGCCCGCCGGGTGGGCCAGCTCGTGGCGCTGCTCACCGCCGGGTTCACCCCGGACGCGGTCAACGTGGTGATGGCGCACGTCACGCTGCTCGGCGGCCGCCGCGGCGGCGGGGAGCGCGGGGCGCAGACCGCGCTGGACTACGAGCTGCCCGCCCGCATGTTCCCGGCCTCGGCGCACTACGCGGCCCTCGGCCACCTGCACCGCCAGCAGGAGATCCCCGCGGCCTGCCCGGCCTTCTACTCCGGCTCGCCGCTGGCCATCGACTTCGGCGAGGAGGCCAACGAGAGCGTGGCACTGGTCGTGACCGCGGCCCCGGACATCCGGGCCGACGTGCGGCCGGTGCCGCTGGCCGGCGGCCGGCCGCTGAGGACGCTGCGCGGCACCCTGGAGGAGGTGATCGCCGCGGGTGAGCAGGCGGGTGACGCGTACCTGCGGGTCGTGCTGGCCGAGCCGGGCCGGGCGGGCCTGGGCGACCTGGTCCGGGACAAGCTGCCGAACGCGCTGGAGGTGCAGCTCGACGACGAGCACCGCCCCCGGCCGGGAGCGGGCGCCGGCGTCCGGGCCAGCCGGGCCGGACGCAGCCCGCAGCAGCTGTTCGGCGACTACCTGGCCGAGCAGAACCTCGACGACCCGCGGATCGCCGCGATGTTCGGCGACCTGCTCGACACCGTCACCGGGGAGGCCTGATGCGGCCGCTGCGCCTGCTGCTCGACGGTTTCGGCAGCTACCGCCAGCCCGCGAGCATCGACTTCACTGACGTCGACTTCTTCGCGCTGACCGGCCCGACCGGGTCGGGCAAGAGCACGGTCATCGACGGGCTGTGCTTCGCGCTCTACGGCACGGTGCCGCGCTGGGGCCGGGAGAACGCGATCGCGTACGCGCTCGCCCCCGCGGCCAACGCCTGCCGGGTCTGCCTGGTGTTCGAGGCGGCCGGGAGCCGGTACGCCGCAGTGCGGGCGCTGGCCCGCGACGCCCGCGGCCAGGTGCACACCCGTGAGGCCCGGCTCGACCGGCTCGAGACGTCCGTACCCTCCGATGCGCCGATCTCCCACATCCTCGAGGCGGTCATCGAGCCGCTGGCCGAAGGCCCGGAGCCGGTCAAGTCCGCCGTGGCGAACCTGCTCGGCCTCAGCTACGAGCACTTCACCCAGTCCGTGCTGCTCCCCCAGGGCCGGTTCGCCGAGTTCCTGCACACCGAGCCGCGCAAGCGCCAGGACCTGCTGGTCGGCCTGCTCGCGTTCGGCGTCTACGAGCAGATCGGCCAGCGCGCCCGCGAGCGCGCGAAGGCCGCCGCCGACCGCCGGGGCCTGGCCGAGCAGGCCCGCCGGGAGCTGGCCGGCGTGACCAAGCAGACCCAGGCCGACTGGGCCGCGCGCCTGGCCGCGCTGACCGGGCTGGCCGGCGAGGTCGGCGAGCGGCTCACCGCGCTCACCACGCTGGCGCAGGAGGCCGGGGCGGCCGACGAGCGGGCCCGCGCCGCGCGCGAGGAGTCCGCCGCGCTGACCGCGATCCGGGCCCCGGCCGACGTCCGGGGCCTGGCCGAGCGGATCGCCCGGGCCGACGCGCTGATCGCCGAGCGCGGGCGCGAACAGGCCGCGGCCGAGGCCGCCGAGGAGGAAGCCCGGCAGGCCCGCGCCGCGCTGCCGGACCAGACCCGGACCGAGCGTTACGGCGACGCGCACGCCGAACGCCGCCGGCTGGCCGTGCGCCTGGAGGCGCAGGAGGCGGCCTGCGCTGACGCCAAGGCCGCGGAGGACGCGCTCGCGGAGAAGACGCAGGCCGCCGAGCGAGAAGCCGGGCGCGCCGCCGACGCCCTGAGCGCGGCCCGCCGGGCGAACGCCGCCGGGGCCCTGGCCGAGACGCTGCACGTCGGCGACGACTGCCCGGTCTGCCGCCAGCCGGTGACCGCGCTGCCGCATCATGCCGCGGCCGCGGACCTGAGCCGGGCCCGGGCCGACAGCGAGACCGCCGCGCAGGAACACCAGCGGCTGCTGCGGGCGCACCGCGACGCGGAGAAGCAGACGGCCGCGGCCCGCGGCACGGCGGAGGCCACGCAGCGCCGGCTGGCCGAGGCCGACGCGTTCCTGGCCGGGGCGCCCAGCGAGGCCGAGGTCACCATGCGGCTCAAGCTCATCGCCGAGGCCGACCGGGCCCTGGACGCCGCGCGGCGTTCCGCGGCGGGGCGGCGGTCCGCGGCCTCGGGCGCGCAGCGGGAGCGGGCCGCGCTGGCCGCCGACGAGAAGAAGGCCTGGGCCGCGCTGCGCCGGTCGCGCGACGCGGTGGTCGGGCTCGGCGCCCCGGAGGTGGACGCCGCCGACCTGGCCGCGGCGTGGGACGCGCTGGCCGCCTGGGCCGCCGCCGAGACCGCCCGGCGCGACGAGCGGCAGCCGGGGCTGGCCGCCGCGGCCCGCGAACTGGCCCAGCGGCTCGGCGCGGGAGCGGACACTCTGACCGCGCTGCTCGCCGAGCACGGCATCACCGGCCTGACCGACCCGGCCCGGATCACCGCGGCCGTGGCCGAGCGCCGGGCCCGCGCCGAGCAGGAACTCGCCGCCGCGGCGCAGGCGCTCAAGCAGGCCGCCCGGCTGGACCGGCAGATCGCCGAGGCCCGCGAGGAAGAGCAGGTGGCCGGCACGCTCGGCGGGCTGCTCAAGGCGAACGCGTTCGAGCGCTGGCTGTGCAGCGAGGCGCTCGACTCGCTGGTCGCCGAGGCCTCGGCCACGCTGATGGCGCTGTCCGGCGGCCAGTACCAGCTCGACCGGGACGAGCGGAACGAGCTGGTCGTGATCGACTTCGAGGACGCCGGGGCGCGCCGCCCGGTGCACACGCTGTCGGGCGGCGAGACGTTCCAGGCCTCGCTCGCGCTGGCCCTCGCGCTGTCGCGGCAGGTCGTCGAGCTCTCCTCGGGGATGCGCGACCTGAACTCGATGTTCCTCGACGAGGGGTTCGGCACCCTGGACTCCGACACCCTGGAGACCGTGGCCTCGACCCTGGAACGGCTGGCGGCGGACTCCGGCCGGATGGTCGGGATCGTCACCCACGTGGCCGCGCTGGCCGAGCGGGTCCCGGTCCGCTTCGTCGTCAGCCGCACCGGCGCCACCTCCGCGCTGCGCGAGGAGCGCACGTGAGCTCGGCACCCAGCGCGGCCGCCTCGCGGTTCACCGTCGATCCCTGGGATCCGGGGTACGGGGTGGCGGCCGGCGAGGAACTCGACGGCGGGCGGCTGGCCGAGTCCACGGCCGAGCTGGGCCTGGACCTGGAGCTCCCGGCCGGCCGCTGGCGCCCGGTCGACCCGGATCCGGCGGCACCGGCCCCGCGGACCGTGCTGTTCCTGGACGGCGTGCGCCGCATCGACGCCCGGGTCTGGGTGCACGGCCCGTCCGGCGCCCAGCCCGCCCCGGGCCTGGCCGCGTCGCTCGCCGCCGGGCTCGTCTGCTGCGACGGTCTCACGGGGAGATCCGGGAGCGCGCGGGTGGCCGAGGTGAAGGTCGAGCGGGGCCTGTTCACCGCGGCGCCCGACGCGGTCGGTATCAGGGCCAGGCACGCGCAGTACCCGGTCCTGCGGGCCGAAGGGCCCGGGCCCGAGCAGCTCTCGCTCGCCCTGCAGCAGCGCCTCGGCGCCGCCGAGGTGCAGCTCGGGCTGGCGTTCCGGGCCCGTCACCCCGACGCCGACGACCTGCTGGTCGTCGACGGGCCGCTACGCGGCCGCACCCACCTCGAGCGCACGGTCGGCTACATCAAGACCCATCACGCGTCCTACCTGCCGCCCGAGCAGTCCGCGGTGGTCGGAGCGCTGAGTCCCGGGCAGCGGACCCCGGTGTTCACGATGGGCACGTCCTGGCGGCGGCACTCCTGGTACCTGCGGCTGCCCGGCGCGTCGGGCGTGCCGTGGTCCGGCGTGGTCCGCCTGGAATGCTCGCCCGAGCTGCCGCCCGCGGCCGCGACCCGGCTCGCCGACCTCACCGCCCGCCTGCTCCCGCCGCTGGCCAGCGCGCCGCATAAGGACCCGCGCGCCCCGCAGAACCTCATCCCGATCGGCGGCCTCGAACGTGAGCTCCGCCGCCGGCTCGGCGACCAGCAACTCCTGTACCGCGCGCTCCGCTCGGCCGCAACTGTCCCCTCTGCTGATCACGAGTAGCGCTCGGCCAGCGTCACGTAGAAGCCGATGGTGAAACCGGAGTAATCCCCGGCGGCGGTGCAGGCCGAGGCGGAGGTGCAGGACACCCCCTCCAGCCGGCTGGTCTCGGCGGCGTGGGGGTTGGGGGTGGCCTGGAGGGCCCAGGCCGTGCCGTTCCAGTGCTCGGCCAGGGTCACGGTGATGCCCGTGGCGGAGTTGTCGTAGTCCCCGGCCGCGGTGCATGAGGTGGCCGACGCGCACGACACCCCGTACAGGGCGCTGTAGTTCCCCTGGGCACTGCTGGGGTTGGGGGTGGCCTGGACGGTCCAGGCCGTGCCATTCCACCGCTCGGCCAGCGTCTCGGCGAGGCCGCTGCTGGCGGAGTAATACCCGACGGCGGTGCACGAGGTGGCCGAGGTGCACGACACCCCGTTCAGCTCGCTGGCCGTAGAACCGGCCGGGTTCGGGGTGGGCTCGATGGCCCAGGCCGTACCGTTCCACCGCTCGGCCAGCGTCACCCTGGGGCTGCTGGTGCTGCTGGGGACGAAGTCTCCGACGGCCGTGCACCCCGATGCCGACGGGCACGACACCCCCTGCAGGCTGCTGTCCTCCGCGCCGCTCGGGTTGGGGGTGGGCTGGGCGGCCCAGGCCGTGCCGTTCCGGCTTTCGGCCAGCGTCTCACCGGTAATGCTGTTGGAGACGAGGATCCCGGCGGCTGTGCACGCGGTGGCCGACGGGCACGACACGCCCGCCAGGTAGCCGCCCGGACCGGGGACCGACGGGACGACCCAGGCGGTGCCGTTCCAGCGCTCGGCCAGCGATGGCGTGGCGGTAGTGCTGCTGCCGACCGCGGTGCACGCCGAGGCCGAGGTGGTGTTTCCCGGAACCGTTCCCGTAGGTCCCGGTGGCGGTGCACCAGGTGGCGGACGGGCACGACACCCCTTCCAGGCGGCTGCCTGAGTAGGCAGCGCCGAGGCTCGGGGTGGGCTGGGTGGCCCAGGCCGTGCCGTTCCACCGCTGGGCCAGCGTCGCCGTAACGCCGAGGCTGTTGATGTTGGTGAACCCGACGGCGGTGCACGCCGACGCCGACGGGCACGACACCCCGAACAGATCGCCGCCCTTGGCGCCGCTCGGGCTTGGGACGGGCTGGACAGCCCAGGCCGTGCCGTTCCACCGCTCGACCAGCGGCAGCGGGTTGGTGCTGGTGTAGTAGTCGCCGACCGCGGTGCACGCGGTGGCCGACGTGCACGACACCCCGTTCAGCGCGCTGGCCGTAGAGCCGGCCGGGTTCGGGGTGCGCTCGATAGCCCAGGCCGTGCCGTTCCAGCGCTCGGCCAGCGTCACCGGGGCCCCGTTGTTCGTGTCGGAAGACCCGACGGCCGTGCAAGCCGTAGCCGACGTGCACGACACCGCCGACAAGGTTCCCGTCGGTGCCTGGGGGTTAGGGGTGGACTCGATCGACCAGGCGGCGGCGCCCGCCGATGGCCGCAGGGGCGCAGGGGCGGGGCCCGGGACGCCACCGGGCCGGCGCAGGCAGCCCGGTGGCGGCGGGCGACCTGACCGGCAGCAGGTGGGCGGGCACCCCCGGGGGGACCGACCGGCACCAGACCGGGGCCGACGGCAGACGGCCCGCCGCCGGAACCGCGGAGGCACGGGCCGGAGCAGACGATGCCCGGGCGGCGGGCGTCCCCGCCAGCATCGCTCCCGCGCTAATGACCGCTAAGGTCAGGATCGCCGCGCACTTGCCCGGCCGGCAGCTGGAACGAAGACCCGTCAAAGCCGTCACGGCGTTCCCCTGAGATCAGGCAAGTCTCTACCTTGAGGCGGTACTGAATTACCTAGTGCGCTGACCACGAACGTTCACCGGGTCTGATGATGTGCTGCCGGGCCGGGTGGCGGTGCCGGACACTCGATGTCGTGATGACGGAATCGAGTGCCGGGGGTGCTGATGGCTGAGCCGGTTAGGGCGCGGCGGCTGACCGATCAGGAAGGGCAGCGGCTGCAGCAGATCGTCCGCCGCGGGAAGCACGGGTCGATCCGGGTCCGCCGGGCGATGATCATCATGGCTTCGGCGTCCGGGACGCCCGCGCCGGCGATCGCCCGGCTGGTCGCCGCTGATGAGGACACGGTCCGCGACGTGATCCACGCGTTCAACGCGAAGGGCCTGGCGGCGCTGGACCCTCAGTGGGCGGGAGGCCGTCCCCGCCGGATCAGTGACGACGCCGTGCAGGTCATCGTCACGACGGCCACGACCCGGCCGGAGAAGCTGGGCCAGCCCTTTACCCGGTGGAGCGTCCGCAAGCTCGCCGCGTTCCTGGCCGTGCAGGGGATCACGGTCGGCCGGGAGCGGCTGCGCCAGCTCCTGCGCGAGCGCGGGATCTCCTTCCAGCGGACCAGGACCTGGAAGGAGTCCGCCGACCCGGACAAGGAGGCGAAGCTGGACCGGATCGAGCAGGTGACCGCCGCGTTCCCGGACCGGTGCTTCGCGTTTGACCAGTTCGGGCCGCTGTCCATCCGGCCCTGCCACGGGACTGGCTGGGCCCGGCAGAAGAAGCCGGACCGGCTCCCGGCGACCTATCACCGCACGCACGGCATCCGGTACTTCCACGGCTGCTACTCCCTCGGCGATGACCAGCTCTGGGGCGTGACCCGCCGCCGCAAGGGCGGCGACCACACGCAGGCCGCGCTGCAGTCGATCCGGGCGGCCCGGCCGGGCGGGTACCGCCTGTTCGTGATCCTGGACAACCTGTCCGCGAACAAGACTCCCGCCATCAGGGCCTGGGCCGAGAAGGCGAACGTGGAGCTGTGCTTCACGCCGACCAGCGCGTCATGGGCCAATCCCATCGAGGCCCAGTTCGGGCCCCTGCGGACCTTCGTGATGGGGAACTCCGACCACCCGAACCACACGGTCCTGGCCCGGCGGCTGCAGGCCTACCTGCGGTGGCGCAACGCCAACGCCCGGCACCCCGACGTCCTGGCCGCCCAGCGCCGCGAGCGCGCCCGCATCCGCTCCGAGCGCCAGCAGCGCTGGGGACGACCCAAGACGAAGGCCGCATGATCAGACCCGGTGAACGTTATCGGTCAGCGCACTAG
>Ga0102924_1003579_pt1 | contig 16247 bp, 13 predicted proteins | sample PaiPotPPM11metaG_FD_80116 | JGI IMG/M metagenome (GOLD analysis project Ga0102924, IMG submission 80116) | Iron sulfur acid spring bacterial and archeal communities from Banff, Canada, to study Microbial Dark Matter (Phase II) - Paint Pots PPM... ... | reverse complement strand
GCCGCGTACCGCATCATCCAGGAGTCGCTGACCAACGTCGCCCGCCACGCCGGGCAGGTCCGGGTCACGGTGCGCGTGACCTACGACAACGCGAACGTGCACGTCCAGATCGACGACGACGGGAAGGTCCCCTCCGGCGTGGGCTCCGCGATCGGGACGGGGAGCGGCATCACCGGCATGCGGGAACGCGCCGCCGCCCTCGGGGGCGACCTGTCCGCCGGGTTCCGGCACGGCGGCGGGTTCCGGGTCAGCGCATGCCTCCCGGTCAGGCCAGCGCCATGATCCGCGTCCTGATCGCCGATGACCAGAGCCTGGTCCGCGCCGGGTTCAAGGCGCTGCTCGACGCCCGGGACGACATCGAGGTCGTCGGCGAGGCGGCTGACGGGGCGCGCGCCGTGGACCTGGCCAGGAAGCTCCGGCCTCACGTGATCCTCATGGACATCCGCATGCCGGGACTCGACGGGCTCGAAGCCACCCGCCAGATCGCCGCGGACCCGGAACTCGCGGGCGTGCGCGTCGTCATCCTCACCACGTTCGGGCTGGACGAGTACCTCTTTGACGCCCTGCGCTTCGGCGCGAGCGGCTTTCTCCTGAAGGACACCGAGCCCGCCGACCTCGCGACGGCAGTCCGGGTCGTGGCGCAAGGCGACTCGCTCATCTCCCCCAGCATGACCCGGAAGCTGGTCGCCGAATTCGCCAGCCGGGCCAAGGAACCCCACCCGGCGGCCGAACTCTACGCGATCACCCAGCGGGAACGTGAGGTGATGGCACTCGTCGCCGACGGCCTCACCAACGACGAGATCGCCCGGAAGCTGTACATGAGCCCGGCCACCGTACGCACCCACGTGAGCCGGGCCATGACCAAACTAGGTGTCCGAGACCGGGCGCAGCTCGTCGTCCTGGCCTACGAAACGGGCCTGGTCCGCCCGAACTGGCTTACCTGACCCACACCCGGATCCTGCCCGTTATCGGTGAGTATGTCCGGGGCCCGCCCCTGCGCACTAGCTGCGCTGTTGCGGCCCGGTAGGCGGACGCGCGAAGATTACCCGGCAGGGAACACGCGCTGACTAACAGCGACGCACGCCCGGGGATGCCGGGAAGCCTGTCTGGGCGCTGCGAGGTACCAGTCTCTAGGGAGAACGTGACATGCGCGTCCCGCAGGTCAGTGAACGTATCAAGGAGGCCCCGGCGCAGGCGCTGCGCGGAGTGTTCGCCGGCATCGGCCAGCTCCTGCTCATCACGGACAAGCTCAGGAACAAGACGCCCGCCAGCCAGCAGGTCCCGCAGGCCCGCGCGCCCGAGCCGTCCGAGCGGGTGTCGCCGGTGGCTGAGGCGCCGGCTCCGGCCCCCGCCGCCGCTCCGGCATCTGCACCCGCCGCGGCTCCGGCACCCGCCTCCGCCCCGGCATCTGCCGCGGCTCCGGCAGCTACTGCCGCTCCGGCACCTGCCGCGGCGCCGGCACCTGCTGCGGACCGGGACTTCGACAAGACCGGCAACGTGCGGCTGCTCAGCAGCACGGAAGCGGCGGCCGCCGACACGGCGCCGACGGTCGACGCGACGGTGGCCGGTTCCGGAGTTACCGAGGCGGCTGCGGTGGCGGAGACGGCTGCGGTGGCGGAGGCGGCTGCGGTGGCGGTGCCGATCGCGCCGCCGATCGCGCCGCTGCCGAACTACGACGAGCTGTCGATCGCGTCGTTGCGCGCGCGGCTGCGGAACCTGGACGTGCCGCAGCTCAGGCAGCTGGTCGAGTACGAGAGCGCGCACGCCGGCCGGGCCGACGTGATCACCATGTTCGAGCGCCGGATCGCCAAGCTGCAGGCCGAGACCACCCCCGAGGAACGAGGCGAAGCCGCGGCCGAGGCCGAGGCGCGGGAAGCGGTCGAGGCGGCGGTCCGGGAGGACGTAGGCGCGGAGGCGGAGGACGAGGCCTAGTGGCCCTGGACACCTCGGCCGAATCGCCGGTTCCGGTCCGCACCGTCCTGCAGCTGGTCGGCGGGTGGATCGGCCGGCTCGGCCGGGTCTGGGTGGAAGGGCAGATCGCCGAGTACGCCGTGCGCGGCAACGCGGTGTTCCTGACCCTGCGCGACCCGGTCGCGGCGGTGTCGGTCCGGGTCATCTGCACCCGGCAGGTGTTCGACGCGGCCGAGCCGACGCCCGTCGAGGGGGCCCGGGTGGTGGTCTTCGCCCGGCCCGATTTCAACGCCAACCGGGGTTCGTTCGCCCTGACCGCGCTCGAGCTCCGGGCGGTGGGGGTGGGCGACCTGCTGGCCCGGCTGGAACGGCTGCGCCGCCAGCTCGGTTCGGAAGGTCTTTTTTCTGCCGAACGAAAACGTGCTCTTCCCTTCCTGCCCCGCGTCATCGGCCTCATCTGCGGGCGCGGCTCGGCCGCCGAGCGGGACGTGCTGGAGAACGCCGCCCGGCGCTGGCCGGCCGTCCGGTTCCGGGTGGAGGAGACAGCGGTGCAGGGGGCGTTCGCGGCCGAGGAGGTGACCGACGCGCTGCGCCGGCTGGACCAGGACGCCGAGGTGGACGTCATCGTGATCGCGCGCGGCGGCGGTTCGCTGGAGGAACTGCTGCCGTTCTCCGATGAGTCGCTGATCCGGGCGGTCGCGGCCTGCCTGACCCCGGTGGTGAGCGCGATCGGCCACGAGCAGGACACGCCGCTGCTTGACTACGTGGCCGACCTGCGCGCGTCCACCCCGACCGACGCGGCCAAGCGGGTGGTCCCCGACGTCAGCGAGCAGCTCGCGCTCATCGGCCAGCTGCGCGACCGGGCCCGCCGGGTGGTGACCGGGTGGCTGGACCGGGAGACGGCCTGGCTGCGGGCGATCGGCTCCCGCCCGGCGCTGGCCGATCCGGTACGGGAGGTGGAACGCCAGTCCGAACGGGTCGACGCGCTGCTGCAGCGTACGCGGATGTCGGTGTCCGCGAGCCTGGACCGCGGCGGCGACGATCTCGGGCATACCAAGGCCCGGCTGCTCGCCCTCTCCCCCGCCTCCACGCTGCGCCGCGGCTACGCGATCGTGCAGCACCTGAACGACGGGGTGGTCCGCGGCGCGGCCGAGGTCGATCCGGGCGAGACGCTGACCGTCCGGTTCGCGGCGGATCAGCTCACTGTCACCGCCGAGGGATAAGGTATGGTCCCGTGACGGATGGCGGCGGAGAGACGGCTCCCAAGGAGACGCTCTCCTACGAACAGGCCCGGGACAAGCTGGCCGCGGTGGTCAAGCGCCTGGAGGCCGGCGGCCTGACCCTGGAGCAGTCGCTCGAGCTGTGGGAGCGCGGCGAGCGGCTGGCCGCGGTGTGCGAGGAATGGCTGGACGGCGCGCGGGCCCGGCTCGCGGCGGTCATGGCCAAACGCGACGACGCCGACCCGCCCGCAACCGGGGACGACGCGCCCTTCTGAGCCCTGTTTGGGTGCCTTTCTGCTGGGCAGACGGGTAGCAGGCACCAGCAAGGCAGGCGCGATGAATCCCGTCGAGCGGGCGATCAGGTCGGTAGATGCCGCGCAGCGGCGGTACACGCCGACCGCGTTCGTCTTCGGCGTGGTGAAGAAGTACGGGGACGACAACGGCGGAGCTCTGGCCGGCAACCTAGCCCACTCGGCCTTCGCCGCCCTGTTCCCGCTGCTGCTGGTGCTGGTGACGATCCTGAGCCTGGTCTTCTCCTCGGTCGACCCGGCGATCCAGGCCGATGTGCTGAACGCGGTGGCCAACCAGGTCCCGCAGCTCGGTCATACGCTGACCGAAAACGTCCACGAGCTCAGGCGGGCCAGTCAGATCGGGCTGGTGGTCGGGCTGCTGGGCTTGGTCTGGGGCTCCATGGGCCTGGCGCAGGCCGGCTTGTTCACCATGGAGCAGGTGTGGAACCTGCCCGGGCCGGCCAGGCCCGGTTATGTCCAGCGGCTGGGCCGCGCGGCACTCTTCCTCGCCCTGCTCGGCGGCGGGGTGATCGTGACGACCGGGCTGGCCAGTTTCAACACCTACCTGCTCAAGGGATTCTTCGCCGTCGTCCTGTCCGAGATCCTGGCCGCGGCCCTCAACGCAGGCATGTACATCGGCGCGTTCCGGGCCCTGACCCCCAAGGGGGTGCCGACCCGCAGCCTGCTGCCGGGCGCGATCACCGGCGGCATCCTGTACACGGTGCTGCAGGTCCTCGGCACCTGGCTGGTCCACCACTACCTGCACACCGACTCGGTGTACGGGGTGTTCGGCACCGTCCTGGGCTTGCTGGCCTGGATCTACCTGGCCGTGGAGATCACCGTGTACAGCGCCGAGATCAACGTGGTGCTGGCCCGGCGGCTCTGGCCGCGGGCCATCGTGCAGCCGCCGCTGACCGAGGCCGACCGGGCCAGCATGGCCCTGCAAGCCCTGCAGAACCAGCGGCGCCCGGAGCAGCACGTCGAGGTGACGTTCGACGACCGCCCGGCCGGCGCGGCGGCGCCGGACCGGACGCCGCGCACGCCGGAAGAGGTCAGGCCGCCCGCCGCTCCCGTGGCCGACGCGGCTGATGCGGCCGGCCGAGGGCCCGAGCCGTCCGAGACGCCTGCGCCTGCCGCGGTTTCCCCGGTGCCGGTGCCGCGTGCGGCGGCGGATCCGAACTCAGCGGGCGACCGGGCGGAGCGAGGCGGCTAGCTCGCGCAGCTGCGCCCAGGTCGCGTTCCCGGTGATCACCAGGGTGAATCCGGCAGTCCCGCGGGCGCCACCGCCGGGTACGGCGCCAGCCGGGCCAGCCGAGCCAGGTCACCGGCGTAGCTGACCGGCACGGGCACGGCGGCGTGCGGCGCCGGCACGGCCACGATGATGGCCGCGGCGCCGAGCAGGCAGCCCAGTACGGAGGCGCTCCCGCGCACCACCGTGTTCATCACCGTGTTCACCACTGTGTTCATCACCGGCCAGGCTAGCCCGGGAGCTGCCTGCGTAGGATCGGCTTACCGGCCCAGCGGGAAGGAAGCAGCACATGACCGCCACGCAGCAGGTTCCCGAGCCAGACAGCCACGCCCCCGACCGCAACCTGGCGCTTGAGCTCGCCCGGGTGACCGAGGCGGCGGCGATGGCGGCCGCCCGGTGGGTAGGCCGCGGCGACAAGAACGGCGCCGACGGCGCCGCCGTGCACGCGATGCGGATGCTGATCAACTCGGTGTCGATGCGCGGCGTGGTGGTCATCGGAGAGGGCGAGAAGGATCACGCCCCGATGCTGTTCAACGGCGAAGAGGTCGGCGACGGCACCGGGCCGGCCTGCGACGTCGCGGTCGACCCGATCGACGGCACCCGGCTGTGCGCCAACGGCATGCCGAACGCGGTCTCGGTGCTGGCCGTGGCGGGCCGCGGCTCCATGTACGACCCGTCGGCGGTGTTCTATATGTCCAAGCTGGCCACCGGGCCCGAGGCGGCGGGCATGGTCGACATCGACGCCCCGCCGGCCGCCAACGTGCTGGCCGTGGCCAAGGGCAAGGGCTGCTCACCGCAGGACGTGACCGTGGTCATTCTCGACCGGCCCCGGCACGCCGACCTGATCGCCGAGGTCCGGGCGAGCGGCGCCCGGATCCACCTGATCACCGACGGCGACGTGGCCGGCGCGATCATGGCCGCGCGCGAGGGCACCGGAATCGACCTGATGCTCGGCATCGGGGGAACGCCGGAAGGCATCATCGCCGCGTGCGCCCTGAAGTGCCTGGGCGGGGTCATCCTGGGCAAGCTCGCGCCGCGCGACGAGGCCGAACGCCGGCGCGCGCTCGACGCGGGCCACGACCTGAACCGGGTGCTCACCACCGACGACCTGGTCACGTCGGACGACGTGTTCTTCGCGGCCAGCGGGATCACCGACGGCGAGCTGGTCGACGGCGTGCGGTACCTGCGCGGCCACGCGACCACGCACTCGCTGGTCATGCGCTCCCGGTCCGGCACCATCCGCAGCATCAAGAGCGAGCACCAGCTCTGGAAGCTCCGCGCCTATTCTTCTGTGAAATTCGACTAACGGGTCAGCGACGGCCGCTGAACAGGCGGAAGCGGCGGGGTTTGGGCGGCGTGCGCACGATGATCTCGCCCCCCAGGACCAGCCCTTTCACCTCGATGACGGGCGTGTCGGTATCGGCCGGCAGCGGCGTGCCGGCGCGTCGGCAGCCGAGCACCAGGGGCGCGGTCACCACGACGGACACCCCGTCCGGCACGACCAGCCGCAGCCGCCCGCCGATCACGGTGGCGTGCAGCTGCACGTGCCTGGCCTGCAGGATGGCCTGGGTGACATCGACCTCGACCTCGCCGAACATGGCATTCACGGTCAGGGTTTCCGGCACCACCCAGCGGCCGTCCCGCTTGGCCGGGCCGAAGATCCCGCTGATCACCCGGCCGCCGTCCAGGCGTACCGGCTGAGCCGACGCCGCGACCAGGTCGGTGGTCAGATCGGCGAGCTCACCGAGAGTCCGGGCCGTGCAGGCGCGCTGGACCCGTTCGGCGTGCTCCTCGGGGGTGAGCCGCCCGTCGCTCATCGCCTCGGCGAGCAGGGCCAGCACCCGGTCCCGGTCCGCATCGGACGCCCGCAAGTCACGCGGTGCTTGCCGTGTGCTCATGAGCTCTGCTTTCTGGCCGCTCGGCTGTACGGGGCGGGGTGGAACGTGCTACCCATTTTCCATGACAGACGGAGCGATCGAGACGGTGATGGGGCAGACCAGCCAGGAGCAGATCCGCCTGGTCCGCTTTCTGTACGCCGATCACGGCGGGATCATCCGCGGCAAGGCATCAGGTACCGGGCGCCTGCGCGAGCGGATGGCCAGCGGCATCGGGCACACCGTGGCGATGATGGCCATGTCCATGCTCGACCAGCTGCAGCCGGTAGCCGGCATGGGCCCGGTCGGCGAGGTCCGGATCCTGCCCGACCCCGAGACGTTCGTCCCGCTGCCCTATGCGCCTGGCGCCGGCGCCATGCTCGCCGACCTGGTCAAGCCGGACGGATCGCCGTGGGAGGCGTGCGCCCGGACGTTCCTCAAGCAGGCCATCGCCGAGCTGGCCAGCGAGGGGTACGCGATGCAGGCCGCGTTCGAGCCCGAGTTCACCATCGGCCGCCGCGAATCCTCCCCGGCCGGGCCGTCCATCCCGGACCGGCTGATCCCGATCGACGACAGCCTGTGCTACTCGTCCACCGGCTTCCACCTGGCGCACGACTTCGCGATGGAACTGGTCGAGGCGCTGGAGGCGCAGGGCCTGGTCGTCGAGCACTACTACCCCGAGCTCGGCCACGGCCAGCACGAGATGTCGATCCGGTACGCCGATGCGCTGCGCGCCGCGGACAACCACGTGCTGTACCGGGAAACCGTGCGCGGCGTGGCCTTCCGGCACGGCCTGTGGGCCAGCCTGGCGCCCAAGCCCATCCCCGACCAGGCCGGCAACGGCACCCACCTGCACGGCTCGCTCATCGACCTGACCGCGGACGGCGCGCCGGGCGGGCGGAACGTGTTCGCCGATCCCGCCGACCGGAACGGCCTATCCCAGACCGGCTACCACTTCATCGGCGGGCTGCTGGCCCACCTGCCCGCCCTGGTCGCGCTGACCTGCGCCAGCGTGAACAGCTACCGCCGGCTGGCGCCGCAGATGTGGGCCAGCGCGTACACCTGCTACGGGGTGGACAACCGCGAGGCCGCGATCCGGATCTGCTCTCCGCTGCGCGGGGACTCGAGTAGTTCGGTCAACCTGGAGCTCAAGCCGTCGGATTCGAGCGCCAACCCGTACCTCGCGCTCGGCGCGTTCATCCACGCCGGGCTGGACGGCATCCGCGGCAAGATCGATCCCGGGGAGGCCATGAACGTCGACCCGGCCACCCTCAGTGAGTCCGAGCGAGCCATGGCCGGCGCGCACCGCCTGCCCGCCTCGCTGCCCGCGGCCCTGGACGCGCTCAGCGCGGACGCGCTGCTGATGGACGCGCTCGGCCCGCTGCGCAGCACGGCCTACCTGGCCGTCAAGCGCTCCGAGGCGGCCCATTTCGCGCACTCCACCGACCCCTACTACGAGTGCTTCCAGCACTTCACCAAGATTTTAGACACCAGGCCCGCTGAACTGCGATGGTTTCTGTCACTCCGTCGCTGACCTGCGCAGTAGACATTGACCAACGTCGGCTGTGATTGACAGTTTTGCGGCTGTGAGATGGCCAGATTGCCTGTGGCCGCCGATGCCCATCAGCTTGCCGTCTGGGCCGACGTGCTCACGGGTGCCGGTTCACTGGGCGGCATCATCGGGGGCCGGTTCTATGTCCGCTTACCTGCATCGTGCGGTGAGTGCAAGTGGTTCGGCGATGGCCATAAGCGGGACAGCACTGAGAGTGCAGGAATTTGACAAGGGGCGAGGGCCCGTAGGCTTGCCGCCGATCGGGTAGGCCTGTGACCTGCCCGCATGGCCCGATCTGGGTCCTCGCGAGGGTTCCCTTGTCAAATTCTGGAGCGGCCATCAGCCAGATGCCGATGTTCACCGCGAACGTCGTTACCCCGCTCAACGAGCGCAGTAGGTAACACCCTTGACGCGGCCACCCGGGAGCGGACCATGGCCGGCGGGGCAAGGGAGCGAACCGCAGGGGTGGGAGGAGCCGGGGCTGACGCAGGCCTTTCTTGCCGGGGGATCGGGGTGACCTTCCTGTGTGGCGGGACGAGGGCGGCGAGGGGCAGCCAGGCTTACCTAGGCCCGCGGGCGCTGTGCCGCGCCCGGCGACAAGATGATCGATTGGGCGTCCCCCCGCCTGCGGGGGATGCGGCCGCTCAGTCTATACAGGCCGTCCGCCTGGCCCTGCGCGGCAGGACCGGGAGCGGCTGACAGCGGACTGGCGGGAGCTGGCCGCGGTTATACCCCATCCGGTGAGGTCGGCGCCGGCTCGCCGGCCCGCCCGGCCACGCCAGGATAGCCACCATGGGATGCCGGGTTCAGGCGGCGGTGAGCGCGTCGTCGCCGAGCTCGGCCAGGATGTGGCAGGCCTGGCGGAGGATCTTGCGGGCCTCGGACAGGGCGGCGCGCTTGCCGTCCTGGCGGTCCTTCACCTGGGCGTAGTAGCGGTGGTCGGGAGCCGACGCGCGGGCGTGGGTCTTGCCGGCCTCATACACCGCCCAGCGCAGAACCGGCGGTCCCTGCCGGGACAGCCGCCCGGGCGGGCCCTTGCGGTCCGAGGACCAGACGGTGACGTCCAGGCCGGCGAACCGGACCGCCTTGCGCGAGGAGGAGAACCGGCCAGCACCGCCCAGCCAGCAGGTCATCGCCAGCGCGGTGGCCGGGCCGACCCCGTACAGCCGCTCGGCGAGCACCTTCGCGCCGGTCAGGTGCCGGGCCGCGGCCAGCAGCCGGTGCCGCAGCACCTCCAGGCGGGCCTCCAGGGCGGCGAGTATGTCCAAGGCGGTGTCCACCTGCAGCTGCCCGGCCGGTGACAGGTGGCAGGCGGCGGCCGCGCGCACCGCCTGCAGGTCGCGGCCGGTGCGCAGCGCGGCCTCGCCCAGGGCCGGGGCGCCCTGGTGGAAGAACACCGCGTGGATGCGCTGCACCCAGGCAGTGTGCTCAGCGCGCAGGTCATGATAGGTCTCCAGCAGCGCCCGGCACTCCAGGATGACCGACGGCGGGATCCAGCACTCCGGCAGCCGGCCCTCGGCGAGCAGCTGCCTGAGGTGCCGCGAGTCGGTCTTGCCGGTCTTGGCGTGCCGCTTGCGGCCCCGGGCGAACGCGGTATCGGCCGGCTCGGCGACGTGCGCCGCGACGCCGGCCGCAGCCAGCTCCTCCGCGACGTAACGCCAGCCCGTGCACCCCTCCAGCGCGAACGCGACGTCATCACGGCCGGCGAACCGCACCAGCCAGGCACGCAGGTGCACGCGGTCGGCCGGGGCGACCTGGCCCCGCTGCACCTCCCCGGTCACGGTATCCAGGTAGTCGAACGTGAGCTGCTTCCGGTGGATATCCAGCCCGCCTACGATAGGCATCGGGACCTCCTCAAGCTCCAGCGGGGCCTCAGTACCCCGCGCGAATGCCTACACGGTCAATCGTGACGCGTCTGAGCTGAGGAGGTCTCGCGCGGAAGCAACCGGCCTCGGCTCAGCCTGGCCCGATGCATGTCATCTATCCGGATGCGGTGGCGGCGGTGCTGCTGATCGACTCCAGCCACGAGGACCAGGCGCGACGGCTCCGCGCCTGAGACTGGCGGAAAGGCAGGCAAGGGGTACAGCGGGCTTGCGGACGGGACGGTACCGGCGGTCTGGCCTCATTGCCTGCGAGATCGTTCGAAGGCGATTCCGACCGTGCCGCGCCTTCCATCGCGGCGGATTCGGCGTGGTCGGTTCGGAACAATCCCGGGCCCGCCAGGTTCTGCGTCGCTACACTCCTGCTCGTGGAGTCCAGGCCGGTCTTTGCCGATCCGTCCGGGCGGCGCCGGCGGATCATGCAGCGCGTGGGCCTCGGGTCGGCGGCGGCACTCGTGGTGTGCCTGGGGGCCGTGATGGTCGCTCTGGCGGGGGGACCGCAGGCTCCGTTCACTGACTGGGCTGCCCCGCATGCTCGGGCCGCCGCCGTGCCGAGTCACGGCCGGTCCCAGGCACCTGATCGGGGCGGCGGCAATGCCGGGCCGTCCCAGCCTGGTGCGCCGGCCGCTCCCGTGCTGTCCCCGTTGCCGTCCGCGGGAGCCTCGGCACGGCCCAGCGATTCGGCCGCGCCCTCATCGTCCGCCCTGCCGTCGTCGTCCTCATCCCCTGCTGCGCCCTCGTCGCCGGTCCCTACTAACCCGGCTGGCCATACGCCGCCAGGGAGTACCAGGTCGCCCAGCCCGCATAAGAGCTCTCATGGCCCGTGAGCGGGCAGCCACGCCTCAGGTCCCTAGGCGAGCCGGGCGTCCACGGGCCGCGGGCGGCAGAGCCGAAGGGCCCCGGCCGGGCAGCCATCGTAAGAGCCGCACTCCGCGCGGGCACTGGGTGCTGGTTGGCCTGGTGATGCTGGTCTTCGCGGTCGGGCTCGTGGTTGAGGGTTACACCCGCGGCGTGCTCGGCGAGAACGGTGCCGATGAGCCGCGGCCAGGACCGCACGCGGCGGCCGCGCCGTCTGCGGTTACCGGCGGCGGCCCGGTCATCGAGATGACCGGCTCACACGTGCGCAGTTACTCGATGCCGGCTCGGACCGTCGCCCTGACCTTTGACGACGGGCCCGACCCGGCCTGGACGCCGAAGATCCTTGCGGTGCTTCGCCAGTACCGGGTGCCCGCGACGTTCTTCCTCGTAGGCGTGCACGTGGCCAGCTATCCGGGCCTGGTGCGCGAGGAACTGGGCAACGGCTGCGAGGTGGGCTCGCACACCTATACACATGCCAACCTCGCCGCCGCCGTGGGGTGGCGTGAGGGCTTCGAGCTGACGCTCACCCAGAACGCGCTCGCCGGGGCGGCCGGGATCCGCACCCGCATGCTCCGGATGCCCTATTCCTCGGAACCGGACGCGCTGACCGCCGCGGACTGGCGGGCGGCCCGGCAGGCCTCCGAGGAGGGATATCTGGTCGTGCTCGCTAACCTTGACACCAGGGACTGGGCCACGCCCGGGGTAGCGCGCATCGAGGACGCCGCCATGCCGTCCGGCGGCCGGGGCGCCATCATCATGTTTCACGACGGCGGCGGAAACCGTGCGCAGACCGTGGCCGCTCTCCCGGTCATCATCACCCGGTTGCGAGCCGAGGGTTACCGGTTCGCCACCGTTACCGGCGCCCTGGGGATGCCGTCCGGCGACGTGCCCGCCACCGCACGCCAGCGGTTTGCAGGCACCGTGCTGGTCGTCATTCAGCAGGCCGCCGATCACGCCGTCGCCGCGCTGGCGGTCCTGCTCGTCGCCGCGAGCGTGCTGACTGTCATCAGGCTGTCGCTGCTCGTAGGGTTCGCCAGCGCGCACCGGCGGCGGGCTCGCCGCCGCGGTGGCTCGTCCCGGCGGGACGAGCCCGGATACTTCCCGGACGTGTCGGTGGTGATCCCTGCCTATAACGAGGCGGCGGGAATCGCCGCCACGGTGCGGTCCATGGCCACCAGCCGCTACCGCGGCCGGATCGAGATCATCGTCGTCGATGATGGCTCGACCGACGGCACCGCGGCCGTTGCCTGCAGCCTGGACATCCCTCATGTCCGCGTCGTCCGCCAGCCCAACACCGGGAAGCCGGGCGCGCTCAACCGGGGCATCGCGGAGGCCCGCAGCGAGATCCTGGTCCTCGTTGACGGCGACACCGTCTTCCAGGCCGACGCCCTGGGCCGCCTGATCGCGCCACTGGCGGCAAGGGACGTCGGAGCGGTCAGCGGTAACACCAAGGTCGGGAACCGCCGCGGCTTGCTCGGCGGCTGGCAGCACCTGGAGTACGTCATGGGGTTCAACCTGGACCGGCGGCTGTTTGACCTGCTCGGCACGATCCCCACGGTACCCGGCGCGATCGGCGCGTTCCGGCTGGCAGCGCTCGCCGCGGCCGGCGGGGTCAGCGCCGACACGCTCGCCGAGGACACCGACCTGACCATGGCCCTGTGCCGGTCACCCTGGCGTGTCGTGTACGCGCCCGGTGCCATCGCCTGGACCGAGGCGCCATCGAGCCTGCGCCAGCTCTGGCGGCAGCGGTACCGTTGGTCCTACGGCACCATGCAGGCGATGTGGAAGCACCGCCGCGCGGTCATCGAGCACGGCCAGTCCGGCCGGTTCGGCCGGTACTGCCTGACCTACCTGGCCCTGTTCCACGTCCTGCTGCCGCTGATCGCGCCGGTGGTCGACGTGTTCTCCGTCTACGGGCTGATCTTCCTCAACCCGGTCAAAGTGATCGGTTTCTGGACCGGGTTCGTCCTCCTGCAGGCGATCGCGGGAGGATACGCGCTCCGGCTCGACGGCGAACGGCTGCGGTCGCTGTGGCTACTGCCCCTGCAGCAGATCGTCTACCGGCAGTTGATGTACCTGGTGACGATCCAGTCCGTGATCACCGCCCTGCTCGGCACACGCCAGCGCTGGCAGGTCATCCGACGGGCAGGAGTATTCGCTGGCCAGCCGGACACCGGCACAAAGTCTCCCGCCTTACCCGCTCCTGACTGCCGACCAGCCACGGCCAATGGCGGCTTACCCTCGTCCGCGCCACCGCCGCGTTGCGGCGGGAAGGCTGAGGAGAGCTGTGATCCGGGAGCCAGGAGACTCCGGCCGTCTGTCCCTTCGATGCCGGGGCGTGGTCACCCCGGGGAAGGCCAACGGCAGCGCAAGCAGGATGGCTGGCACGGCCAGTCGCGCGCGTTGGCTTGTGATCACGGTCGCCTCCTTTGGCATGAGTGGCGGTTGTAGCTTGTCGGATGCCGCCGCCCCTGGGGTTGCTAGCAAGGGAGCGGCGGTTGCTAGGCGGCGGTTGCTAAGGAGTCGTATGGGTCAGGGCGCTGGCAAGGCCGGCGGCATTGGGTGTCCCCAGCCCGGATGCCGCGTCCCAGCCGGGTCCCGCCGAGTACCCGGTGATCCCGTCGAAGGAGTTGTTGCCGATCGTGATGTCGTGGAAGGCCTCGGCATACAGGGCGGGGTTCTTATAGATCTGGTACAGGCGCGGCGCGAGGAACCCGAGCGGCCCGTCCGCCTGGTTCATCACCGCGTCAGTTCCAGCCCACAGCGGCGTCGCCTCGCTGGTCCCGGCGATGAGCACCCATCCGGGCGCGACGGTGGGGTCGAAACTCTCGTAGACCAGGACCGCGCTGATCACGGCGGCATTCATGGACACATCCGGCACCCCGCGCATCCCTGTCGGGTCGGGGATGACCGCCGCGGTCTGGTCCGATGGCTCGGGGAACACCGAGCTGTACCCGCCGCCGCCCGCGCCGAAGCCGTCATTCCAGACCGACTCCGGCTGGTAGGAAGTGATAGTCGCGGTCGGATGCGTGACCTCGGTCCCGCCAACCGACACCACGTTCGGGCTGGAGGACGGGTAGGTCACGGTGGGGAATGGGAACAGCTTGCCTTGCAGGTTCACGTTGGCGACCCCGCTGTCACCGCTGCCGAAGAAGGCGGTGACGCCCTGCGCGGCGGCCTGGGCGTAGAACTTGTCCAGCACCTGAATCGAGGCCGCAGTGTGGAACGCCTGCTCGGTGGTGGCCCAGGAGTTGGACCAGATGCTGCCAAGGTGGTGCGAGAGCGCGAAGGACTGCGCGTTCTGCATGTTGGGGATGCCCTGCACGCCCTCCGTCTCCGCGTTGGGCGTGACCACCAGGTCGATGCTGGCCCCGGGTGCCATGGCATGCGCCCAGTCCACATCCAGCGTGGTCTCGTAGGCCCAGCCCAGCTCGGTCTGGACGTTCTTGTTGTGGAAATCCACCGGGCTTGGCACGTGCGTGTAGTTGTAGGTGACCTGGCCCTCCGGCATGTAGATGTGGAAGGACGGCGGAGCCGGAAGGCCGAACGCCGTGTCGAAGGTTGTCAGGTCTTGTTCGATTGTCGGGCTTCCGAAGGAGTCGAAGATCACGACGGTCTGCCCGTGGCCGTTGTCTCCCTGCGCATACAGGGGCGGGAAGTCGTACTGATTCTGGATGTCAGACGGCCGGTAGCAGGCGATTCCGAAGGTCGCGAGGCAGAAGGCCCCCGTTGGCGGCTGCGCCGCGTTGTGGCTGGCCTCCGGGCCGACGATGATCTGCGGTACCAGCCCCGGCAGCGGCGAGTATGGGGTGCTGCCGGATGCCTGAGCGGCGGGCACGAAGGCCATCCCGCTCGCCGTGAGTATGAGGGTGACGGCTGCCACCCAGGAAAGACGACGTTGCCTGTGCATGAGTGACCCCTCTGCAACAGATGAACAAAACAGCACTCTACGCCCGGCTGTGGCGATTTAACCCGCTTGAGTGCCCGGATTTCCGGTGCCCGCCGGTCATGATGACAGCGATGCTCCGGGATGGCCACCTACCCTGCCGCCAGCCGACGCCGAGGCGTACTACTACAACCTGGCCATCCTGGTTCGCCGACCGACCATGAGGCCTACGGCAGGGTCGTTCTCCACATACACGATCCGCGCGTCCGGGGCGACCGCCTGCGCCACCTGGGCCGTGGGCATGCTGCCGGGGATTCCACCAGCTCAGGCATCACTACGCCTCGCTGCCAGTTTCGCCGACGGCGTGGACATTCGGACGCTTGCCGAGTACCTCGGGCATACCGACCCTGGCTTCACTCTCCGGACCTACTGTCACCTGGGCCGGGCGCTCCGGAGAAGATGCGGCAGGCCATCGACCGGGCGTTTGGCGACTCCCCGGATTGCCCCGGGATTGCCCCAGCGGGGGAAACAGGCCGCTGACCTGCGGTGTTATCACTTCACCAAGATCTGACCGCCGACCCCACCTCGGGGGATTGACAGGGCGGTTGCGCCCGCTTCATGCTGAGCCGTCATCAGGTGGGGGTTTGCCGGATCCGGGTGCGGGCCGGGCGGGAGCCCGCGAGGGGACTGCCTCCGGCCGGATGCCAGGTGCAGGGCGGCGATGGGTGGGGACCTGATGGCGCGAGAGTGGGATGTCCCGGGTTATACCGAGGTCAAGACGCTGGGCTCGGGCGGGTTCGGTGAGGTGGTGCTGGCCCGGCATGACGCCTCGGGCAGCCGGGTGGCGATCAAGTACCTGCGGCAGGAGTTGCTGGCCGATCCGGAGTTCGCGGCGTTGTTCCGGGCTGAGGCGGCGGTGCTGGCCGTTTGGGGCTTGGGGCACACAAGCCCCGGTAGGCGGGGCTCGGGGCCCACGCACCCCACTCGATGAGGCCCGGCCTACTGGTCCAGCGAAAAACAACGATTCCGGTCGATTGCGCAGCTCAGGACGTGGTGTAGCGGCTTGTGGGTCTAGTGTGTGCTCGGTCACGGTGCTGGGCTGGATGGCGAGGTGGTGGATGTGGCCACCCGGGATGTGTTCTCCGCCGAGGAGCTGGCGCGGCTGCGGGGCTTTCCGGAGATCACCCGCGCGGAGTTGATCCGGTATTTCACCTTGACCGGCCCGGATGAGGTGTTCCTGCCTGCTCACCCCCGGGCAGCGGGAACCGCGCCGGGCCGGGTTCTGCCACCTGGCCGGCAAACCGGCCGACGGCATGGAGGCGCTCGCCGCCGCTGAAGACGAGCTGCACGCCGCACCGGCCGATCTCGATGCCCAGCTCGCCGCGGGCGACCCCGGCGGGGTGCGGCTGAACGCAGACGGCGAGTTGATCATTCCACGGTTGGCGGCCGAGAGCACCCCGACCGAGGCCGAGGCGCTGCGCGACGAGCTCGCCTGGATGCTGCCCGTGGTTCCGGTCGCCTCATTGC